>LNFM01003799.1_pt1 | contig 30193 bp, 25 predicted proteins | sample 596031 | NCBI WGS metagenome assembly LNFM01 (sample SAMN04254537, study PRJNA301005) | activated carbon metagenome | isolation source: dual media filters at the Ann Arbor, Michigan drinking water treatment plant | place: USA: Ann Arbor
ACCCCGGCAGGAATCGAACCTGCGACCAACAGCTTAGAAGTTGTTAGAAAGCTCAATACTTTCAACGCCCATTCCGACAAAACAGCCCTTCCGGCGGCATTGTCTAATAAGACGAAGTTTCAATTTGTCGGAATGGCGAATACCGCGACTTACTCAGAATCTCAAACAATAGCGGAAAATGCCGCGACGGCCGGTCTCGGTGAACTGACAGGTTGATTGATTCGCTCGTCGATATTCGGTATGCCATCGCGTTCAGCGATCGACGACAGATGTGGCCCGAGGTCTTGCAACAAGCCGCTATCGATCCGGTAGATCCAGCCGTGCAGATGAAGTTCCTGCTTCCGTGACCACGCGTTCTCAACTATCGGCGTCGCCGCCAACCTGCGAACCTGCATTTCTATGTTAATTTCGCACATCCGATTAAGCCGTTCCGCCGGTGGGAGCGCGTCGAAGACTGCCTTATGCTTACGGTAGAGCATCGACACCGGTTGCAGCCAGTGATCAAACAAGGCTCCGCGCTTTTTGGCGAAGACGCGCTCAATCCCGCCGCAACCGTAGTGTCCGCAAACGATAATGTGCTCGACCTTAAGATGTTCGACGGCGAATTCTAGCACCGACAGAATATTTAGATCGCTGGTATGGACGACATTGGCAATATTGCGATGAACGAAGACCTGACCAGGATCGAGCCCTAGCACGTCGTTAGCGGTAACCCGGCTGTCAGAGCAACCGATCCATAGATATTTCGGCGTTTGCTGCAAAGCCATTCGTGAAAAAAAGTGCGAATCGCCCGCCGTTTTGCGTCTTGCCCAGTCGAGATTGCGCGCGAGAAGTTGATCAAGCGTGCGTGCCATGTGCTGCCGTCCTACGCCGCAGCTGCGGTACGCTCTAATGCGCGCTGTAAGCAAACGGTGGCTGGATCATCCGCGCGAGAAATTAGGCCGAGGAGCGTCACCCATTCCTCATCGGAGGCTTCGCTGGCATAACGCTGGACTGCACCACTTGCGAATTCTCCAAGCGTTTCGCCTTCGGCTTCGGCCAGTTCGCGAAGCCGAGCCATTAGCGAAAGGTCGCCATGGCGGAACAGAAACTCGGTAACCCCCGCTTCGTCAGAGAATTTCGCAAGAATATCGCTTAACAACATGATGCGGCTTCCTAATTCACGCGGTGGTCAGAAGCGTTGGCGAGGTCGATCCCTTCGATCTGAGCGCGCGATACCAGTCGCGCGATAAACTGCGCGCTTGCGCGCCGTTCCACCGCATCCCGGAGATAGGCCTCGATGCGTGTTCTCGCTATTTCGAACGGGAGCTCCTTGCCTTCAATTTTTCGGTCAAGGCGAATGACGTGAAAGCCATAGCGGCTTTCGATGGGATCGCTGATAGCCCCCGGCATCATCGTAATCAGCGCCTGCTCAAATTCGGGCGTCGTTTGTCCAGCCACCAGCTGGCCAAGATTCCCACCCTGCGCTGCTGAAGTGCAATCCGAGTGTAAGGCTGCGAGATCATCAAAATGCTGAGACTGCGCCTGCAATTTTGCAGCAATCTCCACCGCCTTTTCTTTGGCCGCGCGGAACGCCGCCGCGTCGCGGCGGTCGGCAGCAATAAGAATGTGGGCGGCCTGATAAATAGTCGCCGAGCGGAAACGGGCGCGATTGTGTACGTAATAGCGCCGGCACGTTTCTTCGTCCGGTTCCGGCGTCACCACTTCCTGTTCGAACAGCGCCCGGATCATCGCCTCTTCATCAGTCTCTGTCCGGCCGTCTTGGCTCTTCGGTACGGCGCAGATCGCAAGCCGACCCGCCTCGGCGAGGAGCAAGTGACGGATGACCAATGCGCGCGCCGCACTTTGCAAGGCATCGATCGGCTTCTGCGCGGGATAGTACTGCGCCTCCCGCGAGATTTCGTTACGCGGAACCTCGATGCCGTTCACCTTGATCGCTTTCGGTTTCGGCAGCTGGATAGAGTGCAATGAGCAGGACATTGATCGCCTCTGGGTCAGAAAGGACGTTTTGCTTGTACGGAGCGGATAGCGGGCGCCGTATCGCGGGTAGCGCCAACCTTCTTTCTTGTCCGTATGATCTGATAGCCGCGTCTGCCGAGATACCAGACTGGCGCGCTCCAGACATGGACGAGCCGAGTGAACGGAAACACCAGGAAGAGTGTCATTCCGAGTAAGAGATGAAGCTTAAAGATAAAATGCGTGTCGGCAACGAGAGCGGAAACACCGGGCTGCAAGGTCAGAATTCCTTGCGCCCAAGTCATGAACTTCACCATCTCATGACCGTCGAGATGGTTCAGCGATAGCGGAATCGTGGACAGCCCCAGTATTAGCTGCGCATAGAGCATCAACAGAATTGCGATGTCCGAGAAAGATGAGGTTTTCCGGATACGTGAATCGAACAGCCTGCGGTGAATAAGCAACGTCATGCCGACAAAGCACATGACACCTGCAACACCGCCGGCGATGATTGCCATCCACTGCTTGAACGAGTGGGAAATTCCGAGAACGTCGAAAACGCGTATCGGTGTCAGCAGTCCCACGAAATGTCCCAGGAAGATCACGAGAATTCCGACATGGAACAAATTCGAGCCCCACATCATCTGCCGCCGGCGGAGCAACTGACTGGAGCCGCTGCGCCACGTATACTGTTCGCGATCAAACCGTAGCCAACTGCCGACCAGGAATACTGTCAAGCAGAGATAAGGATACCAGCCGAACAAGACATGGTTGATCAGCTCACGCATTCCGGCCTCCCGTGGAATATTGGATGATCGGCTTGTGCTGCGAAACGGTCACGCCGGGCGCCGGGCGCCGGCCCGCCCTGACCTTCGCGAAGATCTCGTCCTTGCAGGAATCGAGCGCTCCCGGTCCGAACTGCACCGCTTCGTCCTCCCAAGCAGCGTCGAGTGCGGCGAAGTCATTGGCGTCGGTATCCGGCTCGCGAAGTATCTCGCTGACTTGTTCCCGCACGGGTAAGTTGCTGGAAAGAGAAACCAACGCCTGAAACACTCCTTGATAAGGCGAATTGCGCTTCGCCAGCCGCTCGCCGAGCGCTGTGATGATATTGATGGGCTCACCGAGAAGGTCCGACGCTTCGCTTGGTGGTAGTATCGAAAGGAATTCGATAAAAAGCGGCAGGAAATCTGGCAGCTCGGCCGCGCCGATCTCAAGGCCGTGCTCTGCGTAATGATTTTGCAGATCAACCATCGCCTGGCCGCGGTCCCTGCTCTCGCCGTGAATGTGCTCGAAAATGTGAAGCGACAGCGTGCGCGTGCGATCAAACAAATCGGTGTAACGTTCCTGCAAATCGTATAGATCGTCGTTTGCCAGGCCGTTCATGAGCAGATGAAGTTGCGTGCGGGCGGCATCCGAAATGTTGCCGCAAGCCGCCATAATGTTCCGGATCTCGGGAATACTCTCCTGCAATTCGCGCGAGGGATATACGAGCAGCGCCGATAAGGCTTTCAGAACGTTCATCACGCCACCTCCATCGGATTCTTGGCGCGCTTCTTAGCGCCGAACAGATCAACTTCGTTTGAGCCGGTCGAACAGCCGTTGCCAAACGAGAAACCACAATCTCCGCGAAGATCGTAGGCATCTTCATTCACTTCACGATGAGCGGTCGGAATGACAAAACGATCCTCGTAATTGGCGATCGCCATGTATTTGTACATGTCTTCAATCGCCGCGCCGGTGAGACCGACACGCTTGGCAATGTTCTCATCGATCAAACCGTCGACCGTTTTCGCCCGCATGTAGGCGCGCATGGCAAGCATGCGTTCCAAACCAAGCGCCACCGGCTCTGCCTTGCCAGCAGTCAGCAGGTTGGCGAGATACTTGAGCGGAATGCGCAACGAGCGGACGTCCGGCATTTCGCCATCATGGCCGATTTTGCCGGCGGCAGCGGCCGATTGGATCGGCGACAGCGGCGGCACGTACCAGACCATCGGTAGCGTGCGGTATTCCGGATGCAACGGGAATGCGACCTTCCATTCCATCGCCATTTTGTAGATCGGCGAACGACGGGCGCCTTCCAGCCAATTTTCTGCGATGCCGTCCTTGCGTGCCTGCTCGATCACTGCCGGATCGTGCGGGTTGAGGAAGACGCCGAGTTGGGCTTCGTACAGATCCTGCTCGTCCGGCGTGCTCGCGGCTTCCTCGATCCGGTCGGCATCGTACAGTACCACGCCGAGATAACGGATGCGGCCGACGCAGGTTTCCGAGCAAACGGTCGGCTGACCGGCTTCGATCCGGGGATAGCAGAAAATACACTTCTCGGATTTTCCGCTCGACCAGTTGTAATAGATTTTCTTGTACGGGCAGCCGGACACGCACATGCGCCAACCGCGGCACTTGTCCTGGTCGATCAGGACGATGCCATCTTCCTCGCGCTTGTAGATGGCGCCCGACGGACAGGCGGCAACGCAGGTCGGGTTGAGGCAATGCTCGCACAGGCGCGGCAGATACATCATGAAGGTGTTTTCGAACTCGCCGTACATTTCTTTCTGCACGCCTTCGAAGTTGTAATCCTGCGAGCGCTTGGCGAACTCGCCGCCCAGGATTTCCTCCCAGTTTGGACCCCACTCGATTTTTTCCATGCGTTCGCCGGAGATCAGCGAGCGCGGGCGAGCGGTCGGCATCGCCGTCATTTCCGGCGACTTCTGCAGATGCTCGTAGTCGAAGGTAAAGGGTTCGTAGTAGTCGTCGATTTCCGGTAGGTCGGGATTGGCGAAGATGTTGGCCAGCACCCGCCACTTCGAACCAATGCGCGGTTCGATCTTTCCGTTTTTTTTGCGCACCCAGCCGCCATTCCAGCGCTTCTGGTTTTCCCAGTCCTTCGGATAGCCAATGCCGGGCTTGGTTTCGACGTTGTTGAACCATGCGTATTCCATGCCTTCGCGGCTGGTCCACACGTTCTTGCAGGTGACCGAGCAGGTGTGGCAACCGATGCACTTGTCGAGATTCAGCACCATCGCGATTTGAGCGCGGATCTTCATTCTGCGGCCTCCAGGTTGGTCGCGACGGGCAAAGTTTCGGGCTGATCGGCGGTTGGGGTATCGAGCCAGTCGACTTTCGACATCTTGCGGACGATGACGAATTCGTCGCGGTTCGTGCCAATCGTGCCGTAGTAGTTGAAGCCGTAGGATTGCTGAGCGTATCCGCCGATCATGTGGGTCGGCTTGACGACCGCGCGGGTCACCGAGTTGTGGATGCCGCCGCGGTGTCCTGTCTGTTCGGAGCCGGGCACGTTCACGATCTTCTCCTGCGCATGATACATCATGCACATGCCCTGCTTGACGCGTTGCGAAACCACCGCACGCGCGACCAGCGCGCCGTTGGTGTTGAACGCCTCGATCCAGTCGTTATCGACGATGCCAGCCTGCTTGGCGTCGATCTCGCTGATCCACACGCAAGGGCCGCCGCGCGATAGCGTCAGCATCAACAGGTTGTCGGTATATGTGGAGTGAATACCCCACTTCTGATGCGGTGTGATGAAGTTGAGCACTACGGCGTGGTTGCCGTTCGGCTTACGGGCAATTACCGGATTGACCGATTTGGTATCGATGGGTGGGCGATAAACGCAGAAGCCTTCCCCGAATGCGCGCATCCAGAGATGATCCTGGTAAAGCTGCTGACGGCCGGTCAGCGTACGCCAAGGGATCAGTTCGTGCACGTTGGTGTAACCGGCGTTGTAGCAGACCTTTTCCGATTCAAGTCCAGACCAGATCGGCGACGAGATGATTTTGCGCGGCTGCGCCACGACATCGCGGAAGCGTATCTTTTCGTCTTCCTTTGGAACGGCGAGGTGAGTGTGCTCCAGCCCGGTGAAGCCGCCAAGCGAAGCCCAGGCCTTGACGGCTACTTCGCCATTGGTTTCCGGCGCCAGGCTGAGAATGACTTCGCAGGCATCGATGTCGGTGTCGACGCGGGCGAATCCCTTGGTAGCACCCTCTTCCTGCACCACACCGTTAAGCTGCTTCAGGAAATCAACCTCGTGCTCGGTGTTCCAGCTCATGCCCTTGCCGCCATTGCCGAGCTTTGCCATCAGCGGTCCGAGCGAGGTGAAGCGCTTATAGAGGCCGGGATAGTCGCGCTCGACCACTGTGACCGCTGGCATTGTCTTACCGGGAATCGGATCGATCTCGCCCTTCTTCCAATCTTTCACATCGAAGGGCTGCGCGATCTCGCCGGGCGAGTCGTGCATGATGGGTGTTAGAACCACGTCCTTTTCGACGCCGAGTACTTCCGGCGCGACGGTGGAAAAAGCCTTGGCTATCCCTTTGTAGATATCCCAGTCGCTGCGCGCCTCCCATACCGGATCGACCGCCGCGGTGAGCGGATGAATGAACGGGTGCATGTCGGAGGTGTTGAGATCGTTCTTTTCGTACCAACTCGCGGTCGGAAGAACGATGTCCGAATACATGCACGTGGTCGACATGCGGAAGTCGAGCGTGACCAAGAGGTCGAGTTTTCCTTCCGGCGCTTGGTCGTGCCACACGACATCGGACGGCTTTTTCTTACCGTCCTGCCCAAGGTCCTTGCCCATCACGCCGTGCTGGGTGCCGAGCAAATGCTTAAGGAAATATTCGTGACCCTTGCCCGACGCCCCGAGCAGATTCGAGCGCCAGATGAACATGTTGCGCGGCCAGTTGGCCGGATTGTCCGGATCGTCGCATGACAGTTTCAGCTTGCCGGACTTGAGGTTAGCCGCGACGTAATCCTTCGCTTCCATTCCGGCCGCGACGGCCTGTTTCGACACTTCGATCGGATTGGTCTGCAACTGCGGCGCTGAAGGCAGCCAGCCCATGCGCTCGGCGCGGACATTATAATCAATCAGCGCGCCGTCCCATGGACCGGCCGGCGCGGTCGGCGACAGAATTTCCGACACGTCGAGCGTCTCGTAACGCCACTGATCGGTATGCGCATAGAACGCTGAAGTCGAATTCATCTGCCGCGGCGGTCGACCCCAGTCGAGGCCGAAGGCGAGCGGCAACCAGCCCGATTGCGGCCGCAGCTTTTCCTGGCCGACATAATGCGACCAGCCGCCACCGGATTGACCGACGCAACCGCACATCACCAGCATGTTGATGACGCCGCGGTAGTTCATATCGGCATGGTACCAGTGGTTCATTGCAGCGCCGATGATCACCATCGAGCGACCCTTGGTCTTCTCCGCATTGAGCGCAAATTCGCGCGCGGTCGTGATGATCTGATCGCGCGGAACGCCGGTTATCTTTTCCGCCCAAGCCGGTGTGTAGGGTTGCAGGTCGTCATAGTCCTTGGCGAGATGCTCACCGCCGAGACCGCAATCGACACCATAATTGGCAACAAACAGGTCGTAGACCGAAGCCACGACCGCCTCGCCTTCCACGAGTTGCAGCGTTTTCATCGGAACGTTGCGCACCAGCACACTCGGGTGATCTGTGCCCTGGAAGTGGTCGTGCTCGCGATTACCGAAATACGGGAAGCCGACGGCGGCAACTCCGTCCTTCACATCCTTCAACGACAAGCGAAGCTTGGTGTCCTTGCCGTCAGAGGCCTGCTCCTGGAGATTCCATTTGCCCTTTTCGCCCCAGCGGAAGCCGACCGAGCCCTTCGGCACGACGATGGCGCCCGTAGTTTCATCATAGGCAACCGTCTTCCATTCCGGATTGTTATCTTCACCGAAGGCTTTGACGAAATCGGAAGCGCGCAGGAAGCGCTCGGGGACGTAGTGATCGCCCTGCTTCACCAGCCGAACCAACATCGGCATGTCGGTGTATTGCCGGGCATAGTCCTGAAAATACTGCGCCTTCCGATCGATATGGAATTCGCGGAGGATGACGTGGCCCATCGCCATCGCAAGTGCGGCGTCCGTCCCCTGCTTCACCGAGATCCAGAGATCGGCGAACTTAGACGCCTCCGAATAGTCAGGGCAGATAACGACGCTCTTTGCGCCGCGGTAGCGCGCTTCGGTATAGAAGTGCGCGTCAGGCGTGCGCGTCTGCGGCACGTTAGACCCCCAAAGGATCAGGAAACCTGAATTGTACCAGTCGGCCGATTCCGGCACGTCGGTCTGCTCGCCCCAAGTCTGCGGCGATGCCGGCGGCAAGTCGCAGTACCAGTCGTAGAACGACATGCAGACGCCGCCGAGCAGCGACAGATAGCGCGAGCCTGCGGCGTAGCTCACCATCGACATCGCCGGGATCGGCGAAAAGCCGAACACCCTGTCAGGACCGTAGGTCTTAGCCGTATAGGCGTTGGCCGCAGCGATCAGCTCGTTGACTTCGTCCCAGGTCGAGCGGACGAAGCCGCCGAGGCCGCGCTTCTCGACGTAAGACGCGCGCTTGGCCGGATTTTCGACGATCGATTTCCAGGCCGCGACCGGCGTCATCAGTACGCGCGCTTCGCGCCACAGCTTTAGCAATCGCGACCGCACCAACGGATATTTCACGCGGTTGGCGGAATAAATATACCAACTGTAGCTGGCGCCGCGTGCGCAGCCGCGCGGTTCATGATTCGGCAAATCCGGCCGCGTCCGCGGATAATCGGTCTGCTGCGTTTCCCAGGTGACGATGCCGCCCTTGACGTAGATCTTCCACGAACACGAGCCGGTGCAGTTCACGCCATGCGTGGAGCGCACGATCTTGTCGTGCTGCCAGCGCTTGCGATAGCCGTCTTCCCAGCGACGATCTTCGCTGGTGACGATGCCATGCCCGCCGGAGAAGCTTTCGCCGCGGCGGTTGAAGAACGTCAGACGATCGAGAAAGTGGCTCATCTTCGAAGTCCCTTATTCGGCCAATTACGTAATGGTGACGTTTCGCACGGAGCCCACGGTCAGGGGCCATGCCAACGCGTCATGGATTTTTGATCTCGGAGCCGCTGCGCAGGTAGAACCACCAGTTGAGCACCAGGCACACGGCGTAGAATGCTGCGAAGCCATACATGGAATACTCCGGCGTACCTGCCTTGACCTGGGCACCGATCACCACCGGGGCAATGAAGGCGCCATAGGCCGCAGCCGCCGAAGTCCAGCCCAGCACCGGGCCGGCTTGCTGACGGTCGAAAATCACGCCGATGGTGCGGAAGGTCGAGCCGTTACCGATACCGGTGGCGGCGAATAGCAGCACGAACAGCAACATAAATATCAGGAAGTACTCTTCGGGCGTCGCAGACTTGTACGCGAGCAGCATCACGTAGCCCACCGCGACGGAAGCCACCACCATGACCGCCGAAATGATCTGGGTGACGATGGAACCACCCACCTTGTCCGATACCCAGCCGCCCAATGGTCGAATGAGGGCGCCCACAAACGGGCCGATCCAGGCGAAGACCAGCGCCGACGGCGCATTGGGATTTTTCAGGGTGTGCTGCATCACACCGGCTGCGTCCGGCACATGCTGCACACCGAAGATCACCGTGATAGCCAGCGGCAACGCCATCGAGAAACCTATGAACGAACCGAAGGTGACGATGTAGAGCGCCGTCATCGACCAAGTGTGCTTATTTTTGAATATCTCGAACTGCTTGGCGATGTTGCCCTTCATTTCGCCGAACGCCGCGAGTTTCATAACTAGCAGCGTGGCGACCATGATCAGCGGTAGCGCCACCCACATGTTGAGCAGGCCGAGACCGGTAGGCGCCGGCAGGTACAAGTAAAGCCCAATGCCGCTGACGACGAAGGTCAGTCCCCACAGGTACAGAATCTTGGCGAAGGCGGCGAAGGTGCCCCCATAATTGGGCGAGAGCGGCTGCAGGTTGTTCATGCCGAACCACGCCGCAATCACCAGCGGCAATAGGATCGCCGCCCAGACGAAGCCCGCATTCTGGATGAAGGTCGGCGTACCGGCGGAGATCTTGCCCATGATCCAGCCGCTGTCCTTGAGCAGGGTCATCGGTGCGCCGGCGAGTGCGCCGAAAATCCCGATCGTCATCACCAGCGGGATCAAGACTTGCATCGTGGTAACGCCGAAGTTGCCCAGCCCAGCGTTGAGACCCAAGGCGGTGCCCTGCAGTCGCTTCGGAAACCAGCCGCTAATGTTAGACATGGAGCAGGCGAAGTTGCCACCGCCAACTCCCGACAGGAACGCACAAAGCTGGAACACCCACAGCGGTGTGGTCTTGTCCTGCAATGCAATGCCGGTTCCGATGGCCGGGATGATCAAGAGCGCCGAGGTTAAGAAAATGGTGTTGCGCCCGCCGCACATACGGATGAAAAACGAGGCGGGAATGCGCAGCGTCGCGCCCGTCAGACCGGAGATTGCGGTCAGGGTGAACATATCCAGCGGCGTGAACGGAAATCCCAGATTCAGCATCTGGACCGTGATGATCCCCCACATCGCCCATATGGCGAAACCGCACAGCAGATTGGGGATCGATATCCAGAGATTGCGGTAGGCGAGGCGCTTGCCCTTCGATTCCCAGAATGCGTCGTCCTCGACGTTCCAATCCGCGATATCGGCGGAACTGTAGGTCGACAGATTTTGTTTGCCCGCCGAACCTAGCCGTTCATTGATGGCTGTCATGGTTTGCTCGCTGCTCATTGGTTGTATCGTCAATTAAATTTCATCAGTCGCACCGCGCTTCCGCGTGCTTGCGCTGGTACCACCACCATGTCGCCAGCGGGCGGGTGACGTAGAACACGACGAAGACGGCGAGCGCCGTACCGGCCGTGCCGATCGCATTGATGGAGATGCCCGCCAAGACGAAGAACAACCCGAGCGCTGCGGTGAAGCCCAGCGTCATCCAACGCAAGACGCTTGCCTTTTGTCTCCCAGAACACTTCGTCTTCAGGCCGCCAATCGGCCAACCAAGTCGTGGAGCGCTTAGCCGAAGTTATAACTCGCGTTGTCATTTGGCTCTCCGGTCTCTCTATGATTTCGCCGGCACAGATTTGCTGCGCGCACCGCGCCATGCCGATGGTGGCGTCAACGGCTTCTTTGGCAGCACTTGTCCCAATACGTCCGCAGCAGGCAGATATTGCGGGCCCGCTAGTCCGGGGGCCTCTCGTTTATCGGTGTAGATAATGGACCAGTGCATCCAGATGAGCGACACGGCGACAATGACGAAGAGCAGCATGAAGCAGCTCGTCGATACGCCGACATAATCGTTCATCGCGCCGAACGCGATCGGCAGAATGAAGCCGCCCAGACCGCCGATTAAACCCACGACGCCGCCGACCGCGCCGACGCGTCCGGGATAGTAAACCGGGATGTGTTTGTAGACGGCCGCTTTGCCCAAGCTCATGAAGAAGCCGAGCGCGAAGGTCAGTATCGTAAAAGGAATGAACCCGATCGCGATCGTGAATTCGATCGGGCCTTGAATGCCCGATACGATATATTTGGTTGCGGGATAAGAAAGAAGGAATGTGCAGATGACTGATCCGATGAACGTCCAGTACATGACGCGGCGCGCGCCATATCCATCCGAAAGTGTGCCGCCCAAAATTCTGAACAATGATCCCGGAATTGAATAGGCAGCGCCCAGCAGTCCGGCTGTGACTATGTCCAAGCCGTACACGCCGACGTAATAGCGCGGGAGCCACAAAGCTAACGCGACAAACCCACCGAAAACGAAGAAGTAGTAGAGTGAAAACCGCCAGACTTGCAGATTCTTCAGCGGCACAAGCATCGCGGAGAGCGGCTCCGGCTTAAGCCCTGCCTTGCGGCGTTTCTGAAGTTCGGGATCGTCCTTGGTGCCGAACCAGAACAACACCGCCATGACCAAAAGGCCAATCGCCCAAACGTTGGCAACCATCTTCCAGCCGAAGGCGACCATGATCATCGGCGCGAGAAATTTTGTAACTGCGGCGCCAACGTTGCCAGCGCCAAAGATGCCGAGAGCGGTCCCCTGCTTTTCGACCGGATACCAGCGAGAGACATAGGCAATGCCGACCGCAAAAGAGCCGCCGGCGATACCGACGCCCAACGCTGCGATGAGGAATGTCGTGTAGTCGTAAGCGAAGGTGAGCAGCCAGGTTGCAACTGCCGCCGACACCATGACGGCCACGTAAACAACCCTACCGCCATATTGATCGGTCCAGACGCCCAGCATCAGGCGAATCAAACTACCGGTCAGGATCGGTGTTCCGATCAACAACCCGAACTGCGTGTCAGTCAGCCCCAGATCTTTCTTAATCTGCACGCCGATGATCGAAAAAATCGTCCAGACCGCAAAGCAAGCGGTAAAGGCGATTGTTGAAAGCCAAAGCGCGGCTGCCTGGCCTTCAGGCGTTTTCTTTGCCTTTGATTCCATTCTGTCCCCCGACCGCAAATTTGTCTGGGGGTTTGAACGCAATGCCCGCTACGCCTTATTGACTTGGGTCAAATTGCGCGCGGCCAAGAGATGAAAGTTTTGCCTAAATGTGCGAAAGGCATAGTTAGTTATCGTAGGCTTGGTTTTGAATTGATTATTATCAAGACTTCATCCGCTTAGAGGTGACTTGAGAAATGCGGGAAACGGATTTGGATGCACTGCGAGAGCTGCATCTCTTCAAGAAAATGCCGGCCCGGATGCTGGAGAGACTCACTCGGCCAGCCTCTCTGCAACGCTACCCGCAAAACACGCACCTCATTGCAGAGGGAGACAAGCCCGACTTTCTACACGTTCTCGTGGAAGGGTGCGTCGAAATCTTCGCATCGCACAACGGCCGCCAAACCACAGTCGATGTTATTCGGCCGACAACTACATTCATTCTGGCGGCGGTTATCTTGGATCAGCCTTACCTGAAATCCGCGAAGACATTGCTGGAGTCTCGGGTCCTGCTCTTGCCGGCTGACGCTGTGCGCGCGGTTTTTCGCGAGGATCCACATTTCGCCTATGCGGTGATTGCCGAACTTGCCGAGCGATATCGAGGGATCGTAAAGCTTCTGAAAGATCAGAAGCTACGCAATACACCGGAGCGTCTCGCGAACTGGTTGCTTAAGACTGAAATTCGGCAGGGTGGGAAAGGCTTCGTCACCTTGGACTTCGAGAAAAAAACGCTCGCGTCCCTGCTTGGCACAACGGCCGAGAACCTTTCAAGAGCGCTATCGCAACTCGAATCCGAGGGCGTCAAGACCTCAGGCAAAACAATAACTATTTTGGACAAACGAGCTCTGCGCCATTTCGCAAAGCCATCGCCGCTGATCGACGATTTCGTTGATTAACGTTGCGCGTGTGCGGGCGGCTTGTAGCTGTCATTCTCCTGATTGGACACAGCAATCAAAGACTCCGAGCCAGTTCGATCCCTCAACCACTCGGAGAGAAATCGAGCGTCACCAATCTCACACAAGTCGAAGAGACCTTCAGCAAACTTCTGCCAAACCTCAAGATTCCTACGTGGAACGCCAACCAGCGTTACGATTTCCCGCGCTACAGCCTCCGCTAACGTGTCGCGCAGACCGCGTCCTTCGGCTTCGCTCCGGCCGAATTTATTGATGATGAGCAGATCGCATTCGGTTTCCAATCCGCGCCCGATCAATACGGCAGCCGCCACGATGGCCTCCCGGTCCAGCCGGCAGCCCCCGGCATTTTTGCCGCGATCCCTGGAAAGCTGAAATATCTCTCCGCTACCCAGTTCTTCTAACTCCATATCGCACTTAGCTCGGTCTCGGCGGAAAGTGTTGCGCTGGACAAGGCCCTGGACAGCCAACCCTCGCTCGCGAAGTTCGTATCCCAAATCGGAAAGAACACGATCGGCCAGAATTCCGTCATCGTACAATACTGCTAATAGCTTACGCGCATCTGCAGGCATTGGCCCCTCCGGACAATGCCGCTTTGTGCTCGAAAACTCGCTTACGCATGTTGATTGAGATCAATGGTTCTCGCCTGCCTATTCAATAAGCATCGAAACAACAAGAATCGCGCGCGTTACCTGACAATAAAATACGGAAGGAGCAGAACGCCGATGCGGCCACAGCGGCAAGAGGTTGAAGCATGTTGTAGTCGGGCACGATGCAATCGATGCGGAACACAAGGATATAGTCGAGTGCTGCAATCAGATTGCCAGCGCACATTCTGCCTCCGTTGAGTTTCAACTGCACAGACTTCTTTCACTTCTGGAAAGTCATTTTATCAACGAAGCACTGTTACTCAAAGCAACCGGCAGTACTCTTTACGGCTGTCACAAGCGAGATCACCAGACAATGCTTGCACTATGCGATCGGATAATCGGCGCGAACAAACAGAATAGCGACTCATCGCGAAAAATGATTCTTGGCGAACTTATTCCAACGCTACGGCAGAATATCGCTCATCATGATCAGCTCGTTGCACTTTTTCTGAATAGCCGCGAGACAGACAAATTCAGCTGGTTACACTAGCTCTGGACTCGAGATGGAGAACGCGTCGATGCATTCCGCCGAGATTTTGATCGGTATTCTCAATGTGTCAGATCGCGCGAGCAGCGGCGTTTATGAAGACTTGAATGGTCCAGCGATTGACAGATATCTTCAGAAAGTCATCACATCGACGTGGCGCTCAACCAAGCGAATTATTCCGGACGGCGTAGAAAGCGTTCGCGAACATCTCATCGATCTCGCAGACAACAGCGATTGCGCCTTGATCTTTACCGCAGGCGGCACCGGCCCGTCGCCTCGCGATCTTACGCCGGAAGGCACCCATGCTGCTTGTGAGAAGATGCTGCCCGGCTTCGGTGAACTGATGCGCTCGGTCAGTCTACGCCAGGTGCCTACAGCAATTTTGTCGAGGCAGACCGCGGGGATTCGCGGCAAGACGTTGATCGTAAATTTACCAGGACGGCCTGCATCGATCCATGTTTGTCTTGATGCGATCTTTCCGGCGATCCCCTACTGCCTCGATCTGATCGGCAGGCCGGGCATGCAGACCGATCCGCGACACTGCAATGCGTTTAGACCCAATCAAGAGAGAGCCAATCAGTAGAGGACGGCTAAGCAACAGCCGACCAGTTCTTCGGCAGCAGTCAGTAATTTGAACCGCTATTAGCCGAATATCCGAACAAGTCGCCAACTTGTTAGCTTTCACGTTAAATCTAATAAGTCGGCGACTTGGGATGTTTGCCGAAAAAGCTAATAAGTTTGAAATTGGCCAACAGCCTTGTTGGAACGTTTTGTCGGAATGAACTCCGACGCTCACGCTAACTCCTTGAAAATATTGGCGACCCCGGCAGGAATCGAACCTGCGACCAACAGCTTAGAAGTTGTTAGAAAAGCGAGCAATTTCAACGGTCATTCCGACAAAACTGCCGTTCCGGCGGCACTGTCTAATAAGACGAAATTTCAGTTTGTCGGAATGGGGACCAGCAACCACTAAAGGCCAAGAATTACCTTCCTACCCTTCGCACGGGAACAGCAGGTCATCATTTTTAAGTTCTGGGCGCGCTCGGTTTGCGAGAGGACGCGGTCGCGATGGTCGATATCTCCTTGTACGACCTGAACCTCACAAGAACCACACAGACCCTCCCTGCAGTCGCAGGGTACGTCGATGCCCGCTGCCTCGAGAACGTCCAGTACGGTCTTGTCGGGCGGAACCTGTAAGGTCACCTGAGAGTCCCGGAGCTCGATTTCGAAGGCACTTTCCTTCTCTGGGTCAAGAAGTCCGGCTGCCGCAAGAAAGTGCTCCATATGTAGATCTTCAGCGAAGTGCTTAGCGACCGTTTCTATCTCCGAAAGCATGCGCCCAGGACCGCACGCGTAGATGGTGTCCGCCGATGAACTGGAAACCAACTCTCCAAGATTTAACCGATTTCCATCTGCACTCGAATAGAAGTGGGCACTGGTCGTGTGCTCGCGCTTAATTCTATCCAGGAAGGCCATGCGCTCTGAAGATTTTCCAGCGTAGTGAAGGCTGTACTTCTTGCCGGCTTTTTTCAACCGATCAGCCATTGAGACAATCGGGGTAATTCCAATACCCCCGGCAACCAGCAGGTAGTCAGATTTATCTTCCTGCAGGCGGAAGTGGTTCTTAGGTCCACGAATTCTGACAGCGTCGCCAACCTTGAGCTGTTCGTGCATGTAACGCGATCCGCCTCGGCCGGCGTCTTCGCGCAGCACTACGATCTCGTACTTCGTACGATCTTCCTGTCGGCCACACAGAGAATAGCGCCGATCATACTCACCCGCGAGAATATGGATATGCGCGCCTGCAGACCAAGCCGGTAGAGGCCGACCGTCCGGACTTTCGAGTACAATCTTTCTAAGATCGCTAGCGACATTTACGGTCTCTACTACCTTCATTGGCCGCGCGATATCCGCTCGTGAAGGCGTACCGATTTTGAATGATTGCCTTTCAGACAAAGCTGATTTGTCAGCTCGCTCCGGATTCTTGGTAGGATCCCACCTCAGCCAAAGCGACTCTGGCCCTCTAAAAGAGGTGTTCGGCATATATTCAAGCTTTTGGTTCGGCACCAATTCCGCGTGCGGAAGTCTCTTGGCAAACTCTTCGATGAAAACTCGCATTTCCATCCGGGCAATGTTCTTGCCCATACATTGATGCGCGCCGTAGCCGAATGAAAGATGGTCCGCGGCGTTCTCGCGATGAAGATCAAGAAGCTCGGGGTTCTCGAACTGACGCTCGTCGTGGTTGGCTGAAGCCATTACCATTAAAAGCTTAGCCCCCTTCGGCAGCTTAACTCCCCCGACTTCGGTATCCTCAGTAACCAACCGCCGCCAAGCGACGATCGAACCTGCACGGCGGAGGCACTCCTCGACCGCCATCGGAATTACGCTCGTGTCGCTACAGATTTGGTTCCACGTTTCACGATCCGAAAGCAGCAATCGCAAAGCGTTGGCTGTCGCTTTCGACGTTGTTTCATGAGCGGCAACAAGTATCGCCATCATCATGGAACGAAGATAGGAGATGGGTACAGCATCGGGGTGCTTCAAATGCTGCCTGATGGAAAAATACATCCATCCCTCACCCGACGGGTCTTCCATCATTTTATCGAGCACGCGATTGGCAGTAACCCAAAATCGCCCAACCGAATCCGCGACGTGCAACTGCTCTTCCTTACTGGGGCGTCCCCAAGTGTTGATAGTATGGGCCACACCAAATTGACGGAGCTCATCAATTTGGTCGTCCTCAACTCCCAGAAACTGCAAAGCTACCGTAAGAGGTATCTCCCACAGCATTTCTGCAACAATATCGACTTCACCCTTGTCGATGAATCGATCCATATACTGTTGCGTCAGCTTGCGGATCTTCGGCTCCATCCGCGCAAGAGCTTCGGGTGTGAACGAATCCATGAGGAGCCTGCGCCGCTCCATGTGGGCCGGCTCATCTTCGTTCACCATTGTACGGTTCATCGCGTAACCGTACTTGTTCAAGATGTCCTGCGCCTCCGGTGGAGATGGCGTTATCTTTTCCAGCGCGATCGACGGCGAGAACATAATATTGTCTCTGAAGATTGCCTTCACATCATCGTAGCGAGTGACAACCCAATAGCTGAGCTTTGGGCTGTAGAAGATCGGCTCCTGCTCCCGCGACCAACGTAAGGCTTCAGCCGGATCCAACTGGTATTCGCCCTCAAACGGATCAAAGTTCGCGGCGTTGTGCGATACTGGGCACCCAGTTGGTGTTACTTCCGAACTCGCGCCACTAAAAGGGTAAGTCCCGGCTGCGCTCGGGGTGTCCGAGGTTTCGCTCGCTTTAGTCCGCATCACTACTTCCAATCTAACTTGCCGCTACGCATTGCGTAATCAATTACGAACCGCGAAATGAGCTGGCAGGAGCGCTTTGGCATTCGATTGCTCAACTCAGCCGGCGTTAAGAGGCAGCGCGCTGTTCAGTCTTCGCGCTAGTTGTCGTTCGCTCGCCAAACGCCTTGATTTCCTCAAGAGCCTTCTTCGCATTTGGCAAAAACGGATAGAGACTGAAGATGTGCAGCCGCTCTTCATAAAGCGAAAGATCCACGCTGTTGCCGGTCGACTTCGCGCGATCCGCGAGCCTTATTGCATCATCGACAAGCACTTCTGTTCTACCGGCTTGAATCAACATTGGCGGCAACCCAGCGAGGTTTGCATAGACTGGTGAGATGCCTGGATCGTTTGCCTGATTGAATTGAAAATAACCGGTCGACATGTACGTAAGAATGTCGCGATCGATGATCGGGTCTTTTCCTTCGTATTTCTCAATGCTGGGGCTACTCAGCGAGCAGTCCACGAACGGCGACAACAGAATGATGCCTGCGGGTTTCGGTAATTGCGCGTCGCGCAATGCGACCGCTGTCGAAACTGTCAGACCAGCGCCAGCTGATTCACCGCTCAAGTAAATATTCTCGGCCTTGTAGCCTTGATCAAGAAGCCACTGATACGCAGCGACCGCATCCTCTCTTGCCGCAGGATAAGGATTCTCGGGGGCAAGCCTGTATTCGAGTGCCAAACAGCGACCGTTTAAAGCTTCGGACAGGCGCTCGCAGTACTCGACCGAGCAGCGTGCCGAGCCGAACGCGTAGCCTCCGCCGTGCATGTGCAACACGACTTTGTCTTTTCCTGCTCCCTTTGCGTCGATCCAAAGTGCGGATGCTTTGTCGATATCGACCTTCGCAATCGTTGTCGTATCGCTCGCCTTAAACTGACCGAAGAAGCGATCGTATCCGCGACGTAGCCCCCAAATTCCACCAGCCTCTTCTTCGTTGGTGAAGAGGTCGTGCCACATATGCCACGCACGCTTCTGTTCTTCGCTATCTTCTGCGTGTACCGATCTAATCCCGCGCTTGTCTGGCGCGATCTCATCCGTCGAGGCCGCCTCCACGGGATTGTACGCGTAAAGCCACTTCCAAACGGTCGTCGCCAATGGGTCAATCTGCGACAGACCTTTCATACGGCCATTTCGCGCTTTGACTTGCACCGGATCGCCTTCTGTCCAGAAGATATGGGTCGATCTTGCGACTGTCTGAACCTTTGACGTACGTGGCCGTCTTTTCCGCTCGTAGAGTTGCAGCGCGCCCGGAACGTCACTCGCACCTTTCCGCGCAAGAATCTTGGCGATCATGTAACCGTCTTCGATGGACTGGGTTGCTCCCTGCGCCAGATAGGGCAGCATTGAGTGCGCAGCGTCGCCGAGTAAGGTTGCTCTTCCAACCGTCCACTTCGGCAGCGGATCTCGGTCGTAGAGGCCGGTGATGAAAGCCTCATCGATCCGATCAATCAGAGCCGTAAGTCGCGGATTGGCGCCAGCAAAAGACGCCTTCATCTCTTCCAAATTGCCAGTTTGGCTCCAGGCTTCTTTTTTAACCTCTGTCGACGGCACCACGCCGCCGAAATTAAAGACCTTCCCAGGACGAACCCAGTACGCCCAAACCATTCGATCCAAGCCCGCCCAACCGTAGAATCTCTCTTTGAAATTCAGGTCTCTAATGCGGTCTTCGTCTATCAGCGCGCGCCACACCAATTTTCCCGAGAACTTCGTCGGCCCATCGCCCACCAGTTTTCCTCTAAGCACTGAATGAATTCCGTCTGCACCGATCAACACGTCGCCGGAAATCTTCTCCCCAGACTCTAGGACGGCCGTCACAGAAGCATTGTCCTGAACCACGTCGACGACCTTGCTTTCCAACCGAAGGATGCCCGCAGGTAGGCTGCTCTTCAGGACGTCGAGGAGATCCGCGCGGTGAAACTGAAGAAACGTACCGCCGTAGCGCTTCGCTGCTTCGGGTCCAAGCGGCATGTCCGAAATAATGTCGTCAGTTTCGAATGAAAGGACGCGAAACGTGATGGGCTTTACGCCGACCTTCTCCGCCATATCCAGCAATTCCAACTCGCGAAGGACACGAGCGCCATTGCTGGAAATCTGCACCCCAGCCCCGATTTCTTTGAGTTCCTTTGCCTGCTCAAGCAATGTCACGCGCATGCTCAAGCGAATACAAGACAGCGCGGTGGTTAAGCCCCCAATGCCTGCGCCAGCTACAATGACATGCATGTCGTTCTACCTACTCTTCTGATTGGACCTAAAGGCACTCAAGGATTTGCTGTTTTGTGAGTTGTTGCGGACTACCATCAAAGCTGGAGCCACGACCGCTCTTTAGGATGTACATTCTGTCGGCGATCTTCGCGGTTGATAGAATATTTTGCTCGACGACGATGGTCGCAATTCCGAACTCTTTGTTCAGCTTCTTGATCACATCCATCAGGTTATGCACGACCTGCGGGGCTAGACCTGTCGTCGGCTCATCAAGCATCAGCACTTTCGGTTGAGGCATCAGGCCGATCGAAATTGCGACCATCCTTTGCTCTCCGCCACTCATTGTGCCGGCAAGCTGCTGCCTGCGTTCCTTGAGTCTCGGAAATAGAGAAAATGCCAAACCAATTCGCTCAGCGCGATCAACGCCGCGGCTGCTTGGCAACGAATCTAATGCAAGGTTGAGATTTTCCTCGACCGTAAGATTTGGAAAAACACTACGCTCTTGCGGAACAAACGATATGCCGCGTTCAATTCTGGCTCTGACATTCGTCGACGTCAGGTCGTCGTTCTGAAAGCTCACCTTCCCACTTTGGGGTTTGATCAGCCCGTACAGTGCCTTGAGCAGAGTCGATTTTCCGGCACCGTTAGGGCCGATCACTCCGCATATTTCCTTGTCGCCGAGCTTGAACTCAACATCGAACAGAACCCGTTGCGGTCCATATCCGACATTCAAACGTTCTGCTGATAGTACAGCGTTACTCACATTAGTCTCCGAGATAAAGGCTCACGACATCTGGATCGATCAGAATCTTGGATGCTTCACCACTGCGATAGATCGTACCTTCATGCAGAAAGACAATGTCTTGTGCGAAGGCGCGGACGAGCTCGAGGTTATGTTCAACGAATAAGATCGTCTTCCCGTTCTTGATAAGTTCGTTGAACACAGTGACTAAGTAGTCGATCACGTTCGATTCGAGGCCGGCGCAGAGTTCGTCCAAACAAATAAGATCTCGATCGAATGCTAAGGCCTGCGCTAGCATCAGCAACTTTCTGTCCCCATAAGACAGTTGGTCTGCAGTTACCTGCGACAGGTGCGAAAGCCTGCAAACGTCGAGGCACTCGGCAACTTGGCGCTCGTCGGCAGCAGAGGTTTGGTATGCAAGCCCAACTGCTCTACCCAGATTTCTAAGTACGCCCTCCTGCTTGGGCGGCGTACGAGCGAGCATCACAGCCTGCGTCACAGTTAGGGACCTGAACGCGCGTGGATGCTGGAACGTTCGGCCAATCCCTGCGCGCGCCCTCGCAAATCCTGATTGTGAAGTGATGTCACGACCGTTCAGGAGAATCTTTCCGCTATCGGTGGTCAACAGCCCTGAAACGACGTTCAATAGCGTTGACTTACCCGCACCATTCGAACCAATGAGCGCAGTGGCCTTTCCGCGCGCTATTGATCCAGAGACGCCTCTAAGCACATGATTTCCCTTGAACCGCTTTTTCAGATCAACGATTTCAAGGGCCGGCTGCTGAGAATTAATTTGCGGTACCTCAATGTTTGACATTGAGTTTCCTCTTTCCGAGCAGCCCTTGAGGGCGGAAGAAAATCAGCACTACCAATAGAAAGCCGTAAACTAGCTGACGTGCAGCGGCAGCAACGCCGGGTGGCGCTGGCATAAAGCGGAGTGCCTCTGGAAGTAATGTCAGAACGACGGCTCCGAGTACTGGGCCGTATAGCGTGCCTGCTCCGCCTAACATGACCATCACTAGGATGGCCGTAGAAACGATTACGTCGAATCCGGTCGGATCTACATAAGAGGCATGATGCGCGTAAAGACTGCCGGCCAAAGCCGCGAAAGCACCTGACAACGCGAACACCGATATTTTCGCAAGAGCGACATTCTTGCCCAACATAAGTGAGCCCACTTCGTCGTCACGGATCGCCTGAAGTAGCAAACCGAAAGGCGAGCGCATCATTCTCCAGCAGATGAAGAAGACCACGCAGCTCACAATTGTCGTGAGCACCAGGAAGGACACGCCCTGAATTGGGTGTCCGAACAAAGTGAGTGGCGGAATTCTAGCGATACCGCCGGGGCCCCCAGTGAAGTCGCTCCAGTTCAGCATCACAGTGGTCGTCACAATCTGCAACGCGATGGTGACGATGAGAAGATAGACGCCCCTCACCCTTAAAGACGGCAAAGCGGCAAGCGTGCTTAGAAATGCCGCGGAGAGCATTCCAATTGCAATCGCGACGATGGGGCTGATGTCCCCACGCACTAGAATAGCTGTCGCGTAGGCACCCATACCGAAGAAGGCTGCATGGGCGAGCGAGATTAGCCCCGTAAACCCGACCAACATGTCTAGTGACACGGCGAGGATTACGTAGATATTCGCGATCGTAAGAAGATGAACTGCGTATGCCATTTCGAGCGCCTCTTAAGCCGGTTCGCCGAAGAGGCCTTGCGGCCGCACCAGCAAAAGCACGTAAAGCAGTAGGAACGTGACTAGCTGTCGCCAGCCGGCAGCGAAGTGGAAAGTCATCGCACTTTCGATAACGCCGATGATCAGCCCCGCTAGTAGCGCTCCAATGAGACTGCCTCGGCCGCCTAAAATCGCGACCACGGATGCAACCAACACGATGTGAAGTGCTTCCGACGGGATTAGGCCTGTATTCAAAAGCATGAACGCTGCTGGTGGCACACAAAGTGCCGCCGCAATCACTGCTGTGTATAGGTAGATCAGGCGCGAATTGATGCCGAGAACGTTGGCGAGTTCACCATTTGATGCGATTGCCCGCATCTCTCGCCCAATCCTCGTTCTAGTAAGAACAACCCAAAGCGTAAGAAAAATTGCAACTGTCGTGCAAACGACAATTCCAGAGAACCTATCAAACGCGAGCGGCAGTGACGGAGATATTGGTCGACGCAGTTCGCCTGCATCGAGCGTAACCCCTTCCGGACCGAAGGCTATTGCGACTACGTACTCCAGAAAAATTAGAGCGCCGAGCGAAGCGGTCAAAATTCCCATTTCGTCCGTTCCGCGTTGTAGCAACGGCCTATAAATCAGTCCCTCGGCGATGACCCCGGTAATTACGGACACGGCCACAGCTCCCAAGATAGCGACAGGGGTACCGAGACCGAGTAATTGCAACCCAGAATAAATCGCGTAGCCAGCAACGAGCATGACTGCGCCATGCGCGATATGAACAATGCCTGCGATCCACCATAGCAGTGAGAACCCCACTGCAAGTAGCGCGTAAATACAGCCGAGCATTATCCCGTCGACTACGAGATTCATTAGGAGGGAGTTAGTCATCGCCGAGGGCTTCCGTTAATCGAGGTCGGCGATCTTTACGAACGCGCTATCTTTAACTGTTTTCACAACCGTCGAACGCAACACGCTGCCGTCTTTAAAGTTAAAGCGGTACTTGCCAGCGGCACCATCGTAAGTCGGATACTTTGACTGGACCTCGGCGCGGTAGTTTTCGCCGGTCAATGGCTTATTTGCGTTTGTCAGATTCGTCGTGACAGTCGCGAACAGTTGCACCAAGTCGTAGTGGTTCGCCTGGTGGATGTTCGGCAAGCGGCTATGCTTCGTATTGAAAGCCGTGACGAACTTCTTGATCGAGTCGTCCGTTGTTGAGGTGTCGAAGGTCGGCGCAGTGTAGAAGCAGTTATCTGCCTTCGAACCCAGTGTAAGAATTTCCGGATCTTCAAAAGCTCCATACGAAAGGAACTTTCCTTCAAATCCCAGATCCCTCGCTTGCCGCACAACTTGTGCAGAAAGCTTTCCGTTTGAACTGGTGTTGTAAATCGCGTCCGGCTTTGCTGCGAGCATTTTCAGCAATGAAGGACGGAAGTTCGTCTCCTTTGTCTGGAAAGATTCTTCGACGACGAGTTCTTTTCCAAGCCGCGACCATTCGCGTTTGATCGAAGCGCCCAGCGCGTTACCCAAATCGCTGATTTCGGTGAGAAGTCCGAGCTTAGAGACGTTCAACTTCTGTGCGGCATACGGCAAGATGAGCTTCACGGTTTCGTCGTCAAACATCCACGTCGACTGGAAGTACGGCGAAACGGAACGAAGTGCCGGCGACGCGGAGCTTGCCGACATCACGTAGACTTTAGATTCGGTTGCAAGCGGCGCGATCGCGGCCACAACTGCAGTCCATCCAGAAATCATGAATGGCGCGCGATCCACGTCGACAAGCTTACGGAAGCCGTCGATGCCGTTTTTGGCTAGTCCTTGGCTGTCTTCAGGAACAAGATCAATTTTCATTTTTCCAGCAGCGTTAATTTCATCGACCGCCAGCTGAGCACCTTCCATCATCATTTGACCGAGTTTTCCCGAGCCGCCTGTCAGCGGCATCAGAAAACCAAGGCGATATGCTTTTGGAGCTTGCGCCCAGCCTGTGGTGCTAAGCAGCGGCAACGAACCCAAGCCTGCCAGTACCGTTCTACGATCAATCTTTGTCATGCCATCCTCCCTAGATGATTTGTCGTGGTCGTTTCCAATAGTGACGTTTCTTATTTTGTATTCATCGACAGAGAGCTTTCTGCTCTCTCTCGCATCCACTCTCTCGCGGTCTTACGATCGATTTTTCCTGCGCCGGTCTTCGCAATCTCTTCAACGAGAAATATTCTTTGCGGTACTTTGTAACGCGCCAGATTCTCCGAGCAGAACTCGATCAGATCTTGTTCGGTGCACTTGCTGTTCTCTCGAAGCTTGACGCACGCGTTCATTATCTCGCCGCGATAAGCGTCAGGGACGCCCGCAGAAACTGCTTCGACAATTTCAGTATGAGACGAGAGCAGCTCGTCGAGCTCCCTCGGAAAGACATTGTACCCGGCGACGATCGCCATGTCTTTTTTGCGATCGCGAATATAAACGTATCCGTCAGAGTCAATTTCGCCGATATCCCCGGTGTAGAGCCATCCATCGCGAATGATCTCGGCAGTCGCTGTCGGCTGATTTCTGTACCCGACCATTAACTGCGGACCCTTCGCCTTTAGCTCTCCAGTTTTTCCTAATGGAACGGGACTTACGCCATCCTCGGGGTCAACGACTTCGATCGTTGTTTCCGGTAGTGGCAGGCCAACAGAGCCTGGCTTTCGAGTGCCGTTAAGCGGATTAAAGCAAAGGACTGCCGTTGCCTCTGTCAGACCGTAGCCCTCGGCGATGGGTACAGCGGTCACCCGCTCCCACTCCGTCAATGTTGTTACGGTCAGCGGAGCACCACCGCTGTAAGCTCCAACCAAGGAGGAGAAATTGCTCCTCCTAAACGCTGGATGAGCGATAAGCCCGTTGTAAATCGTAGGTGCGCCGCCAAAGAGCGTAATCGATTCTTCTTCGATAGCTTTCAGTGCACTATCCGGCTCGTACCTCTCCATCACAACGAGACATCCTGCCGAGTATACCGTCGGGAAGAATGACGTGGCCGTTGCGTAGGAATGGAAGAGCGGCGTCATGCATAGGAAGCGCTCTTCCTTAAATCGCGTTGGTAAAAGCACTTCGCGTTGAAGAATGTTCAAAGCCGTTGTGCGGTGGCTGAGATTTACACCTTTCGAACGACCCGTCGTTCCACCGGTGTACTGCAGAATCGCCAAGTCTTGTGGGTGCGGAAGAGTAATTGCGGAAGCATCAACGACCGCTGCCAGTCTCACTAATGAGGTCAGTGGCGCGGCGATACTGATCGGAGCACTTCGACTTGCGCGAGCGAGCAACCCGGCATGGTTTTCAGAAAACTCTTGGTTGCACACAACGACCAGCGGATCCGCATCCGTAATGATCGGGTCCAGTTCACGCTCAGTGTAAAATGGGTTTAAGAGTACAGCCTGCGCACCACTAGCCATTGCCCCGAGGACCGCGATGACTGTGTCGACGCTATTCGGTAGAGCAACTGCGACTCGATCGTTCTGACTGCCTTGCCGCTTTAATTCATTGGCAAACGCAGCGACGCTCGCGAAGAGATCGGCATAACTCAATCGAACACCGCCAAGGACAACTACGGCCTCGCCTGCCGCATTGCTCTGCGCGGAATGCAGCAGCATATGCATCAGCGTTAAACTTGACGCCTCCGGCCGTAGCGGATCGCGCACAAGATTCATGCGCATGCCCTCTTACCGGCATCAGTACGCTCGTTCGCGAGAACGCTATGCGCAAGCGCCTCCGCGGGAGCAAGGCATTGGTCGATCATGTAATTAGCATTTCGAACCCTGCGCTCAGCTTCTGCGCCGCCGTCGGCAGCGGAGTTCGCCTTAACCGCGGCTGCTACAGACAGCCAGGACGCAATAACGGCACCTGCAAACATCAAGAAGCTGGCGGCGTTTGCTTGTAGCGAAGCTTGGTCCGCGTCTTTCCTCAATATGGATGAGCGGCACAAGTCAGCGAGAGATCCGATTGCGCGGCGCAATTTGACCAATGAAGATCGCAAACTATTTTGACTCTCAATTTCCGCTAACTTTGCTGCAATCAGACTTAGCAGTCTCGCAAATCCTTCGCCGCCATCCCGCCGGATTTTTCGGAAGATAAGATCACTTGCCTGAATTCCAGTGGTGCCCTCGTAAATCATGTGGACGCGTGCCTCTCGAAAATAGAGTGAGGCTTCGCAGTCTTCGCTGTACCCGATCCCTCCGAAAACCTGGACCCCGGTAGATGTCACATCGAACGCCATTTCCGTGCACCAAGCCTTAGCGATTGGCGTGAGAATCTCGATTTCAGTTTGAGCTTTCAGCGCACTCGCGCCCTCACCCGTCGCACGATCGACGAGTGCCGCCACGTACTGAATAATCAGTCGAATTGACTGGGTGCGCGCGTCCATAGACGTCAACATTCGCTGCACGTCCGGATGGTTCTCTATTGCGGTGGGCTTGCCGTTCGCGCCGCGGCCTTGAACACGTGTCGAAGCGTACGCTTGCGCTGCTTGCAGTGAGCACTCGGCTGATCCGAGCCCAAAGGCCGCTACTCGTAACCGTGCCTGGTTAAGCAAAACAAACATTTGCTCGAGACCACGATTTTCCTCGCCCAGTAGTTCGGCTTTGGTGCCGGCATCCTCTCCAAATGAAAGGCTCGCGGTCGGGCTGCCGCGAAGCCCCATCTTGTTCTCGATACCAGTGCACGCGACACCGTTTGGTCGTCCATTACTGTCGCGCTTCGAAACGAGATAGAGCGACAGCCCTTTTGTTCCGGATGGACCGTTCGGACTGCGCGCTAGGACGAGGTGGAGAATGTCCTCGGTAAGATTGTGCTCTCCCCAAGTGATTAGCGACTTATGGCCCTTAAGAAAAATTTCGCCTTGATTTGTTACGGCGTGAGCTTTGATTGCTCCAAGATCGCTACCGGCTTGCGGCTCCGTCATCGCCATCGTGACGGTCCACTCGCCAGAAATGATGCGCGGTAAGTAGAATTGCTTCTGAGCTTCGGTTCCGAAACGCTTCAAAAGCTCGATCGCGCCTGGCGTAGGCATTGAACCCATCGCCAACGACAAGTTTGCGGCGTTCAACATCTCTGCAACTGCGATTGCAACTCTAAACGGAAGGCCCTGCCCTCCGAAATTCTCGGGAGCTCCAACAGCTCCCCAGCCTGCTTGGGCATACGACTGGTAAGCTTCTTTAAAACCCTTAGGGGCCGATACCGCGCCCTTTTCAAACCGACACCCTTCGCGATCACCGATCGCGTTTAACGGCGCGTAGATTTCTTCTGCAAAGCGTCCGCAGCCCGCAAGCACCGGCTCGACTTCTTTCCAATCGACAGAGTCCTGCCCGCCCTCGAATTGCGAATTCGCAACTTCAAAAGCGAAGCGAATGTCTTCAATCGGTGCTCGATACGGCGTCACTGCTTTACGCTAACCAGCTTTTCTGCTTTTTCTTATTGCGTAACTAGATACGCCTAGCGTAATTCTGTCAATGTTCTAAAATTCGTCAGGTTCTGGGCGGTTTGCAGAAGACAATGGATTTGCTGCTGCGGCGCACAACAATGGTTGAGAGAAATGGCCGCGAGCGGAAGCTGTACTCGCCTCTTCGGCAAGTTCCGCTTATCGGTTACTGAGGTGCAGCAAGCGTGCATCCTGCGACATTTGAAAACGTAGATTGAAAGCCAATGGCAAAGACTGCTGACAAGATTGCTGGGAATAAGAATGGGTCAGTCGGCGGAAGTGTTCAGTCTGCCGAAGTTGGTATCCGCGTTTTGATTGCTCTTGGAGAATTGGGTGGCGAAGAAAGCCTCGGCAATATCGCCAAACATCTCGATATGCCGCCAGCGAAAGCGCACCGGTATTTGGCGAGCCTTATTAAAGTCGGCGCGGTAGAACGATCCTACAACAGTAATCGATACGCACTTGGCGGGGCAGCATTGCGACTTGGATTAGTCGCATTGTCTCGTGTCGATGTTATCGAAGCCGCACATTCATTCTTGGACGAGATGCGCGACAAACTCGAAGCATCGCTCATGCTGGCTGTGTGGGGCACAAGCGGACCAACTATCGTACGGTGGTTGGAATCAGCTCGGCCCGTCACGGTGAACGTTAAAGTTGGTTCGAACATGCCGCTATTGAGATCAGCAACGGGTCAAATGTTCGCTGCGATCCTTCCTTCTTCCGTAACAGCCTCACTGTTGAAGGAAGAGCTTGCCGACATCAAACGACTCCAGGGTAAGGCACCGACAGCTGACGAGATCGACACGAAGTTCAAGAAAATTCGAAAAGCGGGGCTCGCGCATACCGCCGGCGGTGTCATTCCGGGCGTACTTGCCCTCGCCGCTCCGATCTACAATTCCAGTAACCAGTTGGCGGCTGTGATGACTGCACTCGGAACGACTGGCTTTTTCGACGACAGCATGAACGGCGCAACCGCGCGGACACTTCTAGATTCGAGCCAGAGGCTGTCGGCCCGACTCGGCTCAACACTGTTCGCTTCACGCACCGGAAAATAAAGATCGAGAGAAAATTCTGACTAGTAAACAGTTGCCCGGGAAGCTGTCGGACAGTAGTTACACTCGCAACTATCAGTATACCGAGTAATAACTCAGACTAACAATCAGGGAGAGTGAAATGGCGAGCGACCGCAGAAGCGCACCCGTCGAGTCCCGCAGGCCCGCCGACATCGAAAGCGCGATCATCCCCGGATATATGTCGGGTTTCGGCATTACCTATCGGCCGCAACTCGCCGCAGAAGGTCAATTACGGCCTCTATGCCGAACAGCTTTCCGGTTCACCCTTCACCGCGCCGCAGGCGACTAACCAGCGCTCCTGGCTTTATCGCGTACGCGCCGGCGTCAAGCACACCTCGCGCTTTACGCGCATCGACCGTGGCCACATCCGCACCGCTCCGGAGCGCGATGAGACCGAAATGCCGATCGGTCAACTGCGCTGGTCGCCGATGGAAATGCCGAAAGGTAAGACCACTTTCGTAAACGGCCTCCACACCATCACGGTCGCGGGCGACTGCGAAGCGATGAGCGGCATGGCTGCGCATATGCTCTTTATCAACGAGTCGATGGAGCGCGAGCACTTCTTCAATGCCGACGGCGAATTCCTTATCGTCGCGCAGGAAAACTCGCTGCGCTTTCGCACCGAGTTCGGCTTGATCGACATTTCGCCCGGCGAAATCTGCATCATTCCGCGCGGCGTGATCTTCCGGGTCGAACTGTTGAACGGTCCCGCCCGCGCTTATGTCTGCGAAAATTATGGCGGCGCTTTCACGTTGCCGGACCGCGGGCCTATCGGCGCAAATTGTCTCGCCAATCCGCGCGACTTCCATACGCCGGTAGCAGCCTACGAAGATGTCGAAGGCAAGCACACGCTTTATGTGAAGTGGGGCGGCGAGATGTACCGCACCGAGACCAACCATTCCCCGATCGATGTGGTCGCATGGCACGGCAATTACTATCCGTACAAATATAACCTCCGGCACTTCTCGCCGGTCGGCGCAATTTTGTTCGATCACCCCGACCCGTCGATCTTCACGGTTATGACCTCGCCGTCGGAAACGCCGGGCACTGCGAACATCGACTTCGTGATTTTCCCGGAGCGCTGGGGTGTTGCCGAAAACACGTTCCGCCCGCCGTGGTATCATCGCAATATCATGTCGGAGTTCATGGGCCTCGTGTACGGCAAGTACGATGCGAAGCCCGAGGGCTTCACGCCTGGCGGCATCAGTCTGCATAACACCATGCTGCCGCATGGGCCGGACGTGGATGCTTTCGAACACGCGAGCAATGTCGAACTGAAGCCGGTGAAGCTCTCGAATACGCTCGCCTTCATGTTCGAAACGAGATTCCGCCAGCGCGTCACGAAATTCGCCGCGAAGTCGCCTGCTTTGCAGGACGATTACATCGACTGCTGGACCGGACTGAAAACACACTTCGA
>LNFM01003606.1_pt1 | contig 30186 bp, 26 predicted proteins | sample 596031 | NCBI WGS metagenome assembly LNFM01 (sample SAMN04254537, study PRJNA301005) | activated carbon metagenome | isolation source: dual media filters at the Ann Arbor, Michigan drinking water treatment plant | place: USA: Ann Arbor
GCGGAAAAGGTCGACTTCCTGAGCCGCCCGAAGGCTGGTGAAGGCGAAGACCCCGAACTGGTCGACCGCGAGGACCAGTTCGCGGGCTGACACCTCGCCCGACAAGACCCGGCGGCGCAAGTCGCCGGATCACAGGTTTCGCCTCGGGCAAGGCCCACGGCGAAAGCCAGAGGATCAAAAGCGACCTGCCAGTGCAGTTCGTGCCGACCTCAGCCCTCTGCCAAGTCGCGCAGAACCAGCACCGCCTTCGGCCGCCGCTTGTTGGGCGTATACCAGACAGTCTTCCGCTCCCCGGTCTGGCTGAACTCATAGGTCACCCCGAGGATCGTCGTATGGCTGGCGGGATCGACTATCCATTCGACGGGCGTGCCGATGTCGATTTCAGACGGTGGGATGGCGCGCTCGAGGGCAGGGGCATCTGTATTGGTCATTGTTCTTCTCCCTCGGTTGTTGTCTGAATTTTCGCCTTGGCCAGAGCCACGTCGAACGCATCCTGGAACCGCGCGCGGTAGGCTGGACCCATGGTGCGCGCCAAACCCATCAGACCAAGTGGGTCGTGGACTCTGGCCAGATCCGCCGCAAACTGCGGCCGCAAGGTTAAGGTGACGCTGGTCGGATGTTTCCCCCGTGCGCCGCGGGCTTCTTCGACCTCCGGCATCCCATCCCGTTCCCAGTCGTCAAAGACCTGATCGCGCAGACCTTGGGCAACGCGGCGGATCAGAAACTGAACGGTGCACCGAGCCGCCGCTGCCCAAGCCTCTGCTAGCTGCGCTTGCCCGGTGGTCAGTGACAACGCAACATGGACAACCTGCCCGCGCGCAGCTGGCCCCGTCGCTACAGCAGTTGGCTTGGTCTCCAGACCCTTTTGGACGACCAAGATATCCTCTTCGTTCCGGGACCTTTCTTCTGGCCCCATGCGCTGTTCGTCACCTTGGCCTGCGTTGCAGTTTGGCGAAGCCACAACCGCAATCGCCGGTGGCAAGGGTTTCGGGTCAGTCAGGGCTTCTCCCGACGTCGAATGGGGAGAGTTTGGCCAATCAGTCAACTCACTCGCACCGACCTTCCCGCCAAAACCCAACTTCGCCGAAAACCCTGCGTCCTGGCGGATGATCCGCATCATGTCTTTGCGCTGCGCCATCATGCGATCTCCGCCGGGGCGAGGATCAGCTGATCGATCTCCTCCAGAAGGTCCCCTGCCTCCTTCACGGCACTCTGGACATGCGCGGCAAGCGCCCGGTTCGGTGTCTTGTCCGCGATCACCCCGAGGAGCCCGTCCTTGTCCATGCGAACGTAAGCGGCGCGGTTCCCAAGATAGGTCTCAAGGGCGGGCAAGGATTGGAACAACTCTTCTGCCACCGCGCGCTCGGTCTCTGACACCCGCACAGGCACCCGGTTGAGCAACACAGAAAACCCCGCAAGTTCGCCCGGCTTTTCCACACGACCGCGCAGCTTGAGATACCAGTTGGCGGTTTCCAGCGTCTCACTCAGATCGCCGCGCGACAGCATCATCGGGCAGATGATCCGGTGCGCTGCGACGGCTAGAACGTCCTGCGCTTCTGATCCGCCGCCGAAAGTGTCGATCAGGATCAGATGCTCCTGATCATGCTGCTCGTAAATCTGTCCAATGGCCTCCGCCACGCGGTGCGCATCCAGTGTGTGGATCACTTCAACCAGGGGGGACCAGTTGCCCGCCGCTTGTCCTGCCTGCATCCACTTGAGGCAAGACTTCGAGGCATCGGTGTCAAAGATCGTGACCGTCTCACCCCGCACCGCAGCAGCAGAGGCCAGGGCGCGGCAGAGCGTGCTCTTGCCCGACCCACCCTTGCGGTTCATCACCAACACAACACGTATTCCGTAACCCATACCACTTTCCTCACTTCACTGATTGCATTTCTTGCAATGCGTATCGCGTAAATCTTTTATCGTAACGCGCATCGCTTTAATCTGAACCAACACTGCGGATATCAGAAATCGGCTCGCGCAACTCTTATTGCGCAAGGCGTATCTATTTAATCCGAAATCTGATTACTGGATGCGTATCTCTTTTATCTGATCGCGCAATGCGTGTATCTTAAGGCTGAACCCCGAACACACAACGCTGATGCCACAAAACGCATCCCACACTTCCTTTCTCTGAAGCCTCAACACTGAACGGCAGGCTCCGCACGGTAATCAAAACAAGGCTTTAAGCCCATATCTTCAGGAAAAACCCACCTCTTGCCACGTGGCAGAAGGTGCGCCGTTCCTGTCTTCCCTTGTGTGTTGCGCGATCAGCGAAACGCATTCGGTGGCGGGTGAGTTACCCAAGGTAAACACAATCTGCAAGAGCATAAATCACGCTTAGATTGTGCTTGAAGAGGAGGTGAAGGAAGGGATAGGACGGGTGGCAGGAAATGCGATGTGTCTACAAATAATCGGTGGCAGAAGTTGGCGGTAAAATCAGATCCTCGCGAAACAAGACTTAAGTCGCGGTCCAAGGTTTTGGCGAAGGTTGGCAATGAAGTTACTGATTCTGCAGTGCAGCAAATCGTTGGGCGCGGTCGGCCTCGTTCAGACGACAAGGGCCAGGTAGTCAGCTGCCGCCTGCCTGCCGAAGAACTCCATGCCTTCGACGCGCTTTGCGCCCAGCTTGGCGCGAAATCCCGGTCCGATGGGGTGAGATCGGTAGTGCGGATGGCCTCGGGCTTCCTTGAGTTCAGTCGGGAGGACAGCGCAAAGCTCGAGGAGATCCGCTACGAGTTGGGCAAGATCGGCACCAACGTGAACCAGATTGCCTTGGCGGCGAACCGGGGCAGGGCGCCGATGGTCAAGGCGCAGTGGGCGTCGGTGGACGAGTTGCGCCGGTCACTGCCCATGGTTGCCAAGGCGCTGAGCCAGATCATCGCCGAGCGTCGGCGTCAGGGCGTGGCGCTGTTCCGCAAGTTTGCCGAAGCCCAGGAGGCTGCGCACCATGGTTAAGCTTGGATCGCGCCCCATCGGATTGGCAGAGGCCGTTCTCGGCGAGATCAACTTCCTGCGCCCGCAGCAGGGTAAGGTGAAAACCGGTAACTCCTCGCCCAAACGCGGGTTCAGTTTCTCGTCCCGGGCGAGCCAGCTGTGGCGCTTGTCAATGGGATCGAACGCGGCGGTTTTGAAAAAGATCGGCAAGGGCGGCACAGCGAACGCCAAGGAGCTGGCGGCGCAGATGGACTATCTGTTCTCGAAGTCCGCCTCGATCTTCGGCAACGGGGTGGTGCTGGATGCGGATGCCAAGGGACTGACCAAGGATGAACGCAACGAGATCGTCGGTGACTGGGTTGAGGACTGGCGCGGGTCACCGAAGAATGGCCACACCACCCATCTGCTGATGAGCTTTCCGTCCCACGTTCGGCCGGAAAAGGCGAAGCTGATCGCGGAGACCTGGGCCTTCGAGATGTTCCAGTCGGGCGAGCATCAGGACGATGTCTGGTCCTATGTCGCAGCTCTGCACACAGACAAGGCGCATCCACATGTCCACATGGTCGTGAACAACCGGGGCACGATAAACGACAGTTGGTTCTTCATGGCCAAGGAGCATGCGTTCAATCTCGAGGTTATGAAGGAGCGGATGGTAGCGATCGCGGCTGAAGAGGACGTGTTTCTGGATGCGACTTCGCGGGCGGAACGTGGGTTGCTGACCTATGGGCCGTCGCGGGCAGAGATCGAGCGGGCGTGGGTCGAGGGCAGGGCACCGGAAGAGCGGCCCCGCGAGGGCAAAGCGCTGGAGGATGCTCTGGCGACGATGGCGCGGACGGCGGATACTATGCGAAGTCTCCAGCATGTGGCGGCACTGACTGGGCTGCCGGAGATTGGTGAGAAGATCGCCAAGGCGGAGGAAGCACTGCGTCGGGGCGGTGTGCTGCAGCCTTTTCCGGCAGAGGCGGCCACGGCGGGCCGGGCTGATCTGGACCGGCATTTCAGCGGATGGATGGCTGAGGCTGAGGGCAAGATCCGGAAGATGCCGCTCGCCGAGCGCAAGGACATGCGGGACGAGCTCTACGGCTATGCCATCGATATCGCAAAGGGCTTGGGCGACGCCCGCGGCGCGCAGCTCTTGCAGATGCTGCCGCAGTCAAAGCTCTATGCAACGGGCATCGCAGGCGATCAGGTGGCACGGGGTAGGGACGTAATTGATCTTCAGCCAGGTTCCGCAGATTGGTTGAAAGCGGACATCGTCGGCAAAGCGGTGGCATTGGGCCTCAGCGGGGATCGCATGGCCGGACGGCTGGAAACAGGCGCCACCAATGCCTGGGAAGAACGCGACTGGGTGCGCAGCGACCTGCTGGCTTTGTCCGGGCGGCGACGGGTTGATCTTCGCAACCCGGCCCAAAGCCGGAAGGTCGTCGATGAACTCGAAGGTTTCTACGAAGCGGCGGTCAAGTTGATTGAGCATGCCCGCGCACATGAGGTGGCTCCTGAAAATGACCGGTTGCTGCGCGCTCTCGGGTCAATGGGCCGTATCATGCAGGCAGATGGGAAGGTGGAGTTCCGGGGAGATGCCCATGCGGAACGGTTCGCCGATGAACTTCGACAGCGGTACGGCACTGGGGTCGTGGCGGAACTCGCCGGCGGGCGGACGGATGCGTTGGCTGCGGATTTCGAAGATCAGGGCCAGCGGCAGTGGATCGCCCGAGCGGTTGTTTCGGCAGCCAAGTCGCATGTGGCCTTTGGGCTGACGTTGAAAGAGGCGCGGCACGCCGAGCGGTTGCTCGCCTCGTCTCCTGCCCTAGTTGAAAATGACTGGGAGCGGTGATGGCGCTCTCGGCCTACCTCAGGCTTTCAGCAAGTGCCGTAGTAGCCGCCGGAATATCGGCAATATTCGGTGGCAGTGCCAGAACGGATCATCTCTGCCGCGATGTCGCTGCCGTTGGGCAGCAGACATTGGGCAACAAGGCGTCCATATTGATCGACGTCCAGAACAGCACAACGCAGCTGTTTGCCGGATATCAAACTGCGCAGGGTCGACGTTGCAGCAGAGCCGCCCGCGTGGTTCCATTCCGGGGCATCGAGGCCCCACACACGAATTCGACGTGACTCGCCCTTAAGCGTAAAGGTGTCGCCGTCCAAGACCTTGCTGACACGTGCTTCAAGAAGGGGTGCTTCCTCGGCGCGAACCGTCCCGCCCTCCAACAGAAGCAAACCAATACCGATCGCCGCCACGCGCAAAATGCCTGTGAGATCGGCGCGACGAAGTCTGAAACTGAGCAAGTGTCCATTCATTCGACCGTTATCGCTTGGCTCGCTGTCTCGCGGCAAGGTGCTTTCTCAATCAAAACCAAGACGAAACAGGCGGGGGCGATAACTCTGAGCCGACGGCGATATGCCATAGGTACTTTCCAGTGCCGCCAAGGGTTGGACCCATGGGCACGCTGTTTGTTACTGCTGCTGAAGTTTTTTCAGGCGGCACGCACGCTGTGCCTTCCTGACAAGCCCGAATGGCATCGATAGGTTGGTCCCAGAAATCGCGCAGTCCGGGACGGTGACCAATGGCGAAGAGTCGCATCGATGAGGCATTGGCGGCCTTGAAAGCCGCAGGCAATGACGGTTTCGGGGAGCGCCGCAAGGTTCTCGAACGCCTGGGTATGGACCTGCTGCATCGACCGGCTTTGGGCAGTCAGATCGTTGCAAGAATTTGCGCGATTGCAGAACCAAGCCCAAGCGACGAAGGCTTGCTCGAGCTTTTAGGTGCAGGACTTGATGCTGCCCGCATCGCCCGTGAAAACGGCAAAGCACGTGGCGAGGCCCTTATCGACGCGGTCGAAGCCGCGCTCGGGCTGGCACGCGGACAGGGCCGAATGACATCGGCTCACAGTCTGCTCTTTGCGCAGCTTTGGACCCGAAATGGCTTGCCCGCCCCAGTTGCTCTCGCACTGCAGGTCGAAGAGGTCGTTCCTGCGACTGGTCGGCGCGCGTCCAATCTTGCTGAGGGTGACGCTCTGCTGGAAGGTCTCTTTGCCGAACTCATCCAGCAAGCGGAGGGCGAACCGCTTGCCCTGCATCATGCCTTGACCGAGAGCTTCCCGGCCATGCCCCCTGAAATGCGCGATCATGTCGTCGCCTATTCGGTGGGCCGCAGTGATCCTCTCCATGCCGACATGGCCTGTTACTGGTTGCTGGATCCGTCACCACATATCCGTAACGCAGCAGCAAGGGGTCTTGCTGACCGACTGGCAAGTGGTGAGCTGCCAGGGCGCATCCTGTCATCACTGGTCGTCCTGCGCAGTTGGATGCCCGAAGATGCCGCCCGGGCGATGGTGGACACCATTCTCAAAGACGCGATGCGCAGGAACATCACCACCTCAGCAGAACAGGTGCCATGGACGATCCACAGCATTCGCGCGTCCTTGCCAGATGGGGGTGGGGCCCAGAGCATTGGCATCGCGTTGCAATCCGGATCGCAGCGCAAGATGGCGATGCTGCTCCTGAAACAGGGGCAGGGCGTCAAGGATGCCTATACGATCACGTGTCGAACAGCCCGGGACCAGAAATCGATCATCGAACGGATGACCGAAGAGGTCGGCGCTCTCGCGGTAAAAGATGAAATTGTGCGCCGCGCCCTTTCCATCGCGCTGGCAGATGGTTTGGCTCAAAGTCAGCCGCCCGTTCCGGGGCTAATTGAGGTCGTTCGGCTTTGCGGTTTTGCTGGATTGCGGCCGGAGGTGAAATCGACTTCGGATCTCATCGCTGATCTCGCCTCAACGCGCGCCGTGCAAGCGCTTCCGCCGCAGCAGCAGGGGGATCTGATTACCTCCAGCGAGGAATGGTGGGATCGCTACGACACCCTCGACAGCTGGTTCGAAGACAGCGATGCAGCCCATGCCGTTCTTGACAAGGCACGCAGCGCGAAATTTGCCGAAACGGCGCTTTGGAAATGGCTCGAGACTCGACGTGATTGGTGGGCACGCATAATGGCCCGATCTGCGGATGTCTTGGAGACTGCCGGTCATCCTGATGCGACCGGCTTTGCCGCCTGCGCCATGGCCTTGCTGGAAGGCCGCAGTTTGAAGACCATCCCGGTCATGCTTGATGTGCACGAACAGACGATTGAAGCTTGGGTCCGTGATGATCCGGACTTTGACCCGGGCATAACGTTTGAAGAACTGGCGCAGGAGGCACCCGCGCCCGAAAAGAAGGGTGAAGTTGCAGCGCTATTGCGTGGCACCGATCTTTCGGTGGACTGGCTTGATGGCTACATGACCGGCATCGTGATCGCGCCGAAGATGATCATGCCAAACCAATGGTTGCCCCCAATTCTGGACCCCGTCTTGCCGAGGATTGACCCGGCGCAGTTCCAGCGCTTCATGGACCTTCTCATGATGCGCGCCCAGACGGTCTCGGATGTTGCCGCTGTTCCTGATCAACTCGTTGCGGCGATATCCACTCGCTCGAAGAAGGGGCGGGCGGAATGGTGGAGTGGGTTTTCGGATGCCGTGGGCAAGTTTCGGACGGCTTGGCCAAAGAAGGGCGTGACCAAGGAGGATCGGCGCCTGCTGGAGGTCGTAACCGCAGGATTGACTGGCGCTGACGTTGAGGAATTTGCATCTTTGGTTGCACTACGGCAGGAGCGAAATCTTGGTTGATGGGAGAACTTCCAACGTCGAAAAGGGCGGAAAGCGGTTATGCGGCGGTGCGGCTAGGCACCCGCAGCTAGGCTAGAATTGCGGTCATTCGTGACCGAACAGAGAGCAGAAACTCCCATTAGTCGGCGCGCCTCGCCAGCTCGCCTATACCCTCGGGAAAACAGCGGCTTTTTCCGAGGACAAGTAGAGGATAGCGCGGCACAATATTGCGCGGAGCTAACTTCAGAAACACTCTTATTTGGAATGCATGGCGCTGCGCTACCGTGCACTTGCATCACAGGCGACGGAGCGGGACAACAGAAGGAAGGATACTAGGGGGGCGTATGATCAATCGAGGTTCGGAATGGCACCGTTGGGAGCCGCATATCCATGCGCCCGGCACCTTGTTCAACAATCAGTTCAAAGGTCCGAATGCCTGGAGCGACTACTTCACTAGTCTCGAACAGGCAGCGCCGGTTATCCGCGCGATCGCGGTGACCGACTATTATTGCACCGATACCTACCAGCACTTCGTGCGGGAGATGAAGGAAAACGGCCGCCTGCCGGAAGTCGCGCTTGTCTTCCCCAACGTCGAGCTACGGCTCGACGTCGCCACGGTGAAAGAACGCTGGACCAACATTCACCTTCTCGTCTGCCCAGACGATCCGAAGCATGTCTCGGAGGTCGAGCGCTTTCTTAGCCGGCTGAGATTTGAAGCCTTTGGTGACAACTTTGCCTGCACGCGAGAGGATCTTGCTAAGCTAGCGCGGAAGTCCAAGCCGGAGCTGACGGATGAGCGGGCGGCGTTTCGCCACGGCGCCTCACAGTTCAAGGTCAACTTTGGCAAGTTGCGTGAGGAGTACGGCAGGAGCGATTGGGCGAAAGAGAACATCCTGATCGCAGTCGCCGGCGCCGAAACCGATGGCACGTCCGGCATCCGCGACGCCAATGACGCGACCCTACGTCAGGAGATCGAGAAGTTCGCGCATGTCATTTTTGCCAGCAGCCCGGCGCAGCGGGATTTCTGGCTCGGTCGGAAAAGCGGCGTCGGAGAGGACCTGCTTCGCGAGCGATATGACGGGTGCAAACCGTGCTTGCACGGCAGCGATGCGCATGAGCAGACGACCGTCGCCAAACCCGATGGTCATCGCTATTCTTGGATTAAAGGCGCACTGGAATTCGATGCGCTACGCCAAGCCTACATCGATCCCGCAGGTCGAGCTTACGTCGGACCTCATCCCCCGTTTCGGGCGACACCCGCACATGTTGTCGCGGAGGTCGAATTGACGGGCGCCGACTGGGCGCAGACGCCCAAGCTCGCGCTCAACCCCGGTTTGGTCGCCATCATTGGCGCCCGGGGGTCGGGCAAGACCGCGCTTGCGGATGCGATCGCGGCGGGATGCGACGCGACGGATGGACGATTGAGCAATGCGTCATTTATCGTGCGAGCGCGTGAGCATCTCGACGGCGTAGGCGTCCGGCTGAGCTGGGAGACCGGAGATCCGTCGGTGCGCCCCTTGCTCGACGACTCGTTTGATCCGTCGCTCTACCCGCGAGCGCGGTATCTTTCCCAGAAATTCGTCGAGGAGCTTTGCTCGGCTGATGGCCTCAAGGACGAGTTGCTGAGCGAGATCGAACGGGTCATTTTTGAAGCGCACAGCACGCTGGAACGCGACGGCGCGACGGATTTTGGCGAGCTGCTGGAGTTGCGGACGATCGTGTTGCGTGACAACCGCGACCGTGACGAAGAGGCCATCGAGACACTCTCCGATCAAATCGGGCTCGAGCGCGAGAAGCAGAGCCAGATCGCGGGCCTCAAATCGCAGATCACTCAGAAGGACGCGCTGATCGCCGGCTATATCAGGAGCCGAGACAAGTTGGTAACCGCAGGCAGCGCGGAGCGCGTCGCGCGGCTGAATGCGCTCACTGAAGCGGCCGATTATGTCCGGACACAGATTCGGCTTTGGTCGCAGGAGAGCCAGGCTCTGCGCTCATTGCAGAACGACGTATCGGATTTCCGAACAAATCGCGCGCCGATGGCCCTGCGAACGACCAAGCAGAATTTCGTTGGTGCACATCTCGACGACACGTCGTGGGAGGTATTCCGGCAGACCTACGCTGGCAACGTCGACGGGACATTGACCGAGCGGCTGGCCAAGGCCGAGAAGGCGACTGCGGGGTGGCGGGGTAAAGAGCTGCCGCGTAAGGCGAGCGACCAGGAGCCATTTGTCGCTGACGACGCCGAGCTGAAGCAATTGTCGCTCGGCGAACTTGAGGCCGAGATCGGCCGCATTCAGCGCCTCATCAACATTGATACCGACACCGCCAATCGCTTGCGCACGATCACCACCAAGATCGGGGACGAGAACGCCGCGCTGAAACGTCTGAAGGATTCCCTAGCCGACTGCGAAGGCGCGGCGGCGCGGACCACCCAGCTCCAATCCGATCGAGAGAAGGCCTATTTGCGGGTCTTCGAATCCATCGCCGCCGAAGAGCAAGTGCTGCACGCGCTGTATCGACCGCTCATGGACCGGCTTGCGCAAGCGTCCGGGACACTGCGCAAATTGTCGTTCTCGGTGTCGCGCCATGCGGACGTGCATCGCTGGGCGACGGAGGGCGAAGGCCTGTTCGACAAACGGCGCACCGGCCCGTTCAAGGGTGTAGGCACGCTGGAGGCCTGGGCCGACGCGCTGCTGAAGCCGGCGTGGGAATCGGGCGATCCAAAAGCCGTTGCCGAGGCCATGGCGGGATTCCGTCAGGCCCATCAGGCCGAACTACTCGATCTCTCCGAGGTGCCGCGATCACAGCAAGCGGATTATCGCTCCTGGCTGAGACGCTTCGCCAAGTGGCTTTACGGCACCAGCCATATCGAGATCAGCTACAGTATCGACTACGAAGCCGTCAATATCCGCAAGCTCTCTCCGGGCACGCGCGGCATCGTCCTGCTGCTGCTCTATCTTGCCTTGGACGACAGCGATGACCGCCCGCTGATCATCGACCAGCCGGAGGAAAACCTCGACCCGAAGTCGATCTTTGACGAGCTGGTAGAGCTATTTATTGCCGCGAAAAACGTGCGCCAGGTCATTATGGTGACGCACAACGCGAACCTCGTCGTCAACACGGACGCCGATCAGGTCATCGTCGCGTTCTCCGGCACTCATACGCCCGGTAAGCTGCCGCCCATCCGCTATTTGTCGGGTGGCCTCGAAAACGCAGATACGCGCAAACATGTCTGCGACATCCTCGAAGGCGGCGAGCGCGCCTTCAAGGAGCGCGCCCGCCGTCTTCGCGTCCGCCTAGATAGATAGGACAGCGAGATGGCTGCGCACGAAATCGCCGTCTCTGATACGGGACAGCCCCTCGGCCCGCTGGCGGAGCGCGGCTGGTTTCTTCATTGCAGCGAAGGTACAGACTCAGACGCCACAGTGAGGGACCTGGGCAAGTTCGGGGATCGCCTCGGCACTCGCGTTGCAGGCCGCGCCGGCGCACTCGAAGAAGTCATCGAACCTCACGGCGCCGACAATGCGCATCCGCGATCCTTGAGCGTCCGCTACGGCCTAGACGCCCTGCCGTTCCACACAGAACTTAGCCATCGCACCAGACCATGCCGCTACCTTCTCCTCGGATGTATTGACCCAGGATCGCCAGCAGCGGCGACGATGCTGCTCGACTGGCGAACGCTTGGCTTTTCGTCGGAAGAGCTTGACCTTCTCGAAGGCACGCCGGTGCTCGTTCGTAGCGGTCGGCGTTCCTTCTACTCGACGATCCTCGCGCCGGGAGGAGCCTTCCTGCGATACGATCCCGGCTGCCTTGAAGCCGTTGACCAGCGCGGCCGTATGGCCCTGGCGCTCATCGAGGACCGGATCGCCGCCGCGTCGCCCCAAGCCCATCACTGGCGCCAGGGCGACATCCTTATCATCGACAACTGGCGCGTCCTTCACGGGCGCAGTCCGTCGGGCCCAGGGTCCGGCCGACGCCTCGCAAGGATTCTCATCGATGCCTGACGACGTCTTCATCGCCATAAACGGCGACGCGCTCCACGCGAAATCGAAGGTCTACATCGGCCGCGCGCTGGCACGGAAGAGCGCCGGCGATCTCGACGAGTATCAGCTCTGGGCCTCTCTTGCGCTTGAGCTGCTCGGCAAGGCCGCGCTCGCCCGCAAGCATCCGAGCCTCGTGGTCGATCCGATGCACTGGCAGTCGATGTTCGTCGCCGCCGGCATCAACGTCACCACAGACGTAAAGACGATCACCGCCAAGACCTTGTTCGAGCGCCTGGCCCATCTCGTCCCGCGCTTCGACAAGACGGTCCAGAAATTCTGCCAGGACATCGCGGAGCGTCGAAACGCCGAGCTGCACTCGGCCGATCTTCCGTTCCGGACGATGCGACTCGACGCGTGGGAGGCACGCTATTGGCATGCGTGCGACACGATCTTGCACGAGATGGGTTCATCCCTGGAGCAATGGCTCGGCACGGCCGATGCAAAAGCGCCCCGCCAGCTTCTCGATGAGGCCGCCAAGGCCCTCGCGGCGGCCGTCAAGCTGCGCGTCGAGGCCGCCCGCGAGCAATTCGAGGCGTTGAAGAGGGCAGAGCGCGAGCGCCTGACAGCCGAAGCAGAATTGCGCGAACCGCAGCACCAGATGGGAATCTTCAAGGGCCGCTACGACGAGATCTGGTCGGAGAGCTGCCCGGCCTGCAAATGCCGAGCCTTCATGACCGGCGAGCAAACCGGCGAAGACATCAGCGAGGAGCGCGATGAGCATGCGATCTGGGAAGTCGTCGACCGCGAGTTCGTGGGTGAAGAGTTTCGCTGCCCGACATGCGATTTGACGCTGATGGGAAGCAACGAAATCGACGCCTCTGGGCTGAGCTACATCCACGAGGACCAACAAGAGCGTGAAATGGAGTACGAGCCGGACTACGGTAATGACTGATCGCAAATGGGGACAGGCGCAACGGGGCAAGGCCTATGCCGGTTTACTTCTTAGGCGAGGATGACAACGGGTGCTCGCCGATCAAGGTCGGCGTCGCCAAGGACATTGGCCGGCGGAAGAGCGACCTGCAGACCGGCAATCCGCTCGAACTCAAACTACTCGGCTGGATCACATCGGCCGACGATTTCGAGACCGAGCGCGATCTGCATCGACGCCTCGCATCCCGGCGCGGCCGCGGCGAGTGGTTCTACATCGAGCCGGCCGATGTCCTGCCTTTCCTGATGGAGGTCGGACAGCGCGGTTTCGTCGCAAAGAACGCCGATGCCTTCGAGATCACCGGCTACGATCGCGACGCCATTCCTGAATATCTCGGTGTGTGGGAATGGGCCGACCTCGAAATCGACGAATGCTGTCCCTTCTGCGGATGCCTGGGCGGAATGCATTTTCAGGAGGCCTCTCAGATGCACTACTGCATCCAGTGCGACACGCTCACCGACTTCTCGGAACTGTCCCCGGATGACCGCGACGGGCCAGAGGATGGACTGGCATTAAAGCCAACAATTAATGGAGGCATAAAGTGAGTATGCAATGGCTGTTGGCGCGCGCACCAGGATTCCAAGCGCTGCCCGAAGACGACCGCGCCGCCATCTTCAACTTCACCTTTCTGTGGAGCCTGTTCGAGGCCCAGGTGATGGGCAATTTTGCCCGCGCCGACCGGATTTGCGCGAAGGCCGACGAGTGGCGCGACGCGGGCATGCTCGACGCCGACCAGTATGATGGAGAGTTGGCCTATTTCCGGCAGCGCTACTTCGCCAACGGGGAATTCACTCATCACTTCGACCACCTGCATCTGCGCCCCACCGATCAGCCCGATATCGTCCGATCGGTCCTGGACGGGCGCAATAACGCCCCGCGAGATCGGCTGCTGACCGTGCTGATCATCGTCTGGCGCTTTCGCAACAATCTGTTCCACGGCGAGAAGTGGGCGTATCAGCTCCAGGGCCAGCAGGCGAATTTTACACACGCCAATTCGGTACTGATGCGGCTCCTCGAACGGCATGGGCAGTTAGCAGCCTGACGGCACTAAAATGTTCGGCTTCCGCCAGGATGGTTCGTCCGCTTGGATACCGACGCCCATCTGCCCGCGCGTGTTTTCGATCGGCCAGATCAGCACCTCATCCGTTGGAGCGAACAGTCTCGTCTGAAAGTCAAATTTGCTGCTCTTTGCATGAACGGCGACTGTGGGCCGCAACGGAACATCATCGCAGATAAGGTCAATGACTGGCTATGGCCAGCACAAGCAGCCAAGAGCACTCCTCCGTCAGCGAGCCACGCGGCGTATCTCCTCCACCAGCAGCGGTGACAGGTCGTACGCATCAAGGGTAGCATCCTTCAGCCAGGCGCGTGCCTCCGGAATAGTCATGCTCTTGTTGACGGTGGCATCGTTGAGAATGGCCGCGACGACGCGGGACAGGCCCAGGCCCATGAAGCTGATCATTGATCGGTCGGAGGCGCCGACCTCGAGATAAAGGGACATCGGCGGTACTGAGCTGGCCATTTCAGACAGGCCGATCTCGTCTAGGACCTGGAGGAGGACTGCGCAGTAGCATGACATCAGCCGCACCACCTCGAACCTTATCACTTTCTCGATGGTCTCGAGCGTGCTGCGGATCACTGTCCGGGAACTCTTCTTCTTTTCGTGGTTGATCGCGTTCTCAATGATCTTCGGGAGAGGGTCGCCCCTCATCCAGAACACCGCCATTAGGGCAAGATAGCGGTGCGATCCGTGGCTGGGCGGAAGACCTAGCAGGTGGGTATGGCAGAGCCTTAGCAGCGATGCATAGGAGGCGTACGCTCCGCTTTCGCGCGGATGCGCGGGGATTAGCGCGCGCACGCCCGCCTTGTCAGTACCCGCTGCAGTTCGCAGCGCGGCGTGAAGCGCTTGCTGGCGATGCGGAGACAGGTTCGGACTCTGGCGCACGACCTCGACAGGCAGCGTCAGGACCTCAACCACCTCGTCGATCGCGAGTTGGACGCGTTCGGTCGACGCAGAGGGCACGCCCGCCGCGTTCAGCCGCGACAGTGTGGTCGACAGCTCGCCGCGCGAATGATCGTCCAAGAGCCGGATGAACAAGGTCTCAAGGTCGCCATCCGGCTTCCTGCTGTCGCCGTCCTCGTCGGCCATCGTCGCGACAAGGTCCTCCAGCCTCTGGGTGACACCTTCCTGCAGGGCGGGCACGATCTCGCTGTCCCTCGCATGATCGAGTGGTTTGGCTTTCCACTCGTCATAGTCGATCAGGAAAATGTTGCCTTGGAACTCACGGCGGAGACGCCCGGCGCGGCCCGCTAAGTTCCAGAAGTCGGTGCCTTCCAGAGGCCGCTGCTTCCCTTTCTCCGGCTTGCACATGAAGACATTGCGGGCCGGCAGGTTCACGCCTTGGAGAAGGGTGCTGGTACAAACGAGAAAGTCGATCGTGCCATCCGCGAAGGCATCCTCGACTGCCTGCCGAACCGACGTCGGCATGTTGGAGTAGTGGAAGCCCACGCCCCGGCGCACCGCCGCAGCCAAAACATAGGAGGGATGAACCGACTGGGCGATGAGCTGCGCGACCGCATCGCGCCGCGGCGTCGTCTCCCGGTCTGCAAAAAGCTCGGCAAGCTGGATGGCCAAATCTTCCGCCTCGGCGGCGCCGTTCGCATAAACGATGGTTGGGGCGCCCCTGCCGAGAGTTGCCGATATGTGGACGAGGCGCTCCTTTTTTGTCGCGATCGTCCGTTTGATTGCGAATTCGCCGACCAGTGCCTCCTTGCCACCCGGCTCTATGCTCGACACGGAGAATTCGCCTTGGCGTGACGATATCACACGCACGATCAGGAAGTTCTGCGCGACCGTCGGTTCCGTCGAGGGAAGCGTCTCAACGCTCTCGAGGCCAAAGGTGCGGCCGAATACATCCAAGTTGCGAATGCCTGGGCTGGCAAAAAGCAGCTGCGCATCCGCGCGCCGACGAAGCAGGTCGTCCACGACCCATTGCAGCAGGACGCCACGTCCCTGGTCGGCAATGCTGTGGGCCTCGTCGACGATGACGATCCCAGCGCTCATATCCGGGTGCGCTGCCAGCATCAGTTGGGTCCGCTCCTGAGTCATCACGAATATCGCTCGCGTCGGCAGCGGCTGATCCCCGTCGAGGGGCACGGTGACAATCTCTGGCGCTCTCTCCGTGCCGGAGAACAGATCTGCCAGATCGCGTGCGACTTGAGCGATCAGGGCGCGGGTCGGCACGAGATAGACGACGATATGCGCCCCGGCCTCTTGGAACACGCGGGCGAGATGGCCCTGCAGAATGAAGGACTTTCCGGCGGAAGTCGGCGCGGCGACTGCAACGCTGCGCCCTTCGCCGAGCTTGGTCCACAAGTCGTGCTGAAAGCTCGTCAGCAGCGCCGGGCGATCCCGAAGAAGGACGCGGCGCCGATCCGATAAGGCCATCTCCTCGATCGCTAGATCCAACGGCAGGTCCCCGGCGGCGCGGCCGACCTCCTCGCGCGTTTCCAGCGCAGGGAAGTTGCCGAGCCGAGCCAGCACGACACGAAGCGCCTGCTGCATGGGCAATGTCTTCGCGCCTATTACCTCGTACGTCATGGTCGCCGAACGGTATGCCTGCCGCCGATGCAGCGGGTCCTTGGAGCAGGCCAGGATCGCAGAGGCCTGCATCAGGCGTACCCCTTCCTCCATGGTCACCTCAGGGTCGAGCGGTCTTCCCAGCTCGCGCCCCAGCCACGTCCGATGGGCGAGTGCTGCCGCGTCGTGGAATCGGCTGTTGCCCCAGATCTGATCGGCCAGTTCCTGCATCGATCGACGTCCCCCACCTCCTGCGCGTCTACTTACTGACGCCGCTCTTCTTCGGTGCCTTCTTGGCGGCCGGATGCTTCCAGCCGATCTTGTCCTGAAACAGGTCCCGCAGTGTCGCCACGGATGGTACAGGCATGATGAACATCTCGACCTCCTGATGCGCGATGCCTTTAGCCTTAAGTGCCTTGGCGATCTTCGGGGCGGCCTCGCCAAGCTTGGCGAGGGCTAGCTTCCGGAACTCCTCCTCCGCATCGGTCTCGGAGATCAGCGCAGCGGCGAAGGCGTCGAAGTCGAAGGCGACAAGGCAGGAGATCACATCGTGGCGGTTCGCGTATCCCGATCCGTACGGATCGAGGAAGTCGAGCATCGCTTTCTTAGCGTCAGGCTTTAAGCCGGAAAGGTCGAGGTGCCGCTTTACCAGCGTGATCTCGTGCTTGATTTTCTTGTCGTCCAGTGACTCGGCGATCGACTTCGCCGCCTCTGTGATGGCCTGATCCAGGTTGCCGTAGAGCTTCGCCTCGCCCCAATAGATGTATAGTCGCCCCGTTGCCGCACAGTAGCGGACGTGTACTCCGTCCGCACCGTGCACTGGCATCTCCGTATTGGTCTTTAGCGACATCTTCGCGACGATCTGGGGCGCCTCGAGGAGCCATTCCGTCAGCAGATAAAGTATCAACTCTCCGGCTTCGCCGTTGCGGTTCGTCGCGACGTGGGCGCGTTTGAAGAGATCGAATGCCTCCTGACGAAGCACCTCGAACATTGTTGTGAACTCCTCGGGAGAAACCTTCCCATACTGCTCGTTAAGGTCCGCTACCTGCTGCCGGGGCAGGCAGAAATTGACGATGTACGTCGAAACGGTGTCCACCAGTTCGGACATCATTGGTTTCCGCTGCCGAAACGCGGGATAGTGAAGGCGGAGTGTCAGCGCTTTGCACTCGGTCGTGACGGTGTGATCGACTGATTTGAGCCGCGTCGACAGCTTCGATAGATCGCGCTTGAGCGACGCGAGCGCATCCTCGAGGGGGCCTGTCGGCGGTGAGGACGGAGCGGCGGCGGTATCGGTCAACGGAGCACAGGCCCACGGGGCGCGATCTTCATACTGTCGCTATTCTCACTTATCGTCGGAGTTCAAATGTGTTTGACATTGAAATCAGATGTTATGCTTGGCTATGGCATGCCGTCAATTGCACGAATTTTAGCAATGGCTCCAAAATACAGCAAGTAACTGGAGATGCCAGACAAGGTGTGCAAGTAAAGACCGTTCGTCTTTGCCGCTTTACACCTCGAAGGGCAGCTTTGGAGAATGCGGCATTGCAGCACCCGGGGAAGCTGAGCGGCAGGTAAGGGCCGGGTGCGTCGTGAACCCAACCTGAGGTCAAGCGCGAGCGGCTTCCTTCTCCAGCAAGCCGCGCAGCAGCTCAAACCGTTCCTCGCTGAATTCACCCTCCCTGAGGGTAAGCTCTCGCATGGCTCGCACGAAGAATTGGCGGAAATCCCTGCGCTCCTCACACCATGCCAGCAACTTCACCCCCTGAGGCGGGTGCACCAAAGCTAGCGGCAACACCGTACGCGTGGTCTCCTGTCCCGAAAGGTCGGTGTATCCGAAAGTCACGGGCTGGCAGGCGCGGATCGATCCATGCAGGGCAGCAAGGTCCGCCGCAGCGGCCGCAGGCAGATCCCCATGCCAATAGGCAGCGGGACGCACGTCCAGCAACCGGTAGATGCGCCCAAGAAGGGCGGCTTCAGGATCGGTTTCCGCCAGTCGGGCAAGCGTTGCCTCTGCAGCAGCGGCGGCCACGGGATCGCCGCGATGGCCTGCCAAGGCAAGACCCCTGAGGGCCGCGTCACGCAGTTCGGGATCCATTGCAGACGCTGTTTGGGCTGCCACGCTGGTCGCTGCACTTTGCCCAAAACCAATTGCGGCCGCGAACCCAGCAAGCCTGGTACCGAGCGCGCGTCGGGTCAGGGTCAAAGGCGTGGGGCGACCGGGTCGCATGGCGAATCCTCTATCGCATTGGAAAAGGTACCCTAAGTCGCACGGATAGGGCCGTTTGGTCCAGTATTTTCATTGAAAACCACCGCCACCGCACCTGGAGAATGCCTGTGTCCGCAAAGGCCACGACCTGCTCAAGCACACGAACTAGGCCGGAGTTGATCGCCGGATGGCGTTAAAGTTCGAAGCCTGCGAGGTTGCGGGAGAACTTGCTCATCTTTGAGACCGCGATTGTGATTGGCGGCCTCAAGTCATCCAGATTAACCTTGGGCTCGGTGACGGCTTCGGGCGGTGCCAAGGTGACGGGCACTTCGTTATCGACGCCTGCATGCTCTGCCTCCTGCAAAATCTCATCCCGGGCCACGATCTCTGCAGCCAGTTTCGGCTCAACCTCCACCGGTGCTTCCGTCTTCGCCTTCTCCGGCCTCACAAAATCCACCACGATCCTCTCGGCAAAGCGCCGTTCAAGGGCCTCCATCCGTTGGGTCAGCACCTGCACCTCGGCAACTTCCTTCGGCGGATAGGGCAGGGCACCTTTTTGGGCGTCGAACAGCTTCTTGAAGGTGGGATCCTGGAAATACACGATCCGATGGACCAGTAGCGGGTTCTGCCGTTCCGGGATGAGAATTGCCTGATCCGGGTTCAACCGCCGCACCTCATCCGGGGTCAGAAGCGGCCGCTCTTCCATGCGCCGGCTGACCGACCGCCGCTGCATGAAGTCCCGATCTCGTGACACGCTGTCCGAGACCGAAAGCTTGGTGGTCTTGCCCAATGCATCTGAAATCTCCCCCGCCGTCTTCTTGTCGTTAGCGGCCAAGTATAGCTTCATGCCAGCCGCAGACTCGAGCGACAGCCTGACATTCTCGCCATAGATATTGTCGAGACCCGGGATCGACTGGGTGATGATCGACACCCGCGCACCATGGCCGGCGAGTTGTTTCAAGGCCTGCTCGACGATGGGCATCGGCCCAAGCTGGTCGAATTCGTCGAGCATGACCATCACGGGCCATGGCTCAGATTTCGGATCGGGGAGGGTAGAGCGCATGGTGGCGATTAGTTCGCCGAAGAACAGCCGGACAAGCGGCGACAGGGTGCGGATATCATCAGCGTTGACGACGACATAGATCGACATCGGCCGCTTGCGCAGGTCGGCGAAGGAGAAATCGTTGCCGGAGGTCGCGCGGTCGACGGCCGGGTTGTTCCAAAGCGTCATGCCGGCGCCGCCGAGAACCGAGGCGTGGGAGGACAAGGTCCGGTCGGAATAGCCTGCAAACTTCCGGAAAGTCTGGGCGGCGTTGGGGTGTTTCACCTCCTCGGCATGCTCGCCGTAAACCTCCTGGGTCGCGCCACGGCCAAAGAGGATGCGGCTGATCTCACCGATCGTCGGCTTGCACCTTTCAATCGCGAGAAGCCCGGCGGCGACGAAGAGTTCACGGCCTTCAGTCAGAAAGTCGCCTGCGGTGCCCTTGTCCGAAACCGTCAAGAAGTAATCCGAAATCTTGGCCAGTTCCGTGTAACGCTGTTCGAGATTTTCAATCCGCGCGACGCGCTCAAGCGGGTTGTAGCGATGGGTCGGGTGTTCAAAATCGAACGGCGAGAAACGATAGACCGCATCGCCTTCGGCCTGCCGATGCCGGGAAGTGGCCTCAAAGATCTCGCCCTTCACGTCGAGAACGACAATGCTGCCGTTGAAGAGAAGGGTGTTCGGGATGACGTAACCCACGCCCTTACCCGCCCGGGTGGGTGCCACGACAAGGCAATGCGGGAATTTCTGGAAAGTGGCGCTGACGTATGGTGCGTTCTTGGATGGTGCCCCCAGCTTGCCAAAGACCATCCCCGCGCCCAAAGGCTGCAGGAGGGCATTCGCCCGCATCTCCGCCTTGGCCTGGAACTTGGCCTGGCCGTATTCGGTGAGCTGCTGACGGAAGGTCAGGGCGACGGCGGCGATCGTGAAGATCACGGTCGATGCGCCAACGATCTGCCAGGGCAGGACCCAGGGCACGGTGGTTAGTCGGGCAAAGCCGGGAAACTCGTATATCAGGACAAAGATGCCGGTTGCGTTCGGATCGCGCCCCAAGATCAGGTTGAGGACGAGGCCACCGGCGATGAGACCAACCAACAGCCCGGAGGCGAGGCCAAGCGGCAGCAGCAAAGCAATGCGTTGCATGTTCAAAACTCCCTGTCGCGATTGCGATCATGGGCATGCGCCCGCGCGTGTTCAGGGGGTCGCGGCGCTGCTTCGGCCACCATCCGGCGCTCAGCGGTTTCCGCTTCATGGGCGCTAAGGCCGAGCGAGGGGTGTTCCTTTGCCGCCGAAACGACAGCCACCGCCATGGCAGCCCGTGCGCTTGGGTCCGGCACGTCCTTGGCAAGCGCTTCAGTTCGGCCTGCCGCGATGTCTTTCAACACCGATGCCCCGTACCGCTCCTTCATCTCTTCCGCGAAATCCCGCGCCTGATCTTCATTCCGGAAAGAAACCGAGCCTTGCTGGGCATGAACCTTTGCCATTTTGCCCAAAGCCTCGACTACCGGATCGGGGCCTTGCGACATCTCAATCGTGCGGGCTGACTGGATCAGTTCCGCGGCCCGTTCATAGAAACGATCCACACGCTCGGCTGCGGAACTGCGGCCTTCAGAGCTGCCAAGATCGAAGCCATGACGCTTGGCCACGTCTGCAATGTCCGATTTGACCCAGGCCTCCTCTTCCCGGGCATTTGCGGCTCCGGTTTCGAGACGTTGCCTGATTTTATCCGCATCGATCCCGACATCGGCGGCGCTTAGCCTCAGGGCAAGTCGAAGGCTGTCGCCGGCGTGGTCTCTCAGTTCCTTCTCGTTCCCACCGACGACCAAAGTCGTCGCCCCAATAGATGTGCTGTAAAGCGTCGAACGGGCAGGGGCCTCGCGCTCCACCGGTTGCTGATCCAGACCAAAAGCTAACGCAGCTTCCTTGGCGATGCCTTGCATTTCGGATCTGAGGTCATCCTGTCGGTCTGACGGCAGTCTGTCGATCTGCGCGGTTGATTGGGCCACCCAGGCCGTGATGGCTCGCGCCGGGTCGGCGGCAAAATCGCTGCGTTGCTGCTCTGCCTCGGCATAGGCGGCCAAGACCGGACTTTGCGCCAGATGCTTGGCCAAGGCTTCGCTGAGTGGCCCTTCATCGGGGAACTTCGCCAAAACCTCGGCACCGCCATCGGGACCATAGGAGGTCACGGCCAGAAGTTCATCAGGCAGAAAGCCTGCGGAGCCTTCGCCATCGACAAACCGTCCGGTGCCAATCGTCGCCTCGGCGTCCGGGATGTGCTCGGCCACCACTTTTCGGAAGGCAGGATCTGCAACCAATTCTTCGGCCAGCGCGCGGGTGTTTTCAGTGTCTCGGCCAAGGGTCAGGACAAGCTGTGCGTCTTCGCCCGCATAGATTGCGGCCTCGGGGCGGGCGAACTCAGGCTGTGGCCGATGTTCAAGGACAAGCCCTTCCGATCCGCGGTCAGGGTCATCACTCCGCTCGCGGTCCATCTCGGCCGCGCGCTTTACCGCCAGCTCGAGGCTTTCCTCGCCGCCTTCGTAGAAATCATAGGCATGGCGCAGGGCCTCGCGGGAATTGGGGAATGTGCGCTCAGAATAAGTGACCTCAACCTCCCCTCCCGGATGGTTTGCTTCGTAGCCCGTGTGAACGCCCCGATCGGTTGCAACAGCGACCGGGCGCAGTTCGACATTTGCATCGGTCGTGACCCAGTCGCCGATGGCGATGATGGGCGGCTTTTCGGTGATGGCGTCCTGGTAGGCCGCCACTTCGTGATCCGCGATTTCCTCTCGGGCTTGCACCGCCGCCCGCAACTGCGGCCCAGGTGCCGCTTCATTGGTGTGGCCAGCCCAAAGGCCTGCAGCCTTTTCCGGCTCGCGGCGCGCGAAGGCCTCAAGATCTTCCCTCAGCCCCGTGTCGAGCCGTTCGATCTCAGCTGGCCCATTCTTGCCCCAGTCGACCTTCCCGAGCCGTTCGGTCAGCGAGGACTCCATTGCCCTCAGAAACCCGGCGCGAAACTCGGCATCGGGCGCATGTGAGTCCGGCAGGCTTTTGAAATACCGTGTCTCACCAGTCGCATGGACCCCGTGGATTTCCGTCCGCGCCATGGTGCGCGCGGTATTTCCATCGATATGGGCAACGGACGGCCGCTCAGCCGGATCTGCGCGAAAGAAGGCTTCTCCCGCCAAGCGTGGGTCGTCGAATTCCTGCGCTGCCCCGGAAAATGTCAAACGCACCGAGAAGTATTCCTTGGGGCGCTCGGACTGCCCGCGCTCGGATTTCAGTCGGTCCGTGACCGGATTAATGTCGTCTTCCATGGGATACCTGCGGGGCAAAGAGCCGGAAAAAGGGAAGAGAAAGCGGGGCGGTCAGGCGCTGCGCGCCCGTCAGTCGTCGAGCCCGGGGAAATACATCTCCATAATCCCGCGCTGGTCGCCGATACGGCCCATCTGAAGGATCACGTCGATTGAGGTCTGAAGGTATCGGATCACTTCGCCGAAACTCAGCTTGGTGCCCTGGGCCATGACCAGAAGCGCCAGCCTGTCCATCGCCTTGCGCGCCGAATGGGCGTGCAAGGTGGTGAACGACCCCGAATGTCCGGTGTTGATCGCATCGAGGAAGGTCGAGGCTTCGGAGCCGCGCAATTCGCCAAGAATGATCCGGTCAGGCCGCAACCGCAGCGTGGCTTGCAGAAGTTTGGCCGCAGAGCGGGGCGAGGCCTCGTCGCGCTGCGCGATCAGGCTGACGGTGTTGGGCTGGCCGGGCAGCAGTTCGAGGGAATCCTCGATGGTGACGATGCGCTCATCGGCCGCCACCATTTCCAACAGCTTGCGGCCGAGTTCGGTTTTGCCGGTCGAGGTGCCGCCTGAGACGATAACATTCAGCCGCTCAGAGACCAGTTTTCCAAGGAAGGCATCGACGTCGGCCCTTTCGGACCCCGCACGAATATCCGCCACCATGGCGCGACGTTCCTCTTCCAGGGAGCTTTCCTGCCCCCGCAGAAAATGAAACTTGCGCCCTAAACGCCGCGTATCGCCCTGCCGGGAACGGAAAATCCGGATGCCGATCACGGTGCCGCTGGCCACGGCTGGAGATCCCACCACCTGACAACGCAGCATGAGATCGCGGTAATTCACAGCGGCCGAAACCAGCGGTGCGGTTTCCGTGAACGTGTTCGAGGTCGAGTTGGCGATCTGCGAGGCCAGATCGCGCACCGCCCGTGCGGGCAGGGCGGGCAGACCGCTTGGGGTCATGTGAATTTGCCCCGCGCGCTCGACCCAGATGCTGCCATCGGCATTTATCGCCAGTTCCATGACTGCGGGGTCCGACAGGCCCGCATCGAGCTGCCCGAGATAGGTGTCGAGGTAGCTCATCAGTAAAACTCAATGTCGGCATCGACCCTGACCATGACGACAGCCCCTTGGGTGACGCTGATCGTCGGCGGGATGCGCAGATAATCGGCCATCACGGTGTTCACCGCCTCGCCAAGATCAGTGCCGACGTTTTCTGCGGTGTCCGAGGCCACCTCGTTGCTGGCGTATTTCGCGGCGGCGATGTCGGGGACAGCACCAATGACAGAAATCAACGCCGCAGTGCCAAAGCGCTGCAGGAAATGATTGCGCACCGTGCCGGGCAGACCGGAGCGCCCCATGCGGTCGGAGCCATAGGCAGCAAGGGTCACCGATTGCCCATCGGTGGTGACCAGCCTGTCCCAAGCGATCAGCACACGGCGCTGACCTGCGCCTACGTCAGATTCATAGCGGCCAAAAAGACGCGAGCCACGCGGGATCAGGACACGGCTCATATCGAAGGACCAGACATCATGGCTGACGATGGCAGCGACATTGCCGGCAAGATCGGTGCTGATAGCCGTCTCTAAGGCTGCCTCGATCAGCGTCCCCTGCATCACGGTATTGGCCGGATTGGCGATCACTTCGGCTTGCCGCACCTCGGCGGCCTTCGCCCCGGCGCGGCGGAAGGCTTCATCGCCAGTAGCAGCCGCACCGCCGGGGGCAGGTCCCGCAGACCCAGTCTCGCCACCCATATCCATGCTGGACCGCAGGGCGACCATATCGGAATGAATCTGGGATTGCTTCAGCGCCTCGGCTTCTTCGCGCTGACGAGCGAGATCAGCTTCGCGGGCGCGGGCCGCTTCCGCCTCGCCATCGCCTGCGATCAGCGCCTTGGTCTCAAGTTCGGTCTGAAGTCGGATGTTTTCACGCTCAAGGTCAGAGAAGGCTGCCGCGCGGGCTTTGGCATCGGCCTCAAGTGTTGCGACCTGCGCTTTCAGATCGGCCAGTGCCGCCTCATCGGTGACGGTCACGGGATTGGCCTTCAGATCGGCGATCTGGGCATTGAGCGCCGCGATCTCTGCCTGCAACCGTTCTGCCTCAGAGGTGTCTGGCGCTGCCGGGACGATCTGCGGCTTTGGCCGCGAGACGCTGAAGCCATCGGTGCCGGTTCCATCGCCCTGGAAATCGCTGACCGAAGCTGTCTCGATGGCGGGCGCCGGGGCAGGGGCTTCAGGTGCTACAAGGACCAGCCAGGCTCCGACGCCGACACCGGCCACGGCTGTGACTGCGGAAAGTGCGTAGGGGTTCACACCCCGGCGGCGCTTGGGGGCCTCGGAGGGTTTCATGCGCTCCATGCGGGCGGCCAGTTTTTCGGCGGCATCGGGCTCGCTCATTGGCTGACTCCCGGCTCTGCCGTGACGCAGACATACTCCTCGCCATAGCGCAGGACCCAACGCTCGGACCGGGTGCTGACGGTGATCGTCGTGCCGCGCACCGAGGAGTTGACCGAATACTCCTGCCCCTTGGCATCGGCGCGGAAGATGGTCGGCATCGGGGCACCCGGTGGGATCAGGAAGGTGGTCTTGCGCCCGTCATCCGAGATCGAGATCGGCGCAAAGGCGGGCAGGGCACCGTTGCGCTTCATGATTTTGTAGGTCATGGGCAATGAGGGCGGGATGCCCGATGCGGTCTCGGCACCGCGGGCAGCACCCGGCACGGTGAACTTCACCGAATAGTTCGGGCTGCCGCGACCGCCTTCGGTCACTTGCAGGAAGTAGATGTTGCGCTGCGTCTCGACGGTGAGGTTGGTCGTGGCCCCTGCCACCACAGGCTTAATGATGAAGAGGTTCGCACGTTCCAGCTTGTCGATCTTGAAGCTCTCAAGATCGCCGATGGCGATGGACTGAATCTTTTCGCCCTCGCCAAGTTCGACAAGGGTCACGTTCCGCAGCCGGGTGTTGATCCGGTAAACCTGACCTTCCTGATAGGTGGCATAGGTCACCCGGGCATCATGGCTGCCGGGCTTGGGCGCGGTTTCAGCAAAGACGGGCAGGGCGGTCATGCCCACGACCAGCCCAACAGTGAATAGGTGCGTTGAGATATTCATGTCAGCCCTCCTGCGGGGTCAGGGTTTCCGCAGTGATGCGGTAGTCGGTCACCAGAAACCCGGTCGGGTTTTGCCAGACGAGATCGAGGGCCGTCTGTTTGGACGGTTCAAACCGGTAGGTGACGGTTGCGGTGAACTTGCCTTCCCGGTCGGGCACACCCTCGCCGTCGGAAACCCAGGTCTTGGTGAAACGCACCTGGGCGGTTGTGTCCGTCACCGGGGTGATCGACAGCACATCGATGACAATGCGGGAATTCTCGCCATAGAGCTTAGGCGGATAGTTGGCATTGCCTTCTGTCCAGAGACTGACCAGCCCTTGGCGGGCATTGCCTTCAGACCAGGTATAGGCGCGCAGGATGCGGCGTTCATTGTCGTGCTGGTCATAGGTTTCGCGGTCGGTCACGTAGGCAAAGAGCAGGCTTTGCCGGATGGCTTCCGCCTGCTCGATCCCGGCCTTTTCCACGGCAACGACGCGTTCGGCGACGCCCGTGTCCTTGTCGACGATGGCGAGGAAGGCTTCGGTCTGTTTCAGGGGGAGCATGGTGACGACGGCGATCATGCCCATGAGGCCAATGGCTAGCCCGCCGCCGGCCACCAAATAGGCGATGCGCTCGCGCTTTTTGACGCCGTAGAACATCTCAGCCTCGAGAAAACTTCTCAATTCAGGGGGTGAACCTGTCATCGTCTGCTCCAGAAATTGGGGAATTGCGCGCTGTCTGAGCGGGTGATCAGGTGTCGCGGATGAACTGGCCTATTCGCTGACGGGCCGCCTGGCCGCGTTCGGCATCAGACCGTGCCTGATCGCGCAAGTGATGATGCTCGGTCTTGCCGTGCATGAAGCCTGAGCGGACTTCGTTCATCCGCCGCGCCGAGTAGTCGGAGGCCTTTTCCAGCGGCTTGCCCGCGATCCGCAGCGCTTGCGGCGCAAAACTCGCAAGGCTGATCTGCCCGGTGATGTGCGTCACGGCATTCGGGATTGCCATCAGGGCAAAGATGCCAACGAAAACGATGACAAAGAAGCCGAGGATTGAGCCGAGGTCAGTGACGTCTTCGGTTTCCCGAAACACATCATGCGCGACGGTTACCACTGCTACGATGACCCCGGCGGAGGCGACGGGGTACATCAGGTAGCCGATCATTGCCGAAAGCCAGGCTTCGAACATGCCCTTGGTCTTCTCGAAGATCGTGGCGCCAATCGCGATCGGGGCGACCCCGAGAAGGAAGGCGATCATCAGCTTCGAGAAGCCGACGATGAAGACATAGACCGCCATCAACACGCCGAGGACGACGTAGAGAACGGCAGCCACGAAGCCGCGCATGATCGACGACATGGCCGAGGACACGGAATCCACGTTCCCAGCCATCATGTTCGCCATGTCATCCATCGCCGCTGTCGCGGATGCCCCGACACCGCCCCCCCCGAGCCGGAAGTATTCCAAAGCAAGGGCGCTCAGCCCATTGCTGGCGGCGTCGTAAATCTGGGTGAAGTTCGACCAGGTCAGGCCAAACATCAGGACCATGACGATGCGGAACGACAGTTGCACCGCGTCGCGCATGGAAATCCGGTAGACATTCAAGGCCGAGTTGATTCCGACCATGACGAGCAGGAGGGCGAGCAGGGTCGTGTAGATTGGCCCGACAGCGCCCGCCGTCGCCTCAAAATACTGCCGCCCGGCGGAGGTGATCGCCGTGTCCAGCGTCGTCAGAATGGCCGAGACGCTGTCCATCAGAAGCTGCCGCCGCACATTGTTTCGGCGACTGCAATCAGCTTCTTCGCCTCTGCGGAAATCGCCTCAGTCTGTTGCCAGGTCAAACGCTCGACGTCGTGGTATTCGCGCAGAGCAGCGGCCATCGTATCGACTTCGCCCCAAACAGCCACTTTGCCTGTGCAACCGCAGTCCTTCGTTGCGATGACATTGCGTGCACGCACAAAGCTATAGATATCACGCAACGCCCGCGCCTCCGGGCCAGACCGCGCCAGCGCGTAGCCTGCGGGCCAGAAGGCCTCACAGTTCCGAAATTCCTCGTTCTCTGCTCCCGTGATTGGCTGAACGTCTTCAGGCACTTCGATCTTCGGCAGAATGCTGAGAAACGCATCTTCCTGGGCGGTGTCCGCTGGGGCAGGGGCCTCCGCCCAAGCCGCTGTTGCGATGATTGTGATCAGCCCAACGGCACTGCCCATCATCCGTGTTTTGAAGGCTCTGGTCATGCTCATTCTCCCCCAAGGACCTTGATGAACTTCTGCTCTTCCGCGGCGGTGGCGGCGTCCATGACCCCGGCCTCGCCCATGCCCATCAGCTGGGCGGATTCCATGTTCCAGATATTGGCCAGTGCGATCGACAGTTCCGCTGTCACGCGGGTGTTCAGATCGATAGCCTCTTTCAGCCCTTCGGTGTCGGGGATTTCCTGCACGAGGTCATGAACCCGCTCGAGGCTTTCCGAGGCTTTGACCGAGGAAGTTTCAGCGGCGGCCGACAGGAAAGCTGCCGTGTTGGCCTGCGTGCCGATCCGCGCGGCCCCTTCGTCTTCGCTGTTCGCAAGCGTGTCGACGGTGGCCACATCAAGACCTGCCGAGGCGAAGAACTCCGAGACGTATTGCGCGGCTGGCTTGCCCCCGACCTTGCCGGAGGTCGTCATCAGGGCATAGCTGCCGTCCTTGGCTGCGATCAACCCGCCAGTCAGATCCGCCACATCGGGCAGGATATCATCGAAGAATGTGTCCGGGTCTGGAATGCCGAGCGCTTCCAGCGTCAATCCGTTGCGCAGTGCATCCAGCTGGGCCTTAAGCGTTGCGATCTGTTCAATCTGCTTCAGGATTTGCTCATCGAGTTTCAGGTTGGAGGCGATCATCTCCTTCACCTGCAGCTTGGCCTCGGTCAGCACCTCGCCGATCTTGGCGATGCTGGAGAGGTCTATGGTCGGAACACCTTGGGCAAGGGCAGGGACCGGCAACAAAAGCGCTGCGGACAGAAGAAGGGGGCGCAGACCCCGGAGGTGTGGGATATTCATTCGGAACCTGCCCTTACTTTGATGAATGTTGCGTCGACGGCATAGGCTTGGAGCCAAAGGGCATAGCGGGCCTGGTCAACCTTTACGCGCGCCGCCTTGACCCGCTCGACCATCAGCCCGATCCGGACGGCCTCAGCTCGCGCATAGCTGTTCAGATCCAGCGCTTCCTTTGCGGACTTGGTTGTCGGGATACGCTCGATGATGGAGCGAAGGCGTTTCAGCGACGCTTCGATCTCGACGCTGGCATGCATGCCGTAATGCAGACCCGCGTCCGCGGTGTTGCTGGCTTCAGCAATAGCCATGTCGCGCGGATCGAAGGTGCCGACCTGATCCACGCCGGTGATCTTGCCCGCATAGGCGTTGAAGAAGCCGGTAATGCGGACGACGTAATTTTGAGTTTCCTCGAAGGGCGGGATCCCCCCGTATTTGGTGACATTGCCTGGACCCGCGTTATAGGCGGCCAAGGCCAGCGGCACCGAGCCAAATTTGTTCAGTTGCGTCAGGAAATACCGTGCACCCCCATCCAGTTGCAGCATCGGATCGTCGTAGTAGGCGGGGTAAATGCCGAGATCTTTGGCCGTGTCCGGCATCACTTGCGTCAACCCAAACGCCCCAACCGGGCTGCGCGCCCCGATAGAAAATCCGGATTCCTGCTTCACCAGACTCTGGAACCAGATGCGGAATTCGACCGGGTTCAGCCCGGCTCGGGCAAGGCCGGGGTGGCCTGCGTATTTCTGGGCCGTCGCCACGATCATCTCTTCGATGCTGGTCTTGGCATCGCCAAAGAGACGCGCGGCGTAGGGGTTGTTGTCCTCCACCGCATAGAGGACTTCGGCCTCGGCACCGGGCAGGATTTCCAGATCACCGATCCACGGGGTCTTGCCCGTCATCATCGCCAGCGTGGCATCCAGCGCGTCGAGCTGGTCCTGATGCAATTCGTCGAGGCGGCGCTTCTTGTCAGCTTCAAGCTCCCGCGCGCCGGTCAGATAGGACATCTGCGCGATCTCTAAGCCATGCTGGATGATCGACTTTGGGTCGATAATTGGCACGCCCTGCGCCGCCGCCATTAAGGGCAGCGCAGCCGTTGCCAGAGCGAGCGCTCTGACAGATCTTTGGGATTTACCGGCAGGGAATGACATCAAGGCCCGACGTGTTGCCGCGAGCGACAAGGCCCGCATCCGGGCTTGCGCCCTTGGTGGAAGTCGTCACAGTGGAGCCGGCACTGGCCCAGCAGTTGGTCTTGGCGATCGGGACCCCGGCACAGGCGGAAAGACTGACCGTTGCGACCGCTAGAACAGCCGCAAAGCGATATCGCATAATCAAGGTTATGTAATATTCTGATTTCATTGGACAATCATTCCTTCCAGAATTTGAGCCGCGCTGCGTAGTTGGTGCCAAAGGCGTT
>LNFM01003607.1_pt1 | contig 30183 bp, 28 predicted proteins | sample 596031 | NCBI WGS metagenome assembly LNFM01 (sample SAMN04254537, study PRJNA301005) | activated carbon metagenome | isolation source: dual media filters at the Ann Arbor, Michigan drinking water treatment plant | place: USA: Ann Arbor
CTTGGATCTGCCGTAGGGATTGACCGGGTTTTGAACCGTCGTTTCGGTAATCGGCATCATTTCGGGCACGCCATAGGTCGCGCAGCTACTCGAGAAAATCAGCTGGCCGACTCCCGCGCGGCGCATGGAATCGAGCAATATCGCCGTCCCCGTGACATTGGTGCGATAGTAGACGTCGGGGTGTTGAACGGACTCGCCGACATAGGCCAGGGCGGCGAAGTGCATGACGGCTTCCGGCTTGTGGGACCTGAGTACCCGGTCTAATGCGTCCGCATCGCGAATGTCTCCGTGTTCGAGCGGCCCCCACTTCACCGCCCAACGATGACCCGTGCGTAGACTGTCGAACGTGATGGGCTCATGACCGGCAACCGCCAGAGCCTTGCACGCGTGAGAGCCAATGTATCCGGCGCCGCCGACAACCAAAACACGCATGCTATCCTCCTCGGGTTTTCACGACGGGTTGGGTTTCACTTCGACATGCGTCAAAGCAGCCGGGCGCTCTCCCGCAGCGGTCACTTTCCGCCACGCGAGTCCCGAGACTTTCGCCCAACCGCGATCATCGACTTCGCGAGCGGCGGAATCCGGCCGATGCGCCAGAAGCGGATATCGTGGAACCCCGCTTCGGTGAGAAGTGTGGTCAGTGTCGGTATCGACCAGAACTTGATGTGGCCATTGTCCCAAAGCGCCGTGAAGTGGGCATCCAGTTTCCCAGTGGCGGCGAGCGCAAGGTTCTTCACGTAGCCATGATAGGGCGTCGACACCAGCGCCATGCCTCCTGGCTCGACCAGATCGAACAGGGTTCGGGCATAGTCTCTGGGGGCGAAGACGTGTTCGACCACTTCCAGGCTGATGACCGCCGGGAAGGTGCCAAACCGTGCGACGAGGTCGTCATAGGCGGAGCCGGTTTCGAGGCGAAGACCGGGATAGGCCGCGCGTGCCTGTGCGATGCCTTCGGTGCTCGGATCGATTCCGCAGACGCTGTATCCTATCTCGCTCAAGCGCGCAGCCATGCTGCCGTTGCCACAGCCGAGGTCGAAGACGCGTTCCGCCGCCTGGCCTTCGCTCTCGTATCCACCGCCGGAAAAGAACGCCGCAAGCTCCCGCCGGACGGTAGGCATGAGATAGGCGTGCGTGTGCTTGGCGCGCGCATTGGCGTATCTGTAGCCGGAAATCCGTTCGGCTGCTGCCGTCATGCCGCGTGCCCTTTACTGCCGGCGAACAAACGATCGGTATGCCCGACCGATCGCGCCGGATTGCCGACGACGATCTCGTGGTCGGCGACGTCGCGGGTGACGACCGCCGAAGCGCCCGCAACAGCCCCTTCCCCCATCGTCACGCCCGGACCGACAAAGGCCGCCGCCGCGACCCAGGCGCCCGCGCCGATGCGGATTGGCGCACCGGTCAGGCGAAAGCCGGGATTTCCGATGTCATGGCTGGCTGTGCACAGATACGCCTTCTGGCTGATCACGCACCATCGCCCCAGATGTACCGGCACCACATTGTAGGTGTCGGATTCGAGACCCAGGCAACTACCCTCCTCCATGACAAGGTTCCACGGCGCCCACACGCGCGCGCTGGGATAGGGATGCGCCTGCGGACCGATCCGGGCGCCGAAGCAGCGCAGCAGGAAGCGCCGCCAGCCATGCAGCGGGATCGGCGAAGGGCGGAACAGCAGCCGCCACGTGACAGACCACGCAAGCCGGCGCAGCTTGTTGCCCAGGCCCGGCGGCGGAACAAGCTCGGGCCTCACGTCCGAGGCGTGTCCCGCGCCGCCGGGATCGCTGGCGCGACAGGCCGGCCACGACCGCGCAGCCGGCTCGACAGGTTGAGCGAGGTGCGCTCTACCCCGAGATAGAATAGCCGGGCGAACACCACCGCCAGCAGCGCCGCTACGAGGAATTTCAGCACGGATGCGCTCTGGCCCTCGAATCCGGAAACATTGATCATGCCGAACACCACGCGGTGCGTGGCATAGAGCGAATAACTGCCAACGCCCAGCCAGACCAGCAGCGGCATGACACGTGCCACGAGAACCGGCATGCGATGGGGAAGCTGCATGATCCACAGCACAAGTCCCGCAGCGCCGACCGCAAGCGGCAGCGCGCTCGCCACCTCGCCGGTGAGCATATGGACGGCGAACCCACCACCCAGCGCTGCAATCCAGAGCAGATGCCACAGCGGTCCGTCGAGGCGCGGCGCGCGGCCGGCCTCGATATCCGCAAGGTAGGCGCCAATCGTCCACATGAACACGAAGGGCAGGAAGATCGGCCCGCCACCATGGCCTTGCGGGAAGTACCGTGACCAGCCGAAGGTGAGGTAAAGCGCGACATAGATGGCGCTGACGGCGAAGGCGAAGGCAAGCGCGCTGCCCGCGCCGGCGCGGCGGTTGATGGCGAACACCAACGGATAGAACAAGTAGAGGTGCACCTCGATCGACAGCGTCCAGAACACCGTGTTGGTGCCAAACATGGGCTCGGTGATTCCCTGCAGGGTCAGCGCGCTCGCAAGAAACGCACCCCAGCTCACCTCGCCGCCGGCGATGGTCCCGCCCTGACGCAGATAGATGCCATCGACCAGGCCGGTGAGGATCAGCGCGCACAGATAGACCGGGTAGATGCGCAGAAAGCGGCGGACGAAGAACCGTCGCCACTGGATCGCGGCGTCCGGGTCCGCGGCCAGTTCGAAGGCGAAGCGGCGGTGGATGCAGTAGCCGCTCAGAACGAAGAAGACCTGAACGCCGAACCAGCCATATGAAAACGGATAGCTGGCATAGCCGGCAAGCACGCCCGGATCGGAGGTGAGGCCGTTGGCCGCCCAGGTCGCGCCTGTGCCGACCCAGTATTCGGCGCGGGCATGGTAGACCACGACCATCAGCGCGGCGACGCCGCGCATGGCGTCGACGATGTCGAGCTTGGCCGCGGAATCGGGTGCCGGCGCGCCGCTCATCTCAATCCAGGATCACGCAGGCCGGCCGGTCCGCCCGGCCGCAGAGCCAATCGTAGACCTGCTTGTGATCCGCGGCGATGCGGCCCCACGAAAACTCCGCCTCTGCCAGCGCGTGGCCGCGCTGTCCCAACTCGGCGAGATCGTCGCGCGCCAGCGTCGCACCGAGCGTAGCCGCCATCGCCCCGGGTTCGGTGCCGATCTCGACCGCCGCCCTTCGCTCGAAGCCGACTGGCAGATTGCACATCCGCGTCATCAGCACCGGCAGGCGATAGGCCCAGGCCTCGAGCACCGACATCGGCAACCCTTCCGAATGGGAGGGCAGGATGAAGGCATCGGCCTCGCGCAGCAGCCGGTCCTTCGCCTCACCGAACACGGGTCCAAGCAGTTCCACACCGTCTTCGAGGCCGTGCGCAGCGATCAGCGCGCGCAGCCCGTCGAGATGGCCGCCGTCGTCCCAGCCCGCCACCACCAGCCGCCAGCACCCGGCCTGTTCAGGGGCGACGGCGCGAAGCAGCGCCCAGGCGGCCAACAATTCCCTCAGCCCCTTCTTGGGGTGGATGCGCCCCAGAAATAGCAGCGTCCGTTTCCCCTCGCGCGGCATCGATGGCGCCAGTTCCGGCAAGTCGGCGCCGTTGGGGATGATCGCGATGGGATTGTCGAGGCCATAGGCCCGCATCGCCCCGGCTTCAGCCGCATTGAGCGCGTGCAGGCAATCGGCCTGCCGCAGGTTGCGTTGCTCGAAGAGAACGCTGGCGACACGCTTCTTGAACGCCGAATTGGCCACCGCCCAAGGGTCGAGCATGCCCCGGGGCGAGATCATCACCGGCCGGCCTGTAGCCCGCTTCCAGCGCAGCAGGGCAAGGGAAGGCAGTTGCCAGATGCCGTGCAGATGGAGGACGTCGTGACCGCCCTCACGCAACACGGACCCGAGTCCGGGCGAATAGCCCAGTGCGACCGGCCCGCGGCGCGGCAGCACCCGTGGCGCGAGCGGCGCCCAGGCGGCGCAGTCCTCGGCGCTGTAGTCGTCCTCGCCAGCATAGATGCTAACGGCCATACCCGTCCCGGCCAGGTGCAACGCCGACTTGCGCACCGAGTTGAACAGCCCGCCCGCGCGGCGCGACATGGAACCGGTAAGAATGCCCAGGGAAAGCGGGCGCGCGTCCGTATCGCTCATACGCCATGGAACCCCATCGGCCGCTCAGTCGACCGGGCCGTGGTTGCGAACGAAGTAAGGCAGGTTCGCATCCAGCTGGCGCACCGGCACGGCGGGCACACCCGAATAGAGGCTATGGGTCTGCTCCGGCCGGCCCCGGAAAGTCGAGCCGGCGGCGACCACCGCGCCGTCCGGCACAACGGCCCCCTTGACGATGATCGCCCGCGACCCGATCAGGCAGCTGCGGCCGATCGTGACGGGCCGCGAGGTCTGGCGGTTGGTCTTGTAGTCGATGCCGTGGGTGAGAATCTGGGAATAGAAGCCCGCCACCGTGCTCAGTGTGCCGATGGTAACCCGGTTGGTGCAGTCGACGATGTGGCGCGAAGTGATCGAGCTGTGCGGCTCCATGATAAGTTCCGACGCGCGCTCGTGCTCCGTCTCGAAGTGCCTTTCCGACCGGCCGGGAAAGCCGTACATCCAGTTGAAGGTACCGATCCGGGCGTACTCGCCCAGCACGACCCGGTCGATATTGCGGATCACGCTGAGATGTCCGATGCGGCTGTGCGCCGCCAAATCCAGCGCACCGACCTGGATATAGGCACGGCCGAGCGTGGCGCGCGGGTGGATGCGATAGCCGAGAACCAGGGAATAGAGCCGGCGGCGGAGGCCGCCCGGCAGGACGAGGCCGAGCCCAAAAGCCAGCAGCGCGCGCCATCGTGCCGGCGTGGGGAGCAAGCCTGATTCGCTCACGCGTTCGCTCCTGTCACCAACCGGGACTCCTCTGTCATTGTCACCGCGCCGTAAAGCTGCCGCTTCACCTTGGCCGGGGCGCCGACGATCAGCGAGTTGGCGGGAAATTCGCCATGCACCACGCTATTGGCGCCGATCACACAATTGTCGCCAATGCGGGTGCCCGCGCCGATATAGACACCCCGGCCGATCCACACATTCTTCCCGATCTCGACCGCGCCGGCCTTGTAGCCCTGGCCACGAACGCCGTGACCCGGGGCGCTGTTGTGCGCCTGGTCGCGGATCGATACATATTCGGCGATGGCTGTATTGTCGCCGATGCGGATACCCTCGACGGCGACGAAGACGCAGCCCAGATTGACTGTCACGTCACTGCCCCATTCGATGGTCGACGTCAGCGAGGTCGCGAAATACGTGCTGTCGCCGATCCGGCACCGCCTGCCGATCCTGAGGCGGCAGGGACGGTGCAGAACTAGTATACGGCCGTAGACAGTGGTGCTCCACGGCAGGGGACTGAAGAAAATGAAGGTGGTCAGGTTGTAGTAGACCCAGCGAAGCGCGCAGGCGCAACGGTGGAGCACGTGCGAGCAGGCCCGGACTGTCCAGCCCCAGTATTTCATCGTTCAGGCGCGCGGTCCGATTGAATAGCGGTGATGTAACGGCTCCGGGCCGCTTTGCCACCTGCTGATGGAACGCAGCACGACGCCAAGCCCGCCCATGACCACAAAGAACAGGAAAAATGCGATGAAGAAATACGAGGCGTGCGAAGTGATGGCGAGGAACGACGGAACCATCGCGGCGGCATACCAGCTCTTGTCCCAGACGTTGCCAACAAGTGCACGCCTCCACATCAGCCCCAGCACATAGGCGGTCGCAAAGAAGAAGACGCAACCCAGATAGCCGAACTCCATGTAAGAGGTGGCGATACCGGTCTGAGTAGTGCCGGTCGGCGTTCGGTAGCCGGTGGTTTCGAGCATGATCTCCTCGGGCCACGGCGTCGCCATCAACGACCGCTTGAAGTCGAAGCCGACGATCTGACCCGGCACGTACTGGAACACGATACGGTTCCATGTCTGACCGCCGAAGGTGTACCGGCCGGTGGTCGAGACGGCGTGAACCAAGTTGGCGGCGTTGGTGATTTCAGGTGACGCCGTCGGGTCATTGATCGGATTGAGCGCCAGGAAGTCGATGTCGCGGATTTCGGCGATCGACGGCAGGCCGCCGTCCGCGGTGATGTAACGAAGTTCGGTTGCCGCGAAAGTGGTGATCGACGCGATGACCAGGCTGGCGATAACCGCAGCGCGTGGAATCGCCCAGTTGCGCATCATGAGCACGGAGAATGCGCCGATGAGTAGAAATTCCGCGATGTGCCGCCGCTTGAACAGCAGCACCATATAGGGAAAGTACAGGCCGACGTTGATCAGCAGCAACGCCGTGCTGAGCACCGAGCGCTTGCGCAGGAACAACATGACCGACAGAGCAAGCGCCGCCGATTTCAGGTTCAGAAAGAAGTAGAAAATAGTGATGTTGCCGGTCCACATCGAGGTTTGCTGCTCGTCGATCGGCGTGAACCCCATCAAGCCGAATGCAGCAGCCGCGAAGGTGGTCAGAAGGACCGCAGCCCAGGTGGTGGCGCGGTCGTCGAGGCGCGGCAGGAAGGGTTCCAGCCGGTCACGGCGGCTGTTCATCGCGGTTTGCCAACCCAGCCATGTCGCCACCAGGCATAGCATGGCCATGATCAGCAGGATGCGCAGCGAGTCCCCCCATGTCAGATACTGACCGTCTAGGCTCCACAACTGCGGTATGACCCAACCGGCGTAAACTGCGGCGAACAAGGTTGGCACGTGCAGATATCCGCCCCGCCTGGCGATACCGACGAACAGCATTGAACCGGTGAGCGCGATCAGGACCAGAAACAGAACGCCATCTACCATTGCTCAGTGTTCCCCGCAGCCATCATCGCAACGCTGCGACGAGGAACCGGTGGGCATAGTCATCCCACGACAAACTCCTGACCTTCGCCCGGGCGGCCGCAGACATCGCCGCCCGGCGCGGCCGGTCCTCGACGATCGCCTCGATGGCATTGGCCAGCGCGGCACCATCGCGCGAGGGTATGATATGCCCATGGACGCCGTCCTCGACGAGCGATCCCGAGGCCACGGTCGTGACAGTGGGGACACCGGCCGCCATGGCCTCATAGGTGACGCCGGCGGAGCCTTCGGCGAGTGTCGGCAGTACCATGACGTCAGCCTCGGCGAACTCATGGAACATCAACTCCCGAGGTAGCCGCCCGGCAAAGTCGAGCAGTCCAGCATCAGGGTGGACCCGCACCTCCGGGTGCACATTGCCGGCAACGCGAAACTCGTAGTGGTGCCCCCGCGCGTGCAGGATTTGCGCTGCGCGGGCGAAGTAATGGATGCCCTTGCGCAAATCGGCCGAGCCTGCGAACAGGACTCTTCCGCGCCGTGGCGTGTTAAGCACCTCCAGCCATCGCGGGTTGAACGAATACGGTTCGACGCGAACCGTCACCGGGTCGGCGCCCCAATTGTCGATCATGTCATTGGCCACGAAAGGCGAAGCGCAAAGAAACCGCGTGCCGAGGGCCAACATCATCCCATAGGCCGGATTATCCTGGCCCATCGCGCCCAGATAGGTGACGGGCGGCGCTCCCCAGCCGGGATGTGCGGCGTACTCTTGGGCGATGGTCCGTTCGGTCGAGAGCGCAATGGTTACGTCGATCACGACTTCCAGCCCCCGGGCGCGGGCCGCCTCCAGGAAGAGGGCGGATTCAAGCGTCTGGCCGCTCATCATCGCATAGACATGTGTCGCTCCGGCGAAACCCTGGCGCAGCATCGCCCTGCTCCATTCCTCATTGAAGCGAAGCCGGGCCTCGACGCGCTCGCGCGGGCTTTTGGCGCGCGACATCGTCCACTCATATCGGCCGGCGGCGATGTCGAAGCTGTGGGTCAGCGGCGCGACGGAGGGTGGCGGCATCCGGTTGCCCAGCCGAGCCAACGGCGCCGCCAGCGTATCGGGCAGCGGCAGCCGCGCGAGCTGCCGCGCCATCCGGCCGAGCCCGCTCGTCGCGGCAAGGTCGGTATAGAGCGCCTCGAGCCGCCCGGCGGCGGCGAACGCAGCCGGAATGGCATAGTTTCGCCGCGCGCCCATCTGAACCACGATCGCCCGTGCATCGGGCGCAATCACGATCTCCGGCGCGGCGCGGGTCCGGGAAGCTAGAGCGCAGGCCGTCATACGGCCACCAGCTCCTGTTCCGGCAGCAATCGGTCGGCGGTTACGAGCTTGCGGGCGAGTTCGACGGCGCTGGTCCGCGCGTGCCAGCCTATGGTTCGCGCGGCACGGGAAGGATCGCCGACCAGCCGTTGCGGCTCGCTCGGCCGGATCAGCCGCTGGTCGATCTCCACATGGTCGCGCCAGGAAAGGCCCGCATGGGCGAAGGCCGCATCGAGAAACTGCTCGAGCGACGTCAGGATGCCGGTCGCGACAATCAGATCTTCCGGTTGATCGGCCTGCAGCATCCGCCACATGGCATCGACATATTCAGGCGCGTAGCCCCAGTCGCGCCAGACATCGAGATTGCCAAGCTTCAGTGTCTCGACGCCCCCCGCGGCGATCGCCGCGACGGCGCGGCTGATCTTGCGGGTCACGAAGTTGGGGCTGCGCCGCTCTGACTCATGGTTGTAGCAGATGGCTGTGCAGGCAAACATGCCGAACGCCTCCCGGTAGACGCGGGTGATGTTGACCGCGAAGCTCTTGGCCACGCCGTAGGGCGAAGTGGGCCGCATGGCGGTCCACTCGGTCTGCGGCGATTCCGCGGCCGCGCCGAATATCTCGCTGCTGCCGGTGGTAAGGAACCGCGGCACCTGGTCCATATCCCGCAGCACCTCCAGGATGCGCAGGGTCGCCATGGCGGTGAACTCGCATGTGGATTCCGGAATCTCGAAGCTGAGGCCCACATGGCTCTGGCCGGCGAGGTGGTAGAATTCGTCCGGCTGAACCTTGTTCAGTATCCGGCGTAGCGTGGTGATGTCGTTGAGATCGCAATAGTGGAGGAAGAGCTGCTTGTGGTAGATCGCCGGATCCCGGGTCAGATGATCGATGCGCTGCCGGTCGATGATGCTGGACCGGCGCACGACGCCGTGCACCGCATATCCTTTGCCGATGAGCAGCTCCGTCAGATAGGAACCGTCCTGGCCAGTGATACCGGTGATGAGCGCGGTGGTCATGGCGCGCCCGCCGCGGGCAGGGGCGAAGCCAGGAACTGCTCCCAGCGATCGACCAACCGTTCATAACCGAAGCGGTCGCGGTAGTGGGCCTGGAGCGCCGCGGTGTTCACGCCGCCCGCACGCAGGCGCTCGGCCAGCCCGTCGTAGAGGGTCAGGAGTTCGGCGACGTCGCCCGAGGTGACCGCGCATTGCGGATTAGCATAATCGGGGATGCCCCCGACGCCGTTGGCGACGAAGGGCACGCCGCATGCCATGGATTCGAGCAGCACCAGCGGCGCGCCCTCCTTGCCCCAGGTAGGCAGCAGCGTCATATCGTAGCTCTGCAGTAGGTCGACATACGCTTGGCCCCGCGGGTAGCGACCCTTGAGCGCGATCCGGTCGCCGAGGCTGGCGGCGGCGATCTTGGCGGCGAACTCGTCATGCGCCGGTCCGGCACCCCAGATGTCGAGCCGGTCGGCGTGGCGAGCGAGGCGCTCCCAGTTCTCGATCAGGAAGCCCGCACCCTTGTACACGACGAGCCGGCCGAAATAGGCGAGGCTCAGTTTGCGGGACGTCCGACGCGGCAGCGCCGGCGGAATATGGCAAGCGACCTCCAGCGGCTCTGGCAATGCGGGAATGACCGTCCTTGCGCGTTGCCATCCGAAAGCGCGGAGGAATGCCCGCTCGACGCCCCTGCCCTGCGCCACGATGGCGTCGAAGCCCAGGTGCACTAGGTCGCGCGGATCCGGCCAAGCGTTGCGCTCGCCGCTCATGACCTCGAAAAAGATGCGCTTTCCTGCCGGACGAATGGCGAGCGCCAATGCCATGGCCTTCCAGCCGGTCCCGGCGATGACCACCGCGTCGACCGCCAGGCGCGGCCGGCGCGCGAGCCGCCAGAGGTCGGCCGCGCCACGATATTCGCCAACGGCATAGGGCGGGTCGACTGGAAGTCCCGGCGCCGCGCCCCGCAGCGGGCCGGGCGTCAGAATCTCGACGCTGTGACCCCGCGCCACCAGCCCCCTGGCTAGCCAATGGCTATGCGTCTGGATACCGCCGTCATGGTGCAGATAGCCGATCAGGACGATGTGCATGCGGGTTCCGGCAAGTTGATCAGGCAGGCGCAAGTCATAAGCCGACGGCCGTGTCGCGGTCGCTGCGCGCAACCCACCTGGCAATCCGGCGCGCAGCAAGGGCCATGTCGGCGCGCCAGCTCTCCCGGAGCGAGCCGGCCAGCGCCAGCACCGCGACAAAGGCGGCTATGGCCAGGGCGGACAAGGCCAGCGCGTCGAGCAGCGGCCTGCCACTGGTCAATCCGGCGACCAGCGAGATGCCCAGCGCATAGGCCGCCGCGAAGGCGGCGAGGACCGGCGCTAGGTCGCCGAGCAGCCGGCCGGCGCCGATCCCGGCGGTGCGCGCGGACACGACCAGGATCGGAACCGCCAGTCCCCAGGAGACGACGGTCAGTCCCCAGGCGACGCCAACTCCGCCCGACGCGAGACCCAGGCAGAACGCGGCGAGGTGCAGCGGACCCGCGATCAGGCTGTATTTCAACATGACATCCGAACGGCCGAGCGACAGGAACACGAACCGCGACAACTCCCAGGCAACGCTCGGCACGACCGATAGCGCCAATATCGAGAAGATGCGCGCGCTCGCGTCCCAGCCCGGCCCGAGCACGAGGTCCACCAGGAATTTGGCGTTGAGGATCAGCAACAGCGCCATCAGCGCGCTGAACGCAGAGAGGATCCGCGCGGTACGGGTGAACAGGCGCGCCCACTTGTCGCGCTCGTCCTGCAGGCGGCTGAGCGCCGGAATGACCGACGAGGCAACCGGCCCGCTGATGATGGCCAGCGGCATCAGCAGGATCGAATAGGCACGCGCATAGTAGCCGAGTTCGACCGTGCCCCAGCGCCAGCCGATCAGCGCGTTATCCGACTGCTTCCAGACCCAGCCGAGAATGTTGGCGCCCATGATGTTGACGCCGAAGGAGAAGGCCGAGCGAAGGCCGTCGTACGCTCTGGGCCATTGAGGCCGCCACGCCGACGCGACCCAAAAGAAAACCATGTCGACAAACCCGGCCGCGAGCTGTCCCGCCACCACCGCCCAGTAGCCCCAGTCGGTAAACCATGCGAGGAGGCACGCGACGAGCAAACCGGCAAGATTGGAGACGACCAAGGCAAGGTTGAGCTTGACGAACTCCATACGCCGGCTGACAAGCGCGCGGTGTTGCGCCCGTAGCGCCAGCATCGGCATGGTCAGCGCCAGCAGAACGATCACCGCCACCACACGCTGGTCGTCGAATACCATGCCAGCGAACGGCGCCGCCGCCCAGCAGGCCAGCATCAGCGCCACCCCGACCGCCAGGTTGATGAAGAACAGCGAGCTGACCAGATCCTGGTCGATGTCGCGACGCTGGATCGTCGCGCTGGTCAGGCCCATGTCCTGAAACAGGCGGATGAACCCGGTCACGGCAAGCGCCATCCCAACGACGCCGAAATCGTCTGGGGTGAGCAGCCGCGAGAGGATGACGAGCTGCGCAACCTGGATCGCAACGAAGACACCATACGAGGCAAGCGCGACCATGCTGCCGCGCGCCACATGTCCGCCCAGTTCGTCCAGGCCGACCTCGGCGCCCAGCGCCCGGTCGTTGCGTAGCGTTCGCGCCTGACGCCGCGCCTCCACCCGCTGGCTCGGCGAGCGGACCGGCATGGCCCGGCTGAACGGATTCTCCAATGACCGACGCTCCAGATCAGCCCCGGCGGGACAGGAAGATGACGTTCTGGGGTCCGCCGCGACCCTCGCTGATCAGCGTCGGGCGCATGGGTGCCTCCACGTCAGCCAACGCCGGAAACAGCGCCGTGTCATGGTCTCGGTACGTCAGCGAGCGGCAGTCGTGGGTGTTGGAGAAACGCCCGCGCAGCAGGGCCTCGACGCCGGGCGCGGGGCGCTCATGGAGTTCGATCACCATGTCGCATTGCTGCAGGATCGGGCATTTGTCCAAGTCGAACAGAAGCGCCTCGTAGCCTTCGCAGTCCGAGAAGATCAGCGTGTCTGGCACGACATGGCTATTGATCCAGTTGGCGTCGCACATCGTCTCGACCTCGACATTGGGTGTACCATTCTCTGCAACCAGCGCACGCGTCGCCTTGCGTGCCCAGGCGTCGGTATCGAAACCGATGACCCGCGTCCGGGGCATCAGCCGCCCGAAGCCGACCGCGTAGAAGCCGTCCGCGGTGCCGATGTCGAGCAGCATCGCGTAGCCGCGCGTTACGACTTCGCCGATCCAAGGGTGCAGTTCGCATTCATAGCTGCCGACCATCCGGTGGACGAGATTGCGGCACCGTACCGTGCTCTCGGGATAGGTCATGCCGGCAAACGGGCCGCCGAGTACCGTGCGACCGTGCTTCTCGATGAAGGCCTGTGATGCGGCGAGACGCCCGGTCTCGCGCTCACGCTCCATGATCAGCCTTTGCGATCGCGCCGACAGCAGTTCGAGCGTCAACCCCGGCACAACCGTCATGCCGATATTCTTGACCATCTGCTTGATCATCTCATGCCTCTCCCGCCAACCGCCCCTTGTTCATATTTCGCGCAGACGTGCGCCTAGCGCCGCACGCCGCCCGCAGCCACGAGGCCGGGCCCACGGTCCTCGTCGAGCCGTCGGTTGCCGGCTTCGAGGGCGACGTTCTTCACGTCCTCGGCCACCATCTCGCGCACCAGGGCGTCGAACGGGGTGGTCGCTTCCCAGCCCAGTTCGCGCTTGGCCTTCGAGGGGTCGCCGATGAGGATATCGACTTCCGTGGGCCGGAAATATTTCGGATCGATCTCGACCAGAAGGCGGCCAGATTTTCGGTCGTGCCCGATCTCGTCCACGCCCTCGCCGTGCCACACCACATCGGTGCCGACCTCGGCGAACGCCCGTTCGACGAACTCGCGGACGCTGCGGGTCTCGCCGGTGGCGAGGACGAAGTCGTCGGGCGTGCCGTGCTGCACGATGCGCCACATGCCCTCGACATAGTCCCTGGCGTGGCCCCAGTCGCGCTTGGCGTCCAGATTGCCGAGATAGAGGCGCTCCTGCAGCCCATGATGGATCGCCGCCACCGCCCGGGTGATCTTGCGGGTGACGAAGGTTTCGCCGCGGATCGGGCTTTCATGGTTGAACAGGATGCCGTTGGAGGCGTGGATGCCGTAGGCCTCGCGGTAGTTCACCGTGATCCAGTAGGCGTAGAGCTTGGCCGCCGCATAGGGCGAGCGCGGATAGAACGGCGTCGTCTCGGACTGGGGGATTTCCCGCACCTTGCCGTAGAGCTCGGACGTGGATGCCTGGTAGAACCGCGTGCTCTGCGACATGCCGAGCAGCCGGATCGCCTCCAGCAGGCGAAGCGTGCCCATGGCGTCGGCGTTGGCCGTATACTCGGGGGTTTCGAAGCTCACCTGCACATGGCTCTGGGCGGCCAGGTTGTAGATCTCGTCGGGCCGCGTCTCCTGCACGATGCGGATCAGGTTGGTCGCATCGGTCATGTCGCCGTAATGCAGGTGCAGCCGGGCATCCTCGATATGGGGATCCTCATACAGATGGTCGATCCTGCCGGTATTGAACGACGAGGAGCGGCGCTTGACGCCGTGAACCTCATAGCCCTTGTCGAGCAGGAGTTCGGTGAGATAGGCGCCGTCCTGTCCGGTGACGCCGGTGATCAGTGCTGTCTTGGCCATGTGCCCCATGTCTCTGCGATTGAACCAAAATTGACAAAAGAACTCCGGACGGAATTAATCAAATTTCGCTGCGTATTTGATTCATATTCGACGGTTTTTCCATGCTACCGCACTCGAGGGTGAAACAGTTCACCCTCCCTGACCGAATTTTACTTATAATTACATTCTACTATTCAGTGTCTACGGGCAATTGGGCGGTCCGGTCATGCAAAAAATCGCGTGGCGTCCCGGCGGGTTCAGGCGGTCTGGCCCAGCAGGTCCAGTTCGGACAGGCTGGCGCCGATGGTGATCTCGCGATTCATCAGCCGCAGCAGAATCCGGACCCTGCCGCCGGCCGACAGGCCGACGATGCAGCCGACGAAATCGGCGAAGGGGCCGGTCCGGAGCCGCACGTCCTGGCCGACCCGCGCCGCGCGCCCGGGCACGCCGCCATCCGCGCCGGTCGCCGCCATCAGTTGCTCGACGAGGCCCTCCTGCAGCGCCACCGGACCGGCGCCGTCGGTCAGGATGCGGGAAACGCCGAAGGTGCCGTTGACGCTGCGCCAGGGCTGTTGCGCGACATCGATGCCGACGAACACATAGCCGGGGAACAGCGGCTCGCTGACGGTTTCGAATTTCCGCGCATGCCTGCGGGTGCGCCAGACCCGGGGACAATAGGCATCGAACCCCTGGTTGCGGAGGTTCTGCAGGGCCAGCGCCTCCTTGCGCGGCTGGGTCTGGGCCACGAACCATTCTCTTCCGTCAGTTGCAGGCATTACGCATCCTCGTTGCCGCCCAATACTCAGGTCCCGGCGCCACGCGCCCGGCCGCCAGCCCCGTCAAAGCCTGTCCAGCGCCTCCTGCAATCCGTCCTCCTGCGCCAATACCATGCGGGCAAGCGGCAGGAAGCCGCGGTCGCGCATGCCGCCGAGCAGGGAACGCCGCTCGTTCCTGTCGCCAGCCTGCCAGGCATGGCGCAGGGCGACCAGGGTGGCCACGCGCGTCTCGCCCGGGAGGTCGCGCCATAGCTCGAATCCGACTTCCAGCACGCCCCAGCGCAGCCGCGGCATGTCGGCGCCGGTCAGCAGCGCCGTCGACAGGTGACCGACCGCGGCGGGCCGGTTGCCTAGCCTGGTTTCCAGGATCGCCAGGCGCAGCCAGTCCTGCGGGCTGGCGGGTCCTTCCTCCAGCGCGGTGCGGGTCTGCGTCACGCTGCGCTCGACGGCGGCGGGCTCCACCGGCTTGCCGCCGCGCGGCACCACCGAGGCGGTCGCCAGCTCGCGGCGCCACTCCAGGGCGCCATAGCGTTCGAGCGCGCGGGACCGGGTCGAGATCAGGGTGAGCAGCCGCTCGTCGTCCACCGCCGCCCGCTGGCGGAGATCGCGGGCGATCATGTCGCCCGGAAGCGCCGCCGCGGCCCCCGCGACGATGGGTCCGGCCAGGGCCAGCAGGCAGCAGCCCGCCAGCAGCCCGCCGGCCGCCGCCGCCAGTCGGCGTATGTCTCGGCCGCCGCCTCGCTCAGTCCTGATAGTACTCACCATATTTGCCGTAATAGGGGCTGTAGCTGTCGTAGCCGTAGATCAGCGCGCCACGCGACCCGACCTGGGACAGCACGACCCCGGCGAACTTCGCGCCGGCTTCGGTGAGCTGCCGGATCGCGGCGATGACGATGCTGCGCGGCGTGCGGTTCCAATGGGTGATCATCACCACCCGGTCGCCCGCGGCCGCCAGCAGGCGCGCCTCGCTGACGATGCTCGATGGCGGCGTATCGATGATCACGTAGTCGTAGAGCGTCCGCGCATGGGCGAGGAAGTCGAGCATGGACTTGGACCCCAGCAAATCCTGCGGGCTGCGCACCGAGCCGCCGCCGACGATGACGTCGACGCCGCTCGGCACATGCCGCTGCGCCACCTCGGCGATCGACCGGTGTTCGAGCAGCAGGGTCACCAGCCCGGGCTCGGGCAGGAGCCCCAGCCGCTCATGCGTCCGGCCGCGCCGCAGGTCGCTGTCGATCAGCAATACCCGGTGGCCCGATTTCGCCAGCATGGCGGCCATGCTGGTGGACACCGCCGTCTTGCCCTCGCCGGGAACCGCCGACACCATCAGGATCACCTTGGGGTCGTCGTCGACGCCGGACAGCTTGATGCCGGTGTGCAGGTTTCGCAGCGCCTCGGCGAAGCTGGAGTTCGGCTTCTCGAGCACGGTGCGGATCAGATCGCCATCCTTCACGATCGGAATCGAACTGAGCGCATGCAGCCCGGTCATCTCCTCGATCTGGTCGAGCCGGCGGAAGCCGCGGTCGAGGATGCGGTCGATGAACACCGCCGCGCCCACGCCGCCGCTCAGCGAGACCAGGGCGAAGATGATCAGATATTCCTGCACCGGCGGGAAGCTGGGCTTCTGCGGCACTTCGGCGCGGGAGATGATATCGGCGTCGGCGGTCTGCAGGTCCTCGGACGCCGAAGTCTCCTGGAATCGCTTCAGGAAGGTGTCGAACAGGGTCCGCTTGGCCTGGGCCTCGCGCTCGAGCATGCGCAGCTGGGCCGCGTCGTCGCTGTTGGCGCCGGCCTGCCCCTGCAATGACGAGAGGCTGCCGGCCAACGTGCCGTAGCGGGCCTGCGCCACCGCGGCATCATTGCGCAGGTTGGCCATGATCTTGTCGACTTCCGACTTGATCTGCTCCTGCGTGTCGGCGATCTGTGCCTTCAGCGACACCATCTTCGGATGGCGCTCGCCGAACTCCTGCGACTGGTCCGCCAGCTGGCGCGCCAGTTCGGACTCCTGCGCGCGAAGCCGCGCGATCGCGTCCGAATCGAGGATCTTGGCCACCGCGATGAGCCCACCGGTCTTGTAGAGCTGTTCGATGCGCGACAGGCGTGCTTGGGCGGTTGCGGCGTCGGTCTTGGCCAGGATCATCTGGGCGTTGACCTCGGACGCCTGCTGCGACAGCAGCGAGTTGTCGTTGCCGCTCGACATCAGGCCCGACCTGGCGCGGAACTGCTCGAGCGCCCGCTCGGCCGCCTCGACCTCGGTGCGCAGGCTACCCAGGCGTTCGTTCAGCCAGGCGCTCGCCCGCTCGGCGGCGCTGAACTTGGCCTCGAACTGGCTCACCAGATACTGGTCGGCGATGGCGTTCGCGAGGCGCGCGGAAAGCCCGCGTTCCGGTGTTTCGACGCGGATCTCGATGATCGACGACAGGCCTTGGGCGCGCACCTCGGTCATGTCGAGAACCTTGCTGACCGCATTGCTGCGCAGCTGCGCCTGGTTCTCCTCGTCGGTCATTCCCTTGCCGGCGGGTTCGTCGCCGCCGAACATGGCGGTCCAGGCGAGCCCGAGGTAATGGAACGGGTTGATGAAGCGCCAGGCGCTCTCGACCTCTTCGGGTCTCAGCGTCGGATTGAAGAAGGGATCTTCCAGCAGCTTCAGCTTGTCGACCACGCGGCCCATCAGCTGCCGCGAGTTGATGACACCGATTTCCGTCACCACCAGGCTCTGGCTCTGACCGGGCGACTGCAACACCGCTTCGATATCGACCACGTTGGCCTTGGGCCCGCCCACGCGCAGCGTGGTCATCGCTTCGTAGCGTGGCACGAGCTGGAACAGATAGATCACGAACGCGACGAACAGGATCGTCGACACCGAAAGCACGATGGTCTTGCGGCGCCAGACCGACGCCACGAAGCCGAACAAATCGATGCCTTTGCCGGGTGCCGGTGTTGCCGAGGGCTCGTAACCCCAGTCCTTGACCGCTGAATACGGCGTGCGTTGATCCATGCTGCTGCAATCCGCTTACTGGAGTTTCGAGAAGCCCACCCGCGCCGGGCAAACGGGCGAACCGGCCCGCCGTGACATCAGAAGAACCGTTCGGGTACGTGAACGATGTCGCCGGGCAGCACCTGGGTCTGCGGATCGGCGGGGACCTTCTTCTGCCCGCCCCGCTCAATGAATATCTTTCCCTGACTGGCGCGCACGGTATAGCCGCCCGATAAAGCGACCGCATTCACCACCCGCATGCCGGAAACATACGGATAGCTGCCGGGCTTGTTGACTTCGCCCAGGATGTAGAACGGCCGGTAGTTGAGAACGTCGACGTTGACCGATGCGTTCTTGAGGAAGTCGGGCTCCAGCGCATCCTTGATCTGAGCCTCGACTTCCTGCGGTGTCAGGCCGCCGGCCTTGACGTCCCCCACCAGCGGCAGGGCGATCACGCCATCGCCGCTGATGGTGAACTGGCCGGACAGGTCGGCGTGGTTGAATACCGTCACCCGCACTTCGTCGCCGGCGCCCAGCCTGTAGCCGGTCGGGTCGCTGGCCGAAGCGGCCGTAACGGAAACAAGAAGCAACATGACAGTTGCGAGCAGTCTTACCAAATCACGCCCCCATGTGTGCATTGCGACCTCCGAAGCAAAGGAGATGGGTCCCGGACATATCCCCCCGATACTTCAGAAACGACCTCAGTAACGTGCCTTCAAACCGACGCTCACCAGGTTCCTGTTGAAGTCCTCGATGGCGGCGAAGTTGGAATCCCGGCCCTGGTAGCTGTACGCGACATTCGCCGCGAAGTGCCGGTTGAACCGCCATTCGAGCGAGCCGCCGACGCCATAACGGAAATCGTTCCGGGCGATGCCGCGATAGTCGTCCTGACCGATCTCGCCGAACACGCTGATGATGATGTTCTCGCGTATCTTGTGGTCGACGGTCAGTCGGCCCCGGTCGGCGAAGTAGCCCGACGACAGCGCGAACTGGCTGTCCTCGATCGTCCGCTGGCCCTTGAGGCCGACAGTCGTCAGCGGCGTGACGTTCCAGTCGAGGCTGGCGCCGAAGGCAGGCCCCTTGATCTTCTGCAGCGCCGGGTCTTCCGGATCCTGCTGCATATAGCCGCCATAGATGGAGCCCTGGATCAGGTTGGTCAGCTCGAATGTCAGACCGGCATTGAGCTCGAAGCCCTTGGAATCGCGATTGATGCCGACGTCGTCGACCAGATCGTCGAAGTCGCGCCAGTTGTAGGAGAACTCGGCATAGGCACTGTAGCCAGGCGAGAACTCGAACGCGGCCTTGGCATTGGCGACGAAGATGTCGCGGTCGCGGTCGTCGTTGTTGATGAAGCCACCGCCGACGGCCTCCACGTCGTTGAAGTCGTATTTGCGGAAGCTGCCACCGCCGGACAGCTTGAGGCGACCGAGCGCCTGGTTGACCTGGACCTTGGCGTCGGTGAGGTCGAACTCGGTAGGCTCGAGACCCTCGACTTCCTCGGGATCGCCGCGCTGCTGGTGGTCGCGCCCGTGGCCGGCCTCGAAGATGATGTTCGTGGCCCGGCTTACATCGAGGCGGAACCGGCCCTGGAAGAGGTAGTCCTGATAGTCCTCGTCCGTAAAGCCCTCGTACAGGCCGAATTCACCCATGGCATAGAGCTGCACTTCGTGCCGCGACCAATCGGTCTGCACCTGCAGTTCCGGGCGGATGACAAGGAGTTCGTCCCCGCGCTTATTGGTTTCCTCGGCGTAGATGTTGTCGTTGTAGATGCCCTGGACCGAAACCGACGGAAAGAAGAAGATCGGTCCCGCCCTGAAGCCGATGGGGTCATAGGGACCGGGGGTCGTCAGCACGGTATTCCCGTGCTGGCCGTTCGCTAGCTGGGCCCAAGCTGTCTGGGTACCGGCCGATACGGCGGCGGCACATGCCGAGGCCGCCACCAAACACTTCCGTGTCCGACGCAACATATTTGCTTCAGGCAAACGCAAGCCTGCTCCCTAATCTGTTCTTGTTCGGTGGGTGCCTGATCAGACCTACGGCGACACGGGCGACGCGTTGTCCTGCGTGTTGGACAACGTGTTGACGTCACCGCCGATGATTCCCTGATTGAATGACGCGATCGCCACGCCATACCCACCGGCAACATCCTTCTGGGAGCATGCCGACACGGCGGTGCTCACAGCGGCTTGTTGCTCGGGATCCGAGATACCCTGAAGAATCTGCTGCTCGATGGTCTCGGGTTGACCGAAGAACTGCACCGAAATGCAGGCGATCTCGTCCGAGAACCCGGGGTTTTGCACTGCAAGTGCGAAGATTCCCGGGTCGATGTTGCCACCCACAGAGCCCTGTATCAGAGCACTCAGTTGTTGCGCCAGCGGAGGCGGCAGCGCGTTTTCGTCAGCGTGCGCCGCTCCTACCGTCGATATAGCCCCAAACCCAATAGCATAGATCAGCCTCGTAAAGGATGTTGCCATAACGAGCCTCACAGTTTTCAGATGCCCAACAATGCTTACGGTTGTATCACGCTTTTCGCAGTGCGAAAACCCAGAAAGCAAATTTTGATCGCGAGAAATTTATTTTCCATTTTGAAATAAATAGGTTAGGAACTTTTCGAACTAACGGACTGCGCGAACCCCACGCCGAGGATCAGCGAGAACGTTGCCGCGATGGCGGGAATCTGCAGCGGAAAATCAACCATGGAGTGTATTAGCGCCAGGGCCGCGACCGCCGCCGCCAGCGCCGGGATATGCTGGTCCCGTCGCCTGTCGCCGGCGCCGCGCCAGCAGGCGATGACCGTCCACAGGATGGCGCCGTAGAGCAGCGCGGCGGCCGGTATCCCAAGCTCCACGACGTTCTCGAGCACCGTGCTGTGGGCGAAGTCGACCACGCCGGCGATGTCCTGCTGGTCGTACATCCGGTAGAGCGCCGGAAACCCGCCATAGCCGTAGCCCAGGAGCGGCGACGCCTCGATCGCCTTGCCGGCATTGCGGTAAATCTCCATGCGCTGGCCGGCCTCGGCCTCGACGGCGCCGATCCGGTCGGCGAGCCGGTCGACGGCTGGCGCGAACAGCACGCCGGCCACGACGGCCACCAGCACGATGGCCGCCATGATCTGGCTGAACCGCGGCTTCCTGCGCCGGACCAGCGCCGCCCCCAGCACCAGCAGCCCGAAGAGCAATGCCAGCGCGCCGCCACGCGACTGGCTGAGCAGGACGGCCATGGCATAGACCATGACGGAAACCAGCAGGGGCCACTGTCGCGATATGACCGTGACGAAGAACCGCCGCAGCTTCTCGCGCCAGGCAGTCTCCGGCCGCCACAGCCCGCGAGTCTCTCCAGCGAGCAGCCCGACGGCGCAGATCAGTCCCATGCCGGCGAAGGCCGCCAGGTGATTGGGGTTGACGAACGGCATGGCCAGGCGCGACCCATAGCGCGTCTGAACCGCCACGAAGCCCTCGTCGAACCACAGCAGGTGGGAGAGGCCGGCGCCCCAGATCAGCAGGCCGACGCCCGCCGCGACCGCGCCCGTCACGGTGAGGATGCGCAGCGCCCGCTCGCCCAGCGTCGCGTCGGCGCCGTACTGGACGGCCAGCCAGAATATGGCGGCGTAGCTCAGCAGCCGGATCAGCGCGAACCGGCCGGCTTCGGGATCGATCGCGACACGGCCGGCCAGCGGCTTGCCCAGCGCCTCGCCGGCCATGGCCCAGATCGGATGGTGCCACGAGGCGGGTGCGAGCGTGCTGAGCTGGAACACGATCCAGGCCACGGCGAGCAGGAACGCGACGAGCGGCCATGTCAGGCGGCGCACACGGACATCGGGACCCGCGCCCAGCGCCGCGGCCGCCGCCCAGCACACGGTCACCAGCCCGACGACGAACGCGAGAAGGCTCCAGGCGCCGATCTGCACCGCGCCGAATGGAAGCGGCGACAGACAGACCGCGGCCAACAGGATGTAGAAGGGAAGCTGATTGAGGCTCAAGGCAAATCCGGTCACGGCCCCGGTTCTTCATCCGGCGCTCACTGGTATTGGGTCGCCCTAAGGGTTCAAGGAATGATGGCATTTGTTAGGCGCCGGCGGCGACCGCCCCGCCGATCGGCCGTCCACGACATGCCGCTGGACATGACGCGCCGTCAGACCCAACTGTAGATCATGCTCAACCACCTGTTCCGCTCCAGACGCGCCGCGGCCCCCCGGCCTGCCGGGACGGCGCGGATTTACGCGGTCGGCGACATCCATGGCCGGCTGGATCTGCTGCGCGCGCTCTACCGGCGGATCGAGCAGGATGCCGCGGACGCGGCCGGCCCCTGCGTCATCGTCTTCCTCGGCGACTATGTGGACCGGGGACCCGACAGCGCCGGCGTGATCGATTTCATGCTGGAGGCAGTCGATCGGCGCTTCGATCCGGTGTTCCTCAAGGGCAATCACGAAGATTTGTGGAAGCGCTTCCTGGACGCGCCCGAGATCGGCCCCGCCTGGTTCGACACCGGCGGCATCATGACCGTGGTCAGCTACGGCATTCGCGAAGGGCTGGCCGGCAGGGCGGCCGACTTCACTGCCGTGGCGCTGCGGCTGCGCGAGGCCATGCCGGCGGCGCATCATGCCTTCCTCGACGGCCTGGCGCTCAGCCACCGGTCGGGCGACTACCTGTTCGCCCATGCCGGCATCCGGCCCAGGGTGCCCGTCGAGCGGCAGGATCCCGAGGATCTGATGTGGATCAGGCGCGAATTCCTCGACGCCGGTGCCTTCGGCGGGCTGTGCGTGGTGCACGGCCATTCGCAGGTCACCGAGGCCATCGACCTGCCGCACCGCATCTCGGTGGACACCGGCGCCTACCATTCCGGACGGCTGACCTGCGTGGTGCTCGACGGCGAGGATCGCCGGTTCATCGCGACCGGCGACTGATACCCTCCGTTACCCGACGCCGAGGGCCTTGAGGAAGCTCGAGCCCATGTTGGTCCAGTCGAAGGTGTGCAGCCCCAGCTCATCTGCCAGGCTGCGGCAGACCAGTTTGCCGCGCACCGAGTTGCCGGCGATGTCCAGGCGCGGCGAGAACACGCCGATGCCCAGTTGCCGGTTCAGCACCGCCATGATGCCGCCGCCGACGCCACTTTTCGCCGGCACCCCGACCTTGCACGCCCAGTCGCCGGCGCCGTCATACATGCCGCAGGTGAACATGATCGAGATCGTGTCCCGCACCGCGTCGACGCCGAAGACGGCACGGCGGGTGGCAGGATTGACGCCGATATTCGCCAGGGTCGCGCCCATGACCGCCAGGTCGGTCACCGTGACGAGGATCGAGCACTGCCGGAAATACACGTCGAGCACGTCGTCGACAGGCAGATCGAAAACGCCGGCGGCGCGCAGGAGATGGCCGATCGCCCGGTTGCGGTGGCCGGTGACGCGCTCCGATTCGAAGACGTTCTCGTCCACCGTGAGCTCACGGCCCGCCGCCCGGCTGAAATGTTCGAGTATCTGGTCGAAGGCGGACGGCCCCAGCGCCTCGAGCAGCCGGCCGCTCACCGCGATGGCGCCGGCGTTGACCATGGGATTGAACGGGCGGTTGGTGGACGGATCGAGGGTGATGGCGTTGAACGGATCGCCGCTCGGCTGGGTGCCGACGACGCGCAGGGTCTCCTGGTGGCCGACGGTGTCCAGCAGCAACGCCAGGGTGAGTGCCTTGGAGGTGGACTGGATGGTGAACCGCGAGTCTACATCGCCGACGGCAATCACCTCGCCGGTGGTCAGGGCGATGGCGAGGCCGAACTGGTCCGGAGGCACTTTCGCCAGTTCGGGGATGTAGTCGGCTACTTTTCCCTCGCGATTGCCCAAAAACTGGTCATGAACACGACGAAGGTTGCCTTCGATCTCCGCGCGCGCCGAGATGGAAAGCGTCCCTACTTTCGAATGGCCTGGCTGTTCGACGGAATCCGCCGCTTCCATATTCTCGCCCGATCGACGCCCCGAGATAGCTGAATTCCAGCAAAATCCATGCCATTGGGTGCCCGGCCCGGCCCCGGGATCACCGGGAGCGCGCCACGATCTCGTGCAGCACCTCTTCCCAGCGGTCCACGTGGCGTGGCCAGGCGAAGCGCTGGCTGGCCACCAGGTGGGCGCGCGCGCCCGCCGCCGCGACCGGCTCCGGATCGGCCACCAGCCGGTGCACGCCGGCGATGAACGCCGCGTCGGAGTCCGCCAGCCAGCCGGTTTCGCCATTGTCGATGATCTCGTTGCTGGCGGTGTGCAGTCCCTTGATGCGGCTGTCGAGCGCCAGCACCGGCAGGCCGTGCTTCATGGCGCCGGTCAGCACGAGCCCCATATGCTCCAGCCGCGACGGGAACAGCAGCAAGTCGCATCGCCCGTAGAACGGGCTCAGGTCGTCGTGGGCGCCGTGAAAATGGATCGGCAGGATGCGGCCGTCATCGGCGGCCTGGGTTTCGTAGATCGTGCGGTCGTCGCCATCGCCGACGATATGCAGTTCCCAGCGCGACCCGGCCGGCAGCGACAGCGCGGCGCGGATCGCCAGGTCGACGCGCGTGCTCGGGTGCAGGCCGTCCGCGACCAACAGCAGCCGGAGCGGCGCGGACGGATCGCGGCGGCTGGGCGTGGCCTCGGTCCATGTCCCCGGCGTGACCAGGGTGAAGCGTCCCATGTCCTCGATGGACAGCTGCTCCATGATGCCTTCCATGCTGGTCCGGCACAGCCTGACCGTCGTATCGGCGTGTGCCACGGCCCAGCGCTGCAACCGGCGCGCCGCCCGCATGGACAGGCGGTGATGCAGCTTGGACACGGTGAATTGCTCGACGTCATCGGGGTAGCTGAAGGCATGGGGGAAATAGACCCAGGGCCGGCGGCGGAACTTCGCGGCATGCCCCCGGAGGAACAGGTGCTCGGAGGCGATGGTGACGTCCGGCGCCGGGCATGACAGCCGCCGCACGGCGCGGCGCCCGCGCATCAGCGAGATCGGCAGGTCGAATTTCCCGAGCGGCCCGCCGGCCAGCGACGCGACCGGCAGCGGATAGACCGCGACCGGACCATCCTGCCCCTGGCCGGCGCGCACGATGACGCTGATCCGGTGGCCGCGGGCCGCGAGGGCTTCGATCAGGTGGCTGTCATAGGCGCCGGCGCCCGCCGTTCCGTTCAGACGCGCCGTCAGAAAACGAATGTGCATCCGGACCGCTATAGCCGAAGGCAGGGCGCTTTTCCAGCCGGTGGAGGGTGACGCGCGGGCGCGGCGGCCATGCCCAGGGATACTCGTCCGGCCGCATCCGCATGACGCCGGATGTCCGGGTCGATGGCGCCCTGATCGCACACCGCGCCAGCAGCGTATCGACGCTCGCCCGCGCGCCAGCGAGGGGCGCCGCGAGCAGGCCCACACAAAACAATAAGACAAACGTGATTGCTTTCTCGTCGATGTGAGATCCTATAAATCCCATTATAATCAGTTCCTTGATGGTGTATCCAGCGGCCTCGTCATTGCCGGGGAGGCCGTTGGACCCATCAAGAAAAATGCATCTCTTATGGACGGAATGTTGATTGCGGCATAGCATGTGACCGATAACTGAGGGGAGGAAGACGTTCATGGCCATGGGGGATCTGGCGAACGTTCGACAGCATGGCGCGACGTTCGCCCGCCGGGACAGGGATTCGGGTTCCGACGGCAGCCGCACCACCGAGCTCGACTCGCGGCAGCGCCGCAAGCTTGCATTGCAGCAGGCGAAGGAGAACTCGGACCCGGAGCACTGGCAGACCACCAAGAGCGAGTTCACCCGCGACAGCATCCTGCGTGCCATCGTCGAGTGTCTCGCCGAATACGGGTATTCGAACCTGACGCTTGGCCAGGTGGCGCGCAAGGCCGGCCTGTCGAAAGGCGCCATGCAACATCATTTCGAGTCCAAATCCGCGGCCATCGAGGCGGCGCTGCAGTTCATCTTCCAGCAGCAGATCGAGCTGCAACAATCCTATGCGCGTGGTCCCTCCGAACCGTCGGACGATCAGCTGCATGGCCGGCGGATCGACGCGCTCTGGGGCTTCGTGCAGGATTCATCCTATGTGGCGTTCCTGGAGATCGCCATGGCGGCGCGCACCGACCCGCATCTGGGCGACCTAGTCAATAGCCAGTACTGGCAGTTCCGGCAGAAGTCGCGGCAGCTCACCGCGGTGATCATGCCGGAGTGGCAGCACGACAAGGAGAAGTTCCGGCTGGGCGGCACGCTGGTGAACTACGTGCTGGAAGGCATGGCGTTCCGCCAGACGCTGGGCCTGTCGGATGAGGAAACCGACACGGCGCTGCGCGAGCACCTGAAGAAGATGGTGGCGGCGCTGTTCGAGGAAACCCAGACCGGCGAAAGCGAGTAGGCGATCGAGCCATGTTTCGTCCCGCGCTCGGAATACGGGCGGCCAGGGTCTGCGGCGTTGCCCGCCAACGCGGGCGCCGCTATGTTCGCCGCACACGACCAGACGGATGCGGTCGAACCGCCACCCGCCGGACGTGCGGACGACGCGCACCACATAGCAGCCCTAACGGTGGTCGCAGTCAGCCCACAATTCGGTGTACGGTAAGGAAAGCGACCATTGCCGGGCATCAAGCCAGATGGCGGCCATGAAACTCGATCCGGAGACGCCATCTCTCCGGCACAGGGTCTGTTCCTCAGCCACGTCCAGTCTTCCAGAATCGAGCGCCATTTCGAGCGGCTGGTTGGTGACACCAAGGGCCTGATCGAGTGGCACTTCATCGACGACGCAGCGAGCGGCGCCGATCGCGCGGCCGCCTGCATGCCCGACCGCCATGCACGCATGATCAGGAACGGCGGTGTCCAGGGCGGCTACATGGACGTGGTGATCGTCCCTGGCGCCCTGGAGCTGAAGGCGCCGTTCGTCTGGGCCATGGAGTACGACGTGGACTATTCGGGCGACTGGCGCCGCTTCTTTGACCAGTTCGCCGCCAATGACGCCGACCTGCTGACGAGCACCATCGCGTCCATGCGGGAAACCCCGCGCTGGTGGCACTGGCACACCGCCCGGTCCCCGGCGCCGCACCAGGTTGCTCACAGGGCGTTCAACCCGATCATGCGTCTTTCGCGCCGCTTCCTCGAGGCCTACGCCGCCGAGGTGGGAGCGCCCGGATGGGAGGGGCATTACGAGTACATCGTTCCCACGTTCGCACTCGCCCGAGGATTCACCATCGAGGACATCGGCGGCACCCTCGGCTTCTGCCCTCCCGAACGAAAGGGCCGAAACTACTGCAACACGCCGGCCGACAAGAGGCTGTCGCCCGGCACCTTCGTGTGGCGACCGTCCATGCCCGTCTACTTCCACGAGGAGCCTGGGCGCTTTCCGCAGCGGGACATGCTCTATCATCCGGTCAAACCCTCCGTCCTCGAATGGGATGGCGGGCGGCGCTGGCGGCCGCGCAGGGGCGACGGGGTGTTTGGCGTGGTCGCTTCGGCGCTGAGGCACGCCGTCCGTCGCCTGCGGCCGTGGAGGCGGCCGAAGCATCCGGCGGAATGACCGGCGATGAAAAGGGCGCGCCGGCCGCGCCCTTTCTCAGCTGCTAGACGCGGTTGGAGTACTTCTTCAGCTCGAGGCTGGCGATGGTGCGGTTGTGCACCTCGTCCGGGCCGTCGACGATGCGCAGGGTGCGCGCGTTGGCATAGGCCGCGGCCAGACCGAAATCGGTGGTCACGCCGGCGCCGCCATGGGCCTGGATGGCCATGTCGACCACCTTGCAGGCCATGCGGGCGCAGGCCACCTTGATCTGGGCGATGTCGGAGCGGGCGGTCTTGTTGCCCTCCATGTCCATCTTCCAGGCGGCGTGATAGACCAGCCAGCGGCACATGTTGATCTCGGTGCGCGCGTCGGCGATGCGGTCCTGCCACAGCGACTGCTCGGACAGCTTCTTGCCGAACGGCGTGCGCGAGACCAGCCGCTTGCAGGTCTTCTCCAGCGCCCGCTCGGCAACGCCGATGGCGCGCATGCAGTGATGGATGCGGCCCGGGCCGAGGCGGCCCTGGGCGATCTCGAAGCCCCGGCCTTCGCCCAGCAGCATGTTGGACGCCGGCACGCGGACGTTCTCCAGCAGCACCTGGCCATGGCCCTTGGGCGCATGGTCGAAACCGAACACCGGCAGGTGGCGCTCGATGGTGATGCCGGGCGCGCCGGCGGGCACCAGGATCATGGACTGCTGCAGGTGGGTCGGCGCATCCGGGTTGGACTTGCCCATCAGGATGTAGACCTTGCAGCGCGGGTCCATGACGCCCGAGCTCCACCACTTGCGGCCGTTGATGACGTAGTCGTCGCCGTCGCGCTCGATGCGGGTGGAAATGTTGGTCGCGTCCGACGAGGCCACGTCCGGCTCGGTCATCAGGAACGCCGAGCGGATGTCGCCGTTGAGCAGCGGCTTCAGGTACTTTTCCTTGTGCTCGACGGTGCCGTAGCGCTCCAGCACTTCCATGTTGCCGGTATCGGGCGCCAGCGAGTTGAACACCTCGGACGACCAGCTCACCCGGCCCATGATCTCGCACAGCGGCGCATAGTCCAGATTGCTCAGGCCCTCGACGGTGCCGCTGTGCGGCAGGAACAGGTTCCACAGGCCCGCCTGCTTCGCCGTCTTCTTCAGATCCTCGATGATCCGGGGAATCTGCCAGCGGTTCGACCCGAACGCCGCCATTTGCGCGTCGTAGGTCTCCTCGTTCGGATAGATGTGCTCGTCGAAGAAGGCGAGCAGACGCTGCTGCAGCTCTTTCGCCCTGGGGCTGAGTTGGAAATCCATCGGTGTGTCCCTTCAGACTGGCTCTTTCGCGGCCGTATTCATCGGCGGTTTGGCCGGGGGACACAAGCAAAACCGGGGCGGGCAGGAAGCCTCGCCCTACTGAACGAGCGGACCGAGAATGCCGGCCTGCGCCGCGAGCGCCGCGGCCTGGGTGCGATTGTGCACGTTGAGCTTCTTCATGGCGTTTTCCAGGTGGAACCGCACGGTCGGTACCGACCGGTCGATGATGGTGGCGATCTCCGAATCCGTCTTGCCCAGCGCCACCCAGGACAGGCACTCCACCTCGCGCTCGGACAGGCCGGTATCGCCCGCGCCGACAGTGACGGGCGGCATGTCGGCTCCCTGCGCCACCACGATATCCATGAACAGAATCGCCGCCATGCGGAGCTGGGTGGAATAATCGGCGAGCACGTCCTCGAACGGCCGGTCCTCGGTGCGCGCCACCCAGCCGAACGACGCCACGCGGCCCAGCGGCAGATGCACCGGAATGGTCAGGCCGCCGGCGATCTGGCGCTCGGGCGTGAGGTGCCAGTGCTTGCCGCGCGCGCCGCCCGCGAGCGGCGTCATGGCGACCATGTCCTTGGCCCGCCAGATGAACGGCTTGTTGGAATAGCGGCACACATTGGCGATGGGGCTGATCAGGTTCAGCCGGTTGCGCTCCCAGTCCTCGCGGAAGTCGGCGGCCCAGCCGAACAGCTCGGCGTAGGTGCGCCCGTCGGGCGCGCGGGTCAGCAGCGGATCGGAGTAATCGGCGATGCACGACGGATAGGGCAGGCCGATGACGGCGCCGATCTGCTTGGCGATGGCGACCGCCTCTTGCGTGTCGCGGGTGCGCTCGAGCGCCTTCAGCATCGGCCCCAGCTCGCCGGACTCCCCTGGCATGCGAACCTGCTCCCCTTGCCTGCCGATCGCCGCGCTCCATGCCGATGATAGCGAAGCGGCTGCCGCCCGTCACCGGGCATCGTTGACACCGATGAACTAACGGAGTATTTATCTAAATAGTTAATTATTTGGAAGCACCATGGACAAGGTCTTCGAAGCCCTCGCGTCGACGCCGCGCCGGAAGATCCTGGCGTATCTGGCCAAGGTCGACCTCACCGCCGGCGAGATCGCGGCGCGCTTCGACATGAGCAAGCCCGCTATCTCCAAGCACCTGCAGATTCTTGAGAACGCCGGGCTGGTGCGCAGCGAGAAGCGCGGCCAGTTCGTCCACTACGCGCTGGTGCGCGAGAACCTGGTGAACACGCTGAACGGCTTCGTCCAGAACGTGTGCCCCGTCTCACGACCGCTCAAAAAGGAAAGTTCGCGCATCAAGCGCAGCCGCGATACCTGACCAATTTTCTGGAGGGGGATCTCCATGACGCTCGTGCCTGGTTCGGAACGCATTATCGTGCCCACGGGCTGCAACGCCAGCGACGGCCGAGTCCGCTGGTCGCCGGCGAAATCACTCTGGATCGGCGGCATGACCGCCGCGGCACTTATCCTGGGGCCGATCTACTTCTCCTGGGACGCGTTCCTGCTCTTCTGCGTGACCAGCGCCATTACACTGTGCTTCGGCCATTCGGTCGGCATGCACCGGCGGCTGATCCATTCCAGCTTCCGCTGCCCGCTGTGGCTGGAGCGGGCCTGCGTCTATCTCGGCACGCTGGTCGGCATGGCCGGTCCAATCGGTATGATCCGCACCCACGACTTTCGCGACTGGGCGCAGCGCCAGCGCCAGTGCCACGACTTCTTCTGCCACCGGAAAAGCTTCTGGCACGACGCGTGGTGGCAGCTCCACTGCGAGCTGGTGCTGGACCGGCCGCCCGAGTTCCGTCTCGAGCCGCGCCTTGCCGCAGACTGGTTCTACGCGGCGATCGAGCGTAGCTGGATGTGGCAGCAGCTGCCCTGGGCGCTG
>LNFM01010107.1_pt1 | contig 30181 bp, 25 predicted proteins | sample 596031 | NCBI WGS metagenome assembly LNFM01 (sample SAMN04254537, study PRJNA301005) | activated carbon metagenome | isolation source: dual media filters at the Ann Arbor, Michigan drinking water treatment plant | place: USA: Ann Arbor
TCGAGCGCAAGGACCGGCCCTACGAGAAGGTCGAGAAGCGGCTCAAGAACTGGAAGGAATTCGTGCTGCCGCTGCCGCCGGCCGAGATCGGCCGCCAGGGCGCGCGCTGCATGGATTGCGGCATTCCGTTTTGTCACAACGGCTGTCCGGTCAACAATCTGATCCCCGACTGGAACGACCTCGTGCGCCGCGACCGCTGGCGGGACGCGCTCGAGATGCTGCACTCGACCAACAATTTCCCGGAGTTCACCGGCCGCATCTGCCCCGCACCCTGCGAGGCGTCGTGCACGCTGAACATCGACGACAACCCCGTCACCATCAAATCGATCGAGTGCGCCATCGTCGATCGCGGCTGGGACGAGGGCTGGGTGGTCCCGCTCGTGCCGGCGAAGAAGACCGGCAAGAGGATCGCCGTCGTGGGCTCGGGCCCTGCCGGCATGGCCTGCGCCCAGCAGCTCGCGCGCGCCGGCCATTCGGTGACGCTGTTCGAGAAGGCCGACCGCATCGGCGGGCTGCTGCGCTACGGCATTCCCGACTTCAAGATGGAGAAGCGCCTGATCGACCGGCGCGTGCGCCAGATGGAGGCCGAGGGCGTCGAGTTCCGCACCGGCGTCGAGGTCGGCGCCACGCTGTCGATCAAGTCGCTGCTCGAAGGCTACGACGCCGTGGCGCTGACCGGCGGCGCCGAACTGCCGCGCGATCTCGACGTGCCGGGCCGCGAGCTGGACGGCATCTACTTCGCCATGGATTTCCTGACGCAGCAGAACAAGCGCGTCGCCGGCGACGACGAGGCCCGCGCCGCCCCCAGGGGCACGCTCACCGCGAGGGGCAAGCATGTCGTCGTGATCGGCGGCGGCGATACCGGCTCGGACTGCATCGGCACGTCGAACCGCCAGGGCGCCGCCTCGGTCACCCAGCTCGAAGTCATGCCGCAGCCGCCGGAGCGCGAGAACAAGGCGCTGACCTGGCCGGACTGGCCGCTCAAGATGCGGACCTCGTCCTCGCAGGAAGAGGGTGCGGAGCGCGACTTCGCCGTACTGACCAAACGGGCGGTCGGCACCGACGGCAAGGTGACCGGACTCGAATGCGTGCGCGTCACCTTCGACAAGGGCCGGATGACGGAAGTCGCGGGTAGCGCCTTCCAGCTGAAGGCCGACCTGGTCCTGCTGGCGATGGGCTTTCTCGGTCCGCGCAAGCCCGGCATGGTCGAGCAGGCCACCGTCGCCCTCGATCCGCGCGGCAACGTCGCGGCCAACGTCGTCGACTACAAGACCTCGGTGCCAAAACTGTTCGCCGCGGGCGACATGCGCCGCGGCCAGTCGCTGGTCGTGTGGGCGATCCGGGAAGGCCGCCAGTGCGCGCACTCGATCGACCGGGCGCTGATGGGCAGTACGACGTTGCCGCGATAGCTGCCTTGCATTCTGGAAGTTTCAGTTCGTCTGGAAATTGATATAGGCTTCTCCGGAACAACCGAGACGGGCCTGTGGGGGCTGCGTCCCGGACAGTTGGGGACGCGATGAAGTTGCTGCTGGTTCAGGGCGCCAACATGGAATATCTGGGCCGGCGCCAGCCCGAGCTTTACGGAACGACGACCGCCAAGGAACTCGACAACATGCTCCGCCGCCAGGCGAAGGCGCTCGGCGTGTCGCTGGAAATCCTCTACACCAACACCGAGGGTGCCGCGGTGTCGGCAATCTACAAGGCCGACCGCGCCAAGATCGATGGCATCCTTTTCAATCCGGCGGGCTTTCTCCATGCCGGCCACGCGCTGCGCGACTGCCTGCGTTCGATCCGCGCACCGGCGATCGAAATCCACATCACCAATATCGAAAAGCGCGGCTACGGCTCGATTACCGCGGAGGCCGCCATCGGCATGATCGCCGGTTTCGGCGTCGACTCTTACGTGCTCGCGCTGGAGGCGATGGTCTCGCGCCTGCGCGGCCAGAAAGTCACCACACCCCGGTCTTGAGGGTCGTCGGCGCGTAGTCGCCGAAGGTCCAGGCAAAGGGGAAGGCCCCGCGCCGGCGCCAGCCGCGTTCGATCTCGACCTGCCACAGCCGCTCCGCGCCCCGAGGCGCCGCCTCGCCGGGCGCCCAGTCGATCCGGGCCCGGCCTTGCAGCTGCAGAAGATCGCCGGTGGCGAAGTCGATGAACAGCAGGCCCGCGTGCGGGTCGCCCAGCAGGTTGCCCAGCGTGTTGAAGAAGCGGTTGCCGCGGAAGTCTGGGATGGTCAGCGTGTCGCCCTGGACGCCGACAAAGCCCGGCCGTCCGCCGCGATGCGACATGTCGAGACCGCCATCGCGGCCGACCTCGGGCCGGGAGCGGCTGGCGACGAAGAACGTGTCCGCCGATGCAATCGACGCCCGCGCCGCGTCGTCCAGCCCCTGGAAGGTTTCCATCGGCGCGGCACGCTGAGCGCCGGCCGCCGGGTGTCGTGTCTGAATGTACTGCGGGCAGTTGCCGAAGCTCTGGGCGATCTGCACCTCGAGGCCTTGCGCGTCGACCGACGAGACGCGGCCGTTGGCGCGGTTGCGCCGCCGTGTCGCGAGATCGAGTCCGAGCAGGCCGACCTCGCCGCCCTGCGCGAGGCCCGCCGCCACCGGATCGCCCGTGTCGGGAAGGGCATCGATGCGCAGCGTTGCCGCATCGGGCGCCTGCACGAAGCCGGGAACGCCGGTCAGCACCGAGGCCGCCGGCCAGCCCCGGTCGTCCGCCGCGGCGACGAACAGATAGGGCAACAAGGCGAAGAACGCGCGGTGCTGGTCGGGCATGAAAGGCCGGATCGGCGCGATCCCCGCACCGTGGCCGGCGAGCGCCTGTGCGGCCAGCTCGTCGCGATGGAACGGCAGAAAGCCTTCGGGGTTGGTCCGGGGCCACTCTCCGACTGCGGTCTCAGGCAGGCTTTCCGTCGACATGTTCGGTCTCCTCGTTGTGACAGGCCGAAGGTAGGTGTTCCCAATTGCGTCGAACAGAGCATGAATGTAAAAGTCATAATTCCAATATTTGGAATAATAAATGGATCGTCTCGACGAACTCGGCATCTTCGTGCGCATTGTCGAGGAAGGCAGCCTGGTCCGTGCCGCCCGGAAGCTGCGGCGCTCGCCGCCGGCCGTGACACGTGCGCTGGTGGCCCTCGAAGATCGCGTCGGCGTCCGCCTGGTCGACCGCACGACGCGGCGGCTGGCGCCCACCGCGGCCGGCCGCGCGCTCTACGACAAGGCGCGGACCCTGGTGGCGGACTACGAGGCCGCGACCGCGGGCACGCCCGACGCTCCGGTGCGAGGCTTGCTGCGGATCACAGCGCCGGTGCAGTTCGGCCGCCGGCACGTTGCCCCCTTGGTCGCGCGTTTCCTCGATGCCCATGACGGGGTCGAGGCCGAACTGCTGCTGAACGATCGCAACATCGACCTGATCGAGGAGGGCGTCGACGTGGCGCTGCGCATCGGCGCGCTCGCAGATTCAGGCCTGACGGTGCGGCCAGTGGGCCATGTGCGCCGCCTGCTGGTGGCGAGCCCGGCCTACCTCAAACGATGCGGTATGCCGCGTGCGCCGGGCGATCTCGCCGGCCACGAGGCGTTGCTCGCGGCCTCGCGCGGCACCATGGACTGGGCCTTCGCTGGCGCGCGCCGCGGCGCACCGATGCACATGACTGGGCGACTCCGGGTCGACGACATCGAGACGCGGTTGCGCGCGGCGCGCGACGGACGCGGCATCGCCCAGCTCCTGTCCTATCAGGTGGCCGAGGATCTCGCGGCCGGCCGGCTGGTGCGTCTGCTGCAGGACTGGGAACAGCCGCCGCTGCCCGTCCACCTCGTCACGAAGGGCCGCGCCCATCGCGCGCCCAAGATCGACGCTTTCCTGGAGTTCGCGGCGAAGCGGTTGCTGGCGCTGCAGGTGCTCAGGCCGGATTGACACGCGATGTGCTCTTCCTTATCGCTTAACGATTAAGTTAAGTATCAGGAGGGAACGCATGTCTTACGTCGATGGCTTCGTGCTGCTGGTGCCGAAGAAGAGCCTGGCCGCCTACAAGCGCATCTCGACCGCGGCCGGCAAGGTCTGGCGCGAACACGGAGCGCTCGATTACCGCGAGTGCGTCGGCGACGACCTCGACGTCAAGTTCGGCCGGCCGTTCCCCAAGCTGACGAAGCCCAAGCCCGGCGAGGCGATCGTGTTCTCCTACATCGTCTACAAGTCGCGCGCGCACCGCGACAAGGTCAACGCCAAGGTGATGGCGGACAAGCGCATCGCCGCCACCATCAACAAGAAGATGCCCTTCGACATGAAGCGCATGTCGTGCGGCGGCTTCAAGACCTTCGTCGAGGTCTAGCCGGAGGAACGGCAGAGGTGGCGCGCTCCCGGCAGGACATGCCGCCGGCGGTCACTTCACCTTGTCGAGCGTCGGCAGTCTGTAGCGGTCCTCGGGATCGTTCCAGCCCTTGAAGTTGGGCTTGCGCTTCTCGGCGAAGGCCGCGCGCGACTCCATGAGATCGCTCTTGGCGCCGTGCTCGTGCAGGGCGTCGGCCAGGCGCTGCATCTCGGGGCCGGGAGCGGGCCGCATCTGGCGCATCATGTGCACGGTGTTGACCCGCGATGCCGGCGGCAGGGTCAGCAGATGCTCGGCCATGGCCATCGCCGTCGGCATCAGCTGGTCGGCCTCGACCAGCCGGTTGATGAACCCCACTTCGTAGAAACGCTGGGCGGTGAAGCGGAAGCCGAGCGCCATCTCCATGGCGATGGGATACGGCACGTTGGCGATATGGCCGTGGTTATAGCCGCCCAGCAGCCAACGCTTGGCCTCGGAGACCTCGAACACCGCTTCGCGCACGGCCACGCGGAGATCGGTGCGCTCGACCAGCATGAAACCGCCGCCCATGGCGAAGCCGTTGATCGCGGCGATCACCGGCTTTTCGAGCTTGCCCGACATGAACGGGTCCTCGATGGCCGGCCGCTGTCCGCCGGCCACGCCCGTCTTCAGCGACTCCTTCATGTCCTCGCCGGCGCAGAAGCCGCGGCCGGTGCCGGTGAAGATCGCGACCTCGACCTCCTTGCTGTGGCGAAAATCGTTCCAGGCCTTCGACAGTTCCGTCCGCATCTCGTGGCTGAGCGCGTTCAGCCGCTCCGGCCGGTTCATGCGGACCACGAGCACCTGCCCGTGACGTTCGGTTTCTACGATGGCCATTTTCGTCTCCTCGGACTCCAGGCCGGCAGGCTGACGCGGCCGATGGCGAAAGACAATGCCCGGCGGGGTCTATTGACGTGCGCAGGATCGCCCCTCAAAACCGCCGCTCTGCTCGAACCGGGAGACTTGCGAGAACGATCATGGCGCCGCGCCAGGCCGTGCTAGGCATGGAGAATGCCAGCTTCTACTACGGGGCAGGGCGCGTCTTCGAGGACGTGTCGTTCCTGCTCGACGACGCGCGCACGGCGCTGGTCGGCGAGAACGGCGCGGGAAAATCCACCCTGCTGAAATGCCTGACGGGCGAGCTCGAGCTGAACGCCGGCCAGGTCATCCGGTCAAGGGGCCTGCGCGTCGGGGCCTTGCCGCAGGACATTCCCGAGGGGCTGGCCGGCCAGACGGTGCGCGAGGTACTCGGCGCCTCGCTCGACCGCGCCGGGCTCGGCGGCGAGGACTGGCGCATCGACGTTCTGCTGGACGAGATCGGCGTCGCGCCGGAGATCGCCGAGCAAGCCTTCGGCACCCTCTCCGGAGGCTGGCAGCGGCTGATGCTCATCGCGGGCGCGGCGCGCCTCGAGGAGCCCGACCTCCTGATCCTCGACGAGCCGACCAACCATCTCGACCTCGCCAACATCACCACGCTGGAGCGCTGGCTCACGATCGAGTTCAAGATCCCGATGCTGATCGTGAGCCACGACCGCGAGTGCCTCGACCGCGTGACCGAGCGCACGCTGTTCCTGCGCTCGGACGGCGTCCATGCCTTCAGGACCCGCTTCTCGCTGGCGCGCGAGGAGCTGCTGCGCCGCGATGCGACGGCGGCGGCGCGCAGCCGCCTGGAAGCCAAGGAGATCGAGCGGCTGGAGCGGGCGGCGGCGCGCTACAAGGTGTGGGCGGTCAAGAACCCCGACCTCAACAAGCGCAAGAACGCCGTCGAGTCGCGGATCGCGAAGATCGAGGCCGAGCGGACCCAGACCTACACGACGCGCGAGCGCCGCCTGGAACTGAGCGAGGGTGAGATCGACGCCAAGGTGGCGCTGAGACTGGCCAATCTCGATGTCTCGGTGCCGGGCGGCGGCCGCAAGCTGCTGGCCATCGACCGGCTGACGGTGGCGGCCGGCGATCGCGTGGCGGTGCTGGGCGTGAACGGTGCGGGCAAGTCGACGCTGCTGTCGGCGCTTGCCGCCGCCTACGACCCAGCCCTGGAGCATTACGACAGCCAGGCCGCGATCCGCTTCAACCCGTCTTGCCGGCTGGTCTACTTCGACCAGAGCATGCGCGACCTGCCGCTCGAGGTGACGCTGCTCGACTATGTCGCCGGTGCCGAAGGCGCCAGCGAGAAGGAGGCGATCCGGCTGCTCGCCCAGGCGGGCTTCGCCTTCGCCCGGGTGCGCCAGCCGATCGGTCTGCTGAGCCACGGCGAGCGCGCGCGGCTGGTGTTCCTGCGCCTAAAACTGCTGCGGCCGAATTTCTACCTGCTGGACGAGCCGACCAATCATCTCGACATCGAGGGCCAGGAGGCGCTGGAGGCCGAGCTGGAGCAGGGCGAGGTCTCCTGCCTCTTCGTCTCGCACGACCGCTATTTCACCCGCACCGCGGCGACGCGCTTCCTCGAGATTCGCAAAGGCAGGCTGGTCGAGGTCGAGAGCGCCGATGCCTTCTTCGACGCGCAGCGGTGACGCGTTACGGCCGCGGGCCGGGTGTCCGGGTAAGCCTGTGAACCGTGCGTCCGTCTTCCGTGGTGGCGACATGGTCGAAGCCCGGCTCGACCCGCCATTCGACGAGGCTGATGGCGTCACCCTTGCCGCGAATCGTCGTGGCTGCCGCAATCCGCGAGCGCGCGCCGCCCCGTCCTGCGTAGACGACAGCCATAGCGTCGCCCGCTTCGAGAGTGACGTCGGCTGCACGCACCACGCCAACCTCGGGCCGCATGCCCAGAAGCTGGGCGTTGGCCGGATGGTCGACGATCCGCCGTGGCCGGCCGGTGCCGTCGTACAGTCCGGCATGCTGGCCACGGCAGAGAGCGATCGAGTCGCTCCGCGCCGTAGCTTTCTTTTTTGTGGCCGCGTTCGTCAACCGTCCACGACCTTGCGAAGCGCCGCGAGCGTCGTCTCGGGTTCCGGCCGGTACTTGTAGTCCGGGTCGGCTTCCACGGAACGCACGATCCCGTCGGGGTCGATGACGAACCGTGCCGGCACTGGCAAGCGCCACGACGGGTCGCCGTTGGCCACCGGCAGATCGATGCCGAAACCCTTGTAGACGGCCGTGAGGTCGTCGGGCAGCGAGAAGGCCAGTCCGAAAGCTGCGGCAACCGTCGAGTTTTCGTCCCAGAGGATGGGGTAGGTAAGCTTTTGCTTGCCTGCCATGTCCGCGGTGCGCGCCGGCAACTCGGGCGAGATCACGACCAGCGAGGCACCGAGGCCCGCGATGTCGGCGTAGATGGTCTGCAGAGCGTCCAGCTCATGCCTGCAATAGGGTCACCGCCCGCCGGCCAGAAGATCGGCCGACGCGACCCGGCGGCCGTCGTGGTTGGCGAGCTCGAAGGCCGGTGCGGGTTTGCCGACGGCCACGATACGGTCGAGGATGCCGGACTTTCGGAGATCGTTGGTCGCCCGCTCCATGATGGCGGCGCGTTCCGGCGGGATCCGGCCGGCGCTTGCCGTGCGTGTCGCTTCCAGTTTTTCTGCCAATGACATGATCTACTCCTTCGTTGGGGCGTGGCCGAACTTGTTGTAGGTCTCGCGGGTCGCGAGGATGGTGTGCGCCTCGCAGCCGTTCTCGCGCTCGAGGTTGGCCCGCGCGTAGTCGGTCGAGGTCATCATGGCGATGAACGCGGCGCGCGACGGATAGCGAACCAACGCGACATAGTCCCAGCGGTTTTGCTCCGCCTGCCCCAGCGCCACGGCCTCGGCGGTGCCCGTCCACGTGATGGTGCCGCCGTGCGCCTTGATCGACTTGATAGCGAGCGCGCTGTAGCGCAGGTAGGCATCCCAGCCGCTGCCGTTGCCGTCGAGCGAGCGCTCGCGAAAGCGCATCAGATTGAGCATGACGACGGGCGCGTCGTCCGGCAGGGCGGACAGTGCTTCGATGTTGAGGTGCTCGATGGTGGTGCTGGCGCTCATGGCCGTGCCGTGCCGAGGTTCGCGGCGGTCTGGCCGAACAGCAGCTTCTTGCCTTCCTCCGTGACCGTCGGGCGGTTCGAGAACGGCTCACCCTTGGCATAGGCCCGGATTGTCGCCGGCCGCGCGCGGATCGACTCGAACCACCGCTTGAGGTCGGGAAATGAATCGAGGTCCTGCTGCTGGCGCTTCCATGGCACGATCCAGGGATAGGCCGCCATGTCGGCGATGCTGTAGTCGGCGCCGGCGATGAAAGCACGGTCCTTCAGCCGCCGGTCGAGCACGCCGTACAGCCGGTTGGTCTCGTTGACGTAGCGCTGGATCGCGTAGGGGATCTTCTCGGGCGCGTACTGTCCGAAATGGTGGTTCTGGCCGGCCATCGGTCCCAGCCCGCCCATCTGCCAGAACAGCCACTGCAGCACCGTGTTGCGTCCACGCATATCGGCGGGCAGGAACCGGGCGGTCTTGTCGGCGAGGTAGACGAGAATGGCGCCCGATTCGAAAACCGTGAGGGGCTCGCCGCCGTTCGTGGGAGCCGTGTCGACGATCGCCGGCATGCGGTTGTTGGGCGAGAACGCGAGGAACTCGGGCTTGAACTGGTCTCCGGCGCTGATGTCGACGGGTTGGATTTTGTAGGCGAGGCCCGCTTCCTCGAGGAGCATCGTGATCTTGTGGCCGTTGGGCGTCGGCCAGTAGTAGAGATCGATCATCGCTTTCCCTTTCCTGGCTCGATCTTGGGCAGATCGAGCAAGCCCAAGGCCGGCCGGGCGACGGCTTCCAGCGTCTCGCGGTCGGCGTGCGTGCGGGCCAGCACGCGCAAACCGATCAGCACGCCCAGCAGGTGGCGTGAGGTCGCGACAGCGTCGAGATGGGCCGGAATCTCGCCGGCGGTTTGCGCCGCGGCGACGCAGCGCTGGAAGAAGGCCCGCACTTCGTCGAGATAGTTGGCGACCACCTTGCCCAGCTCGGCATCGTGCGGCGCCACGTCGAGGGCCGAATTGACGAACAGGCAGCCTCGGCGCTGCGGGTCGGCGAGGGAGCGATCGATGAGTTCGGCGAAGAAAGTCCGGATGGCCTCCTTCGGCCGGCCGGTCTCTTCCAGGCGGGCGATGCGCTGGCGCGACGTGCAGTTGGCATAGCGCTCCAACGCGGTGGTGAACAGGGCGCGCTTGCCGCCGTAGGCGTTGTAGAGGCTGGCCCCGCCGATTCCCATGTGCTCGGCCAAATCGCGCACCGAGGTCGCCTCGTAGCCGCGCGCCCAGAAGCAATCGATGGCGCGGTCGATGGCTTTGTCCTCGTCGAATTCCTTCAGGCGTCCCATTTGGGGATTGGATCACGATTTTAGATCGAATGCTACAAAATACTTGGGGATGCTTCGCCGGGCGTGCTAGGCAGCGGCATGACGCAGTCGGTGGCGGAACGGGCACGGCGCGAACGCTGGGGGCTGCTGTCCGGCGGCACGATGGCGCTGGGCGCCTCGCTGTCGTTCGCCGCGGCGCGCGCCGGCATCGTCGGTGGCCTCGATGCGGCCGACCTGATCTTTGCCCGCTATCTCTTCGCCGGAGCGATCATGCTGCCTCTGCTGCTGTACTGGGGGCTGCCGACCCTGGCCGGCATCGGTCTCGGGCGCGCCCTCGTTCTCACGGTGCTGGGCGGTGCGCCGTTCGCGCTGCTGCAGACCGGCGGCTACGAGTTCGCGCCGCTGGCGCACGGCGCGATCATCGCCCCCTCGACCGTGACCATCGTCAGCACCATCGGCGCCGCGATCTTCCTGCGTGAACGTCTCGGTCGCGCCCATCTGGCCGGCGCGGCCGTCGTCCTGCTCGGGATTGGATTGATCGGCTGGGACGGGATCTCGCAATCGGCGGCTGACGTCGGCGGGCGGGCCTGGCTGGGCGATCTTCTGTTCATTGCCTCCAGCCTTCTATGGGCCGGCTTTACCCTCTTGTTGCGCCATTGGAGGCTCCCGGCGTTGCGCGCCACCGCGGTGGTTGCCGTGCTGTCGATGGCGATCGCCACGCCGGTCTATCTTTCGTGGAAAGGAATGGACCATCTGATGGCCCTGCCGCTCGGCACGCTGGCCTTTCAGGGGGTGGTGCAAGGAGGGCTGCAGGGCGTGATCACCATGGTCGCCTACAGCCAGGCGGTCGTCCTGCTGGGCGTCAGCCGCGCCGTGTTGTTTCCCGCCACCGTGCCGGCGATCTCCGTGCTGGTGGGCATTCCGATCGTCGGCGAAATCCCGGGTGCCCTGCAGATCGCCGGTCTGGTGCTGGTCACGATCGGTCTGCTGACAACCATCGGCATTTTTGGCCGGGCGGGATCGTGGCTTAGGGTCGGGAAGAGTTAGACGACACCGGTCCGAACTCGATGGCATGAAATCGAAGCATATGGTTGCACGCTCGGTGTTTGCGATGCGCTACAACAGTGCTCCTCGGACATTCTGGAAGTCGCTGCGCGACAGTCCGGCTTTCAGCAACGGTGCAGCGAAATCGAGGAAGGCGCGCAGCTTCAGCGGCAGCAGCGGCTGTCCGGCGTGCACGAGGTTGACGGGCGAGGGTGCCGCCTCGAATTCCCCGAGTGCCACGGCCACGTCCGCCGTCAGGCCTTGAAAATCCACGAATCCGGCGACATCAGGTCCGCGGAGGTGATGCAGTCGCGAGTCGCCAGGTCCTTTGGATGGCGGGGCGTGCCGTGGGCTGCGAAATACGCCGGGCTACCGCACAGAACGCGTCCTATCGAGCCGACTTGGTGGCGACCATGCTGCTGTCGGGCAACTCGCCGATCCTCCTGCCACGCGCGCTCACGACCTGGCCTCACAGCAGCGTGAGGGCGGAGGGAATGCCCACAGCCTGCGCGGATTGACTGAAGGATAGGAATGTATTAATCCGTCCAATAATCCGATCCAACAAAAGGAGGAGGGGATCATGGATAGTGTGGAGGTTTTGGACCTGCGGGCTCGGCCGGCTGAAGCGGCGGCGCCCGGCAACAGCCCTTCGGACTCTCTGGCGCGGGCGCTGCGGGGCCCGGTCAAGCGGCGCACGCCGCCGCGCCTAAAAGTCTTCTTCCTGCGCCAGTTGCGCAAGTGCGGCGAGGTCAGCCTGGCCGCCAAGCGCACGGGGGTGCCGCTGTCGACGGTCTACCGCTGGCGCGCGCGAGATCCCAAGTTTCGCGGCCATTGGGACACCATCCGGCTGCAGCGCCGGGACATCATCGAGGACAGGCTGATGGCGATCGTCCGGGAGGGCGAACTGCGCACCGTCTACTACAAGGGGCTGGAGGTCGGCCTGCGGCGGACGTTCAGCCACCTCGCCTCCATCCGGGTGCTCGACTACTTCGACCGCCGGGCGGGCGAAAAAATGTCACAAGATGTTTCCAGTTCCGAAGCCGCGGAATCGGCGGAAAAGGCAAAGGGATCAACCGCTTGAGCGGAAAGGAGGCCGCGCAGGATAGGAAGGGTTCAGTCCGGTGTGACTCCGAAGCGGCGCTGCCAGAATTCGCGGCTGCGGCGCTCGCCGATGTCGCAACCCAGTTCGTACTCCGGGCGCACGAAGCGGGTGTAGTCGTCGGGCGCGCCGCCGGCGCGGCGCTGCCCGCTCTGGGCGAGCTGAACGCCATCGAGCCCCACGGGTACGCCGAGGTCGCCGATGTCGTAGTCGTTGCGGCGTTCGGGGCCGTACTCGAGCCGCGGCCCGATGTCGGCCACTTCCTGCAGCAGCTTCTTGCGGACGGCCCGGGGAAAATCCTCGAAGTTGACGGCGACCTCGACGAAGGAGCGCGGGCCGCCGACGACGCAATGGAGGTAGTACCGGTCGAGGTCGGTTTCGCTCGGGAAGCCGTAGGGGTTGGGCCGGTCGTTCATGATCGGCAGCCCGTTGATCACGATGCGCTCCTTGAGCGCGTCGTGCCGGAGGTCGGTGACCAGGCCGCCGTCGTTGTTGGACCCGTCGCCCGAGATGTCGAGCACCTTGCGGTCGGTGTCGAAGGGCGCGCGGCCGAACAGCGGGATGGCATAGCGGATGGCGCCGCTGATCGAGGTGCGGCGCGCGATCGAGATCGGCGCGCGGGCGAGGCGGGCGGTGAAGTCGAGGATGGCGGCCTCGGAGTCGAGCAGGGTCCAGTCGATGAGGAGCTTCTGGACGAAGGAGTCGGCCCATTCGAAATAGGCGACGGCAATCCTTCCATGGTTGCCGCCCAGGATGGCCTTGACGATCACCGGATCGCGGAAGGCCTCGACATAGCCCTGGCGCTGCAAACGGGCCTCGTCGGGGTCGACGCTGCCGGAAATGTCGATGGCCAGAACCAGCACCATGTCGACTTCCTTGCGGTCCTGCGCGCCCGCCGGAAGGGCCGCGAACAGGAGTGCAAGCAGGGAGAGCAACATACGCATGGCCGACCTCCAACCAACGCTGCCATCAACCGACGCCGGGATACAAGCACAAATCATACCGCCCGTCGGAAGCCTCTGTCAGCCGCGCTCTGGACGGTCGGCGGCGGCGACCGCTAGCCTCTGTGGACAGACCGACCTCTATCGACCGACGAACCGGAGGAACACCGTGGATCTAGCTCTCAGCCCCCAGGACGAGGCCTTTCGCGACGAGGTCCGCCGTTTCCTCGACGAGAACCTGACCGAGGATCTGCGCGAGGCCGGCCGCAAGACCGGCGGCGTCTTCACCGACTTCGCCGCCGGTTTCCGCTGGCACAAGGTGCTGGCCAAGAAGGGCTGGTCCGCACCGGCCTGGCCCCGGGAGTATGGCGGCACCGGCTGGAGCGCCACGCAGCGCTACATCTTCTCGCGCGAATGCACCGCCGTCGACACGCCGCGCATCTTCGCCATGGGGCTGCGCATGGTGGGGCCCGTCATCATGAAATACGGCACGCCGGAACAGAAGGCGAAGTACCTGCCCGGCATCGTGTCGGGCGACATCGTCTTCTGCCAGGGCTACTCCGAGCCGGGCTCGGGTTCCGATCTCGCCAGCCTGAAGTGCCGCGCCGTGCAGGACGGCGCCGACTATGTCATCAACGGCACCAAGATCTGGACCACCGGCGCTCATGTGGCCAACCACATGTTCTGCCTCGTGCGCACCGCCACCGAAGGCAAGCCGCAGGACGGCATCTCGTTCGTGCTGATCGACTCGATGGACGTGCCGGGTCTCTCGGTGAAGCCGATCGTGACGCTGGCCGGCGACCACGAAGTGAACCAGGTGTTCTTCGACAATGTGCGCACGCCCATCGCCAACCGCATCGGGCCGGAGAACGCGGGCTGGACGGTGGCCAAGTACCTGCTCGAGTTCGAGCGCGGCGGCGAGGCCTATACGCCCAATCTCTATGCCCGGCTCGACGACCTGCGCCGCATCGTCGCCGAGGAGGCCGCCGACGGGTCGGGCAAGCTCGCCGCCGACCGCAGCTTCGCCGAGCGGTTGGCCGAGACCGAGATGGAGATCCAGGCCCTGGAAATGATCGAGTTGCAGGTGCTGTCCGATCTCAGCAAGGGCAAGAACCCCGGGGCCGCCTCGTCGGCCATGAAGATCCGGGGCAGCGAGACCTCGCAGAAGATCGACCATCTCGGGATCGAGGCGCTGGCCTGGTATGCCGGACCCTTCGAGCCCGAAGCGCGCATGCTGGGCCACAACGAACCGACGGTGACGCCGGAGTGGGGCACGACGGCGATGCCGCTCTATCTCAACAACCGCGCCGCCTCGATCTACGCCGGCTCCAACGAGGTCCAGCGCAACATCATCGCCAAGGCAGTGCTGGGGCTATGAGCGGCGTCTACGCCCTGCACGGCTTCGATCCGTCGCCCTACTCGGTGAAGATGCGGGCGCTGATGCGTTACCGCCGTCTGCCCTTCGTCTGGCACGCCACCGGCAATGCGCGCGACGTGGCGGTGGCGGCAGGCCTGCCGCCGGTCATTCCGGTGCTCGGCTTTCCCGACGGCCGGCAGATGAACGACTCCACCCCGCTGGCTTACGCGCTGGAGCGCGAGCATCCCGGCCAGCGCTCGGTGATCCCCGACGATCCTGCGCTCGCCTATCTCGGCGACCTGCTGGAAGACTTCGGCGACGAATGGATCACCAAGATGATGTTCCATTACCGCTGGTACTACGCCGCCGACCGCGAGTTCGCCCAGATCTGGGTCGTGAGTTCGCGCGATCCCGTTATGGAAGAGGGCAAGCGGCAGCGCGAGATGCAGGCCTTCAACGACCGCCAGGTCGGACGCATGGCCATGGTCGGCTGCACCGAACAGAACCGGCCGGTCATCGAGGAGAGTTACCGCTTCGTGCTCGACACGCTCGATCGCCATGTGCGGGCACTGCCGTTCCTGCTTGGCTCGCGGCCATCGCTGGCCGACTTCGGCTTCTACGGGCAACTCCAGATCCTGTCGGTCGATCCGACGCCCGCCGCCGAGATGCGCGCCCGGGCGCCCGACGTGTTCTGCTGGCTGATGCGCCTCGACGATGCCTCGGGGGTCGACGGCGAATGGGTCGATGCCGCCGCACCATTGCCCGAGGGCATCGTCGCCCTGCTGAAGCATGCCGGCGCCACTTACCTGCCGTTCCTCGCCGCCAACGCCCGCGCCCTGCAGGACGCGGCCCCGTCCTTCGAGGTCGAGCTGCTGGGCCGTCCCTATGCCCAGGCGCCCTTCCGCTATCAGGGCAAATGCTTCGACGCGCTCCGCAAGCGCCTGGCAACGCTGCCGGCGCCGGTCCGCCAGCGGCTCGATCCGGTGCTCGAGGAAGCCGGGTGCCTGCGCCTGCTTGCGTGACGCATGGGGGATCAGGTCGTCGTGTGGTCGTGGAGTTTCGAGCAGGAGCCGCTGTCCTTCGAGGCCGCCGAGGTGCTGTTGTCCGACGACGAGAAGGCGCGTGGCCTGCGCTTCGTCACGGCCGCGCTGCGGCACCGCTTCGTGGCCGGCCGGGCGCGGCTTCGCTCCCTGCTCGGCGGGCATGTGGGCCGAGATCCACGCGGGCTTGTCTTTGCCGAGAACGCGTTCGGCAAGCCGAGGCTCGCCGATCATCCTTCGACCCACTTCAGCCTCAGCCACTCGGGCGACCTGGCCGTCCTCGCCGTGAGCGATCAGCGTGAGATCGGCATCGACATCGAACGTGTCCGCCCGCTCGAACACCTCGACCTGGCGCGTCGGTACTTTCATCCGGGTGAGGTCGCGGCGATCGAAGCAGTGACGGCGCCTGACGCACAACTGCTCGCCTTCTTCCGCGTCTGGACGCTCAAGGAGGCGGTCGTGAAGGCGATCGGCAAGGGTCTTTCGATCCCGCTCGACACGTTCGAGGTGTCGAGCGCGACATCGCCGCCGACCATGGTCGTTGCGCCCGAGGGTGCGCCGCAGTCGTGGTGGCTGCACCAGACGACGGGGGACTATTGCTTCGCGCTGGCCGTGCCTGGCGGTGGCGAGGTTGGGCTGATCCAGCGGACGGTCTGATCGTTGCGGCCGATCAGGCCGCGCAACGGCGCATGCTCGCCCAGGAGAGTGCTTTGGAAGAAGGCGACTTCGAAGGTCTCGATCGCCGCGTTCACGGCGTGCCGCTCGGCGTTGGTGCGGAACATCGTCCGCCTCGACCGCGCAAACAACGCGTCGGAGAGGTCGACATGCTGGACTTTCGGCAGTTGCACCCAATAGTTGTTCGGCCGTTCCATGCGGCGCCGGTTGCCCGGAATGTCCATGGCGCTGATCTCGGAGTAGCGGCGGACGAAGGGATCGGGCGAGGCGAGCTCTTGTTCCGTCGGAAAGGCCTCGATGCTCGAGAGCAGGAAGTAGGCCTCGGTGCCGATCCGCGCGGCAGGCGGGCCGACCAGCGCGCCGTCGAGATTGAAGACGGAGGTGATGCGCGGATCCGTCAATGCAGCCTGCAGCCCCGAGCCGCCGCCGATCGAGTTGCCGAGCACGCCGACGCGCTGCAGGCCGACGCGGCCGGCGAGCAGCGGAACCTGACCGGCTTCGAGGGCGCCGAGGATGTCGATGAGACGGCCGGCCTGGCCGACGACGTGGCGGCCGAAGCGCTCCAGCGTGGCGGCGGTCGAGGCATCGGACGTGAGGTCCATGACGACGCCGTGGTCGGGATCGGTCGCGGGGTCGCTGGCGAGGTCGTCGCAGCCCACGACGACGAAGCCGTGGCTGGCCAGGTTCTGTGTCTGGATGCTGTTCTGCGTGCGCACGCCGCCCCAGCCTGGCGAATACAGGATCAGCGGCGCAGGAGTGCGCGCGTCGAGCGGGCTGGCGGCCGGATACCAGACCGTGATCGGCAGCGCCTCGCCGCGCGAGCCCGTGAGCGTGACCTCCAGCCGGCCGACCGGCTTCGGTCCGCTGGGCGATGGCCGAAGCGGCGCGAACACGAACCAGCCGATCCCGACGGCTACCAGGGTCAGGATCAGGCCGGCGACGAGGAGGAGACGCAGGGCGCTCATCGCGTCCGCAGGACCGCGGCGATCTCGCCGGCGGGCCGCTCGCGGAACATGTCGAAATGGCCGCTGTCGATGTCGACCTTCTTCAGGTTGCCCGCATCCGCTCGTCGAACAACCGGCCCCGCAGCGGCTCGTTGCTACGGAACAGGATCACGTCGCCGTCGTAGGGGCTTGGCCGATAGTGCGCGACCGCGTTGTACAGATAGTCGTCGAACCACTCGCCTTCGAGCGCCTGGCGATGCGGCCCGCCCGGCTCCGGCGGCAGCAGGCCGGTATGGAACAGGATGGGCTTGCGCACGAGGTCGTCCAGGGTGGCCTCGCCCCGCCGGAACTTCTTGAGCCGATCACCGTAGCGGTGAAGGCGAAGCTGCTGGCGACGCAGCATGCGGTCCCATTTCGACATGGTTTCGCGATAGCCCGGACCCCAGCTGTCGAAAAGGGCGACGAGTGCCACCTTTTCGCCCAAGCGCTGCAGCTGGCGCGCGGCTTCGAACGCCAACACGCCGAACACGCAATGGCCGCCCAGGATGTAGGGACCGTGTGGTTGCGCCCACTGGATCAGTCGGGCGGCGTAGGTGCCGAAGTCCTCGAACGTATGCGAACTCCAGTCGAAGGGGCCATCTTGGGGATACAGCATGAGGTCGATGAAGGGCCGGTCCTCGCCCAGCATGCGCGCCAGCTGGTAGTAGACCGACCGGTTGTTGAGCACGGTCACCGGCGTCTGCCAGCCGCTCTCGTGGAAGCGGACGACATGCCGTGCCGGGTTGCGGAGCGGGATCGTGCCAGGAATCTCCTCAGGGTCATCCATGACAGGTGCGATATCGGCAGTCGTGGTCAGCGCCTCCAGGCAGCCCCGCCATGCCTCGACGAGGCGCCGTACGGTCGCCGGTTCATATAGAGAGGCATCGGCCTCGCAGGACAGGCGCCAGCCTTCGTCGCGACCAATCATGAAGAAGTTGAGAGGCCATACGGCGCCCGAGGAATACGACGGCAGCGAGACCAGGCTGAAGCGACCGGCCTCGTTGGCTTCGGTCTCCGCCGTGCCCGAATAGGAGCGGTGGACGATCAGATTGACGGCGTGCAGCGGTTTGCCGTCGCGATGGGGTGCGAACGTCGCGGCGATCTCGAACGGCAGGCGTTGATGCCTCAGCGCCTCGTGGACGGTGTCGGCCACGGTGCCCACGAACGCCCGGCCGCCGGCCCGGTCATCGACCCGCAGGCGAAGGGTGATCGCGTTGACGGTCGGTCCGACCAGCTTCTCGGCAGTGGGCTCCTCGCGGTTGGCCACCTGCGACCCGATCACGATGTCCGTGTCGCCCGTCACACGATGCAGCATCCGGGCGAGTCCGGCGACGGCCATCGTGTAGAGCGTGACGCTCTGCTGGCGAGCGAAGCCCTCGATCGTCCGGCTGAGGTCGTCAGGCAACAGGATGGATGTGATGTAGCTTGGCTCGCCCTTGGCGGCGGCTGGCAGGCGGTCCGGCCGCACCCCGGTGCCCACGGCATCCTGGAGTTGCCGCTGCCAGAAGGACTGCGCCTCGTCGAGGGCACCGCTTGCCAGCAGAGCCTGTTGCCAGAGGGCGTAGTCGACGAACTGCAGCTCCGGCTCGGACGTGTCGGGTGCGGCCCCGGAGCCGATTGCGCTGGCGGCGGTGCGGAACTCGTTGGCAATCAGGCCCGTCGTCCAGCCGTCGGCCACCATCGCATGGAAGGTGAGCAGCAGGACGGCGCGATCAGGTGCGAGGCGCAGCAGGGTCATGCGCATGAGCGGTGCCTCGCCGGGATCGATCGGCTCGAGCGCCTCGGCCCGGGCGATCTCCTCTGCTCGCGCCGCACTCTCATCGGCCGGCAGGAACGACAGGTCGATATCGCGCAGCTTCAGCGGGCATTGGCGCAACACGACCTGGGCAAGCTTGCCATCAACTTCGCGGAACCCGGTGCGAAGGATCTCGTGCCGCCGCACCAGAGACTGGAGCGCCCCCTCGGCTGCCGCCTGCGGCAGGCTCCCCTTCACGAGCCAACGCATGGCGATGTTCATCCCTTCCGGCCCGTCCGTCCTGAGTTGCGTCCAGAGCCGTTCCTGGAGAAGAGTGCACGGGAACGAGCCCGCACCATCGCTGTCGGGAGAGGCCTTCCGGTCGTCGAAGTCGCCGATGCTCACGGAGCGAGGGTACGCCTTCGGGCACCACGCCGAAAGTCGGCAAGCGCGGGGGCTGTCTTGGTGGCTACCTCGCGCGGCGCCGCGGGCTTGCCTTCCAGCCCCCGTGCGAGCATGGCAACGGTGGGGTTCTTCATGAGGTCGCGCGCGCTGATCGCAATGTCTTCTCTTTCCAGATGCGCAGCGATGCGGAAGACTTGCAGCGAATCCGCACCCAGGGCGAACAGCGGATCGTGGATGCCGACATGCGGCAAGCCGATCACGCTGGCCCACGCCGCGGCGATCCTGGTCTCCAACACCGTTCGCGGTCGGCTGTCGGCCGGCACCATCGCCGCTGCGGCAAGGGCGGGCGGCGGCAGCGCGTTGCGGTCGACCTTGCCGTTGGGCGTCAACGGAAGTGTATCAAAGCCGACCCAGCGCGCCGGGACCATGTAGTCCGGCAGCCGGTTGGCGAGGTAGGCCGCGAACGCCGCGGGCTTAATGCCGTCCGTGGCGGCGACATAGGCCACGAGCACCGGGTCGGGGCCGACGTCGGCACGCAGCAGGACCGCGCAGTCGCGCACGCCGGGCACCTGTCGCAACACGCTCTCGATCTCCTCCAGCTCGATCCTGAAGCCGCGCAGCTTCACCTGACGATCGATGCGGCCGAGCAGCTCGAACTCGCCCGACGGCAGCAGGCGCGCAAGATCGCCCGTCTGATAGAGGCGCGTGGCTGGCCGGCTGGCGAGCGAGACCGACCTGAAGTACTGGGCGGTGAGATCGCTGCGATCGAAATAACCTTTTGCCAGACCGTCGCCGCCGATGAAGAGGTTGCCGACGGCACCGGGCAGCGCGATGCGGTCTCGATCGTCCAGAACGTAGAGCTGCGTGTTCGCCAGCGGCTTGCCGATGGTGACGCCAGGCTCGCCGGCCTTCATCTCGCGGCCGGAGGAATAGAGAGTGGTCTCGGTCGGCCCGTAGAGATTCCAGAGCCGGCCGCCGCCGGCAAGCAGCCTGTCGACGACGTCGCGCGGCACCGCTTCGCCGACGGTGATCATCTTCAGTCCCGGATGGGACGAGAATCCCGCCTCGAGGAGCATTCGCCACAGGGTCGGTGTCGCCTGCATCAGCGTGGCGCCGGCTTTCCGCGCGAGCGTTACCAGCTCAACCCCGCTCTTGACCTCCTCGACTTCGCTCACGACCAGGCGACCGCCGACGATCAACGGCGTGTAAAGCTCCGCCGCGGCCACGTCGAAGGTGATGGCGCTCGAGGCGACGGCGATATCGGCTGCGGTGACTTCGCACCGTCGCGCCACGTCGCTGATCACATTAGTCAGTGCGCGGTGGCCGACCTCGACACCTTTGGGCGTTCCGGTCGAGCCCGATGTGAAGAGGATGTAGGAGGTATCGTCCGGCGACACGCGCGGCAGAACATGACCGTTCAGGCGTTCGTCGAGGTCGAGCCGATCTGGGCGCAGGGCGAAGGCATAGGGGGCGATGGCCCGAATGCGGTCGTCCTGGCAAATGATGCCGTCGATCTGGGCCGAGGTCGCGATCTGCTTCAGCCGTTCCAGCGGCTGATGGACGTCGAGCGGGACGTAGGCGTGGCCCGACTTCATCACCGCGAGCAGGGCGATCGGCAGCGAACGGGAACGATCCATCGCGATGGCGATCCTGCCTCGGCGCTTGATGCTCACGCCCAGTATCTCCTGCGCCAGGCGCGTCGATCGGGCGTCGAGGTCGGCATACGACATCGTGCCGGCGCCGTCGATGCAGGCGATGGCGCCCGGGGTCTTTGCTGCCTGCGCCTTGAACAGATCGTGGATGCAGCTTTCGCCGGGATAGGGCCGGGCGCTGTCGTTGACCACGTCCAGGACAAAATGCTCCTGCTCGGCGGACAGGACGGGCAGCGCCGACAGGGGCATTTCGGGCGACGCGCAGATGCCTTCGAGGATGCGCCGGTAGTGCATCATCCAGCGGTGGATCGTCGATTCGTCGAACAGGTCGGTGTTGTAGTCGCAATCGATTCGCAGGCCGGCGGCGGACTCGATGACATTGACGAAGATGTCGAAGTTGACCGCCGCCTTGGCGTTGGGCGTGACCGTGGCGACGGGTCCACCGAAATCGAGATTTTCTCGCACGCGTTCGAGGTTGAACTGCACCTCGGTGAGGGGGAGCCGGTTGGCTGCCCGCTGGAGCGGCAATGCCCGCACCAGAGTGCCGTAGGTGCAGTGCGGATGATCGAAACCGTCGAGCAGACGCTGTGCCGCCGCCTGGACATGCGAGCCGAACGGGACATCCCAGGCCAGCGGCACGCGGAACGGCAGCATGTGGACGCAGTGCCCGACAAGCTCCGGCTCGTCGCCGACGGGCTGGCCCGCCACCGGCACGGCGATCACGATGTCGGTCATGTTCGTGAGCCGACCGAGGACCGTCTGGAGCGCGGTGAACAGCATCGCGAAGAGGGTCGTGCCGCGGATCGCGCCCGTCCGCTTCAACGAGCTGAGGAGCCCGGCGTCGAAGCGGGTCGAGTAGGTGGTGCCGGCATAGGATCGCGACGCCGGGCGCGGCCGATCCGCCGGCAAGTCCGGCAATACCGGCAGATCCGCATAGAGGGCCGTCCAGTAAGAGAGATCGTCCGATTGGGTACCGCTTGTCGTCATCTCGGCACGTGCATATTGCGAGAAGCTGGGGGCGGCGGGCAGGACCGCGGGTTGGCCCGCGCACGCGAGCCGGTAGTGTGTGGCGAGGTCGCTCAGGATGATGTTCATCGACCAGCCGTCACAGACGATGTGGTGGGCGGTGAACAGAAGGACGTGGCGATCCTGCGCGAGGCGAACGAGCGCGGCGCGGACCAGCGGTCCGGTCCACAGGTTGAATGGCGTGCGCGCATCGGCGGCGACAAGGGCGGTGAGGGCGGCATCGGGATCGCGTTCCTGCGAAAAGTCCCGGGGTTCGAGTGCCAGGTCGAGCGACGGTCGGAAATACATGCGCTCGTCGTCACGCCCCAGGTAGCCGCGCAGGGCGTCGTGGCGTGCAACGACGCCATTCATCGCGGCCGCCAGGGCTGCGGGATCGATCTTGCCGTCGAGTGCGATGCTGATCGATTCGTTGAAGGCGCACGATGCATCGTCGCCCATCTGGGCGGCGACCAGAATTTCCAGCTGCGACTGGGTGAGCGGCGCCGACTCGAGAACGTCCGTTGGCCGTACTGCGTTGAGAATTCCGCCGATCTCAAGTGCATCGAGCGCGGAGATGAAGGCACGCTCGATGGCCGCGATATCGGCATCCGAGTGAGCCGTGGTGAGGAAGCAGGGAAAGCCTTCCTGGACGTGGATGCCGAGCGCACGCATCTGCGGCCAGAAGAGCGACGCCAGCGCGCCTTCCGTCGCGAAGTTGATGTAGAACCAGCTTGAATAGCCTTCGGCGCGTGTCGCAAGGCCCCGTCGCGCCAGGTCGCGGTTCAAGGTGTCGACCAGGCGTCTCGTGCGTGCGGCGAGCCGCTCCTGCAGGGCCGGACCTTCGGCCTTGAGATGCAGCAAGACCGACTTGACGGCAGCCAGCGCCAGCGGATGGCGCACGAACGTGCCGGCGAAGAAGGTGGGTGCAGTCTCGGGAACGGAGTCGTCGCCGTAACGCCACATGCCGCCGTCCAGCACGTCCATGAAGCGCGCCTTGCCGGCCAGAATTCCGATCGGCATGCCGCCACCCACGACCTTGCCGTAGGTCGCGAGGTCGGCCTTCACACCAAAGACCGCCTGCATGCCGCCCTGGTGGACCCGGAAGCCGGTGACGATTTCGTCGAATACGAGGGCCGAGCCGCTGGCTTCCGTGAGCGCGCGCAGCTTTTGCAGAAAGGCCCTTGGCTGCAGCGCGGGATGACGGCTCTGCACCGGCTCGACGAGCACGGCAGCGATGTGGTGGCCGTTCGCCTCGATCCACGCCAGGCTCTCCGGGGCACCATAGGGCAGGACCGTCATGTTGGCGACCGCTTCGGGCGGGATGCCAGGTGCGATGGGCAGGGCACGATGCGCGGCCCCACCGCCGGCCTTAACCAGCACCTCGTCGAACTGGCCATGATAGTCTTGCGAGAAGACCACGACCCGCTCGCGGCCGGTCACGGCGCGCGCCACGCGCATTGCCGCCATCACCGCTTCGGAGCCCGTGTTGCAGAAGGTGACACGCTCGTCGCCGGTCATCTCCGACACGAGCGCTGCCACTTCGCCGGCCAGTGCGGTCTGCGGCCCGATCGGGAAGCCTTCGTCGATTTGCGCGATGATGGCCTTGGTGACGAAATCCGGGGAGTGCCCGAACATCGTCTGGCCGAAGCCATTGACCAGATCGACGTACTCGTTGCCGTCGATGTCCCACAGCTTCGATCCCTGGGCCCGCGAGGCCACGACCGGGTAGACCAGTTCCTTCCACTCCTGCCGGAAGCCTGCGACCGTGCGCGGATCGGCGAGTACCGCGCGATCGCGCTGCGTCGTGGACTTGGAGAGTGGCGTGCGCTCGTTCAGTTGGCGAACCAGGCCTTCGACATAGTCGCGCTGAGTATTGGTCAGCGTGTCCGCGCTCTTGCCAACAGCTGGCCGGTACACCCGCATGCGGGCGTCGGCGTCGTCCGTTGCTTCTGCCGTTGGCGGCGGTGGTACGATTTTCTCGCTTGCAGGTCGTATCTTCTCCGCCGGCAAGGCCGCATCCAGATGCGCGGCAAGAAGAGCCGTGGACGACAATTCCCTCAGTAGTTGCCGGAACGTGATGCGAGTTTGGAACTTCTTCTCCAACGCGCGTGCGATCTGGCCCAGGAGGAGCGAGTCGAAGCCCAATTCGAGAAAACTCGCTTGTGGATCGATGTTGGATACGCCCGACAGATCCGTGAGGATTTCCAAGACCTGGGCTTGCACGACGGCGATGCGAGACACCGGAAGGCCGGGCAGGACCGCCGCTGGCACATCGGATGCGGTCGGCGCGACGATGGCCGGCTGTGGCGGCGCGATGCTCCGCTCGCCCGCACGGTCGATCCAATGGCGCGAGCGCTGAAAGGAGTAAGTCGGCAACGGGATGCGGCGGCCATGTGTCCCCGCGATGGCATTCCAGTCCGGCGTGAAGCCCGCACGCCAGAGAGCGGCGAGAGCGTCGGATACGCCGTCCGTGTCGGCATCCTCGAGGCTCGCCGCAACACCGCGCATCCGGCGGCGGTCGATGATCTGTGCCGACAGTGCCGATAGCGTACGGCCAGGCCCGACTTCGAGCAGGAACGGCTGGCCGTCCTGCGCTGCGGTGGCCAGCGCGTCGGCGAACCGGACCGGCGCCCGGCCATGTTGTGCCCAGTATTTGGGGTCGGTAGCTTGCGCGGCTGCCACCCAACCGCCCGTGACGCTCGATGCAAGCGCAAGCTGCGGCGGTGCCAGCGATACCGCGCCAGCGGCGCGCTCGATCTCCGGCAGTGCGGGATCGAGTGAGCGGGAATGGAAGGCATGCGAGACGGCGAGAAGCCGGCAGGCGACGCGGCGCTTGGTCAGCCTGTCTTTTAGAGCGTCTATTTGCTCGTGAGGGCCCGCCGCGACGCACAGCGAGGGCGCGTTGATGGCGGCAAGGTCGAGCGCGTCGCCCAATTCCGCCAGCAGTTCGGCTTCCGGAAGGCGCACCGCCAGCATCGCGCCCGGCGCCATCGTCTGCATGATCCGCGCGCGCGTGGCGACGAGCCGGCAGCCTTCCTCGAAGGAGAAGACACCGGCCAGACACGCCGCGACGAACTCGCCGACGCTGTGGCCCACCATGGCATCGGGGCGCAGGCCCCACGACATCCAGAGCTTCGCCAGCGCGTACTCGAAGATGAACAGGGCCGGCTGTGTGAGCAGGGTCGCATCGCCGCCGGCCGCCTCGGGATCGAGCAGCTGCGCGCGCAGACCGGCGCCGACGATCGGGTCGGCGATCGCGATGCCTTCGTCCATCAACGTTCTGAAAGACGCGTGATCCCGGTAGAGGTCGCGTGCCATGCCCGGATATTGTGCACCCTGTCCAGGAAACATGAAGATCAGCGGTGCCCGGCCGGCCGGCGAGGGCGCAGCCGCGGTGAGGGTACGCAGGGCCTCTATCGCTTCCTCGTGGGACGAGCAGGTGACGGCGGCACGGCGCTCGAAGGCGCGACGGCCGATCTGTAGCGTGTAGGCCACATCCTCCAGCGCCGTGTCGGGGTTGCGCGCTAGATGGTCCGCGAGGGCGGCGGTGGCGGCGGCGAGCGCCGCATCGTTCCTGGCCGAGAGAGGTAGCACATAGCGGCGCGGCTCTGCTTCGCGGACCCGTGCCGCAGGCGGCGCTTCCTCGAGCACGACGTGCACGTTGGTGCCGCCGACGCCGAAGGAGCTGACTCCGGCGCGTCGCGGGGAACGTCCCTGCGGCCAGGCAACCGGGGCCGTCGGGAAGTAGAATGGGGTTCCGGCAAGGTCGATGTGCCGGTTGGGCTTGTGGAAGTTCGCGAGCGGCGGGATCTCATGATGATTGAGCGCAAGCGTTGCCTTGATCAGTCCCGTGGCGCCTGCGGCGACGTCCAGATGGCCGATGTTGGCCTTGGCCGAACCCAGCGCGCAGTAGGGCCGGTCGACGCGGCCCGATCCGAAGCCCTGTATCAGCCCGGCGAACTCGATGGGGTCTCCGAGAGGAGTCGCGGTGCCATGGCATTCGACATAGCCGATCGACGCCGCATCGACGCCAGCCGAAGCGAGGGCCGAGGCGATGACCGATGCCTGTCCGCGCACACTGGGCGCGGTGAAGCCGACCTTGTCGCTGCCATCGTTGTTGACCGCGCTGCCGCGAATGACGGCGTAGATGTGATCCCGGTCTTCAATGGCGTCGGCGAGGCGCCTTAGCACCACGATCGCCGCGCCGTCGCCGAAGACGGTGCCGCCGGCATCGTCGTCGAACGGACGGCAGACGCCGTCGGGCGACACCATGCCGCCGTCCAGATGCTGATAGCCGCGCTTCTGGGGGAAGGTGATGGAGGCGCCGCCGGCCAGCGCCATGTCCGACTGGTAAAGCAGCAGGCTCTGGCAGGCCTCCGCGATCGCGAGCAGCGACGTCGAACAGGCGCTCTGCACTGTCATGGCCGGACCGCGCAGGTTCAACTTGTAAGCGATGCGCGTCGCCAGCGTATCGGGCAGAGCGCCCAACAACGCATCGTAGGAGCCCACCTGGTAGTCGCTGGCGAAGCGGTCCGCATCGAGCCGTTCGGCGAGGACGTTCGTGAGCAGGTAGGTGTTCATGCTGCAACCGGCGAACACGCCGATCGCGCCGGCAAAGCGCGCCGGATCGTAGCCGGCGTCCTCGAGCGCGGACCAGGCGCACTCGAGCAGCAGCCGGTGTTGCGGATCGGTCAGCGCCGCCTCGCGGGGCAGCATGCCGAAAAACTCGGCGTCGAACTTGTCGACGTTGGCGAGGATCGGTCGTGCGCGCACGAAGTTGGCGGCGTTGCGAACATCGGGAGGAAAGGCGTCCTCGAGCTCGGCGTCCGAGAAGCGGTCGATCGAGGTCATGCCGCCGCGGATGTTGGCCCAGAACTGCTCCAGGCTGTCGGCCCCAGGGAACCTGCCGGAAACGCCAATGATGGCGATGGCGTTCTCCGGGATGCTCATCCCACCGGCCTGGACGTTCGCAGCCGCTTCAGGGCGGCGGCCTGCTGCCGTGCCCGGTGCTGGCTCGCGCTCTGGAGCGACGGAGCCTGTCCCTCGATCGCCTGGGAGAGTTCGCGGACATTGGGGTGCTGGAAGAGCGCGAGCACATCGACGGTGGGCCAGATCAGTGCGATCAACGCATGGGCCTCGACCAGCTTCAGCGACGTGGCGCCGAGGTCGAAGAAGTTGGTGTCCGGCCCGATATCGCGCAGGCCGAGCGTGCGCGCGAAGATCCCACTCAGGACCGTTGCGGTTTCGTCTGTAGCGGAACTCCCCGGGGACGCCTCGCTCAATCGGCGCACGGGCAGGCGTTCCTGGTCGACCTTGCCGTTCAGCGTCAGAGGAAATTCGTCGAGAACGACGACCTGCGAAGGCCACATGTGGGGCGGCAAAGCCCGCAAAAGGCTTGCGCGCGCCTCCAATATCAGCGCCGCGCGATCATGAACGCTCGATACCGGCTTGATGTAGCCGGTCAGCAGGGCCGCACCGGCTTCGTTTCGGACCGTCGTCACGATGGCGTCGGCAACGCCATTGCTGCGCCGCATGGCCTCTTCGATCTCGCTGAGTTCCACGCGCTTGCCGTCGATCTTGATCTGGCGGTCGCGGCGGCCCATGAAATCGAGATTGCCGTCGGGGCGGCGGCGCGCGAGGTCACCGGTTTGATAGAGCGTCGCGCCGACATGCAGTGGATCGGCAACGAACTGCGTTGCCGAATGCCGCGCGTCGCCCAAGTAGCCCGACGCGAGGCCGAGGCCACCGGCATAGAGCATGCCGACTTCCCCCTCGGCCACGGGCTTCATGTCGTCGTCGAGGAGGCGGACGTAGGTTCCACGGATGGGCACGCCGATCGGCACTGGCCCCCTGCCCCAGCCTTCCCGCGGAATCCGGTAGCAACAGGTGAAAGTCGTGTTCTCGGTCGGCCCGTAGCCGTTGATCAGCTGGCAATCCGGATGCGCGGCTTGCGCGCGCAGGACATGGGTGGGCGACAACACGTCGCCGCCGGCGAGGATTTGGCGGAGACCTCCGAGTGCATCCAGCTGGTGGTCGACCAGCGCATTGAAGAGGCCGGCCGTGAACCAGGCTGTCGTAACGTGGTGCTTCTGGATGGTGTCGACGATCGATTGCAGCGACGCGCGGTCGTCTTCGATGAGGACGCCTCGCGCGCCGTGGAGCAGCGTGCCCCAAATCTCAAACGTGCTGGCGTCAAAGGCGAGCGGTGCATTGTGGAGGAAGATCTCGTCCGGGCCGAACCGGGCGTAGGTCTGGTCGATGACCAGGCGCACCACGGCGCGGTGGGGGATCAGCGCTCCCTTCGGCCGGCCGGTCGAGCCGGAAGTATACATGATGCAGGCGATGTCGGCCGGTCCGCAGGCGATTTCCAGCGCATCCTCGGGCTCGGACTCGGCGGTGGCGAGCGCGTCCTCGAGATTCAATGTCGGAACGGAGAACTCGACGATTCGGCCGATCGCGGACAGGACCATGTCGGCGCCGCAGTCGCGCAGGATCCAGTCGTGGTAGGCGATCGGCGCGGTCGGATCCAACGGCACATAGGCGGCGCCGGTCTTGAGCGTGGCCACAATGGCCAGGACCGACGCGATCGATCGTCCGGCATGCAATGCCACGACGCTTCCGGCGCGCACGCCCTGGCGGTGCAGGAAGCGGGCGAGCTGGTTCGAACGCCGGTCGAGGTCGGCGTAGCTCAGAATTTCGACGCCCTGCACGACGGCGACAGCTGAAGCGGCGGCCTGCACGCTGGCGGCAAACCGCTTCGTTAGTGTTTCGCCGATCGTTTCGAGCCCGAAATCGTCGCCGCCACGATGCGCCGCGGGCACCGCTGCGCCGGGTCCCAACCCAACCATTGTCTGTCCATCCACTTTGAAACAACCACGGTCGTTCCTGCGTCGGGCTCCCGGCCCAACGCCCCACAAAGGCGGCGTCCCACCACCGCCACTAGTCCCCAAAGCGACCGTAGCAAAGTCAGCTGTCAGGTCAAATACTGATCTCATTCGGGATGCGATAATATTCTTGAAAAATTGTCCGATCGTCCGATAACTTATTGATATATCACATGAATACCGTGAAAATGCGAGTGTCTTTCCACTGGAGGCAAGAGCGGCGAAGCATGTTTCGCGCTCATAGTCCGGCAACGCCGCCCGACAGCATGGGTTTCCCCACTGGCGTCGGCGTCCTTGTAAGCAGGCAATTCACACCACATTTCTAGGAATATGAGCGATCCCTATTCAATGCTTGGTGTGCCACGAACGGCTTCCGAAGAAGACATCCGAAAAGCGTTCCGCAAGCTCGCCAAGAAACACCATCCCGACCTCAATCCGGGCGACAAGGCGGCCGAGGCGAAGTTCAAGGAAATTTCGCAGGCGAACGACCTTCTTTCCGATGCCGAGAAGCGCCGCCGGTTCGATGCCGGCGAGATCGACGCCACCGGCCAGGAGATGCCGCCGCGCGGTTTCTATCGCGACCAGGCGGGCAGTCCCGGTGGCGCCAAGTACGCGCATGCGGGCGGTCATGAATCCTTCGTCGACATGGGCGGCATCTTTTCCGAGATGTTCGGCGAGCGGCACGGCTTCGGCGGGGGTGCCGGTGGCCGCGGCTTCGACATGGGCGGCATGCCCGTCACCTATTCCTTGCGCGTTCCGTTCCTGGTGGCCGCGCGTGGCGGCAAGCAACGCGTCACCTTGCCCGACGGCAAGACGCTCGACATCGACGTTCCCGAAGGCACGACCAATGGCCAGACATTGCGGCTGAAGGGGCAGGGAATGCCCGGCACGCAAGGGCGGCCGGCAGGCGATGCCTATGTCGAGATCCATGTCGAGCCGCACGCGTTCTTCGAGCCTCGCGACAACGACATCCATGTCGAATTGCCGGTGACGGTGACCGAGGCGGCACTGGGCGGCAAGATCCGTGTGCCGACCGTGGGCGGCGCGGTCATGCTGAATGTTCCGGCGGGCTCCAATACCGGCACATCGCTGCGCCTAAAAGGCCGTGGCCTGCTCGACCGCAAGTCCGGCCAGCGCGGCGACCAGTATGTGAAGCTGAAGGTCACGCTGCCCGAGCAGCCCGATGAGAAGCTGAAGGAGTTCCTCGAGAAATGGGAAGCGGGGCGGGCCTACGATCCGCGCAAGGCGATGGAGCAGTTCACGTGACGACCCTCGACGACCTACTGCGCCAGCACGGCGGCCTCACCACCGTCCATGTCGAGCGCTGGGTGGCGCGCGGCCTGTTGCGGCCCGGCGGCACTGCCGATTCATGGACGTTTGAGACGGTCGACGTGGCGCGCACGCATCTGCTGGTCGAATTGACGGACGACCTCGGCCTCGACGAGGAGGCAGCGGCGGTCGTGATCGACCTGGTCGACCAGGTTCATACGCTGCGCGGCCAGCTCGACCTGATCGCCAAGGCGATCGCCGACCAGCCGGCCGCGACCCGGGAGGCGATCGCGTCGGCGCTGGCGAGGTTGAGCGAACGCTAGCTCATGCTGCCCGGCGGCCGAGCGCCTTCATATCGTCGAACCAGCGTGCGATCTGAGACTTGCTGCGTGTGCCGACACTGCCAAGCAGGGTGTCGCGCACCGGCGAGAAGCCGACGAAGCGCAGGATGTTGCGCTTGAGGTTCTTCACGCCGTGGGCGCGGAAGTACCAACGATAGA
>LNFM01003237.1_pt1 | contig 30176 bp, 29 predicted proteins | sample 596031 | NCBI WGS metagenome assembly LNFM01 (sample SAMN04254537, study PRJNA301005) | activated carbon metagenome | isolation source: dual media filters at the Ann Arbor, Michigan drinking water treatment plant | place: USA: Ann Arbor
GCCTGGGGCGTCTCGGCCTCGATTCCCGCGTCGAACGACGTGCCCACGTGGTGGGTCCGCGCCGGGTGCGGCGCGTTACGGCTTCGCGGGCGCGACGGCCTTCGCGTCGGCCGGGGCCTTCGCCGCGTCCTTCGCGGCCTCGGCGGCGGCCTTGGCCTCGGCCTCGACCTGACCCTTGTTCGTGCGCTGGGCCTCGTTCCAGTCCCCCGCTTGGTTCACGCGGAAGAACGTCCCCTGCTCCTCGTTCAACCGCGCGCGGCTGTTGAGATCGAAGATCGGGAAGAGGAAGAAGATCGCGACGAAGATGATCGTGCTGAGGAAGACGAACCCGTGATAGCGGTCGTCGTACTTCAGGTGCATGAAGAACATCGCCACGAGCGTCGCCTTGCCGAAGGCGACGATCATGGCGACCCAGAGGCTCGCGGGCCCGAGATCGGCGAAGGACACCGCGTAGGTGAGGCCGGTCAGGACGAACAGCGACAGGAGCACCTTCACGTACAGCGACACCGGCGACACGTGCTCGTGACACTCGATGACGTCGTCGATGGGCTTGCCGTGGAGGAAGGTCTTCGTGGTCATGGGTGGCTCGCTTCGGCTTCGGCCCAGGTCACTTGACGAGGTACAGCAGGGGGAAGAGGAAGATCCAGACGAGGTCGACGATGTGCCAGTACAGGCCAACGTTCTCGACCGGGCTGTAGTACTGGGGCCCGAAGTGGCCCTTCTTCGCGCGGAGCATGATCCACACCAGCACGCCGATGCCGACGGCCACGTGGACGCCGTGCAGGCCGGTCATCGTGAAGTAGATGCCGAAGAAGATGTGCGGCATCCCGACCAGCTCGTGGCCGTGCTCGGCGGCGTAGGCGGCGGCGCGCCCGTAGTCGAAGTACTTGCCGGGGAAGATGCCGTGGGCGAACTTCCCGGTGTACTCGAAGTACTTCACGACCATGAAGATGCAGGCGCATCCGATGGTCATGATGAGGTTGCGGATGATGCCGGGGGTGTCGCCCACCTGCGCCGACCGGACCGCCATCGCCATCGTGAAGCTCGAGAAGAGCAGCACGACGGTGTTGACGCCGCCCATGGTCTTCGACAGCAGCTCGTGGGAGCCGAGGACCATCTCTGGGTAGAGGATGCGGATGATGAAGTAGGCGAGGAACAGCCCACTGAACATCAGGATCTCCGTCGCGAGGAAGACCCACATGCCCAGCTTGGCCGCACCGGCCTGCTGCTCGACCGTGTTGTAGTGGTGCTGGAAGAAGGCGTGCGGCGCCTTCGGCCCCTGACCGTGTGCACTACTCATGGCTAGTGATGGTCCATTCCGCCCGAGCGGTCGATCTGCGGGAAGTTGTAGGGGTCGGTGTCGACCCGCGGTTGGCCGTGGAAGTTGTGCTCGATCGGCGGGCTCTGCGTCTGCCACTCGAGCGAGGCACCCGCGTACGGGTTGTCACTCGCCTGCGCCCCGGTCTTGAGCGACCGGAGCAGGTAGAACGCCGTCCACAGCAGGCCGAGACCCAGGATGTACGAGCCGATCGTCGACAGCACGTGCTGCTGCTGGAACTGCGGGACGTACGTCGCGTAGCGCCGCGGCATGCCCTGCTGGCCGACGATGAACTGGTTGAAGAACGTCATGTTGAAGCCGATGAACACGAGCAGACAGCCCCAGCGGCCGTGCGCCTCGTTGAACATCCGCCCGGTCATCTTGCCCCACCAGTGGTGGATGCCGCCGATGAACGCGATGATGGTTCCGCCCATCATGACGTAGTGGAAGTGCGCGACGACGAAGTACGTGTCGTGCAGGTGGACGTCGACCGACAGCGCGCCGAGGAAGATGCCCGTCAAGCCACCGATGGTGAACGTGAACAGGAACGCCAGCGCGTAGAGCATCGGCGTGTTGAACTCGATGCTGCCCTTGTAGAGGGTCGCGACCCACGAGAACACCTTGATGGCCGTGGGCACCGCGACCGCGAACGTCAGGAACGAGAACACCACGCCGGCGAGCTCGGACTGGCCCGACACGAACATGTGGTGGCCCCAGACCAGGAACGAGATGATCGCGATTGCGATCGAGCTGAGCGCGATGGCCTTGTAGCCGAAGATGTGCTTGCGGGAGTGGACCGCGATGAGCTCGCTGATGATGCCGAAGCCCGGCAGGATCATGATGTAGACGGCGGGGTGGCTGTAGAACCAGAAGAAGTGCTGGTACAGCACCGGGTCGCCGCCCATCGCCGGGTCGAAGATGCCGATGTTCAGCGTCCGCTCGATCATGAGCAGCATCAGCGTGATCGCGAGGACCGGCGTCGCGAGGATCTGGATGACCGCCGTCGAGTAGATGGCCCAGACGAAGAGCGGCAGGCGGTTCCAGGTCAAGCCCGGCGCCCGCATCTTGTGCACCGTGACGATGAAGTTCAGCCCCGTGAGGATCGACGAGAACCCGAGGATGAAGGCCCCGAAGGTCGCCGTGACGACCGCCGTGCCGCTGGATGTCGAGTACGGGGTGTAGAACGTCCACCCCGTGTCGAGCGACCCGTTGACCAGGGTGATCAGGAAGAACACCGCGCCGAGGGAGTAGATCCAGAACGACAGCAGGTTCAGCCGCGGGAACGCGACGTCCTTGGCCCCGAGCATCAGCGGCAACAGGAAGTTGCCGAGGGCGCCGGGCACCGACGGGATGATGACGAGGAACACCATCACGGCGCCGTGGATGGTGAACAGCTTGTTGTAGGTGGTGGCGCTGACGAGGTCCTGCTCGGGGGTGAGCAGCTCCGTCCGCAACGTCAGGGCAGCGATGCCACCGACGAGGAAGAAGACCATCGTGCCGACCAGGTACATCATCCCCAGTCGTTTGTGGTCGAGCGTGACCAGCCAGGACTTCAGGCCGGTCTTGGCCGCGTAGAAGCTGACTTCGCGGGCGTGATCGCCACCGTGGGCGCTACTGGTGTCTGCGGTTGCCATGACGTCGTCTCGGCCTCGCTCACTTCTGCTGCTTGATGAAGTCGATGATCGCAGTGATCTGCTTGTCGTCGAGCTGCCCTTGGTACGAGGGCATGTTCGCGCCGGTGAAGCCGGCCACGATCTTTGCCTGCGGCTGCAGGATCGACTCTTTGATGTAGTTGTCGTCGACCGTGAGGGTCGTCCCGTCGGCGAGCGTCTCCGACTTGCCGTACAGGCCCTTCCACGTCGGGCCCGTCGCCGGGTCGCCGTTGAGGGTGTGGCAGGCGTTGCAGCCGCGGCGGGTGTAGATGCGGCCACCAAAGTCGGCGACCGACTCGGTCGGCTTCTGCTCGAGCTTCGCCGCCTCGCGCAGCGCGGCCTCGAAGCTCGCGGGCTCGAGCACCTTGATCACGCCGGCCATCGAGGAGTGGCGGTCGCCGCAGTACTCGGTGCAGAAGATGTTGAACTCGCCGACGCGCGTCGCCTCGAACCAGAGCGTCGTGTAGCGCCCCGGCACCACGTCCTTCTTGACCCGGAACGCCGGGACATAGAACGAGTGCAGGACGTCCTCCGAGGTCATGATCAGCCGCACCGGTCGGCCCTTGGGCACGATCATGGTGATGAGCGGCTCCTCGGTGCTCGAGGTCAGCGAGACGCCCGGGTAGTCCGGGTAGTCGACCTGCCAGAACCACTGACGACCGGTCACCCGGATGTCGATGGCGTCCGCCGGCGGCGTCGTCTGCTTGATGAAGTCGATCTCGGCCCAGGCGAAGATGACCACCAGGAGGACCGCCGGGATGGCGCTCCAGAGGAACTCGATCTTGCCGTTGTGGGTGATCGAGCTGGTCTTCTGATCCGGGCTGCGGCGCTTGTACTTCCACATGAAGTACCCCATCGCCGCGAGGATCAGGACGAAGAAGAACGCGTCGAGGAAGACGATGAAGAGGTACAGGTTGTCTGTACTCTCCGCGAACGTCGACGCCTGCGTGGGCATCGCCCAGGAGTGCAGGGTCTCGAGCGGCGGCAACTTCGGCGCCGGTGGGGCCGGTGGGGCCGCTGCGGCCACGTTGCCGACGGCCGCCTTCGCGGCTTCCTTGGTTTCGGGGGCCAGGAACATGCTCAGCATCACGATACCGCCTCCGCGCGGTGTTCGTCGTTCGATGCGGTGTCGCGACGCTTGCGTCGCTCGTACCGCCAGAAGATCGCGAGGGTTGTCGCGAGGATGAAGAAGGACACCGTGGCGCCGATGCGCATGAAGCCAAAGGCCCACGGTCCGTAGCGGCCGATCGTGTGGTCGTAGGTGAAGCAGCTCTGGTAGAGCTTCTCCATGGGGGAACCGATGCGCCCCTGGCCGGACTCGATCAGCGCGAACTTGATGTCGCGGGGCTGATAGGTGAGTCCGTACAGGTACTGCGCGATGGTCCCGTCGGGCATGAGGAACACCGCCACCGCGGGGTGGGCGAACTGATCCTGCTCTGCGTCGTAGGCGAACGAGATGCCGAGCTGGGCGGCGAGGGTCTGGATCGCGAGCGCGTCGCCGCGCAGGAACTGCCAGTCGACGTCGGGTCCCTTCCCGAGTTGGTCGAGGATCTGGTCGCGCTTGAAGGCCGCGTCCTTGGCGGTCTCGCGGGCGTCGAGGCTGACGGTGACGACCCGGAAGTGCTCGTCACCCGGGGTCCAGTCGAGCTCGGCGAGCGCATCGGCGAGGCCGCCGAGCTGCACGCTGCACACGACGCGGCAGTGGAAGTAGTTCAGCGTCAGCAGCACGGGCCGCTGGCCGTCGAACCAGTCGGCGGCGCGCACGAGCTCGCCGTTGGCGTCGGTGAAGGTGAGCGCCGGATCGATCTTGTCGTTGCGGCGCTCGTCGACGTCGATCGCCCGCATCTCGGGCGACAGCGGCAGGCTCTCGGCCGACTCGAAAGCCGGAGCAGCCGCCCGCGCGAGCGCAGGCGCGAGAACCCCGAGCGCCGCGGATGCGGCGAGGATTCGAGCGACCTGACGGGTGCGGGCGGTCATGGGTCCTTCACGGTGTCGGGGCGTCGGGCGCCTTGGCGTCGGGGGCGTCCGTCGGTTCGGCGGGCGGGGCCGGCTTCTTGGGCGCCTTGGGGGCCTTCGGGGCCTTCGCCTCGGGCTCGCCCTCGGCAGGCTTCGCGCCGTCGGCAGGCTTCGCGCCCTCCGCAGGCTTCGCGCCGTCCGCAGGCGTCGCGCCCTCGGCAGGCTTCGCGCCCTCCGCAGGCTTCGCGCCGTCCGGCTCGGCAGGCTTCGCACCGTCCGTCGGCGTTGGCGTCGGCGCTGGCGTCGGCGCTGGCGTCGGCGCAGGCGCGGCGGCGCCACCGGGTGCGGGCGCCTGGCCCATGCCCGCGGGCACGGGCCCGCCGGGCGTCGGCGCGGCCGGTGCCTGATCGTCGGAGCTCTTCCAGCCGGGGTACTTGCCGAAGGCCTTGAGGCGCGCCGGATCGTCGAGGACGGCCTTGCGCGCGTTCGCCAGCGGCATGTAGTAGCGCGTGTTGACCGTCGCCTTGTCGTCGAGCTCGCTGACCTCGAACTTCCCCGAGCCGGCCTTGATCTGCTGCATTTCCTCGGCGTAGGCCGCGAGGCGGTACGAGCCCTGGCGGGCGCGCGAGTCCTCGAGCGCCTCGACCTGGATGTTGAACAGCTGGACGACGCCGATGCCTGCGACCAGCGTCAGCGCGGAGAGCCCGAACAGCAGGTTGAACAGGCGCGCGTTGGGCATGCGGTCGATCTCGTGACCGCCGCCGTCGTCGTGCCCGTGACCGTGCCCCTCGTCATGGGAGGGGGCGTGACCGTGATCGTCGTGCTTGTCGCTCATGACCGATCCTCAGAAGTTCTCGTGGTTCAGCGACTCTTCGAGCCGGGGGTCGCGCAGCGGGACGAGGGCGTGGCGCCCGAGGCCCCAGGTGAACACGGCGAGCAGGATGCCGGCGACGCCCGCCCACGTGGCGATGTCGAACAGATCCGGACGGATGTGCTCGGCGTTGCGCGAGTGGGCCAGGGACGGCTGCACCAGCCAGTACATGTCGAGGAACTCGGCGACGATGATCCACACCGCCCAGAACCCGAGGGTCCGGGGGTTGCGCTTGATCTTCCGCGACATCAGGCCGACGAACGGCAGGGCGAAGCGCGTGAAGATGAGGATCAGGCTGAGGGTCAGCCAGTCACCGTGGCCGCGGTAGGAGAACCAGAAGGTCTCCTCCGGGATGCTCGCGTACCAGATGAGGAAGAACTGGGAGAACCCGATGTAGCCCCAGAACACCGAGAACGCGAACATCATCTTGCCGAGGTCGTGGAAGTGCTCGGTCGTGACGACGCCGCGAAGGTATCCCGATCGGTGGAGCAAGATGGTCGTCAACGCGATCGTCGAGGCGACGATCGAGACGCATCCGGCGAAGTAGTACACGCCGAAGATGGTCGAGAACCAGTGCGGGTCGAGCGACATCAGCCAGTCGAACGCGCCGAACGTCAGCGTCATCGCGAAGACGAGGATGCCGATCGTCGACCAGTACCGCATGCGGTGGGCGTAGGGCGCCGGGTCGGCCGCCGTGTCCTGCTTGGTCGACCAGGTGTAGAACGCCAGCGCCAGCAGCGACCACAGCCCGATGTAGACGAACGCGCGGGTCCGGAACGCGCCCTCGTTGAGGTACGGCTCCTTCGCCTGCAGCACCTCGTCGTGGGCGAGCGCCTCGGCGTGGGTCCAGTGGAAGAGGTCGTGCGCGCCGAAGATGAGCGCCGGCAGGGCCAGCAGCGCGACGACCGGCAGCGTGAGCATGAGGTTCTCGGCGATGCGCCGGACGACGATCGACCAGCCGGCACGCACCGCGTGCTGCACCAGCGTGAACCAGAGGCCGCCGAGCCCGAACGCGAGGCCCCACATGATCGCCGTGAGGTACGACGAGTAGAACTTCGCCGGGTCGTTGCCCTTGAACGCGAAGCCGATGGCGAGACCAGCGACGCCGATCGCCCCGAAGAGCAGCGGCGCCTTCTTCCACGGCGAGTCGTCGGCGATGTGGACTTGTTCGTGCCGCACCAGCGGCCCGTGACGATCGTGCGCGCTCATGGCGTGGCTCCCTTCGGGGCGCCGGCGTTGCCGCCGGGGGCCGGTGCCGCAGCCGGGACGTCGCCGGGCTTGGCGTCGTGGCTGACCTGCAGCGTGCGTACCCAGGCCGAGATCGCCCAGCGATCCTCGACCGGGATCTGGGCCTTGTAGGACCGCATCTTGCCCTTGCCGTTGCTGATGACGTTGTAGAAGTAGCCCAGCGGCTCGGGGCGGAGGCGGGCGAGGTGGAGGTTGGCCGGCGGCGGCTGCATGCCTCCGCCGCGGCGCGTGACCGGACCGTCGCCGCGGCCGACCTGGCCGTGGCACGGCGCGCAGTAGATGTTGTAGCGGGTCTCGCCGCGGGTCAGCAGCTTGTCGTCGAGCTTGATCGACGGCGGCAGCGCGTCGGCGAGCGTGCCGTCGAGGTTGCGACCGCGGTAGAGGTGGTCGTCATCCTTGAGCAGGCCGACGGCGACGGTGCCCTCGGGCGGCTTGCGCATGACCCGACCGTCCGCGAAAAAGCCGTTGAACTCCTGCGGGTCGCCCCGCTCCTGGAAGTCCATGTTCTGCTGCAGGTGGACCGGCGGGTCCTCCGACCGGGTCCCACGGCAGGCGGGGAGCGAGCCCAGGGCGACCACGACGAGGGCGGCCAGGCGTCGAGCTTGGGTGTCCATCAGTCCTCGACCTCCTCGACCGCCGTCGCGCCCGTGGACTCGAGCAGCTTGCGCGTGCGCTCGCCGTCGTACTTGGGGTCGCGGGCCTCGATCGAGATGAAGAACCGGTCGTCCGAGAAGCGGGCGAAGCGGTGCGAGTTGAACAGCGAGTGGTAGAGCTGCGGGAGCTTGTTGACCCCGAGCATGCCGAACACGGCCCCGAAGGCGCCGAGGAGGATGCCGAGCTCGAACGTCACCGGCACGAAGGCCGGATAGCTGTTGTAGGGCTTGGCCGAGATGATGAGCGGGTACGCCACCGTGCTCGACCAGAACTGCAGGAGGAAGCCGAGGCCTGCGCCCGTGAAGCCCATCACGCACACGATGTACGGGATGATCGAGGAGCGGAGCCCCATGGCCTTCTCGAGGCCGTGCACCGGGTACGGGGTGTGGGCATCCCAGGCCGCGTAGCCAGCGTCCCGGACCTTCTCACACGCGTGATAGAGGTCCGCCGCGGTCTCGTACTCGGCGAGCATGCCGAAGTGTTTGGGTCGCTTCGCCATGGTTCAGTCCTTCGCTCCGGAGCCGTCGGCGCCCGAGTTGTTGTCGTCCCGCGGCGGCGGCGGGGCGAACAGGAAGTCGGTGTCGACGGGCTTGTCGCCGGCGGGCTTCTCGTCGGCGTCGGCCTTCGCGGCGGCGTCCGCCTTCGCGGCGGCTTCGGCCTTCGCGGCGGCTTCGGCCTTCGCGGCGGCTTCGGCCTTCGCGGCGGCTTCTTTCTCGGCAGCCTCCGCCTTCGCGGCAGCCTCCGCCTTCGCGGCAGCCTCCGCCTTCGCGGCGGCCTCCGCCTTCGCCTCGGCCTCCGCCTTTGCGGCAGCCTCCTTCTCGGCGGCCTCCGCCTTCGCGGCGGCGGCGACGTCGACGCGGGTCGGGACGTCGGCCTCTTCTTCGCGTACTCGGGCCGCCGGCGCGGCACCGGAGGTGACGACCACCTTCGCGGAGCCCGAGAGCGACTGCTCGGCGGGCACGGCGTCGTCGTCGTGCGACGAGTCGACCTGGCCGCTGCGACCGTGACCGCCGCTCGTCCCGTGGCCACCGCGGGCCTTGCCCCAGTCGAAGTGCGGGCTCGCCTGCGGCATCACGCTCTTCACCTCGGCCATGGCGATCATCGGCATGTACCGGGCGAAGAGGCAGAACAGGGTGAAGAACAGCCCGAAGCTGCCGATGAGCGTCGCCCAGTCCCACGGGGTCGGCGTGAAGTAGTCCCACGACGACGGCAGGAAGTCGTGGTGCAGCGACGTCACGGTGATGACGAAGCGCTCGAACCACATGCCGATGTTGACGAAGATGGACAGGACGAACAGCACCGCCGGGTTGCGCCGCATCGTCTTGGACCAGAAGAACTGCGGCGTGATGACGTTGCAGCTCACCATGATCCAGTACGCCCACCAGTAGTCACCGAAGGCGCGGTTGATGAAGACGAACGTCTCGAGCGGGTTGCCCGAGTACCAGGCGATGAAGAACTCCAGCGCGTACGCGTAGCCGACCATCGTGCCCGTGAGCAGGATGATCTTCGCCATGTTCTCGAGGTGCTTGATGGTGATCATCTGCTCGAGCCCGAACCACACGCGGCACGGGATGAGCAGGGTCAGCACCATGGCGAACCCGGAGAAGATGGCGCCCGCGACGAAGTACGGCGGGAAGATCGTGGTGTGCCAGCCTGGAAGCTGCGACACCGCGAAGTCGAAGGACACGATGGAGTGCACCGAGAGGACCAGCGGTGCCGCCATCGCGGCGAGCAGCAGGTACGCCGCCTCGTAGTTCACCCAGTGGCGATGCGAGCCGCGCCACCCGAGCGAGAAGATGCCGTACGCGACCTGCCGGATCTTCGTCTTGGCCCGGTCGCGCATGGTCGCGAGGTCGGGGATGAGGCCGACGTACCAGAACAGCAGCGAAACCGTGAAGTAGGTCGAGACCGCGAAGACGTCCCACAGGAGCGGGCTGCGGAAGTTCGGCCACATCTCCATCTGGTTCGGGATCGGCAGCGCCCAGTACAGCAGCCACACGCGACCGACGTGGATCGTCGGGAACATGAGGGCGCAGATGACGGCGAAGATCGTCATCGCCTCGGCGGCGCGGTTGATCGACGTGCGCCACTTCTGCCGGAACAGGAAGAGGATCGCGCTGATGAGCGTACCGGCGTGGCCGATGCCGACCCAGAACACGAAGTTCACGATCGGCCAGGCCCACATCACGGGGTTGTTGTGACCCCAGATGCCGATGCCCTCCCACAGCAGGTAGCCCACCGAGAGGCCGAAGACCCCGAGCAGGCTGAGCGACGCCATGAAGGCGATCCACCAGGCCTTGTGGGGGTTGTCGATGTGATACGCGACCTTCTCGGTCACGTCGTGGAACGACAGGTTGCCCTGGACCAGGGCCGTGCGGCCCTCGAGCGGATCCTGGTCGTGCTCGTGCTGGGTTTGGAGATAGTGGCTCATTGGCCGTGCCCCTTGTCGTGCGCAGCCGGTGCCGCCGGCTCCTTGGGCGTCAGATCAGGGTGGGGATTCCGGATGCGCGCGAGGTAGCTGGTGCGCGGGTGGTTGTTGAGGTCGCGCAACACCTGGTAGTCGCGCGGCGACCGCTTGGCCTTGGAGACCTTGCTGTCGGGGTCGCGGATGTCGCCGAACACGATCGCCTCGGTCGGGCACACCTGCTGGCAGGCGGTGAGGATGCGGCCGTCCTCGACGAGGTCGCGGCCCGCGACGTGGGCCTCGATCTTCGCCTCGTTGATGCGCTGCACGCAGTAGGTGCACTTCTCCATCACGCCGCGGAAGCGGACCGTGACGTCGGGGTTCTTCTGCAGCTGCGAGATCCAGGCGCCGTCCGGGTCGTCCGTCCACATGCCGCCGGGGCGGACATCGAGGTTGAACGCGAGGAAGTTGAAGCGCCGGACCTTGTACGGGCAGTTGTTGCTGCAGTAGCGGGTGCCGATGCAGCGGTTGTAGGTCATGTCGTTGAGGCCGTCGGGCGAGTGCGAGGTCGCGGCGACCGGACACACCGTCTCGCAGGGGGCCGCCTCGCAGTGCTGGCACGCCATCGGCTGCACCACTGCCGTCGGGTTGTCCTCGTCGCCGCGGAAGTAGCGGTCGATCCGCATCCAGTGCATCTCGCGGCCGCGCAGGACCTGCTTCTTACCGACCACGGGGATGTTGTTCTCGGCCTGGCACGCGACCACGCAGGCGTTGCAGCCGGTGCACGTGTTGAGGTCGATGCTCATCCCCCACTGCTGCTTGCCGGTGAGCTTCGGCGGATCCCAGAGGTGCTGCAGCCGCGTGCGCGGCATCAGGTTCGCCTTCTCGACGAAGTTGGGATCGGCCTTGAACTCGGCCCGGGTGTGCTCGAGCACGATGGGCCGCTCCTCGAACTCGAAGCCCATGTGCGACGGCGGCTTGAGCGAGCCGTAGTCCTGCGTCGAGGCGAGCTCGTAGTCGCCGCCCGCCGCCGCCGCCGCGCCCGCGGCGATCCACGGCGCCTTGGTGCTGCGCAGCGCGGAGACGTCGAAGCCGGCGCCCTCGCTGACCGGCGTGGCCTTGCGCCCATAGCCGAGCGTGACCGACACCGTGTCGTCGGCCTGGCCGGGCGACACCCAGATGGGCAGCGTGACCGAGCGACCGTCGACGGTGAGCGTGACGAGGGGCTGGAAGTTGCGGGCCACCGCCTGCGACAGCACGCCCCACTTCTCCGCGGTCGCCTTGCTGACGTACGCGGCGTTGTCCCAGGTCAGCTTGCTGACCGGGTGCGGCAGCTCCTGCAGCCAGCCGTTGCCGGACATGCGCCCGTCGAGGACCTTCGGGTCGATGTGGATGTCGACCTCGAGGCCGTCGATCGGCTTGCCGCGCTCGCCGAGCGTCGCGAGGGCCTCGACCCAGCCGGACTGGGCGGGGAGGTTCGGCTCGCGCGGGATGCCGCTGACGATGCCGTCGTGGACCCACTGTCGCCAGATCCGCTCGGAGAACTGCGCGCCGGCCTCGACCGACCAGAACGACTTCAGCAAGCTGTAGCCGTCGATCATCTTGCCGGTGGCGACGAACCCGAGCAGCTCGGTCACGCTGTACGTCTCGTGCAGCGGCTCGATGAGCGGCTGCTGCACCGACGTCGTGCCGTCGATGGCCTCGAGATCGCCCCACCCCTCGAGGTAGTGCGACAGCGGGATGTGCCACGCGGCGAGCTGGGCGGTCTCGTCGAAGTAGTGGCCGAAGTGGACGACGTTGGCCTTGGGCAGGAGCTTGGCCATGCCGAGCTCGCCGGTGGCCTCGTACGCCGGGTTGGCCTCGAAGCAGAGCAGCGTCTTGATGCTGCCGTCGCCCAGGCCCGCCGCGAGCGCGGCGAGATCCTCGGTCGCCGACGCGGCCGCGTCGCTCCGCCAGCGCAGCGAGCCGCTGCCGCTGGGCGCCTTCTCGTCCTGGCCGGCGGGCGTGGGCTCGAAGGCGCCGCCGCCGAGCTTCTGATTGCCGAGCGAGACGTCGAGCAGCAGCCCGAGCACGTGCACCCAGACCGGCTGGCGCGCACCGACGAGGATGGCGCTCTTGCCCCGGTTCTCCTGGCTGCCGAGATCCTTCGCGAGGGCGTCGACGAACGCCTGCGTGTCGGCGTCGAGCTTGACCGCGGGCAGGCCGTCGAGCGACGCGCCGGGCGGGAGCTTGAACTCCGGCGCCTTCGCGAGCGCGGTCGCCAGGGCGATCATCACGTCGCCGACCTGGCTGGCCTTGATGCGGCGGCGCTGGTCCGCCATGACGCCGGTCGACGTGAGGTGCGGCTCGGCGACGTAGAGCCGCGACATGAAGTCGGTGGGCCCGACCACGCGCCGGGTCTTCGACCACTCGCGGGCCATGCGGACGCTCTCGGCCTCGGTGACGAGGAAGTCGGAGTCGGCCGCGAAGACGACGCTGGTCTTCTCGAGGTGGTGGTACGCGCGGGCGCCCTTCCCTGCCACGAGCTCGGCGGCCCGGAACGCGTTCCAGGGGACGAGGTCGTCGCTGACGAAGACGCGCGCCTTCGGGAAGCGCTCGGCGAGGGCGCGCAGCTCGGCGCGCATCGTCGGCGACGTCACGTAGCGGGTGAGGACGCCGAGGCCGGCGCCGCCGGACTTCTCCGCGTCCGCGAGGAGCTTGGTGAGGGCCTCGCGCGCCGTCGGCATGTCGCTCGGTGCCGGGGTCCCGCCTTCGTTCTTCACCGGGACGCGCGTGCGCTCCGGGTCGTACATCTCGAGCACCGACGCCTGCGTCCACACGCTGGTGGCGCCCTGCGAGCCCGAGTGCTTGGGGTTGCCCTCGATCTTCGTCGGGCGGCCGTCTTGGCTCTCGACGACGACACCCTCGACGGTCGCGCCGCGGGCGATGGCGCTCGCGTAGAACATCGGGCGACCGGGGATGAGATCCTCGGGGCGCTCGCCGAACTCGAGGATGGTCTCCTTGGGTTTGCGGACGCAGCCGGTCGCGCCGGCCAGCGCGGCGGAGGCCCCGACGACGCTGAAGAAGCGCCGACGCGACACGCCGTCCCGCGGCACGAGATCGTCGAGGGTCACCTCGGCGGGGTTCTCGTCGTGCACCACCGGCGCCTGCGCGACCGGCAGGCGACGCGGGCCGCCCGTGGGCGACGGGGTCGCCGCCTCGCTGACGAACGGCTCGAATTCCTTCCACCCATCGGCGGCCTCGTCATGCGTCAGCTCGCGCTGCGCCAACGAGCGCCAGTAGGTCGCTCCAAAGATCTTTTCCGTGCTCATCGGTGGCACCCCGAGCAGTGCGTGGGCGGGTTGACCTTGCGCTTGCGGCTCGCGTCGCGGTCCGGATCGTACGGCGTCTCGCTCGCGTCCCAGTTCATGTTCGTGACCTGATCCAGCGGTCGGAGGTTCGGCTTGGGATCGCGGTGGCAATCCAGGCACCAACCCATCGACAGCGGCTGCTTCATCTCGACCACGACCATCTGGTCGACGCGGCCGTGGCAGCTCGCACAACCGACGCCAGCGGCGACGTGGGGCGAGTGGTTGAAGTAGGCGTAGTCCGGCAGCTGGTGCACGCGGACCCACGGGATCGCCTCGCCGGTCTTGTACGACTCGCGCACGGGCTCGAGCCGCTTGCTGTCGGTCTTCACCAGTTCGTGGCAGTTCATGCACGTCGCCGCCGGCGGGATGGCGGCGTGCGCCGCCTTCTCGACCGTGTTGTGGCAGTAACGGCAGTCGATGCCGAGCTCACCGGCGTGCAGCTTGTGGCTGTACGCCACCGGTTGCTCGGGCCGATAGCCGACGTCCGTGAACCAAGGCGAGAACCAGTACCAGACCGCGAAGATCAGGCTCGCGCCGCCGAGCGGTGCGACCAGTCCGACGACGATCGGAACGTTGTTCGTCCAACGAGGAAAGATGGCCGGCACGTCAGTTCACCTTCGCTGCCCGAGACCACTGCGTCGAAGGACGCGCGCCCGGGGTTGGCATTCGCCGCACGCAGGCGGCGTCGTGGCGGCGCGAGCGACGAGGTCGCGCCGAGTTTTCGGAAAGTCGTTCGGAGCGGACGCACAGGGGTGCGTGCACGGGTCGTTGCCCGCGGCGCTGCACTCGTGGCGAATGGCCCGCCGTCACCGGCGCGGACCCTAGCAACTGAGCAAAATTGCCGCAACAGTCGTGCGCATCGAGTTTCGATCTTCTGACGTGCGCATGCGGGGTCTTCGACGAAATCCCTGCGGCCGCGGGCCGCGGGACGCGGCGAGGTGATCTCGCGGGGCGGGCGGGCGTCCGCGGATGGGCCTCGCGCATCACGACGCACCGCCCGTTCGCCACCGGGGCGAGAAGGTCTTGATGTACTGGATCACCGCGTGCCGGTCGGCGTCGGCGAGCGTGCCCCACGCGGGCATGCCGTTCTCGATGCGGCCTTCGCGGATCGTCCGCTCGAGATCCGCGTCCGTCGGCAGCTCGCCCTCGGCGGTGCTGCGGTAGCGGAACTCGGCGGTCCGGAAATCCCGGGGCGGCTGCGCGAGCGCGCGGCCGGCCGAGCCGCTGCCCGAACCGTCGGCGCCGTGGCAGCTCGCGCACCGCATCTCGTAGACGCGGGCGCCTTGGTTCAGCACCTCGGCCGGGACCTCGGCGCCGCCCAACGTCAGCGACGCCTCGAACCGCGGCGGCGACTCGCAGGCCGCGGCCGTCGTCGCGATCACGCCGGCGACCGCGAACACGGCGGGGCGCCCGATCACCGGCCGCGTGCCTCCGCACGCGCGGCGCGGGCCGCCTCGGCCATCACGTGCTGCGCCCGGTGGAAGACCTCGTCGAGGCCACCGTCGGGCTCGATGTCGTAGAAGCCCCGGACGCCGCCCTCGGTGTCGACGAGCGCGAGCTGCGTCGAGTGGGCGATGTCGAACATCGCGCCGCCGTCGGCCAGCGGCGCGCCGGGTACCGGCGTGGGATCGCCGATGCCGAGCTTGAAGCCCTCGCGCACCAGCCGACGCACGTCGTCGGTGCTGCCGGTCACGAAGCGCCAGTGGTCGGTGTGCGCGCCGACGGACTCCGCGTAGGCCTTCAGGACGTCGGGGGTGTCGCGCGCCGGATCGACCGTGATCGAGACCATCTCGATGTCGATGTCCATGCGATCGAAGCGATCGCGCAGCGAGCCCATCGCGCGCGTCACCGCCGGGCACGTGCTCGGGCAGTTCGTGAACACGAAGCCGGCGACCCAGACCTTGCCGCGCAGGGTCTCGGGCGTGAACGGCCGGCCCTCGTGATCGACGAGCTCGTACGCGGGCAGCGTGTACATCACCGCTGGTGGGTCGGGGATGTTGCGCAGGCGGGTGCGCAGGACCGTGAGCGTGACGATGCCGAGCACCGCGGCGACGACCCAGATGTACTTGCGCAACCACGCCAGCGCGGGCGTCGGCTCGAAGTCGGGTGGCGGCGCGGCCATCGGGTCAGCCCGCCACGTCCCAGAGCAGCGCGAGGGTCAGCGCCGGCAGATAGAGGAGGGACGCGAAGAAGAAGCCGCGGGCCCAGCGGACGCCGGCGCGGTTGTCGAGGCCGCGGAAGCCCCACGCGAGGAAGCCACAGCCGAGCACCACCGAGCAGACGAGGTAGGTGTCGCCGGCCACGCCGAGCGGCACGAGCATCATCGACACCGGCACGAGCACCATCGCCCAGGCGACCGCCTGGATCTTCGCGATGGGCACGCCACGGACGAGCGGCACGATGCGGATCCCCGCCTTCGCGTAGTCCTCCTGGCGGTACAGCGCGATCGCGAGGAAGTGCGGCAGCTGCCACACCAGCAGGATCCCGAACAGCACCAGGGCCGGCGCGTCGATCGAGCCGGTCGCGGCGGTCCAGCCGAGCAGCGGCGGCGCGGCGCCGGGGATCGCCCCGATCACGAGCGCCAGCGGCGTGCGGTACTTGAGCGGGGTGTAGACGAGGACGTACGACGCGATCGCGAGGGCGGCGAGGCCCGCGGTGAGCACGTTGGTGCCGAGCGCGAGCACGGCGATCGCCACCACGCTCAGGATCCACGCGAAGCGGACGGCGACGGCGGGCGCGAGGCGGCCGGCCGGCAGCGGGCGGCGGCGCGTCCGGGACATCCGTGCGTCCGCGTCGCGCTCGAGCCACATGTTGAACGCGTTGGCGCCACCCACCGCGCACGCGGTGCCGAACAGGGCGCACACCGAGGTCGTCCAGTCCCACGCGACGGGGGCGAGCGCGAGGCCGCCGAGCGTCGTCAAGAGGCACATCCGCGTGACGCCGGGCTTGGTCAGCGCGGCGAGATCGGCGAGTCGAGTGGTCATCGATTCGCCCCCTCGCGGGCGCCCGCGTCACGGAGCAGGCCCGCGGCGCGGCTCGGGCCGAGCGCGAGGTAGCACGCCCAGAGGCTCGCGAGTACCAGCGCACCGGTCGCGGTGTGGAACGTGACGATGCCGACGCTGCGGCCGGTCGCCACGGTGAGCAGGCCGAGCGCGACTTGGACGAGGATCAACACGGCCGGCAGCTTGGCGAGCCGTGCTGCGAGATTGTTACCCGTCGCAGCGGCCTCGCGCGCCGCGTGGCGGCCCGCGAGCAGCACGATCGGCACCAGCGCGTAGGCGACGAAGCGGTGCGTCATGTGCAGGTGCGCCAGTGGCTGCTTGGTCCAGCCACTCGGGCCACAGCCGACCCAGTCGTCGCCGCAGATGAGCCCTGCGCCGAGGTGCCGGACCATGCCGCCGAGGATCACCTGCGCGAACACGACGGCGACGGCCGCGAGGATCAGGCCGCGGTGCATCGACGGCACGGACGGTCGCGCCGACGCCGGGGCGAGCCGGAAGGTCAGCGCGATGAGCAGCCCGAAGAACGCCATCGCGGTCCCGAGGTGCAGCGTCGAGATCGAGCTCGAGAGGTTCAGCTTGACCGTGATCCCGCCCAACGTGCCCTGCACGCAGACCAGCACCAGCGCCGACAGGGCGTACTTCTTGCTGGTCGCGTCGACGTTCTTGGCACGCCACGTCACGAACGCCAGCACCAGGGTGAGCAGGCCGACCCACGAGGCCCAGAGGCGGTGGCCGTGCTCGTAGAGCACGCCGCCGGTCATCTCCGGCAGGAGCTCGCCGTTGCAGGTGGGGATGAAGTACCAGTCCGGGCACGCCATGGACGCGCCCATCGGGTTCACGAGGCCCCCGATGAGCAGCAGGATCCAGGTCGCGACGGTCGTGGCGAACGCGAGGCGAAACGGCTTCACAGCGAGACCCCCTTTTGCCCGTGTCGACAGAAGCTGTCGACGGTCCGGTACGCGTCGGCGCACGCGCACTTCTTGCGATCGCGGCAGGGCGTGCCGCGATCCTGGCACTTGCCGTAGACCCACTGGGCCTTCGCCGAGCTCAGATCGAGCCCGTCGCAGTACGCCTGGCGATCGGCGCCGACCAGGCAGTGCGTCATGATCCGCGGCACGCCGTCGTCGCACAGCGGCTTGTTCGCCTCGCAGCGGGCGTGCCAGTCCAGCACCGCGCCGACGCAGCCGTCGGTGTCGAGCGTCGGCCCGAGGGCGTCCATCTCGACGATGGTCTCGGCGAAGTGCCGCTCGGAGACGGTGTACCGCCAGTAGGCCACGACCCCCAGCACGAGGGCCAACGAAATCAGTCCCCCGAGGACGAGTCGAAGGCTCGGACCCGAAACCTCGTAGGTCGGGGGGGTCGGCACGCCGGGAAGCTACGCCGCGACCGACGAAGGGTCAACGTGGCAACCCGCACGTTCGGATCGCGGCCCTGACGCCCTGGGGCGCGCCTCGGGGGCGCGCGAGGCGGATGGTGGATCGACGGAGCCCGACGGCGTCAGCGCCACGCCGAGCCGGGGCCGAGGTCGTGGACGGCCGTGAAGCCGGCGCGACGCAGCAGCCCGACCGCGAGCCGGCTGCGCATCCCACTCTGGCAATACACGACCACGGGCTGGTCCCGGGGGCCGAGCGAGTCCAGGGCGCCCTCGAGCTGCTGCACCGCGACGTTCTTCGCCCCCTCGACGTGGCCGCCCGCGAACTCGGTCGGCGTGCGCACGTCGAGCAGCAGCGCCCCACCCTCGACGAGCCGGCGCGCGTCGGCGGCGGAGATCCGACCACGGCGCATCAACCATCGGAAGGCCACGAGCGCGAAGGCGAAGCCCAGCAGGGCGAGCATCCAGGGTCGCATGCGGCCGCCGTTGTGCCACGGATCCAAGGCGCGTGCACGGCCGGCCCGCGCGCAGAGCTGGCGCGCGCGCGGGTCACAGTCCGCGGGCGTGCTCGGGGCGCAGGGGGATGCGGCCGTCGAGCGCCGCGTCGATCGTCGCGAGGATGCGGCCGCGATCGGCCGGCAGGCGTCCGCCGAGCGGCAGGTAGTTCGACGCATGGTTGGTGCGGAACAGCGCGTCGGTGGGGTTCGCGTGCTCGACCATCGTGCGCAGCTCGCCGAGCAGCGCGCGGATCTCCGGCACCGCGAAGCGGCCGCGCGACGCCAGCTTGGCCAGCGGCGTGCCCGGCACGATCGTCACCGTGAGCGCCGAGAAGAACGCGGGGTCCATGCGGGTGATGAGCTCGGCGGTCGCGCGCGCGTGCTCCTCGGAGCGCTCGGGGGCGATGCCCAGCAGGACGATCACCGAGCACTCGATCCCCGCCGCGCGCGCCTTCGCGGCCGCCGCGACGTGGGCCGCCGCGTCGTCGCCCTTCGCGATCGACTTCAGCGTCGCGTCGTCGCCCGACTCGGGCCCGATGTAGAAGCGCGAGAGGCCGGCGGCCCGCAGCGCGAGGAGCTCGTCCTCGGACTTGGCCAGGATGTTGCGCGCCATCGCGTAGCAGGACACCCGCCCCAGGCGCGGGAAGCCGGCCTGCGCCCGCTCGAGCAGCGGCAGCCAGTGATCCATCGGCATGACCAGCGCGTCGCCGTCGGCGACGAACAGCTTCTCGACGCGTCCACCGACGGCGAGCCGCGCCTGCTCGAGATCCGCGAGCACGTCGGGCAGCGCGCGCACGCGGAACTGCTTGTCGCTGTACATGTCGCAGTACGTGCAGTGATTCCACGAGCAGCCGATCGTCGCCTGGACGATCAGCGCGTCGGCCTCGGACGGCGGGCGGAAGATGCGGCCCTCGTAGCGCATGGGCCGTCACTCTCGCAGAGTCCCGCCGCGCCCGCCACGGCGCGTCAGCGGCGGTTGTCGAGCGGCACGCCGAAGGCCCAGCCGCTCGCCTCGACCGGCGTGTGGCAGCTGATGCAGAAGCCGACCTGCCCCGTCTCGTGCACGGTGCCGTCGACGTCGAGGCGCGCCCACCACCAGCCGTCGCTGGTCGCGTCGGGATCGCCCTGCGCCATCACGGTGAGGCCGGTCGGGACGCCGCCTCCGTCGAGGTGCTCCTTCACGAGCAGTGCGTCGGGCGACCAGGTGGGCGCTGCGCCAGGCGCCGCGGGGTCGAGGGCGAGGTAGGCCGCGAGCGCGCCGTCGTCGGCCCAGACGTTCACGGTGCTCGCCAGCCCGTGCTGGCTCGGCCGGGACTCGGCGTTCACCTGCGTCAGCGCCGTCGCGTGCGCGAGCGCCCGCGCGATCGTGGCGTCTTCGTCGAAGGCCGCGCCCGTCGATCCGCCGCCGTCCTCGGTGTCGGTCTCGCCCGACCCCGCGGTGTCTGCGTCTGCATCGGCGGCGCAGGCGATGGGGAGCGACGTGCACAGGGCGAGGATCAGGCGTCGTGACATGGTGGAGCTCCGAGGGATGAGGTGCGTTGCGCGAGGACGCCCGCCGACTCGAGCGAGACGACGGCCGCGCGCACCGCCGCGTCGGGGAGCGCCGCGAGGGCCGGTGGCACCGCGAGGCCCTGACGCCGCGCGAGGGCGGCGAGGCCCGCCGCGCCGAGTTGGAACACCCCGAGCTGCAGCGTCCGCGCGTGGCGGAAGATCGCGACGAGGTGCGGCCGCGGGGCCGGCGACGCGAAGGACGCCTGCTGCACGGCGCGCGCGAGCGCCGGGATGTCGCAGGTGTACTGGCGGACGAAGAGGCGCTGCTCGACGCCGTCCCCGTCGGTGTCCCGCGCGTGATAGGCGAGCACGCGCGTCCACTCGTAGTCGGCGAGCTCGACGGCGAGCTCGGCCCACGGACCTTCGAACTCGCAGCGGCCGCGCAACCAGCTCGGGAAGGCCGCAGCGAAGCGGTTCGGATCGCCGCCGCGCCCCGGGTGCGCGACGCCGTATGCCGCGGCGAGCCCGGCCCACGCACGGTCGTCGCCGTGGAGGTGATGCGCCACCGCCCGGACGGCGGGGAACACATCGCTCAGGATCTTGTGGAGGTTGCGGCGCACGAGCTCGGCGTAGAACCCCAGCGCGTCCGTGCCCGAGGCCGAGGGTCCGATCGCCGCCTCCACGTCCCGGGCCGCCGTGCGTCCCGCGAGCATCGGCGCCATCGCGGCGAAGAACCCGGCGAGCGCGACGTCGACGCTCATGCGACCTCCTGCGCGGGCGCGGCCGCGACCTCCGTCACGATCGCGCGGGCGAGGTCAGCCTCGTCGAGCACGCGATCGAGGGATGGCACGTCGGTGTCCCACTCGAGCAGCGTCGGGATCGCGCCGTGGCGCTCGATCACCGCGCGGTACATCGCCCACACCGTGGGATCGACGGCGGTGCCGTGGTTGTCGACGAGCCGCACGCCCTCGCGCACGTGGCCGGCGAGGTGGATGCGAACCGTACGCTCGGTCGGCAGCGCCCACAGCATCTCGAACGGATCGCGATCGGCGTTGATGGCGTTGACGTAGACGTTGTTGACGTCGAGCAGCAGGCCGCAGTCCGCCCGCTCGACGACCTCGCGCACGAAGGCGCCCTCGTCCGAGGTCGAGCCCGGCATCGCGGCGTAGTACGAGATGTTCTCGATCGCGACGGGCCGCTGCAGTCGATCCTGGCACTCGCGGATGCGGGTGGCCGCGTGGGTCGCTGCCGCCGTCGAGAACGGCAACGGCAACAGGTCGTAGTACGACGTGCCACCGATCGCCGCGTAGCAGAGGTGATCGGTGTAGGCGGTCACGCGGCACCGATCGAGCAGCGCTCGGAGCCCGTCGAGGTACTCGGCGTCGAACGGGTCCGGGCCGCCCAGCGAGGCCGAGACGCCGTGCGCCGCGATCGGCCAGCGCTGCGCGCAGGCCTCGAGCACGGCGAGGGGACGGCCGCCGCGACCCACGAAGTTCTCGGGCACGATCTCGAGGAAGTCGAGCGCCCGCGTGCACCGGAGGATCTCCCCGTAGTGCTCGCGGCGCAGGCCGATCCCGACCCCGTGCACGGCGACGTCGCCCATGATCGCGGCTCCGCGTTCAGCCCGTCGTCGTCGGGCATCCGCCGGTGGTGCCGGGGCAACCCGCGGTCGTGCCCGGGCAGCCCGCCGTCGTGCCGGGGCAACCCGCCGTCGTGCCGGGGCAGCCCGCCGTCGTGCCGGGGCAGCCCGCGGTCGTGCCGGGGCAACCCGCGGTCGTGCCGGGGCAACCGGCCGTCGTGCCCGGGCAACCGGCGGTCGTGCCCGGACAGCCGGCCTCGGTGCCCGGCGCCGTGTTGCTGGCCGACATCATGTTCGTGCTGGTGTCGGCGTCTTCGTCGTCGCCGCAGGCCGGCGCGAACGCAAAGGTGGTGGAGAGCGCGAGCGCCTCGAGAATGCCCTTCAGATCGGTCTTCATGTGTAGCTCCGGTACGGCACGCGATATGCCGGCCCCGATCGGGCGGTTACTCCGATGATGCGGATTTCTCGTCCCCTCGATCGCCGATCGATCGACGCGCACGCGGCATCACGTGCATGGCTCGAGCGCGGCGGCGAAGCTCGCCTGACCTGCGGTCCCGAGCGCGTCGATGAGGTAGCGACGCGCGGCGCAGATCTGATCGCGACGCGCCGGGTCGTCCTGCGCCGCGACGGCCCACGCCACGCGACCGATGGGCACCTGACGATCGGGGCACCGCCACCGCGTCACGCCGGCTCGGGGCTCGTACCGCTCCGCCGCCCCCCGGTCACAGCGCACGGTGATCGCCGGATCGTCGGCGTTGCGGTCGAAGGCGCCGTAGGCCTCGATCGGCTGCTCGTCGCGGAGCACCGAGGCCGGCGCGAAGAACCCGGACGCGTCCGTGCCGCGATCGACCGGCCCGAGCGCGCCCACGATCGTCGCGTCGGGCCGCGCCTCGCGGTGGCAACCATCGCAGTCGTTGCGCTGCACGAACGCGTCGAGCGCCCGGCCCCGGCGCTCGGCGGGCATGCGCACGAACGGCGGCAGCTCGGCGAGCCGCTCGCGCATGCGCGCGTCGACCCAGGCCTGCGCCGCCGGATCGTCGCAGGGCCACTGCATGCCGACGAGCCGCGCGCCGGGCCCCTCGTCGAGCGGCCGCAGCACGTGGTGCGTGCAGCGATCGTGCGCGTCGAGGTGGGTCCCGCGGACATCGACGATGCGCCGGGCGTCCCCTTCCCCGTTCCACTCGATGCGGTCCGCCGTGGTCACGCCGCGAAAGCGCAGGCGCTCGACCCCGTCGGCCCCGGCCTCGAGATCGATCGCGCCTGCGTGCAGCCAAACCTCGACTTGGTCGCGGCCGGCCTCGGGCGACGGCATGTGCACGGGCGCCACCATCTGCACGTAGTCCCCCGTGAACCACCACGCCGCGGGGTCCTCGACCACGAACTCGTGCACGCCCTCGGGGGCCCGCGCACAGCCGGCCAAGACCAGCAGGGCGCCCGACAGGCGCATGCCGAGGCCGGCGCTGACGGGGCGGGATCGGGCGCGAACCGCGGTCATGCCCCCGCCGTACGCCGCGCCCCGATCCTCGGTTTCACCGGGCGAGCATCGACTCGACGCACTGCACCGCGGTGGGCGAGCCCCACTTGCGGACGTTGATGAACACGTCGCGGACGTTGCCCTGCTCGTCGATGAAGTAGGTGTCGGGGATCTGCGAGGTCCCGAACGCCGTGTGCACCGTCTGCTCCGGATCCCAGAGCAGCTTCACCTTGGTCTCGCCCATCGACATGCGCGCGAGGAACGGCGCGATGACATCCGGGGTCTTGTCGATCGACAGGGCGATGACGACGACGTCGTCGCGATCGGCCAGGCGCTCGGCGAGCTGGTGCACCTGCGGCCACTCGGTGACGCACGGCGGACACCACGTCGCCCAGAAGTTGAGCACGACGAACTTGCCGCGGAAGTCCGACAGCTTGACCTCGTTGCCCGCGAGGTCCTGCACGACGAAATCGGGGGCGACGACGTCGCGCTCCTCGGGCGCCATCGAGCGGCACGGCGCCTCGTTCTGCCGCGCGACCGCGGGCATCAGCGACCACGCGAACGCGAAGACGAGGAAGCTGCCGAGCGCGATGTACACGGCGTACGCGGTGGCGCCCAGGGGATCGAGGCCGCGGCGCCTCGGCGTCGGCGTCGGCGCGTTCATGGTGCGCTCCCCCCCGCCGGCACGACGACCTCGGGCAGCGCGGTCTCCATCAGCTTCGCGAAGACCTCGGCGCGTGGCGTGCCGGCGTCGACGAGGGCCTGCGCCCGCGCCCGCTCCTCGGCGATGACGCCGTCGAACACGGCGGCCGGCTGGGCGCCCCCGAGGAACCGGCCGTTCACGAACGCGGCCGGTGTCCCGCGCACGCGGAACGTCCGCGCGACGGCCTCGTCCTCGGTGATGAGACGGTCGAGCTCGGCGTCGGCCATGTCGGTGGCGAACTGGCCGATGTCGAGGCCGATCGATCCGGCGAGCTCCGAGAAGTCGATCGTCCCGAGCTGCTTCTGCGCGGCGAACATCGCGTCGTGCATCTCCCAGTACTTGCCCTGGCGCCCGGCGGCCAGCGCCGCCTTGGCCGCGTCGCGGGCGCGCGGGTGCATCTCGAGCGGGAGGTTGCGGAACACCACGCGCACGTCGGGGTGGTTCGCGACCAGCTCGTGCACCGTCGCCGCGAGCCGGCTGCAGTACGGGCACTGGTAGTCGGAGAACACCACGACGGTGACCAGCGCGTCGGCGGGCCCGAGCGCGGGGCGGTCCTCGGCGAGCACGCGGTAGTTCGCGCGCGGGTCGTGGTCATCGGGCTTGGCGGCCGCCTTGGGCGAGTCGTCGCGGACCAGCGCGTCGGCCATGAGCGCGGTGTAGACCTCGGCGCGCGGCGTGCCGCGATCGACCAGCGCCTCGGCCTGCTCGAGCTCGGCGTCGATGATCGAGCGCCACTGCGGCGCGCTGTGGGTGCCGGTGTACTTGTGGCCGTTGACGAAGAACACCGGCGTGCTGCGGACGCCGAGCTTGCCGGCGGCCTTGAGGTCGCCGTCGATCGACGTCGCGGCCGCGTCGCTCACCATGTCGGCGAGGAACTTGGCGCGGTCGAGCCCGAGCGAGTCGATCTTGGCGTCGAGCTGGGTGAGGTCGGCCTTCTGGGCGAAGAACCAGCCGTGCATCTCCCAGAACTTGCCCTGCTGGTGGGCGGCCCACGCCGCGCGCGAGGCCGGCATCGCCTTGGGGTGCCCCGGCAGCGGGTAGTGCTTGTAGAGGATCCGCACCTCGTCGTCGTAGTCGGCCGCGACGTCCTCGAGCGGACCGGCCGCCTTCTCGCAGTACGGGCACTGGTAGTCGGCGAACTCGATGATGGTGACCAGGGCGTCGGCGGGGCCCTTGCTCGGCTCGTCACCGCGGAGCTCGACCGCGTAGCGCGGGCCCTCGGCGAGCTCGATGTCCGTCTTGCCGCGGTTGTTGATCCACTGCCCGATGAAGAAGCCGCCGCCGAGCGCGATGATGAAGCCGATCACACCGGTGGCCGAGCCGGACTTGGCCTTCGCCTTGGGCTGCTCGGGCGCCTTCGGCGATTCGGGCGCCGCGTCGTGTTCGTCGTCCATGGGTGCTCCGCTGGCGGGCATGCGCGAGGGGTCCTCCGACCGAGAGGTGCTCCGGGAGAGCTTAGGGGGGTCGTCGCCGCTTGTCATGGCGACGACGGCGGCGACGCGGCGGCGCTCGCCTTGCCCGCCGCGCGCATGATCACGCCGGGGACGTGGGCGCGTGGGCTGCCGGCCTCGACGAGGCGTCGGCCCAGGGCCCGCTCCTGCTCGACGACGGCGCCGAGCTCATCGGGTGGCAGCGCCCCCGAATACGGCAGGCCGTTGACGAAGAAGCTCGGGGTGCCGCGCACACCGATCACCGCGCCCGCGCGCTTGTCGGCCGCGACGCGGGCCCCGGTGCTGCCGTCGTCGAGCGCGGCCTCGAAGGCCGGGAGATCGAGGCCGAGGGCCTTGGCGTGCCCGACCACCTCGTCCCGAGACATGCTGCTGCGGTTGGCGAACAGCCGATCGTGCATCGCCCAGAACTTGCCCTGCGCCCGCGCGGCGAGGGCCGCCCGCGCGCCGATCTCGGCGTCGGGGTGCATCGGGAGCGGGAACTGCTTGAACACGATCCGCACGTCGTCGGGGTACGCGACGACGAGCTCGTCGAGCGCGCTGGCGAAGCGGCCGCAGTGCGGGCACTGGAAGTCGCTGTACTCGACGATGACGACCAGCGGCTCGACCGCGCCCTTGCTCGGATCGTCGGCCTCGACCGGCACGACCTCGCGCGCGCCCGTGACCAGGGCGAGGTTCGCGTCGGCGACCTCGCTCGCCGCGACGAGCGGCGGGAGCTGGGGATCCGGCGCGCCCTCGGGGGCGCAGGCGACCGATGCGAACAGCAGCAGCGACGCGAGGAGGGAGCGCGCGCTCATGGGTTGGGGAACTCCGACTCGGGGATCGCCTCGGCCATCGCCTTCGCGAAGACCTCGCCGCGCTTGGTGCCCTCGGCCACGAGCTGCTTCGCCCGCGCGACCTCCTCGTCGACGACGCCCGCGAGCACGCCGGGCGTGTAGCCGTTGACGTAGCGGCCGTTCACGAAGAACCCGGGCGTGCCGTTGACGCCGACCCGGTTGGCGAGCTGCGTGTCGGCCTCGACGATCTTCGCCGTCGCCGGATCGTCGAGCGCCGCGAGGAACTCGGCCTCGTCGAGCCCGAACTCGGCGCTCCACGCCTGGAACGCGCTGCGGCCGAGCGAGCCCGCGTGGGCGAAGAGCTTGTCGTGGAACTCCCAGAACTTGCCCTGCGCCCCCGCGGCGAGCGAGGCCTTCGCCGCGCCCGCGGCCGCGTTGTGGATCGGCAGCGGCAGGTGACGGACCGACAGCGCGACGTCGGCAGGGTTGCGCTCGAGGATGCCGGCGAGCTCCTCGGTCCACGCGCGGCGACAGAACGGGCACTGGAAATCCACGAACGCGACGATGACCACGGGCGCGTCGGCGGGGCCACGCAGGCCGGACGCCCCGGGCTCGATGCGATAGCGGGCGTCGCCGCGGGGCTCGACGAGGGTCTTCGGCGGCTCCGTGGCCGCGGCCTTCTTCGCCAGGTCGGCGCGCAGGGACTCGGCCGCCTCGGGCTGGCCCACGCGCTTGGTCGCGGCCTTCGCCATCAGCGTCGCGTACAGCTCGGCGCGCGGCACCCCGTCGTCGACCAGGGCGCGCGCGCGCTTGATCTCCTCGTCGAGGATCCCGTGCATCGTGGCCTCGTCGACGAACCCGGCGAGGTACAGCCCGTTGACGAACGTGACCGGCAGGCCCTTGATCCCGAGCGTCGTCGCGGTCCGGCGATCGCGGGCGCGACGGGCGGTCTGCGTCCCGGTGTCGAGGTCGTCGAGGAACCGCGGCACGTCGAGGCCGATCGCCTCGGCGTGGGCGCGCAGCGTCGGCCGATCGAAGCCGCCGCCCTCGGCGAGCTGACCGAACAGCCGCGCGTGCATCTCCCAGAACTTGCCCTGGGCGCCCGCGGCGTAGACGGCCTCGGCCGCCTGCTCGCCGCCGGCGAAGCCCGCGACGGTGTAGCTGCGGAAGACGACGCGGACGTCGTCGCCGTAGTCCTCGACGACGTGGTCGAGCACCTGCCACAGCCGCGCGCACGGCGGGCACGCGAAGTCGCTGAACACGACGATCGTCACCAGCGGCGCGGCGCCGCCCTTGGCGAAGTCGTCGTCGGCCAGCTCGACGCGGTAGCGCTCGGCGTCGATGCGGATCCCCGGAGTCGGCTCGGGGTCGTTGTCGCGGGGGCAGCCGGCGGCGCAGGCCAGCGCGACGAGCAGCGCCCATCGCCGGAGTCGGCTGCGGCGCAGCGCACCGGGCCGGGGTCGGTCGGGGCGAGGCATGCCGCGAAGGCTAGTCGACCCGCGAACCGAAGGCACGCGGCCCGCGACGACCCCATCGGCACCCGCCGGCGCTCGCCCCAAACGCGAACGCCCCACCGGGGTGACCAGGTGAGGCGCCTTCGTGGAGCGGGAGACGGGACTCGAACCCGCGACTTCAACCTTGGCAAGGTTGCGCTCTACCAACTGAGCTACTCCCGCGTGCGTTGTGTTTTCAGCGGCTTGCTGAGGGTGCGGAGAGTACACGCGCCACCGGGGGAGTCAAGCGTCATCGCGAGGCATGTACATGCATCCTTCATGCATGGCATGCCTCGGCGTGCCCCGCCGGCCTTGTCGCGCGGGTGGATCCGCGCTATTCGGCTCTCTTCCGATGACGGGCGGCCAAGACGACTCCTTTCCGATCGCGGTGCTCGGCGCCTCCGGCTATGCCGGCCAGGTGCTCCATGCACTGCTGATGCATCACCCCCGCATGCGACCCGTGGTGGTCGACGGCCGCGAGTCCGAGGCGTCGGTGGTGGCGATCTGCCGCGACGTTGCCGCAGCGGCCCTCGCCCTGCCCGACGAGATCAGCCACACGCTGTCCGACGCGATCGCGGCGACCGGGGTGAAGGTCGTCGATCTCTCGAGCGCCCAGCGCACCGCGCCCGGCGTCCACTACGGCCTGCCCGAGCTGTTCGGGGCGCCGCCGGCGGACGCGACGGTGGTGAGCAACCCGGGCTGCTACCCGACCGCGACCCTGCTCGCCCTCGTGCCGCTGCTGCGCGCGGGGCTGGTCGAGCCGGCGGTGTCGGTCGTCGGCTCGAGCGGGACCTCCGGCGCCGGCAAGGCGCTGCGCGAGGATCTCCACTTCAGCGAGCTGTACGGCAACTTCTTCCCCTACGCGGTCGGCCGGCACAAGCACATCGCCGAGATCTCGCACCACGCCCGCGCCGAGGTCTCGTTCGTCACCCAGCTGTTGCCGATCGTGCGCGGACTCGGCGTGACCGCGTTCGTGCGGACGGAGCACACGCCGGCCGAGCTGCACGCGTGCCTGCGCGACGCCTACGCCGACGCGCCGTGGGTCACGGTGCTCGACGCGCCGGGCGACGGGCTCGGCGTGCGCCACATCATCGGCACGCACCAGGCGGTCCTCGCGGTCGGGCCGCGCAAGGACGGCGGCGTGGTGCCGGTGTTCGGTGCGATCGACAACCTGATGCGCGGCGCCGCGAGTCAGGCGCTGCACAACCTCAACCTCTGGCTCGGCCTGCCCGCGGGCCTCGGCCTGCCCGCACCGCTGCCGCACGCGCCCGCCGGGCCGCCGGGCATGGCGCGGTTCGGCTAGCGCCGACGCGTGACCAAAGCCCACGTTCGCCCCCGTTCGCACCATCGCGAGTTCGCCTACCCTGCCTTCCCGAGAGCGCCGCCCCGTCGCCTCGCCCGAGAGTCCGATCATGTCGCAGTCGCCCGAGTCCCCCACGAACGTCGCCACTCTCGTGGTCGCTACCCTCCCGGTCGCAACCCTGGCCGTCGCGACGCATCTCGACGCCAGCCACCTCGGCAACGCCGTGCCGCGCGGGTTCGGCTTCTCCGGTGTGCGCTGCGGCATCAAGCCCGGTCGATCCGATCTGGGGCTCATCCTCTCGGCGACGCCGGCGGTGGCCGCGGGCGTGTTCACGCGCAGCCCGGTGCGCGCGGCGTGCTGCAACCGCAACGCCGCGCTCGTGCCCCGCGAGGCCGTGCAGGCGATCATCGTCAACAGCGGCAACGCCAACGCGATGACCGGCGCCGCGGGGGCGCGCGCCAACGAGGTCGTCGCCGAGGAGCTCGCCAAGCTGCTCGGCGCCGGCGCCGACAAGGTCCTCACCGCGTCGACGGGCGTCATCGGCGTGCCGCTGCCGGTGGACCTCATCACCGACGGCCTCGACGCGCTGGTGTCGAACCAGGCGAACGATCCGCGGCCGTTTGCCCAGGCGATCCTCACCACGGACACGGGCACCAAGTTCGCCCACGTCGAGGTGGTGCTGCCCGGCGACACCACGGCGGTGCGCCTGCTCGGCATCGCCAAGGGCTCGGGGATGATCCACCCGAACATGGCGACGACGCTCGGCTTCGTGTGCACCGACGCGAAGGTCTCGCCCGCGCTGCTGCAGCGGCTGCTCGCGGCCGCGATCACGCCGAGCTTCAACGCGATCAGCGTCGACGGCGACACCTCGACCAACGACATGGTCCTCGTGCTCGCCAACGGCGCCAGCAACGTCGAGGTCGAGGACGAGGCGCGCGTCGGGGCGTTCGCCTCGGCGCTGCAGGCCGTGCTGGTCGAGCTGGCCAAGCAGGTCGCGCGCGACGGCGAGGGCGCGACGCGGCTGCTCGAGGTCGAGGTCACCGGCGCGCCCGACGACGCGACCGCGGCCCTGGTCGCGCGCGGCGTGGCGAAGAGCAACCTGGTGAAGTGCTCGGTGTTCGCGGGCCTGCCCAACTGGGGTCGCGTCGCGATGGCGGTCGGCCAGGCCGCGCTCGAGCACGGCGTCGCGGTGGTCCCCGAGCACCTCAAGATCTCGGCGTGCGGCCACGTGCTGTACGACGGCCGCGGCGAGCGCAGCGAGTTCAAGCCGCCGGAGCTGAAGCGCAAGCTGCGGGAGTCCCACGTGCAGTGGTCGATCGACCTGGGCCTCGGCAGCGGCCGCTTCGTCGCGTACGGCTGCGACCTCAGCTACGACTACGTCCGCATCAACGCCGACGAAGACAAGGGCATCACCGTCGGTCCCGGCGGCCAGGTGTCGCGCACGCTGACGCTGTCGGCCTACTCCCCGCGGCTCAAGCAGCAGCTGTTGGTCGAGGGCCTGGCCTACGTGCGGCGGTTCATGGGCCTCAAGCTAATGGTCTACGTGCAGCCGGTCGCGCGCGGCCGCGGCGAGAGCATCGCCGGG
>LNFM01003608.1_pt1 | contig 30174 bp, 27 predicted proteins | sample 596031 | NCBI WGS metagenome assembly LNFM01 (sample SAMN04254537, study PRJNA301005) | activated carbon metagenome | isolation source: dual media filters at the Ann Arbor, Michigan drinking water treatment plant | place: USA: Ann Arbor
GGTCATGGCCGCCGCCGGCCGTGATCGTGTCATTGCCGAGCCCGCCGAAGATGCGGTCTTCGTTGGCCGTGCCCGTGATGTTACGCGCGGTCGCCGACGTATCGAAGACGAACTGAGCAGCGGAAAGAGAACCAACGCTGACGCCGGAGAGCGTCATTGTCTGGTCTGTACCATTCCATTTCCCGGCGAGATAGGCATTGCTGGCGCCGTCGGTAAACAGTAAATGCTGCTGCAGAACGGCCCAGCTTGCAGGACCGGCGGCACCCAAGATGATGACGTCGCCTTGCGCCACCGAGAAATCAGTGACCACATCGGCCTGGGCCGTGTTCGTATGGGCATCATAGACAAACTGGTCGGCATCCGTCCCGCCCGTGAGCGTGTCGTTGCCCGCTCCACCCGTAAGAATATCCGAACCGACGCCCCCATTCAGGATGTCATTACCCGCTCCACCGTTCAGCACGTCGTTGCCGGTGGCACCCGACAATGAATTGTTCGCCGCGTCACCGGTGATGGTGTCGTTTCCGATCGAACCGACGATATTTTCGACATTGCGGATCGTGTCAATGAAGCCAGCGCCCCAATCGACATTGACCCAGTTGTTTCCATTGAGCGTCACGGTGAACGCGCCGCTCCACATGGAGTAGTCGATCGTGTCCGAACCGGCGCCACCGTCGAAGATTGTCGGCGCCGAGCTGAAGATGACGGTATCATTGCCGGAAGAGCCGTTCACTGTGATCGTGTCAGTGCCGTTGGTCCAGGTATTGAAGGTCCATGACTGCATGCTGAACGTGCCGGCCGTCGTCATGTTGACGACGACCGCCTGAACGCCAGCTGCCCCGAACATTTGCACTGAATTGGAGATCAAGCCCGCGCCGAACTGATCGGCCCGGAATGTTGCGGTATAGGCCCCATTGAAACGGACAACTTCCATGTTCTTGATGCCGCTGCTGGCACCGTTCACCATCGACGTAAAGTCGATCGACATCGCAGTCAGGCGCAGCGTATCCGTGCCGCCGCCACCGTTGAAGAGGTCTGTTGGCTGGATTTGGTTTTGATTGCTGACAGAAATCTGGTCATTGGCAGCAGTGGTCCCACTGGTGCCAGTGAAGTTATCGATCCCTGTCGTTGCCGTTACGTTGGCCATAACACCTAAACCCAATAACGGACGCGCAGAACGCCCCGTCCACAATGCCAATATGCCGGATGCGAATTAATTCTGAGTTTTAACGAAATGGACGAACCGCTTAAAAGTCAGGGGCCCCGGTTAACAGTCGCGGAATGTCGCCACAACTCAATACAACCCGGTCTGAACTGGCCGGCCCGACATACCCAGGGTCTATCAAGTCATCCACTTCGCGGCGCCGGCTGCCCGCGCACAACGCCCAAAAGGCCTGCTAATCTATGGACTTGATCGAGCCGTCCAGTGGGCCGGATCAATAGCAGCCACCCGATCGCCGCCGCCTGACTCGGCGAGTGTCAATGACACCGCCGGTCCAGGACGAAGCGCCCGGATCTGGTTATCAGTCGGCGACCGAAACAGACGATTGCGCCGGCCGAATTAGGACTTTTTTGACCACGAATTGCAAATCGCGGCCACCCAGTCTCGTTTTTGCTTTGCCGCAAGTGAAGTGGTCCCGCTCCCGCCCTACGTGACCGCCGGGCAACCGCTCGGCCCCAGCGGCGGATGCCACGCGCGATACGTCACCGCGGTCAAACCACCGGACGATTGACGCCAGCATCCCCACCGCGTAACCCGTCTCCGCAGCCAACAAGCGGGGATAAACATGCGCGTTGCGATGATCGGGTCCGGTTATGTCGGACTGGTTTCGGGGACCTGCTTTGCCGACTTCGGTCACACGGTTACGTGCATCGATAAGGACGCAGCGAAAGTGGCGGCCCTCCAGAATGGCGTGATCCCGATTTACGAACCCGGTCTCGATGTTCTCGTCTCGAACAACGTGCGCGATGGACGCCTCTCGTTCACCACGGAACTGAAGGAGGCCGTCGCCAACGCCGATATCGTCTTCATTGCGGTCGGAACACCCTCGCGGCGCGGCGACAATCACGCCGACCTGGCCTATGTCTTCCAGGCCGCCCGCGACATTGCCGGCGCTCTGAATGGTTTCACGGTTGTCTGCACCAAGTCGACCGTCCCGGTCGGAACCGGCGACGAGATCGAACGCATTATCCGCGAGGGCCGTCCCGACGCGGAGATCTCGGTCGCCTCCAATCCGGAGTTTCTGCGGGAAGGGGCCGCGATCGAAGACTTCAAGCGCCCGGACCGGATTGTCATCGGCATAACAGACGACAAGGCGCGTCAGACGATGTCTGATCTCTACGCACCACTCTTCATCAATCAGGCCCCGCTGATGTTCACCGAGCGCCGCGCCGCTGAACTCATCAAGTACGCGTCGAACGCCTTCCTGGCGACCAAAATCACCTTCATCAATGAGATCGCGGATTTATGCGAGGAAGTGGGCGTCAACGTCCAGGATGTGGCCCGCGGCATCGGCCTCGATAATCGCATCGGCGGTAAATTCCTCCATGCCGGCCCGGGTTATGGCGGCTCCTGCTTTCCCAAAGACACCAACGCACTGGCCAAGACCGCTCAGGATTTCGGCGTTCCCCTCCGCCTCGTCGAAAGCGTCATCTCCGTGAACGATCAGAGAAAGCGCGGCGTCGCCCGCAAGGTGATGGCCGCCTGCGGCGGCAGCGTGCGCGGTAAAACCATCGCCGTCCTGGGTCTCACTTTCAAGCCCAACACCGACGACATGCGCGATGCACCCTCAATTGCCGTGATCCGCTACCTCCAGGACAACGGCGCCCATATCAAAGCCTATGACCCCAAAGGCGTCGAGCAGGCAAAAGCCGAACTGACCGGCGTGGAGTACACGCCCGATGCGTACTCGTGCATCGCTGGCGCCGATGCACTATGTCTTGTCACCGAATGGGAGCAGTTCCGCGCCCTGGATCTAGATCGCATTAAGTCACTGTTAAAGGCGCCGATCATCATCGACATGCGCAATATCTATAAGCCCGAAGACATGCGCCGCCGCGGCTTCACCTACTACAGCATTGGCCGCAAGCCCGTGATCGTATGATCGATGGCGGCCGCAGCTCGAGGCCGCGGCCGCCGCACTCGCCCTAGAAAAACTTCAGGTACCGCGACCGTTCCCAGTCGGAAACGTGATTGAGGTAGCTGATCCACTCCTCGCTCTTGTAGTCGAGCCAAGCGCCAAACATCCCCTCGCCAAAGACCGTTTTCGCCAACGGATCGGCGGCAAACGCTTCGAGTGCATCGCCGAGCGTCTGCGGCAGGCGCTTGATGCCGAGTGCCGAAAGCTCCTCCGGCGACTTCAGATACATGTTCTCGGTGTGGGGATCGCCAGGGTCCGCGCCTGCAGCGATTCCTTCCAGGCCCGCCGCCAGCACGAGCGCCGCACCCAGATACGGATTGCACGAACTGTCCGCCGCGCGCAATTCGACGCGCCCGCCGCCGAGTGGGATACGCAGCGTGTTGGTGCGATTGTTGTTCCCATAGCAGCCCCAGATCGGCGCCCAGGTAAAGCCCGACATGGAGCCCTTGAGAACGAGGCGCTTGTAGCTATTGACCGTCGGCGCCACCACCGCGCAGATTGCCGGCAAGTGAGCAAGAACGCCGGCGATGAACTGATACCCGAGCGCCGACAAGCCGCAGCCGCGAGGGTCGCTCGCATCTGCAAACAGATTTTTGCCCGTCTTGATATCGGCCAGCGACATGTTGAAATGCGCGCCCGACCCCGCACGATCCACGTAGGGCTTCGGCATGAAGGTGGCAAACGCCCCGTGCTTGCGCGCGATCTCGTGCGCCATCATGCGGAAGAAGACGTAGCGGTCCGACATTGAAAGCGCATCGAAGTAGCGGAAATCAACCTCAAACTGCCCGATACCATCCTCATGATCGAACGAGTAGACATCCCAGCCCAGATCGTTCATGGCCGTGACGAGTTCATTCATCCAATCCATGTTGTCGAGCATCCGCGCCACATCGTAGGCGGGCTTGGCGAGATGTTTGCGGTCTGAAACGGGGGCATATCCAAGCGGATCGGCCGCATCGTCCTTGAGAACGAAAAATTCCGCCTCCATGCCGAGGTTGAACGTGAAGCCCATGTCCGCGGCCTTCGCGAGCGTGCGCTTCAGGATATTGCGGCTGCAGGCGTCGAACGGCGCACCCTTGAGCCACAGATCGGAGGCAAACCACGCCGTATCCTGGCGCCACGGCAGAACAGTCGCAGAGCTTGGATCGGGATGCGAGGCCACTTCTTCGTCGGATACATCCTGAGGCACGCCGTCGAGTGCCGCCCCCGTGCACAATTCTGAACCGCTCATCATGCGCCCCAGATGATCGATGGGCACCACCTTGCCTTTCGATACGCCGTGAAGATCGACGTAGCTGGCGAACATGTACTTCACGCCTTCGGCTTTGAGCCGTTCTGACAGTTCCTTGGTCGCGGGATCGTTGGAAGCATCCATCTCTGAAACCTCGTTCGTTTTGACGCCGGGCAAGTTGGTACTTGCGCGAACACTGCGTTGCGCGTAATTAATTGCCCAATTAATTTCGTTCGAAAAGGTCAAAGTGCAGCGGTTGTGCACATGTTTCGAACAATCGTGCGAGCAGAGCGCCTGAAGGTTGAGCAGAGATGGCAAAGAGACCGCATAGCGTCGGGCGCCCAAAGTCAGGAAGCCTGCCCGTCGAAGCCGAAGCAGCAATTCTTAACGCAGCACTCGATCTGTTCGCCGCCAAAAACTTCTCTTCCGTCAGAACCGTCGATATCGCGAAAGCGACAGGGTTCAATCAGGCTCTGATTTTCTATTACTTCGATAACAAGGAGGAGCTCTACCGCCGAGCCCTCCAATTGGCTATCCAACAGGCCTTCGAGTCATTCCGCTTGTCACGCGCTGCCGCGGAGGATCCCGCCGGCTTGATCTTCGCCTGGATCGACACCCATATCCGCGCCTACGATTCCATCGCCAAGCTCATTAAGCTCTCGATCGACTACGTCTCGACCGCCGAGCGCAAGGCCAGCATCGACCGCGCCATCCGCACCTTCTACGACGAGGAACGCGAGGTTCTTCTCTCGGCCTTGGAAAGCGGAGTTGCCTCCGGCGCTTTCGCGAAAATCGATGCGTCCCAGACGGCGACGTTCATCTCAACCTATCTCGATGGCGTCTTCGTGCGTGCCATGATCTTATCCGACTTCAAGCCAGTGCCGGCCATTCGCGGATTGAAGACCTACATGAAGGAGCATCTGACCCCGCCCCCAAGCCGGCGGTGAGTGCGGATCAAGCCGGCGACACGTGCCGCGCATCGATATGAACGCGCACAGGACGGTTGAGGATATCCATCAGAACGATCAGGCGGTCCTTCTCGTCCAAATCAATGATGGTCGCGACCGTGCCGTCGAACGGCCCCTGCTCGATCTGAATTTTCTGACCAGTCTGGTACAGCGGCAGCGTGGCCGCGACCGCACCATCCACTTCGCGTGCGCGTAGCGCCTCCACGAAACGGCCGTCGAGCCGGCTCGGCTGGTCCCCACTTAGCACCAGCGCCCGCACGCCGACGGTTGAAAGAACCGGCCGCCACAGACGCGGCGACGCGCTCGTGTCGACGAAGACATACCCCGGAAAGAGCGGGCGCAAGACCTCCCGCGTCATGCGCGCATGCCGTACCCGCCGGCGTACGACCGGGCAATAGGAATGAAAGCCCTGGTTCTCAAGATTGGCCGCAGCCACCGCTTCTTTGTGCGGATGCGTGTTGACCACGATCCAGAAACGCCCTTCGGTCACAGGCAACCTCTCCGCACATCATGGAACAGGGCCGAACGTTAGCCGGTGGCGGCCTTAAGTGAAAGTCCGCCGCCCTGCCATGGTTGATCAGCCCGCAGCCGGCCCCTTGTAATAAGGCTCGACGGTCCCTTTGAGCTTGATCGTCAGCGCCTTGCCGAACCGGTCTTTCGCCTTGCCGGCCGCGACCTTGATCCAGCCTTCGCTGACACAGTATTCCTCGACGTTGGTCTTCTCTACGCCGTTGAACTTGATGCCCACCTCGCGCGCCAGAACGGCTTCGTCGTGGTACGGGCTGGACGGATCGACCGAAAGGCGGTCAGGCGGCGTATCGGACATGGGGCTTCTCCCTCGACGTTTCTCTAGTTGGCGAACCGAAAGTGCAGAACGTCGCCGTCTTTGACGACGTATTCCTTTCCTTCGAGCCGCATTTTGCCGGCTTCCTTAGCGCCCGCTTCCCCATTGCCCGTTACATAGTCGTCGTAGCCGATGGTTTCGGAACGAATGAAGCCCTTCTCGAAATCCGTGTGGATGACGCCGGCGGCCTGAGGCGCCTTCGTGCCGCGCGTGATCGTCCATGCGCGCGCTTCCTTCGGCCCGACGGTGAAGTACGTCACCAGGTCGAGCAGCGAATAGCCCGCGCGAATGAGACGGTTGAGCCCCGGCTCTTCAAGACCCATGGAGGCAAGAAACTCCGTGCGATCCTCGTCGGGCAGCCCCGCGAACTCTGCTTCGATTTTGGCAGAGATGACGACCGACACCGCGCCCTCCGCCTTGGCCCGCTCTTCTACCTTCTTTGAAAAGGCATTTCCCGAGACCGCAGACGCTTCTTCAACGTTGCAGACGTAAACGATCGGCTTCGCGGTTAGCAGCTGCAGCGCACGAAACGCCGGCATCTCCTCCGCCGTGACCGGAGCCGTCCGTGCCGGCTTGCCCTCGCGCAGCGGGATGAGGATCTTCTCCATCAGCGCAAACTGCGCTTTGGAGTCCTTGTCGCCAGCCTTCGCCTTCTTCTCGATCGGTCCGATGCGCTTTTCCAGGCTCTCCAGATCGGCCAGCATCAATTCCGTCTCGACCACGTCCGCATCCGCCAGCGGATCGACCCGGTTCTCGACATGCGTGATGTCGTCGTCTTCAAAGCAGCGCAGCACGTACGCCACCGCATCGACTTCGCGAATGTGCGACAGGAATTTGTTGCCAAGCCCCTCGCCCTTCGACGCGCCGCGCACCAAACCCGCGATATCGACGAACGTCAGGCGCGTCGGAATGATCTGCTGCGACCCTGCGATTTTTGCCAGCGTGTCAAGCCGCGGATCGGGCACACCAACCTCGCCCACATTGGGCTCGATGGTGCAGAAAGGATAGTTCGCTGCCTCCGCAGCCGCCGTCTGCGTCAGCGCGTTAAAGAGCGTCGATTTTCCGACGTTCGGCAGGCCGACGATGCCGAGCTTGAAGCCCATGATCTCAGTTGTCCTTGAATTGTTTGCGTTGGGCTACAACGGGCAGCGTTCCGGATCAACCGGGGATGGCGACGCGGGGGGCAGAGACTCGGGGGCGCCCAGAGACTCGAGGGCCCAGAACGCCAAAGGGGACGGCCCGGCAATCGGTTGCCCGCTGCCGCCTAACGGATCTTCGCCAGTTCGAACGCCGAGTAGCTGGCCGGGCTCGGAAGGTTATCCTTTCCCGTCATGGCGTCGGCGAGGGCTTCCGCCATCACTGTGCCGTCCTGCAGGTCGCGGACCGAGATGAAGATGAACGGCCGCTGCCAGCTGGTTCCCGTCGTCTCGCAGGCCGCGCACGGATCGCGGTATTGCCCGAGGTTCAGCGTATACACCGGGACCCATTCTGGCGCCGGCCCGCTGGCGATTTGAGCCGTGCGCTGGGCCCTCTGTAACGCCCTCTGATGCTCCGCCGCCGCCTGCCCCTCCTGGGACGCCGTGCCAACGGCGATAATCTCGCGCGCCTCCGCCAGCGACACACGCGCATCGCCATCGAGCACGATGTCAGCGACGGAAGCGGCAGGGATCTTCTTGCCCTGCCGCTCCAGTTCATCCGCGCTCGCGTGCACCCACATGAAATCCTTGTTCAGCACGACGACCTCGAACACGCCCCGCCGACCAGCCTTGTCGTAGCCGATGATCTCAATGATGGTGGAGTTCTGCGTTGTGCGCGACTGCTCCTGGACCACGGGGGTGAGCGCGCGATTGGCCTGCGTCTCGATGGCATCAAGCAGGGTCATGCCGGTCACGGTTCCAACGACCGCAGCCGATGCAGTGGCAAAGCCCACTTCAGCCGGCGTCTTGAACCACGACGACAGCCATTGAAACCGGTCGCTCCAGCGATAGGCGGCCATGGCGCGCCGCCGCGTGTTGGATTGCCCGTCACCGTCCTGCGGCATGTCATCGGTCATGGCATTCCCCCATTTCAACTGTGCCCCAAGTTTTAGCGTGTCAGCGTGACAAGAGGAGGAGGGAAAATGCCGGCCGGCGCTCATGCAGTGTTTCTACAAACACAGCAATCCGCGAGCGGGTCATCTCAGTCCTTCGGCTTGCGCCTCGCCAGCCACTTCGCGAGGTTGTCGGCGAGCGCGCCTGCCCGCTTCGATTGCCGCTCCCCCGGCGGCCCGCCCGATGGCGCCGGGCGCTGAGAACGCGCCCCGCCATCGCTCTTGGTGGGCTTGTCCTTTTCCCCGCCACCCTCGTCGCCGTGCTGCAAGAAGCGCGCGATATCCGTCTGGAACCGCGCCGCGTCGCCCATGGCCAGATGCGGCGCTGCTTTCGCGACCGCATCCAATAAATCCGGCAACCATTGCTGATCGGCCTTGGCAAAATCGCTCAACACGAAATGCGATACCGCATCTTTCGATCCCGGATGCCCAATGCCGAGCCGCACGCGCACCGTCTCGTTGCCCAAATGCGCCGAGATGGAACGCAAGCCGTTGTGCCCGGCATTGCCACCGCCGGTTTTCACCTTGATCCGGCCGGGGAGTAGATCGAGTTCGTCGTGAAAGACGATCACGTCGCCTTCTGAGATTTTCAAAAACCGTGCGGCCTCGCCAACGCTCTGGCCGCTCTCGTTCATGTAGGTCTCGGGCTTCAACAGAAGCACCTTTTCGCCGCCGATCTCGCCGTCGGCGGCATAACCCTTGAACTTCTTTTTCCAGGGACCGAAGCCGTGTGCATCCGCGATGCGGTCCACGGCCATAAAGCCGATGTTGTGCCGGTTCTTCGCGTACTTTTCGCCCGGATTGCCGAGCCCCACGAAGAGCTTCATGGCGCCACTCGCCCCGCGTCAAGATAAACGGCCGGCGCGCACTTATAGGCGCGCGCCGGCCATGTCGTATTACTTCTTCTTGGCAGCCGGTGCAGCCGGAGCAGCCTTGCCGCCAGCCGCAGGAGCCTTGCCGCCTGCAGCCGGAGCTGCACCCTTGGCCGCAGCAGCAGGTGCCGCGCCCTTGGCCGCAGCAGCCGGAGCCGCGCCCGCAGCCGGAGCCGCATCCGCCGCCGCTTCTTCTTCCTTCCGAACGCCGGCAATGGTGGCGATCGTGAAGTCGCGGTTTGCAATCACCGGAGTGACGCCCTCGGGCAAATCGACCGACGAGATATGGATCGACGTGCCGATCTCGGTGCCTTCAAGATTGATCTCGAATGCCGCCGGAATGCGATCGTATGGGCAGAACACTTCAACTTCGTGGCGCACGATGTTGAGAATGCCGCCACGCTTCAAACCGGGCGACAGCGTGTCGTTGACGAACTTGACCGGCACGGCGACGCGGATGATGCCGTCCTTGCCCACGCGCAGGAAGTCGACGTGAATGGGGAAGTCCTTGACGGGATCGACCTGGACATCGCGCGGGATCACGCGGATCTTGCCTTTGCCGGCGATATCGACATCGAACACCGACGCCGTGAAATGACCCTTGAGGATCTGCTTCCACAGTTCGTTGTATTCGATCGCGATCGTTTCGGGTGTCTGGTTGTCGCCGTAAATCACGGCGGGTACGTTTCCTTCACGGCGAGCTTGACGTGCGGCCCCCTTGCCTGCACGCGGGCGCGCCGTGGCCTTGAGAGCGATGATCTCAGAAGCCATGACGGGATCTCCAAATAGAAAAAGCCGCAAGCCGGCCTCCAAGGGTGCCGGGCAGCGTCTCACGCGGTTGCTTGAGATGGCGCGGTTACTACCCTGAAACGCCCCCCAAGGCAACGCTCGCCGCCCAACCCGTCCGGCAAAGCAAAATCTGACCGTGGCGCATGCAACTTAAGCGGGATCTCGCAAAGACCGCCCGAGGGTACGTCTCTACCACCACCCTTGCTTGGTGTAGGTCTTGCGCGGGGCCGGCCGGACCTTGAGTTGCTTGCGACTGGGCGGCGGTTCATCGAGGTAGCCGAACCCGAAGAACCCACCCCCGCCACCCCAGGAATTACTGCTGATGACTGGGCTACTGTCCGGCGGCGGAGTCGGCCGGCGCGTCTTGAAGCCACCCTGGGGCTGATTGCTCAAAACGGCGACAAATTCCGTCCGATAGTTCGTCTCCCGGCTCAATGGCTCGTCCGAGATGATGATCGACGCGCGTGGCCGGGCGCCCGCAGCAATCCGGTCGAGAACATCCTGCGGAATGGTGATGCGGTCGAGCGCGCTGTTGGCATCGTCCCCATTGTCGATCGTGACCGCGGTCCAGCGGAGTGCCGATCCCGATGACGCCATCGCCGTGAAAACATGCGTGCCGATCGGCCGGTCAGGATCGCGGATCTCAATTGGAGCTTCGATCGTCGCGTCGTAAACCTCGCCGCCATCCGGCCACGGCTTACGCGTGTTCCGGCGCACATAGACTTTCTGCGTCGCGCGGCTAATGAAGATCGACACCGGCTGCAAGGCGAGCTTGGCGTCGCTCGCAGCCTTCTCGGTTTCGTTCATCTTGTCAGTTGCCGATTTGACAGCCTCTTTCGCTGCGGCCGCCGCATCGATTTTGGCCTGCCCCTCGGCTTGCGCTTTCTCCAGCCGCGCAAGAGCGTCTGCGGCTTTCGTCACAGCCTTGGCCTTGCGCTCTTCGGCACGCGCCACGGCCTTCTCTGTCTTAGCCGCAGCCAGCGCCTTCTCAGCGGCAACAAGCTCGGCATCGGCGGCCTTCTTTCGCCGCTCAAGGGACTTCAGTGATGCAGCAATCGGTGCCGCCGCCCGCGCCGCGGCTTTAGCGGCTTTCTTCGCCTCGCTTGCGGCAGTGGCGGCCGCCGCGGCCTCGTCTTCAAGCATCTCGGCGCGCTCCGGCGTGGCCGCAGCTGTTGCCGCGTTCGGCGCCAGGAGAGCCGTGTGAGAAATCTCGACCGGAGCGGCATCATCCGGCGAGATGACAACCCTCATCCCAAGCTCTGTTCGCCCAAACAGGTCGCTGGCGAAGCCGTAGGGCAGACGCACGCACCCCTTCGAAGCCGGACGCCCCGGCAGAAGACCGCCATGCATGGCAATCCCGTTCCATGTCAGACGCTGCATGTGCGGCATCTCGGCGTCGTCGTAGAGGTTCGAGCGGTGGTCCGCCCTCTTTTCGAGAACCGTGAAAACACCGGCCGGCGTCTCCCGTCCCTTCATCCCCGTAGAGACGGGCGCGCGCAGCATCCAGCCGTCGGCATCATAAAAGGTGACGTTTTGGCCCTTGATGGAAACGACGGCCATGATCGGATCGCCAGTATCGCGCTCGGCGATCATTTCCACCGCGCGCTGCGGACGCGGTTCCCTCGCCTCAGCCCCGGAGTAAAGCGCCATCACCCCGGCAACGACGGCAAGCGCCACGTGGAGCCGGCTCTGAGAACGGCCCACGCGGGACCGCCCCATAGAATGTTGATCTGCCATACTGTGTCCCGGTGGCCTGAAAGATTTCAGCGCTTTCGATAGCCGATCCGGCGCCGACTTCCAACTCCGCACCAGACCGGGGCAGGCCCGGTGCGATGACGGTTGGATGCCCGCCGGCCCGCTCAACAGGGCGTAACACATGACCCCGCTTGGCAGCGGTGTATTGGGACACTTTTGGCTGGCGGAAGTGAGGCGCGTAGAGCCGCGAGGGCATAAAATCCCAGGGCGGCCCCACTTCGCCGCCTACGCTGCCTCGCGCCGCCACTCGGGAAACGGATCAGGCAAGTTCGCCCACGCTTTCGTGTCCACGGTGCCGGTTCTGGGCAGCGCCAGCAGGCAGGCATCCAACTTGGCCTTGATCGCTGCCTGGTCCATCTCGCGCGTGCCGATGAACACGATCTCCTGCCGCCGGTCACCCCAGAGCTCGTGCCAGGTCTTGTTGATCCGCTTCACGAGGCTATCGTCCGCCGGCCAGTTCGACTTCGGCACGGCAGCCCACCAGTACCCGATCGCCTCATGCCGGACGAGCGCGCCCGCCTGCGCCAGTTCTCCCACCCACTGCGGACGCGTGGCGAGCCAGAAAAACCCCTTGGCGCGGATCACGCCCGGCCAGGATTTGGAGAAGAAGGTATGCAGCTTCGCGGGCTCAAAAGGCCCCCGCGCCCGGTAAACGAAGCTCGAAATCCCATACTCCGCCGTCTCCGGCTGATGATCCTTGAAGCCGTTCAGTTCTTTGTACCAAGTCGGGTGCCGGTGCGCGGTGTCAAAGTCAAAGAGCCCCGTGTCCAGGATCGAACGGGGATCGACCTTGGCGTGGCTCGTCTCGATGATGCGTGCTCCCGAATTGAGCGACCGCACGATCGCGCGCGCCGCCTCGCGTTCGGCCGGCGTGGCGATGTCGGTCTTGTTCAAAATGATGACGTCGGCGAACTCGATCTGATCGACCAGCAATTGCACCAGCGGCCGCTCGTCGGCATCGCCTGCCACCTCGCCGCGGTCTTTCAGAAAATCATGCGAGGAATAGTCTTTCAGGAGATGCGCCGTATCGACCACCGTCACCATCGTGTCGAGCCGCGCCACGTCCGACAGGCTGACGCCTTCTTCGTCGCGGAATTCGAACGTGGTGGCGACCGGCAGCGGCTCCGCGATGCCCGTGGACTCGATCAGCAGATAATCAAACCGGCCCTCGGCCGCGAGCCGCCGCACTTCCTTCAAAAGATCGTCGCGCAGCGTGCAGCAGATGCACCCGTTCGACATTTCAACGAGTGTCTCCTCTGTGCGCTTCAGGTCCGCCCCGCCGCGCTCCACGAGCTCCGCGTCGATGTTCACCTCGCTCATGTCGTTAACAATCACCGCGACGCGCAAACCCTCGCGGTTGTTGAGCACATGGTTGAGCAACGTCGTCTTGCCAGCCCCGAGAAACCCCGACAGCACGGTCACGGGCAGGCGCCGGTCCTCAGTTGCAGACTGCTGATCAAGATGACGGGCAACGGTGTCGTCCATGGCGTGACCTCCAATTTGTCCGGATGTTATAATATCCGCTACAAAGGTGAGGCCACCCTGTCAAGCCGGGTGCGGAAGACCCGATCGCGGCAGGGACAGTTCTCGCAGGTCGGCAAACGGCAATCGGCCCACGCGTGCATCCCCCCTGAGGAAAATCGGCCAGTGAGGAAAACAGCTCAACTTTGCCTTGCGAACGCCGCCCCGATACCGGACAAGAACGGCGTGACCAAGAAGCCCGTCAAACGCCGCCCATCAGGTGAGCAAGACCGTCTGATCTCGGATGCCCTCCGGGACGCTGGCCGGCCTGTAAGCGCCTACGAAATCATCGACAGTCTGCGGGATAAGGCGACGCTGGCCCCGCAAACCGTCTACCGCTCACTCGATCGCTTGATTGCGTCGGGCGCCGCCCATCGCCTTGAAAGCCTCAACGCTTTCGTCGCCTGCAGCCACGCCATCCACAAAGGTTCAGCCGTCTTTGCGATCTGCGACCGCTGCGGCGGCGTTGACGAATTCGACGAGCCAAAAGCCCTGAAGGCGCTCTCCGACTGGGCGGCCAACGCGCGCTTCACCCTGCGTCAGATGACGCTCGAACTGCGCGGCACCTGCGCCCGCTGTACCCAGACCTCGTCCATCGCCTAAACCTCCCCGTCGCGCGTGCCGGGTGTGGCCGCCAAGCCGCAACCGATGAGCCGTTGATGGGACCGGTCGCCAAGACCGCTTGCCTAAGCGGATAATATCCGCTTCTCTCGGATGAGATAGTATAACATCCGGGTAGTTGGCGATGATCAGTTTGAGAGTGGGAATACCGCTGAGCGAAAAGGAACGGTTGGCCCCCCGCGCGCGCCTGTTTCTGACGGCTGCGGCGGTCGCGACAGTGTCGGCGGTCCAGAGCGGCCCCGCGGCCGCCCAGAACGCCGCCGCTGTCGAACTTCCCGAGGTCGTAGTCACCGCCCCAAGTCCCGTGGCCAAACCCAAGAAGGTCGCCAAGAAGAAGCCCGCGCCGCAGCAACAGGCCGCGCCCGAACCTGCCCCGGCCTCTCAAGCATCCATTTCGGCTGAGCCCGAACCCGTGGGCCCGGCGGAAGAAACCGTCACGCCGCAAGCGCTGGGCGATCAATTGCCCGGCACGCTGCTCGTCGTCGATGACGCCTTCGTGCCCGTCACCGTCACCACCGAACGCGAGATCGAGGCGACCCGCGGATCGACACTCACTGAAACGCTGCAAACCAAACCCGGCATTTCCGGTACCACGTTCGCTGCCGGCTCCAACCGGCCCATCATTCGCGGTCTCGATACCTATCGCGTCCGCGTCCAGGAAAACGGCATCGGCAGCGGCGACGTCGCAGCCCTCTCCGAAGACCACGCCGTTCCCATCGATCCGTCCTCCGCCTCGCGCGTCGAAGTGGTACGCGGCCCCGCAACGCTTCGCTACGGCAGCCAGGCCATCGGCGGCGTCGTCGCCGTGGAGAACGATCGCATTCCGTCCGCCATCCCGAACGGTGGCTTCTCCGGCGAAATTCGCGGCGGCATCTCCTCCGTCGATGACGGCCGCGACGGCTCTTTCCGCGCCACCGCAGGAGCAAGCGGCATTGCCGTCCACGCCGATGGCTTCAAGCGCCGCGCCGATGATTACGACACCCCGCGCGGACGCCAACTCAACACCTTCGTTGATAGCGAAGGCGGTGCGCTGGGCATTTCCATGGTCGGCTTGTCCGGCTTCCTCGGCGTCTCCGTCTCGCGCATCGAAAGCCTGTACGGCATCCCGGGCGAAGAAGCCGCCGAAGTGAGCCCGCGCATCGATCTCGAGCAGGATAAGCTCCAGGTCAAAGGCGAGTGGCGCGTAAAAGATTTCGGCGTTGAGGCGTTCCGCGTGTGGTTCGGGGCGTCCGACTACAAGCACACCGAAAACATCAACGAAGGCGCGGGTTTCGAAGTCGGCAATCTCTTCACCAATGAGGAATGGGAAGGCCGCATCGAAGCCCAGCATTTACCGCTCGTCACCTCACTCGGCACCCTGCGCGGCGCGATTGGAGCGCAAGCTTTCAACCGCGAGATCGAAGGACGCAATTTGGAAGGCGGCGATAGTCTGCTCGCCCCCGCCGAAACCGATAGCGTTGCCGCGTTTATCTTCGAAGAACTCGACGTCACCGATCGGCTGACCCTCCAGGCCGCCGCCCGGATTGAACACACCGAGGTCAATGGCTCTGGCCGTCTCGATCCGCTGAATGCCGGCGACACGCTGGTTGGCCTTAAGCGCGATTTCACCCCTGTCAGCGTCAGCCTCGGCGGCCTCTACAAACTGCCCGGCGCGCACGTCGTCTCTCTCAACGGCCAATATGTCGAACGCGCGCCCGATGCCGGTGAACTGTTTTCCGCCGGCGTGCATGAAGCGACCGGAACGTTCGAAATCGGCAACCCCGATCTCGATGTCGAAAAGGCAATCACGGTCGAAGCCGGTCTCAGAAAGGCAACCGGCGCCTTCCGCTACGATGCGACGGCTTACTACACGCGCTTCGACGGGTTCATTTTCAAAGGCCTCACCGGCGTCGAATGTCTTGAAGACCTCGCTTCTTGCGGCGGCCCGATAGGGCCGGGTGACGAGCCGTTGGATCAAGTCCTCTTCGATCAGCGCGATGCCCGCTTCTACGGCGTGGAAATCGCGGCCCAATATGACGTATCTCCAATCTGGAACGGCGTTTGGGGCATCGAAGGCCAGTATGACTTTGTGAATGCCGAGTTCTCCAACGGCGACAAGGTTCCTCGCATCCCGCCCCACCGTCTCGGGGGTGGCCTCTACTATCGCGACCTCAACTGGTTCGCCCGCGCCGGCGTCCTCCACGCCTTCGACCAGGACCGCTTCGCTGCCGAATTCGAAGAGATCGCAACCCCGGGTTACACGCTCGTCTCCGCCGAATTGAGCTACACGGCGCGCATGACCGGCTTAGCGGGGGTCCCCCAGGAAATGACGATCGGCCTCAAGGGTGAAAACCTCGCCGACGACGAAATCCTGAACCATGCCTCCTTCAAGCGCCGCGAAGACGTCCTCCTCCCCGGCGCCAGCGTTCGCCTGTTCGGCTCGATCAAACTGAATTGAGCCGGGGACAGTGTGACGGTCCTGTGATCCACCCCCGGCCCTGACCCGTTGTGACTTTAACGGGTCAACATCGAGGGGCGCGGGTCGTCAGGCCGCGAGAAGCGATGCAGCGGTTACGGGATCGGAATGGCGGCGGACGGCGCATCCGCGCTTTGCTGATAGGTACCAGTCTTGTCCTTTCCACGGTGTCCGCCGGGGCCGCCGAGCCCGCCCTTGTCACGCCCACCATGAAATTGCCGGGCCAACTCCTGAAGCCCGTCGAACCCCATCCCGACGTGACGACCATGGAGATTCGGGCCGCCGAGGGCCTTACCAACGACACCACGGCCGGCGAGATCACCGCAGCCCTGTTCAACGCCAAGCCGGCCGGCGCCAGCGTCGACTTCTCCGGCCGCGGCCTCAAACACCTCGACCTCTCCGAACTCGACTTCAAAGGGGCCCGCCTCACGCGGTCCGACGTTTTCGGCACCGATCTCACCAAGGCCAATCTCGCCAAAACAGACCTCGCCGGCGCCCGCCTCGACCGCACGGTCCTGACGTTCGCGAATTTCGCCGGAGCCAACCTCGAAGGCGCAACCCTGATGCGCCCGACGATCTACTCCGATCTGCGCAGCGATTGGCGCGAAGCCCCCGTGTTCGACAACGCCAATCTGCGCGGCGTCCGTCTGACCGGCCGCATCGATGGCACGTCCTTTAAAGGCGCCGACCTCTCCGGCCTCGACTTTTCGCCCCACGAGCCCCGTGCCGACATCTCCTTTCTCCCGCGCAACTTCTGCCGCGGCTGCCGCTTCGATGGCGCCACACTGGCCGGTGCCAACTTCGATGACGCCTCCCTCGCCATGGCCTCATTTGCCGGCGCCAACCTGTCCGGCGCCCGCCTCACCCGAACCGACCTCAGCCGCGTCGATTTCACGGGGGCCGACGTCACAGGTGTGGATTTCGCCGGTGCCGATCTCGCCGATGCGGACTTGAGGCAGGTCAAGGGCCTTGAAAGCGCCAAGGGTTTAGGCCTAGCTCTCAACCTGGAAAGAGCGCTGAGATAAAACAGCGCCGGTCATCTGGGTGGAAGAGCATCGCATGCCCCTCGTCACGCCGCTGAAAGCCCGCGCACGCTGCTGGGCCGCACTTGTCGTCATGGCGCTGACGGCATTCGTTCCGGCGGTGGTCCCGGCTCAGGACTTGCCCGAAGTCGACACTGCGCTTGTCATCTCCGTCGACGTTTCCAATTCCGTCGACGCCACCCGCTATCAACTCCAGCTCGAAGGCATCGCCAAGGCGCTCGAAGATGAGGCCGTCATCGAAGCGATCCTAACCGGCGGCCGCGGCAGCATTCTCCTGTCGCTCGTTATGTGGGCAGATAAGCCCAAGATCATGGTCCCGTGGACCAAGATCGGCTCCAAGGAAGAGGCCCTCGCCTTGGCGGCGCAGGTGCGCAAGCTCCCGCGCGAAGAGGGCGAGTTCACCTGTATGTCCGGCATGATGCGAATGATCGCCGACAAGGTCGTCACGCAGATCCCGGCTCAAGCGACCCGCATCGTGGTCGACGTTTCGGGCGATGGCAAAGACAACTGCAACCGCGAGGAGCCGGTCGACGTGGTGCGCGATGAACTGGTTGCCTCTGGCGTCATCATCAACGGCCTTCCCATCCTCGAAGGTGACGGCCCAACGCTCGAAGGGTGGTATCGCGATTATGTCGTCGGCGGCACCGGCGCCTTCGTGCTCCCCGCCAAAGGCTTCGCCGACTTTGGCAACGCCATCCGCCAGAAGTTCGTCATCGAAATCAGCGGCATCCCACCGCCGTCCAAGTACGCAAAGGCGGACTGAAACAGCCCGCCCCGCTCAGGTCTCGATGTGAAAGTCGTCCGCCGCGATCAGGTATCGTTCATCGTCGTCGGCTGGCACTTCCAGCGCTTCACGGTCCACTGCGGATGCGTCTCCTGCCAATTGGCGAGGAACGGCGGCGCGATCAGCGCACACTGGACCGTGTCCATGTCGCCATCGACGGGCAGCGTGTAATCTTTGCAGCTCTTAGGATCTGCAACGAGGCAGGCTGAGATCACGATCGTCAGCATGGGGCGGATATCTCCCGGTTTTCTTGTTGCGGGCATCTCGCCCGGAGCCGGGCGGCGGTTCCCGCAGCCCAACGTATGTTGATCTACGCCCGCACTCTAGGCCCGGATCAGCAACGTCGGAAAGATGGCCGGGAAAGCCAACCTCAGCCTGTTAGCAGCAACTCGCCCTTGCCGATCGTCGCCAAGTCACCCGCATAGCGCCGGACCCGTGCCGGTAAGGCGGCCGGCGCCAGCGGCCCGAGTTCCGCCGCCACGAACCGGCTGATCAGACGCAGAAAAACCATGTCGTGCTCGCCACAGTCTGCGAACGTGTCGAGCATCTGCTCGGCCTTCGGACCAATCAGCGTGCCGCGCCGCATCAGTGTGCCAGCCGCCGGGCCAAACCCGCCCTCGGCCCAGATCGTGCCGCCCGCCATGCGCGAACCGGCCATTGCACCGGTCTTGCCTTTGACGACGATGGTGCCGCGCCGCATCCGGTCGCCGGCCCGCTCGCCAATATCGCCGCCGACGCGGATCACGCCGCCGGCCATGCCAAACTTCTCGCCCGGCGTCATCGCGCCTACGAAATTGCCAGCCGATCCCGCGACCGTGATCAACCCGCCCTTCATGCCAGATCCGAGGTAGTTCCCAGCCGATCCTTTGATATCCAGCCGTCCGCCCTTCATGAACCGGCCGGCATAGGAGCCCACATCACCTTCGACGACGATAGTGCCCGACTTCAGATGATCGCCGATCCCGTCGCACGCGGCCGTCGTGCCGGTGAGAACCAGCGTATCCGCATCGCCAATGGCCGAGACCTCAAAAAGATCGCCAACCGACCCGCCTTCAAACGGCATTCGCGCGACGTTGGCCGCCGTCTCGGCCGTCAGCACAGGCGGCTGCAGGCAGGACAGATCGAGACGCCCCACGGGGGCCGATTTCAAACGCAGCCTGAGCCCGCTCATGCGACGTAATCCTTCAGGTGATAATGATGCTGACCGAGTTTGCCGCCGTAATTTCCGGCCGAAACGCGAGTCACGCCCTTTGAAGCGCCGATGTCGGTGACGGCCTTGAGACCCACGCGCATGGCATCCGAGACCGCCTTCGACGTCAAACCGTCGATGACGATTTCGAGCACGGCGATGGTGTCCGCATCGAGTTCGGATTTAGTCGTGCCGCGCAGCGTCGGACAGAACGCGTTGTTGGTTGAGGCGACCGCGCCCTTGTATTTCGAGCCGACCTTCGAGCCCGAGCGCACGATGCCGCCGGGGAACGGCGTGATCACGTCCGGAAGCTTATTGATGGCAGCCACCGCAGCTTCCGCCGTTTCCAAAAGCCCCACGCGATCGCGCCCAAGGATCAAAAGATTACCGCCGCCGACCGCATCCGTCGTGACCCCGACGGTGTCCTCGATGGTGAATTCCCCGTCCATCACCGGCACGCGCCAGAACCGGCGCCCGCCGAACCGCTTCGACTGCTGCCAGCCGTCGCCGAAAAAGCGCGGACCGGCCGACAGTGCCAAACGTTGCGCGCTCTCAAGACCGTTGTAGCAAGCCGATCCCGGGCTCGTCAGAACGCACTGTCCGACACGATTTTTAAGCTGAGGCAGAATGGCGTCCGGCGAGAATCCGAAAATGAGCACGCGCACGCCGGGCCGCCCGTCGGGCGTCTCCGACGCCGGCACTTCGTAATCGATCCCGCATTCCGCACCGCAGCCGATCACCGATGTGCCAAAGCCCGTCATGGTCTGGGCCGCGATGTTGGCCCACTTCTGGCTGTCCGCGGTGATGATGAGGGCCGTACCGCTCATCCCGAACGCTTCGGCGAATGTATCGTCGATGGCGACGCCGTTGACCTTCATGTTCTGGCTGCCCGTCATTTGCGTGCCCCGGTCGGATGGACGACGAGGCAGCCGCACGTCCCCGGTGCATGTCCGCAGCCGGGCGCGGTGATCTCTTCGTCGGAGAGACGGAAGTTCTCCATCTGCACCGTGTGGTAGGTTTCAAAATAGTCCTTCAACGGCTTCTCGACGCGCTTGCGATCGTATTCCGGCCGAACAACATGCGTGTCGCCCGTTACGACCTTCACGATCTTCCCGTTGCGCACGATCATCTCGCCGTTCTTGAACACGAACGCCGGCGTTGTGAACATCGCCTCCCGATCCGGGTTGTCCTCATAAACCGTGATGTCGGCACACGCCCCGACGCCGAGATGACCGCGATCCTTCAGACCCAGCGACTTCGCCGGTCCCGCCCGCGTCATGATTGCGATTTCATAGAGCGTGTACTCGCGCGTGATCGAACCCAGGATTGAGGCAGCCTGCGCACCTGGATGAATGCGCCGCAGCATCTCGTTACGGAAGGTCTTGTCCATGAGTAGCCGGATGAGATGCGGATAGGTCGTAAACGGCGCGCCGTTGGGATGATCCGTCGTGAGGAAGATGCGCCAGGGATCGTTGACGAGCAGGAACATCTCAAGCCCGATCGCCCACTGCAGCGCATTCACGAAGCTCTTGTCGCGATATTTCATCGGAACGACGCCGCAACCCGCGTCGCACTCGATGTCCATCACCACCCACTTTTTCGGGTGCGCGCTCTTCGTATTGCCATACTGGCGCATCGAGTCGCCGGACGCCGTGCACGTCTGCCCGAACAAAATCTGCCCGATATCGATCGATACGTTCTTGTGCTGATTGATGAGTTCCGCGATCTCCGCCGCACCCGACGAAAACTTCATGTCGCCTTCGGTGCCGTAGCTGTGGAACTGAATGTGCGTCAGGTGGATCGGCGTGCCCTCGGCGGCGCGGATCGTGTTGACGGTCGTCTCCTTGTTGCCGGGCACACCGAGGTTGCAGCCGTGAATGTGGATCGGATGCGGCACGCCCAGTTCTTGCAGCGAACGCCCAAGCGTCAGAATGATGTCGCGCGGCGTCACGCCATAGAAGGAATGCTTCTCGTCGAGATCGAGCTTTCGCTGGTTGAACTTGAACGCCGAGATGCCGCCCGGGTTCACGACCTTTACGGCGAGCGCCTGCGCCGCATGCATGCTCCAGGCGATGTAATCCTTGATCTCTTCCTTGTGCCCGCCTTTGGCCAGCAACCGCAGGAAGTAATCGTCCGACCCGAGCATCACGAACGCGCCCTTGTCGATCATGGGCGTGTCGGCCATTTCCATGTGCGCCTGGCGCGCGTTCGCCGGCAGCATCGCCGGCTCGAAGGCGGCCGTGTAGCCCATCTCCGCGTAGCGGTAGCCCGCCGTCAGCGTCGACGGCACCGCATGTCCGCAACCTGCGCGCGTGAGATCTCCGCGCGCCACCTCGTGGCCCCGGTGATCTTCCGGCAGCATCATGCGCGCGATGGTCACCTTGCCGCCGCCGATATGCGAATGCGGATCGATGCCGCCCGCCATGACGACCTTGCCGCCAAGGTTGAATTCCTGATGCACGCGGTCAGTGGCGGCCGGCGTTACGACGCGACCGTCGCGCACGTAAATGTCCCGGATCTGCCCGTCGACGCCGTTCGCGGGATCGTAGATCTTACCGCCGGTGAACTTGATCAGCATGGGTCGATTGTCTTTCGAGAGAACTAAAGAGCAGCTTCGATGGCGGCGAGAACGTCAACGGTGCGCGCCAGGCCCGCATCGCGGCCCAGATCGCGCAACGGCAGCGACACGACGCTGTCGCAGCGCACGAGCTGTCCGCGGTGATCGATGCCAGGCGTGCCGACGGGAATAAAAACCTCCGGTTCGCGCGCAAGCTTCAAGTCGTGTGAGCCCAGAACCACGGTCGCAATGTCGGTGGCAGGCGGCGCCAGATCCGCCGTGAAGCTCGATAGCCAAACGAGGCAATCCGTCTGCTTAGACGCGATCAGAGCCGGAATGGCGTACATTTCAGGATCGTAGTGCGGCGCGCCGGTCTCGAAGCTGACGCGCAGCGGATACCCCGACTGCCACGCACAGACCGACGCCGCTGTGCTGGCGCCCTCGTTGCCGCCGAGCGACAAACCGGCAAAGCGCTGCGTCACGTTCAGGTCTTTCACGAACTCGCAGATCTGATGGACGGTGAGATCGGCGTTGGGGAAATCGAGACCCGGCGGCACCCAGACGATGACGCCGTACTCAGCCTTATGGCAACGCGCAAGCAGGTCTTCGATCTGCGCCTTTGCGACGCCCGCGATCGTATCCGCCGGCAGCGGCGCACCCTTTTTCAACGTGCGCAGCGCGGACACCACTTCGCCGATGCGGTGCTTCGGGCAATTGATTGTCACCACATCGCCGATGCGCGTACCCGTCGCCGCCGAAGTGTCGTATCCCTCGCCGAGGAACACCACCGTCCGCTTCGGCGGATCGTCGGCGAACATCGACTTTTCGTTACACACGATGCGCTCGAAGAAGCGCGGGTGAAAGCGGTGAACGTCGCTGGCGATGATAAAGAGATCGGCTCGGTTACGCGCTTCAGTCAGCGTGGTCATGAAGTACCCGCTGGTCTGCAGCACCTTGATGTTGCGGCCCTGCGCTTCGCTGAAGGCATGGTCGACGACGCCCCGCGACTTGTCCGCAATCGACATGATTGCGCGCATCCCGTCCACGTCTGTCGCGAGCCCGCCATAAGCCGGAAGCTTGGCCTTCTTGATCAACGCCACGGCCGCCGCGATGGCCTCACCCAGCGAAACCGTCTTTCCGCCAACTCGGGGCTGCGTCGCCGTCAAAGGCCGCTCGAACCCGGCCTTCGCCTTGTCGCAGCCGTTGCGCGTGACGGTCAGCGCCTGGCCCGAACGGGCAATCTCCAGGTCATCGCAGCGCAATCCGCAGAACGGACAGGTGACGTGGGCATGGGTTTGTGCAGCGGAGGCCGGTGCTGAAGGTGCACCCGCTTGGGAAGCGCTCATGGATTGGGGCTCGTTCTTTAGTTGGAGGCGCACAAAAGCATGGGAGCATGGTCCCTGACAACAGCGATGGCCCCGTTCAGCCCGATCCACCGGGCGGCGAAATCGCGCGGGCCCCCGCTACACGGTGCAACCACCCAATTGCACTCACAATTGCCCCTCACTATGGTGCCCGCCCGCGGACCTGCTCGGGCCGGCGAAAAAACGAAGCTCTGGAGGAGACTTGATCGTGAGAGTGGTGGCATCCTTAATGGTGGCGCTTTGGGCGCTGGCACCGGTGGCGGCAGAGGCGCATGGCCCGTCGCGCCAGAAGGTGGTCTCGAAAATCGAGATCAACGCGCCGGTGGACAAGGTCTGGGCCGCGGTCGGCAACTTCCAGGATATGAGCTGGCATCCCGCAGTTGCGAAGACGGAAGGCACGGGCGGCAATGATGTTGGCGCAACCCGTAAGCTGACGCTCCAATCGGGCGGCGTCATCAACGAGAAGCTGACGAAGTACTCGGCTGAAGAGCGGGGCCTCGCCTACGAGATCACCGACGTCGACGTGAAGGTGCTGCCGGTCACCAACTACTCCGCCCAGCTGAACGTCTCCGGTACCGGCGAAAAGACCATCGTCGAGTGGCGCGCCGCCTTCTATCGCGGCTTCGTGAACAACGATCCCCCGCCGGAACTCTCCGACGAAGCCGCCGTCAAGGCTGTGAGCGAGATCGTCGAGGGCGGCCTAGGCGCCCTGAAGAAGAAGTTCGAAGGCGGCTGAGGCTAAATTTGACGTATCGATTTTCAACGGCCCGGCTCCCGCCGGGCCGTTTTCATTTCCGCCATGCAGATCGGGAACTTAGCCTCTTTCCCCCGGGCACTCCTCCCCGTAACCGTCCGCGCCGCTGCCATTTGCGATGCGCCGCCACGGTGCTGAGGAGAAACGACCGTCATGCAGAAACTCGTGAAAGCCTTTACCGTTTTGTTCGCACTGCTGCCGTTCGCGGCCGCGCACGCCCACGGTCCGTCGCGGCAAAAGGTGGTCGAAACCATTGAGATCAATGCCCCGGCAGATAAAGTCTGGGCCGTCATCAGCAACTACAAGGACTTCACCTGGCACCCCGACATCGCCAAGAGCGAGGCGAATGACGGCATGGAAGTGGAAAAGACGAAGCGCAGACTCACCTTCAAAAAGGGCGGCGTCGTCACCGACAAGCTGATGGCCTATGAGCCGGATCGCAAATACATCTCGTACATGACTGTCGATGTGGATCTGAAGATGCTGCCGGTTTCCGGCTATTCGTCCTATTTTACCGTCACTCCGGATGGCGATAAAACCAAGCTTGAATGGAAGGGCGCGTTCTATCGTGGTTATGTGAACAACAACCCTCCGCCGGAACTCTCCGATAAGGCCGCCGTCGATGCCGTCACCGCGTTCCAGCGCGCCGGCCTCGAAGCCTTGAAAGCCAAGATCGAAAGCGGAAGCTAAGGACACGCATGCCCCCCACCGCGCGCGCTGCAAATCAGTCATTCCGGCAGAACGGGCGCTGGGCCGCCGCGGCCGTGGCCAGTCTTGTAGCCCTTGCCTTCGCGCTACACCTGGGGGCCGCGCGGGCAGGGGAGGGCACGACCGCCAAAAACGCCTATGTCACCAATCAACTCGGCAACAGTCTCTCCGTCGTCGATCTCGGCGCTGGCAAGCAGACCGCCGAAATCACCATCGGCGGTAAGCCCGCCGGCATTGCCCTGTCGCCGGACGGATCGCGCGCCTACGTCGCCGCTCCGGACAGCCGCGAAATTGTCTCCGTCGACACCGTGACGCAAAAAGTACTGAAACGCGCTAACATCGGCCAAGGCCCCCTCGGCATCGCGGTCAATCCACAGTCCGGCGTGATCTATGTCGCCGACTGGTACGAACACCGCCTCTACGCAGTCGATCCGTTAACGCTCGCCATCACCGCCACCGTCGCCACCGGCCAGTCCCCGTCGGGCGTCGCCGTCACCGCCGATGGGTCAAACATCCTCACCGCCGATCGCGACAGCAACCAAGTCTCCATCATCGACGCGGCCACCTTCAAAGTAACCGCAACCATGCCGACCGGCGAACGCCCCTTCGGCGTCACGATCGATGACGCAGCTGGGCGCGCCTACACGGCCAACGTCGCCTCAAATTCGATGACCGTCCTCGACCTGAAAGCCCGAACTCAACTGCAAGACGTGCCCGTCGGCCTGCGTCCCTACGCCGTCGCCCGCGCCGGCAACGCGCTGTTCGTCACCAACCAGCACGCCGAAAGCGTCTCCGTCATCGACGCCACGTCACTGAGCCCCATCAAGACGATCCGCGTCGGCAGCTTCCCCGAAGGCATCGAGGCCGACCCCACCGGCACCGCCATCTGGGTCGCCTGCTGGGACGCCAATACGTTGGAAAAGATCGACGTGGCGACCCTCACCGTCGTCGCCCGCATACCGGTCGGAGAGGGGCCCCGCGCCTTCGGCAAATTCCTACGCTAACCCGTTGGCGCCGGGAGCCTTTCCAACGATCCAACCTTAAATCTTTGCAATCTGGAGAATTTATCCCTGCCGCCGCGCTGGGCATTTGCTAATGGTCCGGCTTGGATGGCACCCGGCCGGGTGCCACGAGCTATGATCTACCCGCAGGGCACGCCACGCTGGCCGCAAGGCTGACGACGAGCGCCACAAAGGCCCGCGGGATCAACGGAGGAATTCGAGAATGTTGCGCATCGTGCGTGGATTGGTTCCCGCTCTCGCCCTGGCAATTGCCGTCCCGTTCGCGGCTGGCCCCGCAGCCGCCGATCAGTACGAGGCCGCCGATCTGATCTTCAAATCCCGCCATCTCGATCTCGTGCCCAAGGGCACCGGCGTCGCCTACAAGTTCGAGCACACGGTCTCGGACGAAAAGCTGATGGGCAAGCCGTTCACCGACGACGTCAAAATCGCCGTTACCGACGTCAATGCCGAAGGCCAGCGCGTCCTCGACGTGACTGTGTTCACGGGCGAGCGTCAGCGCCCTGTGCAGAACTACGACGGTCTCACCATCAACCCCGTGTTCATCTGGTTCCTCGACAAGTCCGTCGAAAACTTCCGTACGGTGGCCGGCGGCAAGCAGCCCTACCTGAAGGGGCGCATGAAAGAAGCGTTCGTCGAAAAGCCTAAGCTGGAAGACGTCAAGGTGGAGTTCGGCGGCAAGACGATCGACGCCAAGAAGGTGACCATCGAGCCCTTCGTCAATGATCCCAACAAGCACAAGATGCAGGGTTATGAGAATTCCAAATTCTCGTTCGTCATGAGCAAGGACATTCCCGGCTACTTCTATGAAATGAACGCGGATTTCTTGAGCACCCAAGCCGGCACTGGCAAGCTCAGCGACCGCCTTAGCCTCGTCGAAGCCAAATAATCGGAGGCATCGTGATGCGCAAACTCATCAGGTTGGCAGTACCCGCGGTCGCAGCGCTGGGCATGGGGCTTTCCACTGCCTTTGCTCAGGATATCGATGCCGACACAGCCAACGACTACCCGACCTTCAACCGCGCCGACTATGTCTTCGGATGCATGCAGGTCAATGGCAACACCCGGCTCGCCCTGGAACGCTGCGCATGTTCGATCGACGTGATCGCGTCCATTCTACCTTTCAAGGTGTATGAAGAGGCCGAAACGATCATGTCGATCCGCCAGCGGGGCGGTGAAAGCGTCGCCCAGTTCAACCGTCCGGAATCGCAAGCCATCATCACCCAGTTGAAGCAAGCTCAGATCGAGGGCGAGTTGCGTTGCTTCTGACGCAATGATGTTGAAAAATAAAAAGGGGCGCAGTCCTGAAGGCTGCGCCCCTTTTTGCGTGAACAAGCTTTGCGGCCTTAAGACCCCTTCGGCCCCGTGCGGCCGGTGAAGACTTTGCCTTCGGTGTCGGTCGCCGTCACGTCCAGCGTTTCGTCGCTGCCAGCGGCATACGTAAAGCGGAAGTTGGGATCCTCAGAAATCGAAATCCCACCCGTCATTTTAAACACGAGGTCGTTGCCGCGCTTAACGTCGATCTCGCGAACGAACCGCGCCGGAATGTAGAACCCCGTCGCCTGATTGAGCTGCAGACCCGAGTACTGCGGATGCTTGATCATCAGCTGGCCCTGGCGCAGCCCGGCTGCGGCGTCAGTTGTCTCGAGCGTCTTCACGATCATGCGTCCCGCATCGGCCAGCGCCGCGTCCGTATCCTTGAGCGCCGGCGCCGAGCAGCCACCCGCCGCCTTCACGAACTTCGTCGCCATGTGCAATTTGCCGTCGTCGGTTTCAACGACCGCGCGCACGTTGGAATACATGTCCACGCGCACCCGCGTCGACAGCACCCGCTCGCCCTCACCCGCTGCCGGCCCATAGGCGAACTCCGCCACCACTGGCGCCGGGTTTTTATCCACGATCAGCGTCATCCGGGTGACCCGCTTGGCGGCATCCGCGGGGATGCGCACCGTGACGGGCACGAGCGCGGCATCATCTGCGCGCGGCGGCGCTTCAATCGTCACCACGGAAGCATTTTCCGCCGGCACCTTGGCGCCGAAGATATCCTTCTGCAGCGTTGGCCACAGATCCGCTTCGATCAGCGCGTTCCCCGATGCCGGCTCGGCGGCAGTCACGGGCGATGCTCCAACTGCAACGATGGCGAGAGCCGCCGCTGCAAATGAGGCTTTCCAGGTGAGGCGATGGACTTGCATCTCGGGTTCTCCAAACGACTTTTGTCGTCTTGTTTGTTGGTCGTGATCGGAAAGTCTGGAGGTCCTACTCCCACTCCAACTCGGCAAACGCCGCCGAAACATTGCGCTTATGATACTCGTCAAACAGCTGCCACGCATCCTTTTCCGAGGCCCCGGCACTTTCCGTGGCTTCCGCTAACGTCCGGCCCTGTTTGATCAGCGCCCGCACGTCGGTCGCCACCGTCGTGAGATACCGCTGCAGAGGGGTCGCCGCGTCCGCCCAGGTCAGCGCGGCTGGTCCATGCCCCGGCACCACCCGCGCCGGCGGGGTCTGACCGAACCGGTCCAGCAGCGCCATCCAACCCTTGATCGAACCGTCGATGGTTGGAATGTGCTCCACAAAAAGCAGATCGCCCATGAAGACAGTACCAGTCGCGCTGTCGGTGACGGTCAGATCGTTGTCCGTATGCGCCGTCGGTTGCGCGGTGAGTTCCAGCGTCCGCCCGCCCAAATCCAGCGTCTCGGTCGCGGCGACTTTCATCGTCGGCGGCAAGATCTTCGTGCCCTCGAACGCCGCCGCGCCCAACAGCTCTTTGTTGATCGCGAGATAGCGGTCCGCCCGCGCCAACAATCCGCGCTCCATTTTGTGATGTCCCACGAACGTCACGCCCTCGGCTGCGAATGCCACGTTGCCGAACACATGATCCGGATGCATGTGGGTATTGATCACGAACCGGATCGGCACGTCTGTGACGGCCGTCACCGCCGCCTTTAAAGCGCGCCCGACGATCGGCGAGCCACCGGTGTCGATGACGGCCACCGCATCACGTCCGACAACGAAGCCCGGGTTGGAGATGTCGCCCTGATTGGCAGGCGTGAACACCGCGTGCTGCCCCCGGTGTACGAAGACCCCTGGCGCCACCTCGACCGCAAAACCGCCCGCCGCTCCAGCAGGCACCACGCGCAGGATCGGCGTGGCGGCCAGAGCGAGGCCAGCAGCAAGGCACGTCCGGCGGTTCATGGTCATCAAGACACCTGCGTTGGCGAGGGCCGACATAGCTTCCAGGTATATATGCGGGCCCTGGCGCGGCAATTCCAGAATCTCCCGCGGATCGTCGGGATCGTCCGGGAAACATGCGAAATTTGCTCCGGGAAGGCATCGCAAGCGTTTGAATTCAATATAAAATATATTGAGCACGCGCTAGCATCTAACGAGATTTTCCGCACTAGGGGGGCATAAATTATCCACATTCAGAATACAAAATCAATAGACAAAACGCCTGCGGCCAACGTGTTTCAACTTTACGTGCGCTGCAGCATGAGCAGCACCGCAATCGTAAGGACATGAAAATAATCAAAGAAAATGGCGCCACCCCGAGAACGGTGGGGTGTCACATAAAAAGCGACTTCACGGATTGGCTTGCGGACCTCACGACAAAGTGTCTAGATGCCGCGCGGTGATGAGACCCGGAGGAAGCGTTCGGAGGAGCGTTTCCCGTCAGTGCAGGAACCGGACAAGGGGAATAATCCCTGCTGGTAGCCCGCTCGGAGCAAACCGAGGCTGATCATCATGCAAGCGTGGCAAGAACCTCAAGGAGGAAGCGCGATGCGCAAAAGTGCACTCGCTATTGGTCTGCTCGCCTCGGCGGCGGCATCGCCTGTCTGGGCGAACGACGACGTCAAGAAGGCGATCGCAGATCCGAACAACTGGGCTGTCCAGATGGGCAACTACGAGGGTTGGCGTTACTCTCGTCTTGACCAGATTAACACGTCGAACGTCAAGGACTTGAAGGTTGCTTGGCAGTTCTCGACCGGCGTTCTGCGCGGTCACGAGGGCTCGCCGCTGGTGATCGGCAACGAGATGTACGTCCACTCGGCGTTCCCGAACAAGGTCTTCAAGCTGAGCCTGGAAAACCCGGTTGAGCCGAAGATCCTCTGGAAGTACGAGCCCAAGCAGGATCCGTCGGTCATCCCCGTGATGTGCTGCGATACTGTGAACCGCGGTCCGACCATTGCTGGCGACACGCTGATCATGGGCCTCGCCGACACGACGATCGTCGCGCTCGACGCGAAGACCGGCAAGGAAAAGTGGAAGCAGGTTAACGGCGATCCCAAGAAGGGTGAAACCTACACCGGCAACGTTCTCATCATGGGCGACAAGGTCGTGATGGGTACCTCGGGCGCTGAGTTCGGCGTTCGCTGCCACGTGACGGCTTACTCGCTCGCCGATGGTAAGAAGCTCTGGCGCGCCTACTCGATGGGCCCGGATGCTGACATCATGGTCGATCCTGAAAAGACCCTGT
>LNFM01003602.1_pt1 | contig 30173 bp, 32 predicted proteins | sample 596031 | NCBI WGS metagenome assembly LNFM01 (sample SAMN04254537, study PRJNA301005) | activated carbon metagenome | isolation source: dual media filters at the Ann Arbor, Michigan drinking water treatment plant | place: USA: Ann Arbor
CTGGCGCACGAGGGGCGCGGCTGGGCGCTGACGCTTACGCCGGTGGAGCAGGCGCTGCGCGACGCGATCACGCGCGTCGTGCTGCGCGGGCAGGGCGATGCGGTGACCGCCGTCGACATCTTCGAAAGCGGTGGCGATCGCACCGAGCTTTCGATCACGCCGCTGGCATGAGACGCGTCGCGTGAGCCGCCCGTCGCCACACTGGCCGGGCCCGTGGCGCTGGGCGGCCTGGCTGCTGTGGGCGCTGCTGGGCGCGCTGGCGCTGGGCGTGGTCGGCCGCGCCTCGATCAGCACCGACATCACCGCGTTCCTGCCCGGGCCGGCCACGCGTGCGCAGGCGCTGCTTGCCGAGCAGTTGCGCGACGGCGTGGCGGCGCGCCTGATGCTGATCGGCATCGATCTGGGCGCGCCCACCGGGGACACCGCCGTCGACGCTGCGGCGGTGGCGCGGGCAGCGCGGCTATCTCGTGCGCTCGCGACCAGCCTGCGGTCTGACCCGCAGTTCGCTTATGTGCAGAATGGCGAGGCTGCGGCGCTGGAATCCGAACTGCAGGCGCTGCTGGCGGCGCGCTACCTCATCAGTCCGCAGGTCGACCCCAAGGCGTTCGATGTCGAGGGTCTGCGCGCGAGCTTCGAACGCCTTGAGACGCTGCTGCGCTCGGCCGCGGCACCGCTGCTCAATCGCATCGCCGCGCGCGATCCCACCGGCGAGTTGCTGGCGGTGTTGACGCAGCTGGGCGGTGCTGGTCAGGGGCCACCGACCCGCGACGGCGTCTGGTTCACGCGCGATGGCCGCACGGCGCTGGTGCTGGCGCAGACGCGCGCGGCCGGTTTCGATATCGACGGCCAGGCCGCGGCGGTGCAGGTGGTGGAGGCGGCCTTTGCCCGCGCCGTCGCCGACCCGGCGCCCGTTGACGCGGCAGTACCCGCCGCCGCGTCGCTGCAGCTGGCCGGTCCCGGCGTATTCGCGGTGCAGTCGCGCGCCGCGATCGAACGCGACGCGCATCGGCTGTCGATCATCGCCAGCGTGCTGATCGCGCTGTTGCTGCTCGCCACGCTGCGCAGCCCGCGCTTCCTGCTGCTGGCCGCGCTGCCGGTCGGCAGCGGCGTGCTCGCCGGTCTGGCCGCCGTTGCCGCCGGCTTCGGCACGATCCACGGCATCACCCTCGGTTTCGGCGTGACGCTGATCGGCGAGGCTGTCGACTATGCGATCTACGTGCAGGTGCAGCGGCGCGCCGGCACCGCCGACGCGCGACTGTGGCGCGCGCTGTGGCTGGCGGTGCTGACCTCGGCGGCGAGCTTCGTGGCGATGATGCTGTCCGGCTTCCAGGGGTTGATGCAACTCGGCGTGTTCTCGCTCGTGGGCCTGCTCGCGGCGGCGCTGGTGGCGCGCGTGCTGCTGCCGGCGGCGTTGCCGCCGCTGCCTGCAGCGCGTTTGGCGGCGTTTGGCTGGCTGCAGACGGTCGCGCGGCAGGCGCCGCGCGCGCGGATGGCGGTGCTGGCGCTGGCGGCCGCCGCGCTGACCGTGCTTGCCGTGCGGGCGCCGACGATGTGGAACGACGAGCTGGCGGCGATCTCGCCGCTGGCGCGCGCCAGCGGCGAACTCGATGGCCGGCTGCGCGGCGACCTGGGCCTGCCCGACCTGCGCTTTCTGGTCGCGGTCGACGCCGCCTCGCTCGACGCTGCGCTGGCCGCGGCCGAAGCGTTGACCGCGCCGTTGCAGACGCTGCGCGATGCCGGTGCGATCGCGGGCCACGACTCGCCGGTCGATCTGCTGCCGAGCACGGCGGTGCAGCGCGCGCGCCAGCAGGCACTACCGGCGCCGGACGAACTTCGCAGCCGGCTGGCGTCGGCGCTGGCCGACAGCAACTTCATCGCCGGCGCATTCGAGCCGTTCATCGCCGATGTCGCTGCCGCGCGCGACCGCGCGCCGGTGACGCTCGCCGATTTTGCGGGTACCGGCCTGGGCCAGCGGCTGGCGAGCCAGATCAGCGTGCGCGATGGTGGCGCCAGCGTGCTGGTGACCTTGCGCGGCGTCAACGACGCCGCCGCGCTGCGCGCCGCCGTGCAGGCGGTCCCGGGCGCGATGCTGGTCGATCTGCGGGACGACGTGCAGGCGCTGATCGGCAGCTATCGCCACCGCGCGCTGCTGGCGGCTGTCGGCGGCCTGCTGCTGATCGTGGCGCTGCTGGCTTGGCAGGTGGGTGAACGGCGCGCGGTGATGCGCATCACGCTCGCGCTGGTCGCAGCGGTGGCGGTGACGGCGGCGATCCTGGTGCTCACGCAGGGCGCGTTGACACTGTTTCACCTGGTCGCGCTGCTGCTGGTGGTCGGCGTCGGGACCAATTACGCACTCTTCTTCGGCACGCTGGCGCGCGATGCCGACGAAAGCGGCGCCACCCGCGTCTCGGTGCTGCTGTGTGCGATGTCTACCTTCACCGCGTTCGCCCTGCTGGCGACGTCGGCCACGCCGGTTTTGCATATGATTGGCCTGACCGTGGCCATCGGCGCGCTGGCGAGCTTCATTGCCAGCATCGTGCTGGCTGCGCCACCTGCCGCGCCGCCTGCCCCCGCCTCTCCGTCCGTCCGATCCCATCCGCCTGACCCGCCCGCGTGACCCATGACCGCGCACGATGACCGCGCACCGATTCTCATCGGCAGCCACACCCTGACCAGTGCCGTCGGTCGCGGCACGGGCGCGCTGCTGGACGCGCTGCGTGCGCGCCGCAGCGGCCTGAAGCGGTGCGACTTTCGCCCGCACGCGGCGGCGGCGGACCTGTCGACCTGGATCGGCGAGGTGGCGGGGGTGGACGACATCGTGCTGCCGGCCCGCACCGAACGCTTCGATTGCCGCAACAACCGCCTTGCCTGGCTCGGCCTGCAGCAAGACGACTTTCTTGCTGCGGCGCGCGCCGCGGTGGCCCGCCATGGGGCCGCACGGGTGGCGGTGATTCTTGGTACCAGCACCGCCGGCCTGCTGCAGGCCGAGCAGGCCTATCGCCAGCGCGATGCCGACGGCCGATTGCCGGCAGACTTCGACTACGCGGCGACGCTGAACAACTTCTCGCTGCCGGCGTTCGTCGCCCAGGTGACCGGCGCGGCCGGCCCGGCCTATGCGATCTCCACCGCGTGTTCGTCCAGCGCCAAGGTGTTCCCGGCGGCGGCGCGGCTGATTCACGCCGGTCTGGTGGATGCGGCGATCGTCGGTGGTGTCGATTCGCTGTGCGAGATCACGCTGAATGGGTTCGGGTCGCTCGAGCTGCTGTCGCCCGAGCCGTGCCGGCCGTACGACCTGCATCGCAGCGGCATCTCGATCGGCGAGGGCGCGGGCTTCGCGTTGTTGGAGCGGGGCGGCAACGGCGGCGCGGTCGACGACGATGCGATCGTGCTGCTGGGTGCGGGCGAGTCGAGCGACGGTCACCACATGTCGACGCCGCATCCGGAAGGCAAGGGTGCCGAGCTGGCCATGCGCGGCGCACTGGCAGCGGCCGGGCTGGCGCCGGCGCAGGTGGGCTATATCAACCTGCACGGCACCGCCACGCGCAGCAACGATCCCTCCGAAGGGCGCGCGGTACACGCAGTGTTCGGTCGCACGGTGCCCACGAGTTCGACCAAGGCCTGGTTCGGTCACCTGCTGGGTGCCGCCGGTATTGCCGAATCGGTGGTGACGTTTCTGGCGCTGCAGCACGGCTTGCTACCCGGCACGCTCAACACCACCGAGGTGGATCCGGCCTGTCCGAACCAGGTGCTGCTCAATAACCTGCAGAAACGCTGCGAGATTGCCCTGACCAACTCGTTCGGCTTCGGCGGCAGCAACTGCTCGCTGGTGTTCGGCACCGGCCGCGCCTGGGCGGGCAAGTGAGGTCGATGATGCAGGTCTACGTCAACGGCGTGGGTGTATTCGGTCCGGGCCTGCCCGACTGGGAGTGCGCCCGCCCGGTGCTCGCCGGTCGCGCGACCTACGATCCGGTGACGATCCCGCCGCCCTCGACGGACCTGCTGCCGGCCACCGAGAGGCGCCGCGCCACGACGTCGACGCGGGTGGCGCTGGCGGTCGCCCAGCAGGCACTGGCGGGCGTCGACCTCGACCCGCGCACATTGCCGACGGTCTTTGCCACCAGTTCCGGCAATCCGGACATCCTGCACGACCTGTGCGCGATGCTGGCGGCAGGCGACACGCAGATCTCGCCCACCAAGTTCCACAACTCCGTGCACAACGCGGCGGCCGGCTACTTCAGCATCGCGCTGGGCAGCCAGACCGGCTCGACCAGCATCTGCGCGCATGACGCCACGGCGGCGGCCGGGCTGCTCGAGGCCGTCACGCAGGTGACCACCAGCAACCGCGCGCTGCTGCTCGTCTCCTATGACATGCCCTATCCGTTCCCGCTGTCCGAACGGCGGCCGCTGACCAACGCCTGGGGGGCGAGCCTGCTGCTGAGCGCCGCACCGCTGCATGCGCTGGCGGTGCGACTGGAGATTGCCCTGCCCGGCACCGCGAGCGGCGCACGCGAGTCGATCATGGACGATGCACAACTCGAAGCGGCGCGCGCACACAACCCGACAGCGCGCATGTTGCCGCTGCTGCAGGCGCTGGCGGGCGGCGGCCTGCGCGAGGTGTGCCTGCCGTTCAGCGCCGGCCTGCTGCAGGTCACGCTGCATGGCGTGCCGGCGCGCGCTGCGGCCTGAGCGCGCTGCGATGGACGCGGGCGACATCGACATCGATGCCCTGACGCCGCATGCGGGGGCGATGCGGCTGATCGGCCGCGTCGTCCGTCACGACGACACGCGCATCGTGTGCGAGGCCGACTCGCATCGCGCCGCCGACCATCCGCTGCGGCGCGCCAACGGCCTGCCGATCATCTGCGCGCTCGAATATGGCGCGCAGGCGATGGCGATCCATGGGGCGCTGCTGGCGCAGATGGGCGCGAAGCCGCGCATCGGCTACCTGGTCGCTGCGCACGAACTGCGCTGGCGCGGGAGCATGCTCGACACCTGCGCAGCCCCTTTGCGCATCGAGGCGACGCGCTTGTTCGGCTCCGACAACCAGGTCGCCTACGAATTCTCGGTGAGTGCTGCCGGGACCAACGTGATGCGCGGTCGCGCCAGCGTTGTGTTGTCTGGCGAGTAACGCCGCCCGGGACGCAGTAACCGGCCGGTAACGGCGCCGATCGCACGATGCGTTGTCGATCGCGCTGCCGGCGTCGTCCTACACTCCGGCTCCGTGGTTGCAGATAGCGACCATGTCGTCACGCTGTGGGCGCTTGGCGCGCCCAAACCCTTTCGTCGGAGGAAAGCCGCATGAAGAAAAACAACTCGACCCTTCTGTTTGCCGCCGCATCGATGTCCGCGTTGGTCCTTGCCGGCTGCGGTGCGCTGCCCACCGGCGGCAGTTCCAGCGCCTCGCCGGCGCCTGCCGCTGCGCCGTCCGGTCCGAAGATCGGTCCCGGCATGAACGCCGCGGGTGAGGTCGTCGATTCGAAGAAGGTCGAGTCCGGCTATGGCCAGAAGGTCAAGGGCCTGGGCGACTGGGAAGGCGAGATCACCGGCAAGGCCAAGCCCGGTGCGCCCTTCACCAAACTGCAGATCGGCATGTCGATGAAGCAGGTGACTGATCTGGTCGGCCAGCCCACCGACAGCGGGGCCTACATGACCGGCAAGGCGTGGATTCCGTTCTACTTCGGCTCCGATCGGCATCGCTTCGAGATGGTCTACAAGGACCAGGGTCGACTGATCTTCGCCGGCGGCTCGCTGGGCAACTTCACCGGCGGCAACCTGATCTGGATCATTCACAACAGCAGCGAGGGTGGTTACCGCTGATCGACGATCGTCCGGGCCAGCCGCTTGCGTGGCTGGCCCACGCGGCGGCGGTCCGCAATCCGGCCTTCGCGACGGCGGCCGCCGCCGGGTTCACGGTCTCTGAGCAGGCCATGCTGGCCCGCATCGTGCGCAGCGAGCGCCGGCTGCAATTCATCTTCGGTCACTGGCTCGCGCGCGGGCTGCTCGCGTCTGCGTCCGGTCGGCCGGCCGATGCGGTGGGAATCGAGGTCGCCGCCGACGGTCGACCGCAGCCCGTCGGCTGTGACGATCTGGCACTGAGCCTGGCGCACAGCGGACCGTGGGTGGTGGCCCTCGTGGCACCGGCAGCCGCTGGGGCACGCATCGGGATCGACATCGAAGCTAATCACCGGGGTGACGGCGCCGATTGGCCGATGCGCCGGCGCCGGCGGCCGCCGCGTGACGATGCGGTGATTGCCGCCTGGGTGCTCGGGGAAGCACTTCTGAAAGCGGGATCGCAGCGAGGTGCCCCCGATTGGCAGGCGCGCTGTTTCCTCGACGTGCCCGGCGCCGGACAGGCATCGCTGCACCTGGCGGCGGCCAACGTGGAGTTTTCGCCACGTGTTTGCCTCGTCAAGGTTGTGGACGGTTCTTACAATCCGCGACCAATCGACCTGCATTGGAAACAGGCGAACACGTAGGGGGGCGGTCATGGCAGTGGTGCTTCAAGGCGAGGAGCACGGTGGCGCAGTCGCGCCATCCCGCGCGCGGACCGTCGCGCGTCTGGTCGGGCGCATCGTCCGCTCCCTCGGGCAGGTGGCGCTGTTCATCGGTTTCGGGCTGCTGGCGGTCATCTACTGGGGCTGGGTGGTGCCCACGACCAGGCTGCGCTTTCGTGATCCCCCCCGGCGCACGCAGGCTGCGCGCGCCTGGGCTCAGAGGATGGTGCGCCTGACCACCGACGCGGCGCAGGCGTTGCGCCTGATCGACGTCGAGGTGTCCGGACTGGACGATCTGCCCCCTGGGTCGCTGATCGTGGCCAATCATCCGACGCTGATCGACGCGTTCTTCTTCCTCGGTCGCGTTCCTGGCGCGGTACCGATCGCCAAGCGCGCGCTGCTGGCCAATCCCTGCGTGGCACCTGCGATCCGACTGGCCAACTACGTGATCAATGACAGCGGTCGCCAGATGGTCGAGGACTGCGTCACCCGCCTGCGGGCCGGGGAGACGCTGATCCTGTTCCCCGAGGGCACGCGCACCACCCCCGGCCAGCCGCTGTTGCTGCGGCGCGGTGCCGCACAGGTAGCGCTGCGAGCGGCGCGGCCGCTGGTGCCCGTTACTATCCGGCTGTCGGATGCGCTGCTCGGCAAGGGCGGCAGGTGGTACCTGGCACCGGTGGAGCGTCCGCGCTTCACGCTGGTCGTGCACCCGGCGATCGACGTCGGTCGATATCTCGCCACCGGCGCCCGGCCGACCGCCGCCGCCCGCGAACTGACCGACGACCTGCAGCAGTTTTTCACCCGGGAGCTTGCTCGACGTGGAGCCGCTTGAGAAGGAAATCGCCGAACTGATCGTCCAGTGCACCGGGCTCGAGGATGTGCGCGCTGAAGACATCGATCCGGCTGCGCCGCTGTTCGTCGAAGGGCTGGGACTGGACTCGATCGATGCGCTTGAAATCGGTGTCGCCCTGAACAAGAAGTACGCCGTCAAGCTGACCGCCGACAGCGAGGAAAATCGCAAGCACTTTGCCAGCGTGCGCGCGCTCGCCGCCTTCGTTGCCGGCCAGCGCCGCACCGGACTGGCGGCCGCCTGAGCCGTCGACACGTCGTTCCCGGCGTCCCGCGGACGCACGGGCTTTGCGACACAATCTGTCCTGTCTTCGCCTAAGGTGGCGGTCCCCGCGCCGGACCGGTGCTGTTCCTGCTGCTTCCTGTGCCTTCCGCTGCCGCGCCTTCGGGCTCCTTTCGTCCCTGCGTGATCGTGCCGGTCTACGGTCACGAGGGCACGCTGGCGCCTCTGGTCGCCGCGCTGGCGCCGCTCAAACTCACCTGCTGGCTGGTCGATGACGGGAACCCCGCATCGGTGGCCGACAAAATGGCGCACTTGGCGGCCGCCCACGCCGACTGGCTGCATTACCTGCGTCTGCCGCACAACCAAGGCAAGGGCGCTGCCGTGGCTGCGGGCTGGCATGCGGCCGCGGCGGCGGGCTTCACCCACGCCGTGCAGATCGATGCCGATCTGCAGCACGACCCGTCGTATGTGCCGCGTTTCGTCGATGCCGCCCGCGCTCATCCACAGGCGGTAATCAATGGCGTGCCGCAGTACGACGCCAGCGTCCCCGCGGTGCGTCTGCATGGCCGCCGCATCACCACGGTGCTGGTGTGGCTGCACACGCTGTCGATGCAGATCGCCGATGCGATGTGCGGCTTTCGCGTCTATCCGCTGGCGGCGGCGGTGGCGCTCGATCGCCGCGCGCCGGTGGGCCGCCGCATGGAATTCGATGCCGATGTCATCGTGCGATTGTTCTGGGCTGGCACGCCGGTAGTGAACCTGCCGACGCCGGTCACCTATCCGGCCGACGGCGTGTCCAACTTCCGCATGGTGCGCGACAACCTGCGCATGGCCGCGCTGCACCTGCGGCTGCTTGGCGGCATGCTGTTGCGGCTGCCGGTGCTGCTGCCGCGTCGCCTGACAGGACGTGCGCCATGAGCCGGCGGCGCGGAGGTCCGCCATGACCGCACCGCTGTCGCCGGGCACCAGCCGCGAGGAGGCCGAACGCAGCTCGCACTGGGCCACGCTGCAGGAAGCCGGCATGAGCACCGGCCTGTGGTTCCTCTACTTCTGGCACAAGCTCTTCGGCCGCCGCGTGTACCGCGCGCTGCTGGTGCCGGTGTGCTGGTATTTCGCGTTGACGCGCCCGGTGGCGCGGCGGGCGTCGATGCAGTTCCTGCAGCGGGTCGGGGCGGTCGCGCCGGAGGCGAGCGCGTTCGCGCGCTGGTCGGCCACCGTGCGCCATATCCGCAGCTTCGCCGATGCGCTGCTCGACAAGGCCTTGGTCTGGACCAATCACCTCGATATCCGCGCGGCGCGGGTCGAGGTCGATCCGCGCTTCGATGCCGCGGTGGATCGCGGCGAGGGCGGGGTCCTGGTGGTGGCGCACTTCGGCAACCTCGAGGTGCTGCGTGCGATCGGCGAGCGGCTGCGCAAGATCCAGCTGCATATCCTCGTGCATACGCGCCATGCGCAGCGCTTCAACAACGTGCTCAAGCGGCTCAACCCGGAATCCGTCGAGCATCTGCTGCAAGTCACCGAACTGGACGCGGCGACCGCCGCCTACCTGGCCGATGCGGTCAGCCGCGGTCACTTCGTCGTCATCGCCGCCGACCGCGTGCCGGTGGCCAGCGGCCACGTGCTCGACGTACCGTTCCTCGGTGAGGCGGCACCGCTGCCGATTGGCCCATGGGTGCTGGCGGGCGTGCTCAAATGCCCGGCCTACTGGCTCGCCTGCTTCAAGGAGCCGGACGATCGCTATACGCTCGTGTGCGAACGTATCGTCGAGCGCATGGAACTGCCTCGCGCTCGGCGCAACGAGGCGCTGCAGTCGGTGATGGGGCGTTACGTGCATGAACTCGAGCGCAATTGCCGCCGCGCACCGCTGGCCTGGTTCAATTTCTACCCGTTCTGGGCACCCTTGCCCGGCCGCGCGTCGGTGCCGGTGCGGTCGCGGCCGCCGATGGCGTCGCCTGACTGATACCGACGCACGCATGAGCCGCCCCCGCGCCCTGACCACCAGCATCGAGATCGAGGTGCCGTTTCACGACCTCGACCCGGCCGACATCGTCTGGCATGGCAACTACGCGCGCTACCTGGCGCTTGCGCGGGATGCGCTGATGCGGCAGCTTGGATACAGCCACACTCAGATGAAAGACGCCGGCGTGCTGTGGCCGGTGGTCGAGATGAAGCTGCGCTACATGCAGCCGGCGCGACTCGACCAGCGGCTGCGCGTCAGCGCCACCATCGTCGAGCACCAGCAGCGGCTGAAGATCGTCTACGAGATTGCCGATGCTGCCAGTGGCCGGCGTCTGACCCGCGCGCACACGGTGCAGGTGCCGGTGCAGATGCCTGAAGGGCGCATGCTGTTCGAGGCGCCGGCGCAGCTGCGTGCGCGGCTCGATGCTGCGATGGCTGCTGGGGAGAGCATCAAGTGAACGCCGCAGCTGTGTCCAACCACGTACTCGTCACCGGCGCCAGCCGGGGCATCGGTCGCGCGATCGCCTTGCGCCTGGCGCGCGATGGCTTCGATCTCGTGCTTCATTACCGCAGCGCGCACGATGCCGCGCAGGCGGTCGCCGCCGAGGTGACCGCGTTCGGCCGCCGGTGCCGTTTGCTCGCGTTCGACTTGGCCGACCGCGCGGCGTGCGAGAAGCATCTGCTCGCCGACGTGCAGGCGCACGGTGCGCCCTACGGGGTTGTCTGCAACGCCGGCCTGGCGCAGGACAACATCTTTCCGGCGATGACCGGCGAGCAATGGGACACCGTGCTTCGCACCAATCTCGATGGCTTCTTCAACGTGCTGCATCCGCTGGTGATGCCGATGGTGCGACGGCGCCAACCCGGCCGCATCGTCACGCTGGCATCGGTATCGGGGCAGGTGGGCAATCGCGGCCAAGTGAACTACAGCGCGGCCAAGGCGGGCATCATCGGCGCCACCAAGGCCCTTGCACTGGAACTGGCGAGCCGGTCGATCACCGTCAACTGCGTAGCGCCAGGCTTGATCGACACCGACATGACGCGCGACCTGCCACTCGACGAGTTGAAGAAGACGATCCCCGCCGGCCGCACCGGCTCGCCCGACGAGGTCGCCGCCGCCGTGGCGTTCCTGATGTCGGCAGACGCCGGCTACATCACGCGCCAGGTCATCGGCGTCAATGGTGGATTGATCTGATGTCGACCCCGCACCGCGCACTCGATCATCCTCGCTGCCGCGGGGCCCGCGCGGCACGTGCCTAACCGAGGACCCTGCCTGTGACCGACCTGACGCCGACTCCGGCCCACGCCAAGGTACCTGCGCCGCTGCCGCCGCACGCGCCCTTGACCGACTACTACGCCGACGAGCAGGCACGCCATCAATGGGTGCGTCGGGTGTTCGACGACACGGCGCCGGACTACAACCGCATCGAGTGGCTGATGGCGTTCGGCAGCGGCCCCTGGTACCGGCGCCAGGCATTGCAGCGCGCCGGCCTGGGCCGCGGCATGCGGGTGCTAGACGTGGGCACCGGCACCGGCCTGACGGCCGAACAGGCGCTGCGGTTGATCGGCGAACCAACCTTGCTGACCGGTGTCGATCCGAGCCCCGGCATGCTGGCCAATGCCCGCCTGCCGGCGGGCGTCACGGTGCTCGAAGGTCGCGCCGAGAAGTTGCCGGTTGCATCGGCCGCGCACGACTTTCTCAGCATGGGTTTCGCGCTGAGGCATGTGGCCGACCTCGCCGCCGTGTTTTCCGAGTTCCATCGCGCGCTGCGTCCCGGCGGTACGGTGTGCGTGCTGGAGATCTCGCGACCGCAAGGTCGCACTGCCCAGTGGCTGTTACGCCAGTACATGCGCCGCGTGGTGCCACTGTTGGCGCGTGTGTTCGGCCGTACGCGCGACATGCCGGACCTGATGCGCTACTACTGGGACACGATCGAGGCCTGCGTGCCACCCGAGCAGGTGATGGCGGCGATGCGCGCGGCGGGTTTCACCGAGGTCAAGCGGCACGTCGAACTCGGCATCTTCTCCGAGTACACCGGGCGCGCTGCCACGCGCTGACCGGTGCCGCACGTCCATGTCAAGCGCCACCACCGCCATCACGCTGGCCGCTGCCGATGCGCCGCAGCCGCGTCGCTGGCGGCCCGCCGCGGCCTACTGGGGCACTGCAGCGCTGCATGGTGCGGCGCTGGCCGGTGCCACCTGGCAGCCGGCATGGTGGCCCTGGCTGATCGGCGGTTGTGCGCTCAACCACGCGGCGGTGGCCTCGCTGGCCTTCGTGCCGTCCAACACCCTGCTCGGCCCGGTGCTCGCCCGGTTGCCGAACGACGCGCCACGCGACGCCGTTGCGCTGACCTTCGACGACGGGCCTGATCCGGCGATCACGCCGCAGGTGCTGGACCTGCTCGATGCGTATCAGGCGCGCGCGACCTTTTTCTGCGTGGGCGCGCTTGCTCAGCGCCATCCGCAACTGGTGCGCCAGATCGTCGCCCGCGGCCATGCGGTCGAGAATCACTCGATGCATCACGGGACGACGCATGGCTTCCTGCTGCCCGCGCAACTGGCACGCGACATCAGCGCCGCGCAGGCGGCGATCAGTGACCTGACGGGGACCGCACCGTTGTTCTTCCGTCCGCCTTTCGGCGTGCGCACACCGGCCACCGAGCCGGTGCTCAGTCGCCTGGGCCTGCATTGCGCACAGTGGAGCGTTCGCAGCCTCGATGCGATCGACAGCAATGCCACGCGCGTGGCCCGCCGCGTCACCTCCCGTCTCGGCGCCGGCGACATCGTGCTGTTGCACGACGGCCTGGCCACCGGCGCGCGACGCGGCGCGCCGAGCGTGCTCGTAGCACTGCCGCTGATCTTGCAGGCAATGAACACGCGCGGCCTGCGTTCGCTGACGCTGCGGCATGCCTGCGCTGCGGCGCGAGCCGCCTGAGATGGCCGAGTCGGCCCGCGACCACGCGCCGTTTCGCGCCGCTGTCGAGCGCGCGGCGCAGCGATTCCGGCCGGCGGGCCGCACGCCGTATCACTTCGCGCGCGGCAAGTTGGGCGGCGATCCGGTGTTCGCCGCGCTGCTGCGCCAGGGCCTGATCCCGCCAGGCGCGCGCATCGTCGACATTGGCTGTGGGCAGGGCGTGCTGGCGGCGCTGCTGGCCGAGTGCGAGCAGCCGCAGGCGGTCGCCGCGTGGCCGGCCGCCTGGGCGCCGCCGCCGAGTGGCTGGACGCTCACCGGCTTCGACCTGCGGCGCGACGCGGTGGCTGCAGGCCAGCGCGCACTCGGAGAGCGGGCGGTGCTGCAGGTCGGCGACGCGCGGTCGATGACCCTGCCCGCGTGTGATGTCGCGGTGATCCTCGATGTGCTGCATTACATCGACTTCGAGGCGCAGGAGCAGGTGCTGCAGCGGGTTGCCGCAGCGCTGGTCGAGGGGGGTTCCCTGTTGCTGCGGGTGGGGGATGCCGCCAGCGGCTGGCGCTTTCGCGTCACGCTGGCCGGCGACTGGCTGATCACGCTGGTGCGCGGCACGCCGTGGCCGCGCTTCTGGACACGGCCACTGGCGCAGTGGATCGCGCTGCTGGAGCGCCTCGGCTTTTCCGTGCAGGCGCAGCCGATGAGCGAAGGTACGCCGTTCGCCAACGTGCTGCTGAAGGCTCGGCGTGTCGGCGCAAGCTAGGAGAACGACCGGTCATGGCGCCGCGGCCGACGGCGCGCCTCAAGTTGGCGGCGCGGGCGCCGCGACCTTCGGCGTGGCGTGCAGCTTCATCATCGCGCGTTCGAACTGGCCATCGACCACCTGCGGCACGACGTCGAGGGAGCGACCGATCGCGTCTTCGATCGCCTGCAGATGCTCACGGCAGGGCGGGTGCAGCACGAAGTCGGCCACCTCCTGCGTCAGCTGCAGGCTGCGCGGGTGGCCGATGCCCAGGCGCAGCCGCCAGAAATCCGCGCTCGACAGCTTGGCCTGAATGTCGCGCAGGCCGTTGTGCCCCGCATGCCCGCCGCCGCGCTTCATCTTCACCGCACCGGGCGACAGGTCGAGTTCATCGTGCGCCACCAGGATCTGGGTGGGCAGAATCTTGTAATACAGCGCCAAGGCGACCACTGCCTGGCCTGAGCGGTTCATGTAGGTGCCGGGCTTGAGCAGCCACAGTTCATTGCCGCGGTCGCGCACGCGCGCCACCTCACCGTGGAACTTGCGCTCGCTGGCGAACTGCACGCCGGCCTTGCGCGCAATCGCATCGACGAACCAGAAACCGGCGTTATGGCGCGTGCGTTCGTACTCTGCGCCCACGTTGCCGAGGCCGACGATCAGGCGGATGGCGGTGTCGTTCACGGCAGTCGCGCTCGCAAGCGGGGAAGGCGCATCGCGCCGGGCGATGCGTTTAGGTCAGCAAAGAAATCGGCCCGCAGATGTCGCCATCGGCGGGCCGCATTGTGCAACGGCGAACTTCTTCTTCGGGTTACTTCTTCTTGTCCTTGTCGCTCTTGGCGGCAGGCGCCTTGGCAGCGGGCGCGGCGGCGGGCGCCTTCTGCGCCGTGGCCGGAACGTCGGCCGCTGCTGCGGCGGTCGCTGCTGCGGCATCTTCGACGGCGCCGCCTGGGATGGTCGAGGTCACCACGACCGGGTTCTCCTTGCCATGCAGCACCGGCTTGACGCCCGGTGGCATCTTCAGGTCAGTGACCTTTACGACGTCAGTCGATTTCAGACCCGCGAGGTCGACCTCGATGAACGCCGGCAGGTCCTTGGGCAGGCAGCTGATGTCCACCTGGGAGAGCACGTGGCTGACCACGGCGGAATCGCCCTTGACCGCCGGTGAGATGTCCTGGTTGACGAAGTGCAGCGGCACGCGCATGTGGATCGGCTGGTCCTCGGCAACGCGCTGGAAATCGATGTGCAGGACCTGCGGCTTGTAGGGGTGCATCTGGTAGGTGCGCAGCAGCACGCGCTCTGTCTTGCCGTCGAGCTCCATGTCCAGAATCGACGCGTGGAAGGCTTCCTTGCGCAGCGCGTGGAACAGCGGGTTGTGATCGAGTTCGATCGTCACCGGCTGCGCGCTGCCGCCGTACAGGATCCCCGGGACCTTGTCGTCCAGGCGCAGGCGGCGGCTCGCACTCGTGCCTTGCGCGTTTCGTACATTGGCTACAACTTTCATTTCACACTCCAGCTCTCGTAGAGCTCAAATCACAGCGGGCCGCGACCAGCCACGACTGCGGTTGTTCACGCAGCGGTTGCTGCGTGAGGCTGTAACGCCGGGCGGGACGCCCTTGCGTTGCAGTTACATCAAGAAGTTCGTCTGGCTTCGCCAGCGAACTTCTTCTTGCTCGTCGCTCGAAAGTAGGTTTGTACTTTCGAGCGCTACTCGATAAACAAGGAAGACACCGAGTCCTCGCGCGAGATACGCGAGATCGTCTCGCCCAGCAGCGCCGCGCAGGACAACTGGCGGATCTTCGGGCACTTGATCGCGTCCTCGCGCAGCGGAATGGTGTCGGTCACCACCACCTCGTCGAGCACCGAATTCATGATCCGCTCGACCGCCTTGCCCGACAGCACCGGATGCGTGCAATACGCCATCACCTTGGTGGCACCGTGCTCGCGCAACGCGGTGGCCGCGTGGCACAGGGTGTTCGCGGTGTCGATCATGTCGTCCATGATGACGCAGGTGCGGCCCGAGACGTCACCGATGATGTGCATCACCTCGGCCACATTGGCGCGCGGGCGCCGCTTGTCGATGATCGCCAGGTCCGCATCCATCCGTTTGGCCAGCGCCCGCGCCCGCACCACGCCGCCGACGTCGGGCGAGACCACCATCAGGTTCTGGTGGTTGTGCTTCCACAGGTCGCCCAGCAGGATCGGGCTGGCGTAGATGTTGTCGACGGGAATGTCGAAGAACCCCTGGATCTGGTCGGCGTGCAGGTCCATCACCAGCACGCGGCTGACACCGGCGATCTGCAGCATGGTGGCGACCACCTTGGCGCTGATCGCCACACGGGCACTGCGCGGCCGACGGTCCTGGCGCGCGTAGCCGAAGTACGGAATCGCCGCGGTGATGCGTCCGGCCGAGGCGCGCTTGAGCGCATCGACCATGATCATCAGTTCCATCAGGTTGTCGTTGGTCGGCGCGCAGGTCGGCTGCAGCACGAAAATGTCCTTGCCGCGGACGTTCTCGTTGATCTCGACCATCACCTCGCCGTCCGAGAAGCGCGACACCGTGGCGCGCCCGAGCGGAATGTTCAGGTGCTGCACCACGGCTTGTGCAAGCCTGGGGTTCGCGTTGCCGGCGAACACCATGAGGTTGTCTGGCACCAGTGCGGCCATTTTTTCACCTGTGCGCGGTGGCTTGCACCGCTCACGCTCGACCCGAGGTTCCCCATGGCCCGGCGCCACCGGTCGGACGTGGCGCAGGTACCCGCTGCGAAAACGCGCCGGGAGCGGGCATCCAGCGATGCGCGCTCCCGGCAGATTCAGTTCATATCACTGCAACTCGATGGCTGGGGAGGAAGGATTCGAACCCTCGTATGGCGGAATCAAAATCCGCTGCCTTAACCAGCTTGGCGACTCCCCAGCGCCCGCACGCTGAGCGTGCCGGGCATCACCACGCCGCAAGCGGGTGCTCGTCCAATCCCCGAGTCGCCCAGCCGGACCAGCCGGTTGGCAGCTCAGCGATTGCCTTGCGCGCATCGCTTTCGTGTTCGAATGCGGCGAACACCGCGGAACCGGAGCCGGTCATCCGTGCCTCGCCGAAGCGTGACAGATGCTTCAGTGCGGCCTGGATCTGCGGCGCCCGGCGCGTGGCGACCGCCTGCAGGTCGTTGGCACCGAAGAGCGTGCGCGCTGCAGACGCCTGTGGTGTTGCTGACAGGGCATCCCGCGCTGCGGAAAAGCCCGAGATTGTGGTGAGTTTCGTATTCCGTGTCAAACCCGGGTCGCTGAAGATTTCCACCGTTGAAACATGAACTTGGGGATGGATCACCGCGTACCAAGCGGGTGCGATCGCCACCGGCGTCAGCCGCTCGCCGATGCCTTCGACGAAAGCCGGGCCGATGCCGAGAAAGAAAGGCACGTCGGCCCCGAGCTGCAGCGCAAGCTTGGCCAGCTGCTCGCGCGGCCAATCCAGCTGCCACAGGCGATTGAGGGCGATCAGCGTAGTGGCGGCGTCCGAGGAGCCGCCGCCCATGCCGCTGCCCGCCGGGATGGCCTTGTCGACATGGATTGACGTGCCCAGGTCGGTGCCAGCGGTGGCCTGCAGCAACCGGGCGGCACGCACGCACAGGTCGTGCTGCGGGTCGCCGATGACGTCACCGCTGCGGCTGATGACGCCGTCGACGCGCGACTCGACATCAATGGTGTCCGCCAGATCGATCGGCACGAAGACCGACTGCAGCTCGTGATAGCCGTCGGCCCGCCTGCCGGTGATGTGCAGGAACAGGTTGAGCTTGGCCGGCGCAGGCAGCCCGAGGAACAGGCGCGGGTGACGCACGGTGCCGGTCAGGACTTCAGGTTCGTCGGCACGGTTGCAGGAACGGTCCAGAAGTACACCGTCGCGCTGTCGAGGTCGCGCTTGGCCTGCGGCTCCCAGTCGCCCATGTCGAAGTCGTGCGACACGATGCGCGTACCCGGCTTCAGTTCCTTGAAAATGCGCGGCCGCAGCTTGAGGTTCACGCTGGGCAGCAGATACATCGTGACCACGGTGGCGGGTGAGAAGTCGAACTTGAAGACGTCGCCCACTTCGAAGCGCACTTTGCTCTCGATCGCGCGCCCGGCGCGCTTGGCGGCCGCCCGGGCTTCCTTCACCCGCACCGGGTTGAGGTCGACCCCGACGCCGCGCGCGCCGAACCGCTCGGCAGCGCGGATCACGATCCGGCCGTCGCCGCAGCCGAGGTCATAGACCAGGTCGTTGCTGGTGACCTTGGCCATGTCGAGCATGGCGTCGACCACGCTCATCGGTGTGGGGACGAACGGTACGTCGAGCACCGTCATGTCTTCGCGTGCGGCCACGCGGCTCGGTGCCGTCAGCGCCAGCAGCATCGGTGCGGCAGGTAGCAGGGTTGTGGCGGCAAGCAGGCGGCGGCGCACTTGGGCGTGTGCGGTCACGCGGGGTAAGTGATGCGGCATGTCGGTCTCCGGTCGGTTCACTGTGAAGCGTCGGGCGCGTGCTCGTCCAGAACGAGTCGCAGGATGATGGCGGGTGAGGGCAGAGCAATCGGGCTGCCGGCACGAGCGGGCCGCGACAGGGTGAGCCGGCGTGGTGTGCCGGAGGCAAACCGCTCGGCGATGTCGATGGTCCAGCCGTCCTGGGTGATCGTGGTTGGCGCCGCGCGATCGCCCTGCACGCCCGCCGGGCGGCCTGGCGCCGGCCGGCCCACGATCCAGTCGGCGATGCCACCGGCCGGCAGCGGCCAGCCCAGCAGTTCTTCAGCCAATGCCTCCGGATTCGGGCCGGATGCCTCGCGCATGCCGCCATTGCCGGGCACGCGCAGCGTGGCGCCCTGCGGCCCGCTTTCGACCCGGGCCAACGTGGTTCCAAGCGGTGTCGCCAGATCGAGCAGCAGGCGCCCGTCGTCGATTGCCAGGGTGAAGCGACCGGTGGTGTTCTCGCTCTTGCCGTCCTGAGCCACGGTCGCTGCAAAGCGACCGCTGTGCACCCGCTGTGCCTCAGGCGGCACGGACAGCGTCGCGCATCCGGCCGCGCCGAGCATCACCGTGGCAAGCAAGCAGGTACGGAGCACGCGGCCGATCCACATGGGTAGCAGCAATCGTGCGACCTACAGTCGCACTTTCAGCCGCCGCAGCGTGTTGCGCAGAGTCTCGTTGTCCGGCTCGATGTCGCGTGACTCGCGCCAGATGGCGCGGGCAGCGTCGCGTTCGCCGAGCATCCAGAGCGTCTCGCCATAATGGGCGCCCACCTCTGCGTGCGGGCGACTGTTCCAGGCGCGTTCCAGGTACGCGCGCGCCTGGTCCAGCTTGCCGAGGCGGAAGTAGACCCATCCCATCGAGTCCTGGATGAAGGCATCTTCGGGCGCCAGCGTCAGCGCTTTGGCGACGAGCTCATAGGCTTCCTGCAATCGCAGATTGCGATCTGCGAGCGAGTAGCCGAGCGCGTTGTAACCGTGCGGCTCATCCGGTTTGAGCTTGATCGCGCGCCGCAGATAGGTCTCCATGACCTCCGTGCGGTTGAGCTTTTCGGCGGCCAGCGCGGCGTCGTACAACAGCGCCGTGTCGTCGGGCGACTTCTTGAGGGCGCCTTCCAGCAGACCGAGTGCCTCCTTGTGCCGGCCAGCATCGCGCAGCAACTGGCCTTCGGTCAGCAGCAACTGCAGGCGCTCGGCGTCGCTCTCGGTCGTCGTCTCGGCGAGCAGCTTGCGGCCTTCGCTCACCCGCTTCATCTTGCCCAGCACCAGCGCCTTGCGCTGGCGGGCGGCCAGGTACTGCTCGCCGCCATCGATGCGGTCGAGCCAGGTCAGCGCCTCCGCATAGCGGCGCTCTTCTTCGGCCAGTCGCGCCAGATTGAGGTAGGCCGGATCCGGATCGCGCGGTGGTTCTGACGACGGGGACTGCTCCAGCAGCGTGATGTAGCGCTCGAAGTGACGCCGCGCATCCGCGCGCAGCGCTGGCCGGTCGATCGACAGCACGCCCATGGCGTATAGCGCGTCCAGATTGCGGTCGTCCTGCGCCAGCGCCTGCGCGAACTGTGTGCGCGCCGCCTCGTACTTGCCATCGGACACGAGCAATCGCGCATAGGTCAGGCGCACTTCGAGCGACCGCGGATTGCGTGCGAGGAAGGCGTCGAGCAGGGCAGCGGCATCGGCCCGGCCCTTGGGGTCATCCTTGCCGTCCGGTCGGGCGACGAACTGCGCGATCACCAGCGCAGCGCGCTCGAAGTCCGGTCGCTGGGCGAGGGCGGCGCGGGCATGCGACAGCGCCTGATCGGACCGTCCCGCAGCGTGCGCGGCGGCCGACAGTGTCAGCAGGACGTCGGCACCGGTCTTCGGGTCGTCGCGATAGGGCGCCGCCAGTTTCGTGAGCAGGTCGAGCGCCGCCTGGCGGTCCGGCGCGCGCGCCAGCAGGCGCTGGGTCCGTGCCAGCTCGTCCGCTGGCGCCGCTGACTTCTTCAGTTGCTGGTCGAACAGCGCGGCAGCATCGTCGTAGCGGCCGCCGGACACGAGCAATACGGCGGTGGCCTGCAGCGCTTCGTCCGAGTCGGGCGCGAGCTCGCGCCACAGTTGCGCGGAGGTGAGTGCTTCGCTGGTCGCGCGACTGCTCAGGGCGATTTCGGTGGCGCGCCGGGCCAAACGCGGATCGCGCGTCTGCCGCGCCACCGACAGGTACGTCGCATAGGCGGCGCCGGCCTCGCCCCGTTGCAGGGCGACTTCGGCAGACATCAGCTGATAGAGCAATGCACCCGTTACCTTGACCTGCGGGATGCCATCCACCGGCGGCACCACCACGGATGCGGCCGCAGCCTCCTCGGCGCCGACCGTGGCGGGTGCGGGCGCCGCGGGCATGGTCCCGGTGGAGGCGCACCCTACAATCGTCAGAGAAATCAGCGGCGCGGCCAGAGATGCAATGCGGCGCAGCGTGGGGTCAGTCATCCGTGGTCCCGATCGCGCAGCGCCGGGACCGGCAGGCACTGCACACATGAACGTTTTGTCGCTCGCAATGCCGCCCGCATGCCGGGTGGCGAGGCGAGGTGGCGAGGCGTATGGCAACGAGTTTAGACGGTCAGGACCATGCCCGAGCTTCCGGAAGTCGAGGTGACGCGTCGCGCGCTGGCGCCGCACGTCGAAGGGCGGCGGGTGACGCGAGTGGTGGTGCGCGAGTCGCGTCTGCGCTGGCCGGTCCCTCCTACACTGACGCGACTGCTGACGGGGGAGCGGATCGAGCATCTCGATCGACGTGGCAAGTACCTGCTCTGGCAGGTCGGGGTCGGCACCCTGATCAGCCACCTGGGCATGTCCGGATCGTGGCGGGTTCATCTGACGCCACCGCCCACGCCGGGCCCCCATGATCACCTGGACATTCAGCTGGACGGCTGTTGGCTGCGACTGACCGATCCGCGGCGCTTCGGCGCGCTGCTGTGGCACCCGCATGTCGCCGGTGACGTGGCGCAGCACCCACTGCTCGCACATCTTGGCGTGGAGCCCTTCGATCCGCGCTTCGACGCCGCGCTGCTGCATGCCGCCACCCGCGGCCGCACGGCACCGATCAAGCAGGTGCTGCTGGCGGGCGACATCGTGGTTGGCGTGGGAAACATCTACGCGTCGGAGAGCCTGTTTCGCGCCGGCATCAATCCCAAGCTGCCGGCGCGTCGGCTCGGCCCGTTGCGCTGTGCGCGCCTGGTGGCGGCGGTGCGCGAGGTCCTGGCCGAGGCGATCAGCGTGGGCGGCAGCACGCTGCGCGACTTCATCGGGGCGGAAGGCGCGGAGGGCTACTTCATGCGCGAAGCGGCGGTCTATGGGCGCGCGGGTGCGCCTTGCCGTGCCTGTCGCACGCCGATCCGCCGGTTGCTCCAGGGACAGCGCGCCACGTACTACTGCCCGCGCTGCCAACGCTAGCCGCGGATCCGCCAGACGGCTGGTGCGGCCGCTCGCGCCCTGCCCGTCACCGCGCCATCAACGCGCCATCACCGCGAAATGGCAGCCAATCCACCCGTTTTGCCGAGGCATGCGAGCGGCTGCGGCGCGCACCCTGCGTGATAGAGTGGCCCGCGACTTTGACGGGCTCTCTCGCAGCGGCTTCCGATGGCAGAACTGGCAAGCAGTTTCCAGCAGTACGGCGCCTGGCGCGATGCGTTGTCGCACGCCATTGAACAGCTGCGCCGCTGGCTGGAGTCGAACCAGCTGCTCGAAAGCGAAGCCGCGCGGCGACTGGACGTCGCGCTCGATCGGCTGAGCGAAGACAAGCTCGTCATCGCCTTCGTCGCGGAGTTCTCGCGCGGCAAGAGCGAGCTGATCAACGCCATTTTCTTTGCCGACTACGGCCGCCGCATCCTGCCGTCGTCCGCCGGGCGCACCACCATGTGCCCGACCGAGCTGATGTACGACGAATCGCTGCCGCCCTGCATCCGCGCGCTGCCGATTGAAACGCGGGCGCGCCTGTCCACCACGGCTGACCTGAAGCGCTCGGCGGCCGAGTGGCGCGTGTTCCCGGTGGACGTCGATTCGCCCGACGGCATGCTGCAGGCGTTCAAGCTGGTGGCCGACACGGTGCGTGTGCCAGTCGACGAAGCGCGCATGTACGGCCTGTTCGATCCAGACGACAAGGATCATCTGGCCGCGGTCGACGACGGCATGATCGAGATCTCGCGCTGGCGGCATGCGGTGATCAACTTCCCGCATCCGCTGCTCAAGCAGGGTCTGGTGATCCTCGATACGCCGGGCCTGAACGCGATCGGCACGGAACCTGAACTGACGCTGTCGCTGGTGCCCAGCGCCCATGCGGTGCTGTTCGTGCTGGCTGCCGATACCGGAGTGACCAAGAGCGACATGGAAGTGTGGCGCCATATAGTCGGTGACGGTGGCAGCAACAACCACCTGGCCGTGCTCAACAAGATCGACGGCCTGTGGGACGCGCTCAAGAGCGTGGAGGAAGTCGACGGCGAGATTGCCCGCCAGGTCGGCAGCGTGAGCCACACGCTGCACCTGGACGCCGCGCGCGTGTTCCCGGTGTCGGCGCAGAAGGGCCTGGTGGCCAAGGTCACGCACGACCAGGAACTGCTGCGCCGCAGCCAACTGCCGCGCCTGGAGGCGGCGCTGGTCGATTTGCTGGTGCCGGCCAAGCAGCGCATCGTGCGCGAACAGACGCTGGCCGCGGTGGAGCGCATCGGCAGCGAGGTGCGGCAGTCGCTGATGTCGCGCGAGCGCGGCCTGATCGAACAGTTGTACGAACTGCGCGCGCTGCAAGGCAAGAACCAGAGCTCGGTCGAGCGCATGCTGATCCGCGCGCAGTCCGAGCAGCGTGACTTCGAGTCCAATGTGCGCAAGGTGGTCGCCGCGCGCGTCGTGATGTCCAAGCTGTCCGACCAGGCGTTCAAGCCACTGCGTCTGGAGGCGCTGCGTGCCCGCGTATTGGAAACTCGCGATCGCATGCGCAAGAGCCGACTGACGCCGCAGTTCTTTGCCGCCATCCGCGACTATTTCGCGGCACTGCGCGAGCATTTGCGCAGTTCCAATACCAAGCTGCTGGAGATCGAGCAGATGGTGCTCGGCGTGCAGCGCCGCTTTGCGGAGGACCTGGGCTGGAGCCTGCCGCCGCCGATGCCGTTCTCGCTGGATACCTATATCTCCGAACTGGAGCGCGCCGAGGCCGCCTACAAGACCCACTTCGGCGCTCTGGCCGTGCTCACGCGTGACAAGTGGGCGTTGATCGAGCGTTTCTTCGAGACCGTCGTGTCGAAGTCGCGCGAGATCTTTTCGTCCGCCGAGCGCGACGCCGAGGCCTGGGCCCGCTCGCTGCTGCCGCCGCTCGAAGTGCAGGTGCGCGAGCAGCGCACCCAGCTGAAGAAGCGGGCGGAAAACGTGTTGCGTATCCGCGAGGCGCAGGAGACGCTGGACCAGCGCATCGGCGAACTCGAAGAAGCGCTCGAGGACGTGCAGACCCATCTGGGCGAATTGAAGACGCACGCCGCGCGCCCGCGGCTGCTGGCCGAGCAGGACCGCGCGCCGCCGCCGGCTCGCTGGCGCGGCGAGGCCGACATGGCTTCGTATCTGAAGGTCGATATTTGATCTGCGGTAGGGCCGTGCCGCCGGCCGCAGACGCCGGGGCGCTTGACGTGTGCGACGCGTGACCGCTGATACCGCTGCATCGCCCACCGGCTTCGCCGAGCGTCTGATCGCCTGGCAGGCGCGTCATGGGCGGCAGGATCTTCCCTGGCAGAACACGCGCGATCCGTACCGGGTCTGGCTGTCGGAGATCATGCTGCAGCAGACGCAGGTGACGACGGTGATCGACTACTACGCGCGCTTTCTCGCCCGCTTTCCGACGGTCGATGTGCTGGCGCAGGCCGCGCTGGACGATGTGATGCCGCTGTGGGCAGGACTGGGCTATTACGCCCGCGCACGCAACCTGCACGCGTGTGCGCAGGCGGTCTGCGCGCAACATGGCGGGACGTTTCCTTCAAGCGCCAGTGCGCTGGCTGAGTTACCTGGCATCGGGCCCTCGACGGCGGCGGCGATCGCCGCGTTCTGCTTCGAGGAGCGTGCCGCGATACTCGACGGCAACGTCAAGCGGGTGCTGGCGCGGCACTTCGCGGTCGAGGGCGATCCGGTCGGCGCCGCCGTCGAGCGGCGCCTGTGGTCGCTGGCGCGCGATCTGCTGCCGCGATCGGCGCGCGACATGCCGGCCTACACGCAGGCGGTGATGGATCTGGGCGCCACCCTGTGCACGCGCTCGACACCGCGCTGCCCGGACTGTCCGGTGCAGAGCACGTGCATTGCGCACCGTGACGCACGCGTTGACGAGTTGCCGACAGCGCGCGCGCGCAAGGCGGTGACGCTGCGTCATGCCCACATGCTGATCGTGCTGCAGGCCGACCAGGTGCTGCTGCAGCAGCGGCCGCCGACGGGCCTGTGGGGTGGACTGCTGACGCCGCCCCAGTTTGATTCGCCCGCGACGCTGCACGCGGCAGTGACGCAGCTGACCGGCGCGCCCCGGGCGGTGCAGGCGCTGCCATCGCGTCGCCACGCGTTTACCCACTTCACGCTTGAGTTCGTGCCGCATCTGCTGGTGCTACCGGCTACAACCCTGCATGCCGGCGACGGGGCTCTGTGCTGGCGGCGACTGGCACAGGCCGATGAGTTGGCGTTACCGGCGCCGGTCCGCACGCTGCTGCGCGACGTGCGGGCACGGCTGCAGGAAGAGAGCGCTAAAGCGACGCCTACTTGAGCACGGCGTGCTGCTTGAGGTAGCGGGTGATGATCGCCAGGCGCGTGTGGGCGTCGTCCAGTTCCATCAGCTTCTGTTTCGCCTTCAGCGGTACCGGCAGCACCTCGCAGATGCGGTTGCCGACCCAGGCGCTCGAGTCCAGTTGATACGGTGGTTCGAACGGCAGGCTGAAGCCTTCGTCGCCATCGTCCTGCGCCGCTTGCTGGGAGCGTGCATCGTCGATGATCCGGCGCAGCAGGTCGACGCAGGGCGCGTGTTCCGGCGCGACCGGGCGGTCGTCGTCATGGTCGAGCAGCTCCACCTGCGCGCGGGACAGTCCGTTCGGCTCGACCACGCGATCGAGGATGCGAAAGCGCTGGCCGCCGCGGCAACGGATATTGAGCACGCCCAGTTGCTGCATGTCCCAGTCGACGATGCTGGCCAGGCAGCCCACCGTCTCGGTGTGCGACACGCGCCCAGCTTCCGTTCCCTGCGTGATCAGGCACACACCGAAGGCCGATTGCTCGCGCATGCAGTCGCGCACCATGTCCATGTAGCGGGCCTCGAACACCCGCAGCGGCAGCACGCCCCCAGGAAACAGCACCGTGTTCAGCGGGAACAGCGCAATCCGCATGTCAGGCGGTGGCCTGGGGGACGCCCGGATCGCGTCGGTTCAGCGCGCGATGGCGCACCACCACGCGCTCGCGACCGCCGAAGCGCCGTGCCAGCTGCTCGACCACATAGGGCGACCGGTGCTGCCCACCGGTGCAGCCGATAGCCACCGTGATGTAGTGGCGGTTGTCGGCCAGGTAGCCGGGCAGCCACTTGTCGATGAACGCGGTGATGTCCTCGATCATCTCTTCGACCACCGGCGCGGCCCGCAGGAACTGGATCACCGGGTCATCCAAGCCGGTCAGCGGCCGCAGCTTGGGGTCGTAGAACGGATTGGGCAGATTGCGCACGTCGAACACCAGGTCCGCGGCGACGGGAATGCCGGACTTGAACGGGAACGACTCGAAGGTCAGCGTGAGCTTGACGCGGGGGGCATCCACAAATTCGCGGATCCATTGCCGCAATGTGTTCGGATGCAACGTGCTGGTATCGATGGTATGGCCGAACGAGATCAATGGTCCGACGATGTCGCGCTCGGCCTGGATCGACTCGAGCAGCGTGGGCTCGTCACCGTCCTGGCCGCGGGCGTTCGCCAGGCGCTGCGCCATCGGATGGCGTCGGCGCGATTCGGAATAGCGCTGCACCAGCGATCCATCGGAGGCCGTCAGAAACAGCACCTTGACGTCGTGACCGGCCGCGTAGAGCGCGTCGACCAGGCTGGGCAGGTCCGACAGCGACGCTTCCGAACGCGCGTCGATGGAGACCGCGAGGTCACGATAGCCGGCACGATCCAGATGCGCGCAGACATCGGACAGGAACGGCAACGGCAGGTTGTCGACGCAGTAGTAGCCGATGTCCTCGAGCAGCCGCAACGCGACCGACTTCCCGGAACCGGACATGCCCGTGATCAGCACCAGACGCATGCGTCGAATTGTTGCATGCGCGCCAGCCACGGGCGCTGCGCCTCCCGCGGCGCGGCGTCGGCGTCACTGACCCGCGGTAGTGCGCAGCCGGCACACCAGGTCAGCGCGCCCGGAGCAAAGAAAAGGGGCGCTCGCGCGCCCCACTGCGACCGGCTCAACCGAATCGATGGCAAAGCCACGCGCTACCGGTCGACGTGCCGCCGTCAGCCCTTCAGGCAGGCCGACATGAACTTCTTGCGGTCGTCGCCTTTGAGCGCCTTGTCACCCGCCTGCTTATTGCAGACCTTCATCTTCTCCTGCTGCGCCGTCTTGGCCGCCGACGGCTGCGCGCCGCTGGACAGGCACTCCTTCATGAAAGCTTTGCGCGCGTCGCCTTCCAGGTTCTTGGCGGCCGCATCCTTGTTGCACGCACCCATCTTGTTCTGTTGCGCAGTCATCTTCTTCTCTTCAGCAGCCACTGCGGCAAGCGGCAGGGCAAGGCAGGCGGCGACCAGCAGTGTTTTCATCATTCTGTTTCTCCTCTGGGAAGTCCGGCGGCGGAAGTGCCGCGGGAGTGCAGCCGAGGCGATTACAGCATCGGCGGTCGCGCCATGACAATGCGTGCGCCGGGGGCAGACAGACTTGCGCTAGTCCACGTCACCTTCCATGGCGCGACGTTGCCTCGTCTGAAACTCGGCCAGCGTATCGATGCCACGCAGCTTGAGAATCGTGTTGCGTACGGCGGCTTCCAGCAGTACCGCCAGATTGCGCCCGGCCGCCACCGGGATGACGACCTTGTGTACCGCCATGCCGAGCACTTCTTCCGTGGTGCCGGCCAGCGGCAATCGTTCCATGGTTTCCGTCGCGCTACGCCGCCGCAGCTCGACAATCAGGCGCAGCTTCATCTTCCGGCGCACTGCCGTCTCGCCGAAGATCGACTTGATGTCAAGCAGCCCCAGGCCGCGCACCTCGAGCAGGTTCGCCAGCAACGGAGGACAGCGACCCTCGATCGAATCGGGCGAGATGCGCGCGAAGTCCACCACATCGTCAGCCACCAGGCCGTGGCCGCGACTGATGAGCTCCAGCCCGAGCTCGCTCTTGCCCAGCCCTGATTCGCCGGAGATCAGCACGCCCATTCCCAGCACATCCATGAACACGCCGTGCATCGTGCAGTGCGGCGCGAGTACGCGGGTTAGGTAAATGCGCAGCAGGTCGATCACCTGGGCCGATGCCAACGGCGAACTGAAGACGGCGATTCCTGCATGGTCGACCACCTTCAGCAACTCGTCCGGCACTGAGCGGCCTTCGGCAACGATCAATCCAAGCGGTCCACCGACGACGAGTTCGGCCGCGTAGTGCAGGCGGCGCGCCGGCTCCATTCGCTGCACATAGGCGATTTCGGGCGCGCCGAGCACATGGATCCGGCTCGAGTGGATCAGGTTCAGGTGGCCAACCAGGTCGGCGGCCGTCACGTCCATCGACTCGGACTCGCGAAACCGGCGGGCGCCGCCCGCGCGCCCGCCGATCCACGTGAGCTTCAACTGCTCCTGGTTGTCTTCGAAGAGGGTGGCGAGGGTCGGCATGGGTGGCAGCGTGGCTGGGTGACGCGGACCCGCCGCAGCGTCACGCGCGCGGGAAGGTCAGGGGAGGACATGGCGCGGGAAGCTGACCACGTGGGCTCGGGCCAGCACAGGCATGGTCGCCCGGCGCCGTATCAGGCGGCGGGCCTGACCGGCTCCCAGGTCGCCAGCAGCGTATGCAGCGCCTCGGGGTCGGCCGCGTTGAGCAAGTTCTCGCGAAAGCTCTTGTCCGACAGCATTTGTGCCAACTCGGACAGGATGTCCAGGTGCTGCTGCGTCGCCTGCTCGGGCACCAGCAGAAAGATCAGGATGTTGACCGGGCGGCCATCGGGCGCGTCGAACGCCACCGGCTCGGCCAGGCGGACAAAGGCGGCGGCCGCCTCCTTCAGTCCCTTGATGCGGCCATGGGGGATCGCCACCCCCTGGCCCAGTCCGGTCGAGCCCAGCCGCTCGCGCACGAACAGGCTGTCGAACACCTTGGCGCGGGCGATGCCGTGGTTGTTCTCGAACAGCAAGCCGGCCTGCTCGAACGCCCGCTTCTTGCTCGACGCGTGCAGGTCGAGCAGGACGTTCGAGGCAGGCAGCAATCGCGAGATCAGCGTCATCGGGCGTGCAAGCTACACATCAGTTCCGCCGAGGCGGCAGATCAAGTCGTTCACAAACTTAGCGATCGATTCGAACCCGCATCCAGGGGGAAGCACCGTGAACAGACGTCTTTTCATTGCCGTCGCATCATGGGGCGATTGGCGTACCCGCGACAGTGCGTGAAGTCCCGCACGCGGGGGGAGCATCGAAGGGCGGTGAGTGTACTCAGGCTGGTTCTGCGGTGCGGCAAAGCGGTTGGCGGGGCGTCAGGTGTTGCCGTAGTCCAACAGGCGGACCGGGCGAAGCCGCTGTGAAACCGGGTGGTTCCTCGACGCGGCCGCCGCGACAATGCGCTCCATGAAAACTGCCTTCCTGCACGACAGGGCACGTTCCCCCGCGACCGAACCGGCCCAGCCGGATCCGTACGCGCTGGTCGACCGCGCCATCCGCTACCTGCAGGCGCATGGGCGGGTCCAGCCGTCCCTGGACGATCTGGCGACGGCGCTCGATTGTGACGCGGTCGCTTTGCAGCGCCAGTTCAGTGCCCTGGCCGGCGTCTCGCCCAAGCGCTTTGTTCAGTTCCTGACCAAGGAGCATGCCCGCGCGCTGCTGGTGCAATCGGCGGATGTGCTCAGCACGAGCCTGGCCGCGGGACTGTCCAGTCCCGGACGCCTGCACGACCTGATGATCGCCACCGAGGCGCTCACGCCCGGCGAGGTCGGTCGGCTCGGTGCCGGCGTCCGCCTCGAATACGCCTTCGCGCGCACCCCGTTCGGCCGCACGCTGGCAGCCGCCAGCCAGCGCGGATTGGCCTTCCTCGGCTTCGTAGATGACGACCGCGGCGGCGACGCTGCCGCGCTGGCCGATCTGCGCCAGCGCTGGCCGCGCGCTGACCTCGCGGCAGGCGATGCGGCGACCGACATCCTCGGTCGTGCGTTCGAGCGCCTGTGGCAACGGACCACGCAGACGGCCGCGCGTCCCGTGCCGCTGCCGCTGTTGCTGTCGGGCACCAACTTGCAGTTGAAGGTGTGGGAGGCGCTGCTGGCGGTACCTGAAGGGCGCCTCGTGTCGTACTCGACGCTGGCGCATGCGGTGGGGCGGCCCGATGCGGTGCGGGCGGTCGCCACGGCGGTCGGCCGCAACCCGCTGTCGATACTGATCCCTTGCCATCGCGTGATCCGTGAGTCGGGTGAATTGGGCGGCTACCACTGGGGCCTGCCGCGCAAGATCGCCCTGATCGCCTGTGAGTCGGCGCGCCGTGACGCAACGCCGGCCGCAATGGGCAGGGTCTGACGCGCATCACCTGCGCCGCGCGCAGGTGGCGCATGCTGCAGGCTGTCTTTTTTCGTGGAGAAGCAATGCGATTCGTCATCCCGTTGGTCGCCCTCTGTCTAGCCGCCGTGGCCACGTTGTCGTTCGCGCAGGACGGCCCGCGCCTGAAGCCCGGTCTGTGGGAGGTGAAGACCGACATGGAAACCAAGCGCCTCGGCCCCTTCGCGATGACGGTGGAGCGCTGTCTCGACGAAAAGTCGCAGCGCGGTCAGTGGCATCCCGATCAGGCCGGTCCGAGCCAGAAATGCAGCAAGGTGCGCAGCCGTCGCGAAGGCGATGCCTATGTCGTTGAAGCCGACTGCAAGCGCGGAGACTCGAACGTCAAAACCAAGGCGGTCACCACGGTGAAGGGCGACAACGCCTACATGACGAAGATCAACTTCACCTTCGACCCGCCGTACCGGGACCAGACGCAGCAGACCATGGTGATCCGCGGCAAGCACCTGGGCAGTTGCCCGTCCGGCATGAAGCCTGGGCAGATGCGGGTGCGCGACATGCCTGGTGCCTCGGAGTCATCGAACAAGAAGTAGGCCGGCCTTGGCTGGCCGGGGCCAGCTAGGCGCCATGCGCTCGGAAACACAAAGGCCCGCTTGAGCGGGCCTTTTTTCGTGCCTGCCGGGCGTGGCCGGCTCGAACCTACGCGTCAGGAAGGCTCAACGCTCTGGTGTTTGAGCGGCGCATGCGCATGGTCGCGCACGCGGTCCTTGTGGCGCAGGACCTGGCGGTCGAGCTTGTCCATCAACGCATCGATGGCGGCATACATGTCGCCGTCGACGCAC
>LNFM01004467.1_pt1 | contig 30171 bp, 29 predicted proteins | sample 596031 | NCBI WGS metagenome assembly LNFM01 (sample SAMN04254537, study PRJNA301005) | activated carbon metagenome | isolation source: dual media filters at the Ann Arbor, Michigan drinking water treatment plant | place: USA: Ann Arbor
CCAGTCCGGAGACAGCCCCGCACGCAGGAGCGGTCCGCCCACCTCGTTGCCGACCAGCCATCCGACGAGTTGGTCGCGCGATGGTTTTGCCAGCGCGTCGCCGAGAACGAGTTTCTGCAGGGACGCCGCCATCGCCTCGGGCGAGGTCGTGTCACGGGGATCGCCAGGCGTCGCCTCGTTGAGGTCGGTTTCGCGGCGGTCCAGGCGCGTCGTTTCGTCTCCGAGCGTGCGCGTGAACCGCGTCACCGCGTCCGGGCCGCCAAGCGCATCCAAAACCTTGTTGGCGGCTGTGTTGTCGCTGGTGCGCATCGTTGCTTCGCACAGCGACTGAAGGCTCATCTCGCGCCCGACGTTCTTCTCGGTGACCGGAGAGTAGGTCACGAGGTCGTCCTGTTCGATCCGAACCGGTCTATCGAGAGCCTCCTTGCCCGCATCCACCCGTGCCAGCAGCGCACCGCAGGCGAGCACCTTGAACGTGCTGGCCATCGGGAAGCGCTCGTCGGCCCGGTGGCGCCAGGTCTGCCCGCTGCCTGTGTCGTGCACGACGAGACCGACGCGCGCGCCGAGACGTGTCTCGACCTGCCGCGCGGCCGCAACGATCCCCTGCTCGGACGCGGCCGCACCCGGCTGGACCGATGTGCAGGAGAACATTGCGAGGAAGGCGAGGGTCAGCTTCATGGACGGTACTCCCGATTTCGACGGCATCCCAGGCCGACGCGGCTGCGGGAGGCCGCACCCTTCGCAACAGCGTGCGGTCAAAATGAGATTCCGATCCTTCGCCCAGCCAGAAGGGAGCGCGCACCTCGTCCGCCCAACGGCTCACCAGACTCCGATCTGCGGGCGCCATGTTGCGGCAATGTTGGGCCATTAGGTCCTCGCTCCATAGCAAGGACAAGAAGAGGCGAATGAACAGATGAAAAACCTACAGGAACACCCTTTCCGAGCGCGTGGTCTCCTGGCCGGCGGCGCCATCCTGGTCGCCATGATGCTCAGCGCGTGCGTCAGCCCCGAGCAGGCCCGCAACGACGATCGCAATACGTGTTCCAGCATGGGCGCGCCCTATGGCTCGCGCGCTCACACCGACTGCATGCTCCGGCAGCAGCAGCGCGGCGACGAAAAGATGCTGATCCTTCTCGAGGAGCAGCGCATGCACCAGGAACTGGGTCGACCCGCACGCGAGAAGCTCGAGGAAAAGCGCCGTCGCGAGCGTGAAAAAGCGGCCCAGCAGGGCTGATCAGAGGCTTGCTGCCAGCGTGACTGGCCATGGCGATGCGTGCGACTTCGACGCATCGCCAGCGTACCGACCCGGTAGCGTGCGGCGACCATCGATCCGGAACAACCCGTATCGCCGCACGTTGGCCTTTCACCTGACCGGATGAATTTCCTGGATTCGCCCCACCGGGGGCAGGGCGAACTGATCGCGCACAAGCCGACACATCGACCCATCTTTCCAGCGACTGCATCGGAGACAGGCCATGTTGCAATTGACCAATGTCGAACACGTGTATCCCAACGGAATGCGTGCGCTGGACGGCGTCACAATGTCGATCGGCAAGGGCATGTTCGGCCTTCTCGGGCCGAACGGAGCGGGCAAGTCCTCGCTCATGCGCGCCGTCGCGACGCTTCAGACGCCCACTGCGGGCGCCATCCGTTTCGGCGATATCGACGTCCTGGCGCAGCCGGAACGCCTGCGCGCCGTGCTCGGCTACCTGCCGCAAGAGTTCGGCGTCTATCCGCGCGTGTCGGCCTATGACCTGCTCGACTACATGGCATCGCTGAAGGGAATCGTGTCAGCTGCCGATCGTCGCGCAACGGTCGAGACGCTGCTGGTCCAGACCAACCTCTGGAACGTGCGGAGCAAGGCGGTCGCGGGATTCTCGGGTGGCATGCGGCAACGTTTCGGCATTGCCCAGGCGCTGATCGGCAACCCGCAACTGATCATCGTGGACGAGCCGACCGCCGGGCTTGATCCCGAAGAGCGCAACCGCTTCCATAATCTTCTGGTCGAGATCGGCGAACATGTCGTCGTACTCCTGTCCACCCACATCGTCGATGACGTTGCCGACCTCTGCCCGCGCATGGCGGTGCTGGTAGCCGGGCGCATTCAACTGGAGGGCGCGCCCTCCGATCTGATAGCGCGCAGCCGCGGCAGCATGTGGTCGAAAACGATCGAGCGGGACGGCCTCGACGAGATCAAGGCCCGGTACGAAGTCGTTTCGACGCGCCTGTTTGCCGGCCGCACGATCGTCCATGTCCTGTCGGACCATGACCCGGCCAATGGCTTTTCGCCGGTCGAAGGTGGTCTGGAAGACGTCTATCTTACAACGGTCTCTCGCAGCCGCTCAACCGCCGCTCCAGTGGCGGCATAGCGTCGTGCTGAGAACCATCGCCCTCTTCGAGCTGCGCTACCAGTTCCGCAATCCGGTGTTCTGGGGTGCCGGCATCCTGTTCTTCCTGCTCACCTTCGCGGCGACCACCGTCGAGTCGATCCGGCTGGGCAGCGGCGGCAGCATTCACGGCAATGCACCGACCGCCATTGCGCAAATCCATCTGATCATGTCGCTGTTCTTCATGCTCGTGACGACCGCCTTCGTCGGCAATGTCGTCGTGCGCGACGACGAAAGCGGGTTTGGCGGCATCGTGCGATCGACCCGTGTCGGCAAGCTGCCCTACATGCTCGGCCGGTTCAGCGGAGCCTTTATCGGCGCAGCATTTGCATTCCTGGCGGTGCCGCTCGCGATCTTTGTCGGCACACTCATGCCCTGGGTAGATCCCGACACTCTCGGCCCCAATCACCTCGCGGACTATGTCTTCGGCTATGCCGCGATCGGCCTGCCCAATCTGCTCACCACATCGGCAGTCTTCTTCGCCGTCGCCTGCTGGACGAGGTCTGTAACGTACAGCTACCTCTCGGTCATCCTGTTCATGGTCGTCTACGGCGCGCTCACCGCGATGCTCACGACGTGGCCCGAACTGTCGCTGGCCTCCCTGTTCGATCCGTTCGGCATGGTCGCCTTCGGCCTCGGCATCCGCTACCTGACACCGATCCAGTCGAACACTCAGGCCATGGAACTGACGGGCCTCCTGCTCGGCAACCGCCTGCTCTGGCTGGCGATCTCCGTGGCAGTCGTCGCCGCCTCGATCTGGCGCTTCCGGGTCGCCACCCCGGGCGCCTCGCCGCGCAGCGTGAAGCGCCAGGCAGCGCGCGACCAAAGACTTGCGGCCATCCAGCCAGTTGTCGTCGCCCGGCTGCCGCCCGCCGCGCCGCTGAGCGCGAGGTGGCTTCAACTCTGGGCAATCACCCGGCTCGAGACGAAGCTGATCTTCAGAAGCCCGGCTTTCTGGGTGCTTGCGCTGGTCGGCACGATCAACCTGATCATCACCCTGACCCTGGCCGGGCGCTTCTACGGCGTCCCGATCTGGCCGCGGACCTTTGCGATCGTCGACACGGTGCGCGCCGCGTCCTCCCTCGTCACCTTGCTCATGGCGATCTACTTTGCAGGCGAGGTCGTCTGGCGCGAACGCGAACGGCGCTTCAACGAAATCATCGACGCGACGCCCGTCCCCAACTGGATCTTTCTCATTGGCAAACTCGCAGGCGTCGTCGGTGCGCTGCTGATGCTCTGCGTCGCGATAGTGCTGCTGGAAGCGATGCTGTTCCAGCTGGCCGGCGGCGTTACCGATATCGGAGCCGGCCAATGGTTTGCCTGGTTCGTCGTGCCGAGCGCGCTTTACCTCGTCCAGCTCGCTGTGCTGTCGGTCGTGGTCCAGGCGCTCAGCCCCAACAAGGTCGTCGGCTGGGCACTCATGCTGCTCTACCTCATCGCCGGCATCGTGGTTGCGAGTCTCGGTTTCGACCACCCGCTCATCAATTACGCCGAAGTGCCGATGCCGCTGTCGGACATGAACGGCGCGGATTATGGCGGCGCGACCGGCTGGTGGCTGCGCCTGTACTGGACGGCGTTTGCCCTGCTGCTGGTCGTCATCGGCCATCTGATGTGGCGGCGCGGCACCGCCATCACCATCGGGGGCCAGCTGCGCACCCTGCCAGCCCGGCTGCGCGGCGTGCCGCTCCTGTCCCTGATCAGTGCGCTGATGCTGACCGGCACCATCGGCGGGTTCCTGTTCTACAACATGAACGTGCTCAACACGTACACGCACAGCGGCGACACCGAGCGCCAGCTCGCCCGATACGAGCAGCTCTATGCCCGCCATGTCGGTCTGCCGCAGCCGACTCTGACGGATGTCGGGCTGACGGTCGATCTCCATCCGTCCCGCGGCGCGATGCAGGTCGATGGCGTGTACCGCTTCGTGAACAGGACGGCGGACGCGATCCCGACCCTGCATCTGCGCACTGTGCCCGGAATGAACCTGTCACTCGACACGGCGTCGGTTGCCGGCGCGCAGCTCGTGCATGACGACCAGGATCACCACTACCGCATCTATCGGTTCGACCGACCGCTCGAGCCGGGCGCCAGCGGAACGCTGTCCTTTCGGCGGCCTTGCGGCCTTGCCGAGCGACCCACAAGCCTATGAGACCGACGCGCAGCCGGCGGCGAACGGCACCTATGTCGTGAACTACCAGATCCTGCCGCTTCTGGGCATGGACCGGACGGGTTTCCTGCAAGGCAAGACCATCCGACGCGACCATGCGCTTGCGCCCGACCTGCCGACGCCGAAGCTCGACGATCGAGAGGCGCTGGGCCGGAACTATGCAGGGATGGACCGGGTCAACACCGACATCACCGTGACCACCGACGCCAATCAGACGCTGGTGGCGACGGGCGCGCGCGTCTCGGACACGGTCGAAAATGGCCGCAGGACCGCGCGCTTCGTGTCGCCGATAGCCTCGTTCAACTTCATCACGATCCATTCGGCGCGCTACAACGTCAGATCCGCCGATGCGGACGGGGTGGAGCTGCAGGTCTATCACCACCCGGCACATGCGATGAATGTCGACCGGATGCTGGGCGCGATGCGCGGCGCGCTGGACTATTACCGCGCGAATTTCGGCCCCTACCAGTATCCCTATGCCCGGATCATCGAGCGGCCGGGCTATGGCGGCGGTGCAAACTCTGCGGCCGGCACGATCGGCTATTCCGAAAAGGTCGGCTTCGTCATGGATCTGAGCGATCCCGGGCAGCTGGACTTCGTCTCCTACCTGACCGCGCACGAACTGGCGCACCAGTACTGGTTCCACCAGCTCATGCCCGCGGACATGGAGGGAGCGGAACTGCTCACCGAGGGGCTCGCCCAGTATTCGGCGCTCATGGTGATGAAGCAGCGCTATGGGCCCGAGCAGATGCGCATCTTCCTGAAATATGAGCTCGACCAGTATCTTCAGGGACGCCGGACCGAAGCGGCGGAGGAGAACCCGCTCGCACGCACCCGCAACCAGGGCTACATTCACTACAACAAGGCATCGCTCGTGATGGTTCTTCTCCAGGATCGCCTGGGCGAGGACCGCGTGAACGCGATGCTGCGCGATTTGCTCGCCCGCTATCGGTTCAAGCCCGCGCCCTATGCCCGGTCGAGCGACCTGGTGGACGGCTTCCTGACGCTGGCCCGCACCGACGCCGAACGAGAGCTCATCCTCGACCAGTTCTACCGCATCACGCTCTACGACCTGAAGGCGTCACAGGCGACCGTCCGGCAACTGGCGAATGGCCAGTTCGAGACGACCGTGACGATCGATGCCGGGAAAAGCTACGCCGACGGTCAGGGCACCGAAACAGAGGCAGCCTTCGACGAACAGGTCGATGTCGGCGTGTTCACGGCGCGGCCCGGCGACAGCGGTTTCACAGCCGAGGATGTCGTTTCGATAAGCCGGGTGCAGATCCGCTCGGGCGCGCAACAAGTCCGCATCACAACCGACAGCAAGCCGCTCCATGCGGCGGTCGATCCCTACATCCACTTCATCGACCGCAGCTCGAACGACAACATCGTCCCGATATCGGATGCGAAGCCATGATGCGGCCGAGCGGAAGACGCGCCGCCCCGACCCGAGTCCAGCGCCGTTCCGTTCTGGTGCGTGGATGAGAATCCTCCTGGTCGAAGACGAGATCGAGTTTGCCGCCACGTTGCGCGGCGCCCTCGAACGCGAGCTGTTCGTCGTCGATCACGTCGACCGGCTCGACCTCGCCCGCGAGGCTGTCCTGAGCTACGCCTATGATCTCGTCCTCCTGGACCGGACTCTTCCGGATGGCGACGGTCTCTCGCTCATTGCGGACCTGCGCGCGGACCATCCCGGCCTGCCGATCATCGTGCTCAGCGCGCGTGGCGACGTCCTCGACCGCGTTGCCGGCCTCGACCAGGGCGCCGACGACTATCTCAAGAAGCCGTTCGCGCTCGACGAGATGTTCGCCCGCATCCGCGCGGTCAAGCGGCGCCCGACGGACCTCCACATCGAGGAAATCCACGTCGGCGCGCTGGTCTTCGACGTCGCCAACGAGGAAGCGACCGTTGCCGGGATCCGCCTCGATCTCCCCCGGCGGGAGGTGCGCGTTCTGGCAACACTCGTGAAGCGGCGCGGGCGCACCGTCCTGCGGGAATCGCTCGAACAGGCGGTCTATGGGTTCGATGACGAGGTGCAGTCGAACACGCTCGACTCCCACGTATCGCGGCTGCGCCGCAAGCTGACGGAGGCAGGCGCCGATGTCGAGATCCATCCGATCAGGGGTGTCGGCTACCTGTTGCGGGCAGCGTCGTGAGCCGCAACCGCCCATCGCTCAAGTGGCCGCTGATCCTCCAGCCGCTCCTCTTCCAGTTCGTGACGCTGTTCATCTCCATCGCGATCCTCACCGCGATCGCCGTGCGTGCCGATACCGGCGGCCAGTATGCCGACGAACGCATCACGCCGGTCATCGCCCGGTCGATCCTTCGCCTCGGCGATGGCAGCCTCTCGGTCCGCGCAACGCCGGAACTCGACGCGCTTCACCAGGAAACACCGGACCTCTGGTTCGTCGCCGAAGACGACGCCGGCCGCAGCGTCACGTTCGGACAGGTCCCGGCCGAATTCGCGCCCCTGATCGGCACACTGCGCAATCTGTCCTACGCGATCCTGCGCGACCGATCTCCGCCGTACCGGCTTTCGGCCGTCGTGCGCCGGGAAGAAGCGCCGGCCGGGACGCTGACGATCCTCGGGCATGGCCAGCTGACCAAGATGAATTTCGTGGTCCTGATGGCGTCGAACGTCGTCACCATCCCCGTCTTCCTGCTGCTGGCGCTGATCTCGCTGATCATCACGCCGTTGATCGTCCGGCGCTCGCTGGCCGGCGTCAACCGCATTGCCCGGGAGGCAGGGGAGATCACGGCGGACCGTCGCGGCTGGCGCCTCACCGAAGACGGGGTGGCGCGCGAGATCCTGCCCCTTGTGCGGGCGGTCAACGAGGTGCTGCGGCGGCTCGACGAGCAATACGAGCGCCAGCGTCGGTTCTTTGCCTCCGCCGCGCACGAACTGCGCACGCCCATCGCCATCCTGCGCATCAAGATCGAGGCGGCGGACAAGGAGGCCGTCCGTCGACTCGGCGGCGACGTCGACCGGCTCGCCAACTTGGCCGAACAACTGCTCGATCTCCAGCGGCTCGATGCCGATACGACCGACGGGGAGATCGATCTCGTCGCGCTTTCAAGGCAGGTCGCAGCCGACCTGGCGCCGCTTCTGATCGCATCGCGCCGCACGATTGAAGTGGCGATCGACCATTCGCAGCCGATCCGGGGCGACGCGGGCGCGATCGAACGCGTCATGACGAACCTCGTGCAGAATGCGATCGAACATGGCGGGCGCCATGTGACCATCCGGGTGATCGGACCGGTGCTCGAGGTGGAGGACGATGGGCCGGGCATACCGCCGCAGGAGCGCGAACGCGTCTTCGAGGCGTTCCACCGTCTGCGGCCGCGATCGACGGGGGCGGGCCTCGGACTGAACCTGGTGCAGCAGGTGGTCGAGCGGCACGGTGGCCACGTCTCGATCCTCGGCGCGCCCAACGGCGGGACGATCGTGCGCGTCGCGTTTCCGTCCGGCTCAACCCCTCGGTCTGAGTCGATGTCTGCGCAACAGTGACCTCTCATCGGCCTGCGCGCGATCGGCACCAAGACGCCGCTATATCTCACCATGGCTCACCGGCCGCACATCTGCCCGGCGTCGAACACCCGCGCGTTCGCCTGCCGCCCTTTCAAGGGCGAATTTTGTAAGCCTCCGCTTTGAGTTCTGTCATGTCGGCGGCGCCGCCGAGGGTTAGACATCTTCTGGACCTAGATCGGGTGTGCCGCGACGTTCTCGTCATTGGCGGCCCGCTTGGCCACGAGCTGCCCGACCTGCTCGATATGTTCGGTGCCCCAGGCACATAACGGTACGAGCGCGTCGGCCAGCGTCTTGCCGAAAGGCGTCAGCGAATAGTCGACCTTGGGCGGCACCTGCTGGTGGTCTCGACGAGCGATCACACCATCGGCATGCAGCTCCTTGAGCTGCTGGATCAACATCTTGTCGCTGACGCCGCCGACCGCGCGTTTGAGCTCGCCATAGCGCCGCGCGCCGTGAGCCAGATGGAACAGGACAAGCGGCTTCCACTTTCCTCCGATCACCGCCAGCGCGACGTCCAGACCGCAGCTGAACTCCATACGTGTCATCGGCATCTCCGGGTACTTACCAAAAGGTGCATACTAGAAAGATGGAAAGCACATGTCTACCTCTGTGATATCAACATCAAGGAGCAGGACATGGGCAGACTTCAAGGCAAAACGGCCGTCATCACCGGTGGCACCAGTGGCATCGGACTTGCGACGGCGAAACGCTTCGTCGCCGAGGGCGCGCACGTCTTCATCACGGGGCGCCGCCAGGGCGAGCTGGACAAGGCGGTCAACGAGATCGGAGGCACTGTCTCAGGCATTCGAAGCGACGTCGCTCGCCTTGACGATCTCGACCGGCTGTTCGCCACTGTCCGCGACGAGCGGGGTGGGTTGGACATAGTGTTCGCCAATGCCGGGGTTGGGGAGGTGGCACCGCTCGGCATGATTACCGAGGAGCAGTTCGACCGAACCTTCGACATCAACGTCCGTGGCACGCTGTTCACCGTGCAAAAGGCGCTGCCGCTCATGAAGGCGGGCGGATCGATCATTCTCATGGGATCGACGACCGGATCGAAGGGCACGCCGGCGTTCAGCGTCTACAGCGCGAGCAAGGCCGCGATCCGCAATTTCGCGCGAAGCTGGACGCTTGACCTCAAAGACAGCGGCATCCGCGTCAACGTGCTTTCGCCCGGAGCGACATCGACGCCGGGTCTTCACGGCATCGCTAAGACGCCCGAAGAGGAGAAGGCGCTCGTCGCCGGCCTCATTATACAGACGCCGCTGGGCCGGCTCGGCCAGCCCGACGAAACGGCCGCGGTAGCGCTGTTTCTGGCCAGCGAAAACAGCAGCTTCATGACCGGGTCAGAGGTGTTCGTCGATGGAGGCGCAGCACAGGTCTGAGCCGCCAGCTGCCGCCTCTGCCAGCTTGGAGCCCCCTTCTATCACCTACGGCGATGCCAGCAGCTCCGCCTCGACCCGTGCCTGTCTTGCCGTCAGCGGACCAAGGCCGATGCGCAGGGTGCGCGCGGGCGATCCGCCGATGTCCTCGGGCATCCTGATCTGGAAAAGATAAACGGACCCTGACTGGACCAGGTACCGCCCCGGGGATACGTTCCTCGCATTGCCTCCGGCAGGCGGAGAAGGCCTTCGTGGGACCGGATTAGACGATACGTCCAGCGATATGTCCGACGATACATCGGGCGATACATTGCGCGAAAAATCCACCTTCCATCTCCCTCGGTCGGGAGCTGCAGGAGATGATTTCCCAAACGGAACAGGCCGTTAGCGCGAATTGGGGAAGAGTGGCCCAGGAATGGCGGAGAGGGAGGGATTCGAACCCCCGATGGGCTTGCACCCATGCCGCATTTCGAGTGCGGTGCATTCGACCACTCTGCCACCTCTCCACAGGTAGTGCGCGCTGGTCGCTGCGCGGCGCACTAGATAGCTTCTGGCTTGGCGCGATACAAGGCCAAATCGCGCGGCGTTTTCCTCTGCCGCGCGGCGCTCTCCTTGACTTGGGCTGGCGCTTCGGTTACGGACGGCGCAATTCCAGCGCTGGGACACCTCCGCGCTGGTTTTACTTTGAACCCAGAAGACTGACAAAAAGACGGCCTGACCGCCCCTGGGGCGGTCAAAGAGCCGGACCGAACAGCGAAAGGCAAAAAATGTTCGCAGTCATTAAAACGGGTGGCAAGCAGTATCGCGTTGCCGCCAACGACGTCCTGATCATCGAGAAGCTCGCGGGCGAAGCCGGCGACACGGTGGAATTCGGCGAAGTGCTCGCCTTCGGCGAGGGCGATTCGGCCACGTTCGGCGCGCCCTTCATCGAGGGCGCGATCGTCACGGCCGAAGTGGTCAAGCAGGGCCGCGCCAAGACCGTCATCGCCTTCAAGAAGCGTCGCCGGCAGAATTCGCGCCGCAAGCATGGCCATCGCCAGCACGAGACGACGGTGCGGATCACCGAAATCCTGACGGGCGGCGAGAAGCCCGCAGCCAAGTCCAAGAAGGCCGCCCCCGCCGCGGCCGCAGCCGAATAAGCGAAGGAGAACAGCAATGGCACACAAGAAAGCTGGCGGTTCGTCGCGCAACGGTCGTGATTCCGAGTCTAAGCGTCTCGGCGTCAAGAAGTTCGGCGGCGAGGCCGTGATTCCCGGCAACATCATCATCCGTCAACGCGGCACCACCTGGCATCCCGGCACCAATGTCGGCATGGGCACGGACCACACTCTTTTCGCACTCGAGGCCGGCGCGGTTGCGTTCCGCAAGAAAGCCAATGGCCGCACCTACGTGTCGGTAAACCCGATCGCCAAAGCCGCGGAGTAGCCGGTTCCGCACACCAAACACCGGCGCCCCATCTCGGGAACCGGTGTCTGGACAGTCCAGAAAAAGGAACAGGGGAGATGGGTCGCCATCTCCCCTTTTTCTTTGCCTGGAGGGACGACCATGGTTGCCGAGAGAGACGACACGGAAGACGAAAGTCTGGCGATAGACTGCGGTCCGATCGCCACCGAGCGGCTGGTGCTGCGCCGCCCGCATGAGGACGACAGCGGCGAGCTGGCACGGCTCGCCGACAACCGGCGGATCGCCGAGATGCTGGCGCGCATGCCGCATCCCTATGGCGAGGCGGAGGCGCGCTCCTTCATCGCCATGGCGCAAGGCAAGGTCGCCGGCGGCGCCGTCTTTGCCGTGACGCTCGCCGAGACCGGCACCTTCGTCGGCTGCGCGGGGCTCACCGTCAAGGATCGCGGCCTCGAGCTCGGCTACTGGATCGGCGAGCCCTACTGGAAGCGCGGCTATGCCACGGAGGCCGCGCATGCGCTGGTGGACCTCGCCTTCCGCGCCACCGCGATCACCGTGCTGCATGCGTCGTGCCGGGTCATCAACCCGTCGTCGCGCCGCGTCGTGCACAAATGCGGCTTCCAGTATGCCGGCCAGGGCATGCTGAACTCGATGGTGGCGGGCCAGGTGCCGATCGAGCGCTATCGGCTCGACCGCAAGACCTGGGTCAGCCTGCGCAACTGGGCGCAGGCGTGACCTGATGAGTCCTGGACGACCGGCCATGGCGCCTCCAGCCATGGCCGGCTGATCCACACCGGGCGGCTTCGCGTATCGATGGCAGTCGCATTGTCGCGCGGAGTAGCCCCATGCATCGCCTGTCCCATCTCGTCCTGTCCTGCGCCCTGTTGCTCGGCGCGCTCGCGCTGCCGGCCGCGGCCGCCGATTTCCGCTTCGAAAACTACTTTGTCGGACGCACCGTCGCAGACGGGCAGTTTCGCGCCATCAACGGGGTCAGCCGGAAATTCAAGGTGTTCCTTACCGGCACCTGGAACGGCAGGCGGCTCAAGCTGGTCGAGGATTTCGTCTATGAGGACGGCGAGCGCGACCGCAAGACCTGGCGCTTCACCAAGACCGGCGACAACACCTATAGCGGCACGCGCGAAGACGTCATCGGTGCGACGCTGGTCACCATCAAGGGCAACACGGCCCGCTTCTCCTATGACGTCTATCTCGATGGCGCAGCCAGGAAGAACCGCGTGCGCTTTCATGACAAGATGGTGCTGAACCCCGACGGCACGGTGCTCAACACCGCCTATGTCACCAAGTTCGGCTTTCCGGTCGCCAAGACGCGGGTCGAATTCCGGCGATAAGGCAGTCCGTCAGTCCATCTCCGCCCAGACCGGCAGATGGTCGGAGCCCTCGGCTGCAGCGTCGACCCAGACCTTGCGCAGATTTGATGCGCGCGTGGCATGGACGAGGACAAAATCGATCAGCCTGTGCGGCTCGTCCTTGCCGACAAAACTCACCGCGCCGTCGCCCACGCCGCCGGCCAGATCGAAGGCGTCGACCGGATAGTGCGCGACCCGCTGGCGACCCTCCACCGGGTCGATGCTGCCGGTCAGCGCGACGTGCTCGGGAGAGCCACGCACCATGTTGAAATCCCCCATCAGCACATAGTCCTCGGGGCAGGGGGGCTCGGGGAAACCGTATTCGGCAGCCCCGGTGATCGCGCCGCCCTCCATCGGATAGGCGTTGATGCGGTCGCGCAGATGGTGGATCTGGGCGATCCGCTCCTCGAGATTGACGTGGTCGAGATGGGTCGCATAGACGCGAAACGCGCCCGCCGGCCCGTTGACCAAAGCTTCAAGCGCCGCGCGCTGCAGATTGCCCCGGTCGAAGCGGCGTGTCCGCGGCAGAAGATGATTGCGGCACGACAGGATCGGCCAGCGCGACAGGATCATGTTGCCGAATTCGAGCCTCTTGTTGATCGGCCGTCCATCATTCCCGCGCGCGCCGAAATCGACATCCATGGCCGGCGCAAAGACGTGGAAATGGTCGGGCAGGCGCTCGGCCAGGCCCGCCACCATGTCGGCGCCGCCATTGCCCATGAAATTGCGCGTCACCTCCTGCAGGGTGATGATGTCGCCGTTGGCGACCGAGGCGGCGAGGCGGTCGAGGTCGAAGCGCCCGTCGAGCCCGATGCCGAAATGCACATTGTAGGTCACGAACTTCAATTCGGCGGCCTCCCTTCCAGGGTCAAGCAACGACCCCCGGCAAAACGGCGCGAAGCGGCCTCGCGCTTTGCATCGCTTTGCGGTAGAGGAGCCGCAACAGAAAATCCATTGTCCAGACTGTCGAACCTGCCATGAAATTCCTCGATCAGGCCAAAGTGTATATCCGATCCGGCGACGGGGGCGCCGGCTCGGTGTCGTTCCGCCGCGAAAAGTTCATCGAATTCGGCGGGCCGGACGGTGGCGATGGCGGGCGCGGCGGCGACGTCTGGGTGGAGGCCGTCGACGGGCTCAACACGCTGATCGACTATCGCTACCAGCAGCATTTCAAGGCGCAGACCGGCGTGCACGGCATGGGACGCAACCGCGCCGGCGGCAAGGGTTCCGACGTCGTGCTCAAGGTGCCGGCGGGAACGCAGGTCTACGAGGAGGACAACGAGCAGCTGATCTGCGACCTGACGGTCGTCGGACAGCGCTATCTCGTCGCCAAGGGCGGCAATGGCGGTTTTGGCAACCAGCATTTCAAGACGTCGACCAACCAGGCGCCGCGACGCGCCAATCCCGGCCAGGAAGGCCAGGAGCGCACGATCTGGCTGCGCCTGAAGCTGATTGCCGATGCGGGCCTCGTCGGCCTGCCCAACGCCGGCAAGTCGACCTTTCTTGCGGCCGTCACCGCGGCGCGGCCAAAGATCGCCGACTATCCCTTCACGACGCTTTATCCCGGCCTCGGCGTGGCCAAGGTCGACGGTCGCGAATTCGTGCTCGCCGACATTCCGGGCCTCATTGAGGGCGCACATGAAGGGGTTGGCATCGGCGACCGCTTCCTCGGCCATGTCGAGCGCACGCGGGTTCTGCTGCATCTCGTCTCGGCGCAAGAGGAGAGCCCCGGGAAAGCCTACAAGACGGTGCGCAAGGAGCTCGACGCCTATGGCGGCGGGCTGACCGACAAGCCGGAAATCGTCGCGCTGTCGCAGATCGACACGCTCGACGCGGACGGCCGCAAGAAGAAGGTCGCATCGCTCAAGCGCGCGATCGGCCGCGCGCCGATGCTGGTTTCGGCCGTCAGCGGCGAGGGCGTCGAGGCCGTGCTGCGCGCGCTCACCACCGAGATCGGCGCCGACCGCCTTCGCGAGGCCGCCCCGAAGCGCGACCCGCGCTGGGTCGAGTAATTCGGGCTCCTCCGATGACTTCGCTCTACGTTGCCCCCCTCTGTCCTCCTGAGCCTCCGCCGATGGGCGGACATCTCCCCCACATGGGGGGAGATTGGCCAGTCGCAGGCGCTGGAGCGCGTGATCTCCCCCCTCGTGGGGGAGATGTCCGGCAGAACAGAGGGGGGCGCCAAGGAACGATACGTTTCCGCTTTTTCCAACTTACGAATCATCTCCCATGACCTCCCTGTCGCTCAAGAAATACCGCCGCATCACCGTCAAGATCGGCTCCGCCCTGCTGGTCGACCGCCAGAGCGGGCTGAAGCGCGAATGGCTAGCCTCGCTCGCCGCCGACATCGGCATGCTGGCGCGGGGTGGCGCGGACGTGCTGGTCGTCTCGTCAGGCGCCATCGCGCTTGGCCGCACCATGCTGTCGCTGGGCAAGCGTGCCCTGAAGCTTGAGGAAAGCCAGGCGGCTGCGGCGGTCGGCCAGATCGCCTTGGCCGGTGCCTGGGCCGAAGCGCTCGGCAGGGAATCGCTGACGTCGGGCCAGATCCTGCTCACGCTCGGCGACACCGAGGAGCGACGCCGCTACCTCAATGCGCGCGCCACCATCTCGACGCTGCTCAAGCTGAAGGCGGTTCCCGTCATCAACGAGAACGACACGGTCGCCACCTCGGAAATCCGCTATGGCGACAATGACCGGCTGGCCGCGCGCGTCGCCACCATGATGGGTGCCGACCTGCTGGTCCTCCTGTCCGACATAGACGGCCTCTACACGGGTCCTCCCGCGCATGATCCGTCCGCGACCTTCATCCCGCTGGTCGAGCGCATCACGCCCGACATCGAGGCGATGGCGGGCGCCGCGGCCTCGGAACTGTCGCGCGGCGGCATGCGCACAAAACTCGACGCCGGCAAGATCGCCACCGTTGCCGGCACGGCGATGATCATCACCTCCGGCACGCGGCTCAACCCGCTGGCAGCGATCGATCGCGGCGAGCGCGCAACGTTCTTCCGGCCCAGCGCCAACCCGGTCACCGGCTACAAGAGCTGGATAGCCGGCCAGCTCGAGCCGGCCGGCAGGATGACGGTCGACGCCGGGGCCGTTACGGCCCTGATGTCGGGCAAGTCCCTGCTGCCAGCCGGTGTCACGCTGGTCAGCGGCAATTTTTCGCGCGGCGACACGGTTGCGATCCTCAGCCCCGAAGGCCGCGAGATCGCACGCGGCCTTGCTGCTTACGACGCCGCCGATGCGGTCAGGATCGCCGGCCTGAAGACGGGCGCCATCGCGGCCGTGCTCGGCTACGAGGCGCGCTCCGCGATGATCCATCGCGACGACCTCGTGGTCGGGCAAAGCGGCATGGACGGCAAGGCAGCCGGTTAGCCGGATCCTCTCCGTCACCCGGGTCTTCGCTGTCCTCCTCGGGGCAGTCCCCTTCGTCCTCCTCGGGTCTGTCCCTCCCTCGCCGTCATCCTCGGGCTTGTCCCGAGGATCTGCAGCGGCCGAACAGTATGTTGCACATCCCCGCCGGGTATCGCAGATGCTCGGGACAAGCCCGAGCACGACGTCCCGCGCGGGAGGTCAGGACGTCGCGCCGCGAGGAGGCCCTCTTCGCCGTCATCCTCGGGCCTGTCCCGAGGATCTGCAGCGGTCGATCAATCTAGCTGCACATCCCCGGCAACCGTCGCAGATGCTCGGGACAAGCCCGAGCATGACGTCGCGCGAGGATGGTTGTGCTGGTGATGGTCGAGCCGTTCTCGTCATCCACGGCCTGAGCCTCCACCGCCGTCATCCGTTGGCTATTCCTCCAGCACCGTCTTCCTTGAGCCTCCCCCGCCGCCGTCATCCTCGGGCTTGTCCCGAGGATCTGCGCCGGTCGATCATTTCTCTGTACGTTCTCACCAACTGTGGCAGATGCTCGGGACAAGCCCGAGCATGACGTGGCGTCGGTTGCCGAGCGCGCGACTTGCGGGGATAGCGCACTCGCCTTCTCAAAGAAAAGAGCTCGTCTTTTCTAGCACTTACCGAGCTGCGCAGTACACTCCCCGACCAATCTTGTCCCCGTCCCCGCCTCTCGCGCGATAATCCCCGTCGATACGAGCGGAGGCGGCATGGACTGGAAGCAGGCAATCAGGGAGGAGGCGGCGATGCTGAAGCGCATCATTGCGCTGCTTCTTGCGCTTGCCGACCTCGCCGAACTTGCCGGCGGCCGTTCCCTCGTCGCCTGCCGTTCGATGCTGCTGCTGTTGCGGCCGGCCGAAATCGTCGCCCGTGAATTCGTGGTCGGCACGTCCGACGCATGGCCGATGGAGATCGTCCGGTCCGGTGATGCCCGTGCCGACATGGTGCAACTGGCGATGCGCCTGCGGGAGCTGGCCTGCCTTCTGCTGTACGAGACGGAACTCGTCTTGTCGTACGGCCCGCAATCCGACACTCGATCCGTTTCCTCGCCAAGCGCCATTGGCCGAATCATGCGCGCCGCTGACATCTGCATGATGCGGGGCCTTGCGCCGTCGACGCCTGCTCTCGATACGTCCTGAGCCACGCCGCCAGGCCGACATCGTCCGACCTGTGAAGCTGTGCCAGTGCAGGCGCGGACGCACGCGCTTGCCCGGCGCATTGCTGATCGGCGTCTTCACCTGTAGATAGGTCCTGACCCTAAGCTTCGAGACGACAATGCTTCAAACCCACGAAAAATCCGCGGCCGACACGCTCGCGCTGATGGACGAGATCGGCCGCAAGGCGCGCGCCGCGGCCCGCCCGCTCGCCCTTGCGTCGCCGGAAAGCAAGCGCACCGCGCTCCTGGCGATGGCGGCCAGTCTCGTCGCGCATGAGCCCGGCATACTCGAAGCCAATGCCATCGACATGAAGAATGGCGAGGAGGCGGGCCTCAGCGCCGCGCTGATGGACCGCCTGAAACTGACGCCCGCCCGCATCCGCGACATGGCCGACGGCGTACGCGCCATCGCCGAGCTGAAGGATCCCGTGGGCGAAGTCATTGCCGAATGGGATAGGCCCAACGGCCTGCATATCGAGCGGGTGCGCACGCCGCTCGGCGTCATCGGCGTCATCTACGAGAGCCGCCCCAACGTGACGGCGGATGCCGGCGCCCTTTGTCTCAAGGCCGGCAATCCGATCATCCTGCGCGGCGGCTCGGATTCGCTGAACTCGTCCACGGCCATCCATGCCTGCCTGGTCGAGGGCCTGTCTGCCGCCGGACTGCCGGCCGACGCGATCCAGATCGTGCCGACCACCGATCGCGCGGCCGTCGGCGCGATGCTGTCGGGCCTGTCCGGCAATCTCGACGTGATTATCCCGCGTGGCGGGAAAAGCCTGGTCGCCCGTGTCCAGAACGAAGCGCGCGTGCCGGTCTTCGCGCATCTCGAAGGGCTCTGCCACCTCTACATCGACCGTTCCGCAAGGCTCGACATGGCCGTGAGCATTGCGGTCAACGCAAAGATGCGGCGCACGGGGATCTGCGGTTCGGCCGAGACGCTGCTGGTCGACCGTGCGGTTGCCGCGACGCATCTGGTGCCGATCGTGTCGGCGCTGTGGGACGCGGGGTGCGAGATACGCGGCGACGCCGATGTATGCGCGGCGTTTCCTGCCGCCAGGCTTGCTACGCAGGCAGACTGGGCGAAGGAGTATCTCGACGCCATCATCGCCGTGAAGCTCGTCGACGGCGTGTCCGGCGCCATCGACCACATCGAGACCTGGTCCTCGCATCACACCGAAGCGATCGTCGCCGAGGATGCGGCGACCGTCGAGACATTCTTCGCCGGCATCGATTCCGCGATCCTCCTGCACAACGCGTCCACCCAGTTCGCCGATGGCGGCGAGTTCGGCATGGGCGCCGAGATCGGCATCGCCACCGGCAAGATGCATGCCCGCGGCCCGGTCGGCGTCGAGCAGCTGACGTCCTTCAAGTACCGCGTGCGCGGATCGGGACAGGTGCGGCCATAGCTTGTCGCCGGGCGGCTCTGTGCTAGAATGTGTACATGAGCACACAATCTGAAACCGTGACCGTCCGCCTGAGCCCGGAAACGAAAGCCCGGCTCGACGAGTTGGCGACCCAGACGCGGCGAACCAAATCGTTTCTGGCCGCCGAAGCAATCTCCGACTATGTCGAGCGTGAAATGAAGATTGTCGCGGCTATTCACCGGGGATTGGCCGACATCGAGGCCGGGCGAACTGTCCCGCACGACGTTGCAATAGAACGGCTTCACGCTGCTATCGAGCGTGGGGCCAAAAAACGCGGATGAGGATTGTCGCCTGGTCTGGCGATGCGCTGGAGGACCTTGAGGACGCCATGGAATACCTTGGCGCCCATAGCGACAGCGCCAAGCATCTGTTTGTCGAGCGGATCAAGTCGGCCCTCAACATGCTTGCCGAAATGCCGGTCGGCCGTCAGGGGCGTGTCAAGGGTACATACGAATGGTATGTCAAACGTTCCCCCTACATCATTGCCTACGCCCTGACGGAAACGTCGATTGAGGTAGTGCATATCATTCACGCAGCGCGCGACTGGCCTGACGACAGTTGGCCGGCAGACGACGCGTGATGGGAACACAAGTCTCCTCCAATTACCTCCGCATGCCCCATGTCGAAAAAGGCATGGCTGTCGGCCTGTTCGGCGGCTCGTTCAATCCGCCGCATGCCGGCCACGCGCTGGTCGCCGAGATCGCGCTGCGCAGGCTGGCGCTCGACCAGCTGTGGTGGATGGTGACGCCTGGCAACCCGCTGAAAAGCGGCCGTGAACTTTCGCCGCTGGCGGACCGGCTCCGGCTTTCGCGGGCGGTTGCCAAGAATCCGCGCATCAAGGTCACCGCGTTCGAGGCCGCCCATCGCGTGCGCTACACCGCCGACACGCTGGCGCTGGTCAAGGCGCGTAACCCGGGCGTCGACTTCGTCTGGATCATGGGCGCCGACAATCTGCGCGACTTCCATCGCTGGCAGCGCTGGCGCCGGATTGCCACGACGTTTCCGATCGCGGTGATCGACCGACCCGGCGCCACGCTCTCTTTCCTGTCCTCGGTCATGGCCAAGACGTTCGACCATGCCCGCGTCGACGAGGCAGATGCGCCACTCTTGGCGCGCATGACGCCGCCCGCCTGGACCTTCATCCACGGGCCCCGCTCGTCACTGTCTTCGAGTGCCATCCGCGAGGCGGCTCGCCAGGCTTGATCCAGCGGGCGGTGTGCTCCAGGAACGCCATTCCTTAGGTCCACCAAATACCCGCCGGGCGATGTCGCTTTTGCCGCCGCAGCGCGGCGCGGCGCCGGGAGAGACTGGCCCGATGGAGACGGCAACCGCCATCGAGGGACCAGGAAAGGGGGACAGCGCAAGCGAGCCGCCGGCGCACATCGTCGCGATCGCCAGCATCATCCTGTCGATGGCGCTCTTGGCCGTCGGCAACGGACTGCTTTTCGCTTACGTGCCGGTCAAGCTTGGCGATGCCGGTCTGCCGCCCACATGGGCGGGCAGCATTCTCACCGGCCTGTCGGCAGGCGGCCTCCTCGGCTGCCTGCTCACCGGGCGCCTGGTGCGGATGGTCGGCCATGCACGCGCCTACATGACCTTTTCGGCGCTGATCATCCTGTCCTGCGCGATGATCGCCGGCGGCACCTATCCGGTCCTCTGGATCGCGTCCCGCGCTCTCTACGGCTTTGCGATCTCGGGTCTGTTCATCGTCGCGCAGAGCTGGCTCAACGACGCCGTCGGCAATGCCATCCGCGGCCGCGTGTTGGCGATCTTCTACATCAGCTACATCGTCGGGCTCGGGCTCGGTTCGCTGACCCTGTCCTTTGTCGATCTGGACACACAGGCAGCCCCCATCATCGCGATCGTGTTCACGGCTCTGTCGATCATCCCTGTCGGCATGACCAGCCTCCGGCCGCCGCCGGTGCCCGAGTCGGCGTCCATCGCCTTCCGCAAGGCATGGCGCGTCTCTCCGGTGGGCATCGCCGGCATGCTCGCGGTCGGCGGCCTGTCCATGATGGTTGCGGGCTTCTCGCCGATCCACGCCACCGCCCAGGGCCTGTCGAAGGATCAGGTCTCGATCCTGATGGTGTCGATGCAGCTCGGCACCATCCTCCTGCAACTGCCATTCGGCTGGCTGTCGGACCGGATCGACCGCCGCTACGTCCTGGTTGCCACGTCGCTCCTCGTCATCGCGGCCGGGATCACGGCCAGCCAGACGCAGGATTCGTCCTATCTCGTCCTTGTGCTCGTGTTCATGGTGTGGAGCGGAGCGTCTGAGACGATCTATTCCGTATCGAGTGCGCATGCCAACGACAGGGCCGGCAAGGCCGACCTCGTCGCGCTGTCGTCCACCATGCTGTTTGCCTGGTCGATCTCGGGCTTCATCATGCCGGCATTGGCGACGATCCTGACCGCCTTCTACGGGACCCAGGCCTTCATGTACGTGGCGATCGCGATTGCCGCGTCGTTCTGCACATTCGTCTGCTGGCGGATCTCCAGGGCGCCGGCGGCGACGGAGACCGGCGGCTTCGCGCCGCTGTCGGCACAGGCACCGCTGCCGATCGACCATGCAGATCCCCATGATGCGGGGCGGCAGGTCTGAGCTATTGCCGCGCGGCGTTCTGATAGGTGACGACGCGCTGCGGGAACGGGATCGAAATGCCCCTGCCGTCGAATGCCTGTTTCGCGGCCTTGGTGATGTCGAGGACCGCCGCATGGAAATCCTGGTCCGTCGCCCAGAAGCGCAGGGTGATGGACACGGCGCTGTCTGCCAGTTCGCTGACGAATGCCGTCGGCGCCGGATCGCCGAACACGCGGCTGTCATCGCGCGCCAGGTCCAGCAGCGTCTGCTGTGCTAGGTCGATGTCGTCCTCGTAGCCGATGCCGATCGTGATGTCGCTGCGACGGCGTCCGTTCCGGTTGAAGTTTCGCACCGGCTGGTTCCAGAGAGTGGAGTTGGGCGCCAGAATATAGATCCCGTCGAAGGCACGCAGGCGCGTGGCAAACAGGCCGATCTCCTCCACCGTGCCGGCAATGTCGCCGACCTCGACATACTCGCCGATGCGAAACGGCCGCAGTGCCAGGAGCATGATGCCCGCCGCGATATTCTGGAGTGTGCCCTGAAGCGCCAGGCCAATCGCAAGGCCGATCGCACCGAGAGCCGCCACGATCGACGCGGTCTGAACGCCGAACTGTCCAAGCACCATGATGGCAACCAGGGCCAGTATGAGGTAGCGCACGATCTTGGAAAAGAAGGCGCGCAGCGTGGCGTCAAAGCCATGAATGTGAGAGAGGCCGGCCGAGATGGACCGTTCGGCCAAGCCCGCCAGGAAGTAGCCGATGATCAGCAGGACGATCGCGCCGAGCGCTGAAAACGAATAGGAAACGATCAGCGTGCTGAGCTGCGCAATGCCGGCCTGGAGAGTTACGAGAGCGTTCTGCGTAGAGAATTCCATGATTTCCTTCGCCCTGTGGGTTGCCCGGGTAACCCCCAGGCGTGCGGGCTTGTTCCCATAGCAAGCGCGATGCCGGGCAGGGTGGCTCCCGCGCTTCGCTCCCTCTGACGACACCGGCCCGTTCGGCGCTGCACCGTTCGCCGACAAGCCGCGCCGGAACATTATGGGCACAGGCGGTCACCCGCTCGTCTTGAACTTGTCGTCAGACTCTGCATATCTAAGGGAGCGCAACGCGCATCGCGTGCGTCGGTTGTTCTTTCAGGAAAGGAAATACACTGAGAACAGCACTGCGGAAGAAGGCCTACGTCATGCCTTCGCCGGCCGGGATCAGCGGAAACGAGTCCGTATCCCGCGCCCTTGAAACCGTCCTCGCAAGCCTCGAAGACTCCAAGGCCGAGAACATCGTCTCCATCGACATCCAGGGAAAATCGAGCCTCGGCGACTACATGGTCGTCGCTTCGGGCCGATCGCACCGTCATGTGGCGGCCGTCGCCGACCATCTGCTCGATGCGCTGAAGGAAGCCGGCCTCGGCACCGCCCGCGTAGAGGGCCTTACCGGAGCCGACTGGGTCCTGATCGACGCGGGTGACATCATCGTCCACGTCTTCCGTCCTGAAGTCCGCGAATTCTACAATCTCGAAAAGATGTGGCAGGCGCCGGACCTCGACGAGAACACGATCCACTAGCGCCGTCCGTCGCCGGGCGCGCCATGAAACTGTCGATCCATGCCGTGGGCCGAATGAAGGCCGGCCCCGACAAGGAGATGGCTGACCGTTATCTCGAGCGGTTCGCCCGCAGCGGACCTGCGCTGGGGCTTGAGTTTTCAGGCGTCTCGGAAATGGCGGAAAGCCGCGCCGCCAATGCCCTCGAGCGACAGCGCGAGGAAGCGGCGCATGTGACGTCCTTTGCGGGGACGGGCGCTTCTCTCATCCTTCTCGACGAGCGCGGCAGGAACCTGACATCGCCGCAATTTGCAGAGGCGCTCGGCCGCCTGAGGGACGAGGGCGCCCGTCACGCCGTCCTTGCCATCGGTGGGCCCGACGGGCATGACGCCACCTTGCGCGCCAAGGCGGCGCTGGTCTGGTCTTTCGGGGCTCTGACCTGGCCGCACCAGCTCGCGCGGATCATGCTGGCGGAGCAGCTCTACCGCGCCACCACCATCCTGTCTGGCCATCCCTACCATCGCGTCTGACGATCCGGATCAACCGTGGTCCGGAATTTCGACATGAATGGCGTCGACGCTCGTCTTGGTGATCGAGGCAACATGGTTGATGGTTCGTTAACGAACGCACCGCTAGACTCCCGGCGGTTGGGCAAAGCACGCAGCGAAAATGGCAAGCACAGTCTCTCGGATCGGCAGGATTCTGCGCGGCATCGTGCCGGCCGTCGGGCTGTGGGCAGTGCTTGGGGGTGCGGTCCATGCCGAAACGGCCGGCGCGCCGGCAAGTCCCGATCTCCAGCGCGCCGAATACGAACGCATATCGCGCGACATCCAGCTCTCCGCGGAGCGGGTAGCTGCGCTGACCACCGAGATCGACGGTGTGAGGAAGGACTACGCCACGATCACGGCGGCGCTGATCCAGGCGGCAAAGACCGAAAAGAAGCTCGCCCAGGACATCGACGACATTTCCGGCAAGCTCGAGGGACTGAAGGCGCAGGAGGCGTCGATCCGCGTCTCGCTCGCGGCGCGCAGCGGCGTGCTGGCCGAAGTACTCGGCGCGCTGGAGCGCATGGGCCTCAATCCGCCACCCGCGATCCTGGTCCGGCCCGAAGACGCACTGTCGTCGGTGCGCAGCGCCATCCTGCTCGGCGCCGTCGTCCCCGAACTCAGGCAGCAGACCGAAGTGCTGATCGCCGATATTGCGGAGATGTCGCGGATCACCGGTTCGATCGAAGCCGAGAGGGCCAAGCTGGTCACATCGGTCGGCGACCAGCTCGCCGAACAGCAGCGGCTAAGCCTGCTTCTCGAGGCCAAGAAGAAGCTCCAGTCGGAAACCGAAAGCCAGCTTGCCGCCGAGCAGGCTCGCAGCGAACAGCTGGCGGCAAAGGCAGGATCGCTGAAGGAACTGATCGCCTCGCTCGAAAAGCAGGCCGAGAAGGATCGCGCCAAGGCGGATGCCGCGCGCAGCGAGGCGGAGAAGCTCGCTGCCCGCGAGGCCGAGATCGCGGCGCTGCCCGAGAACAACAGGCTGATGGTTTCATTGCCCTTTTCGGCACTCGAGGGACAGGTGCCACTGCCTGTGGCGGGACGGTTCAAGCTGCGTTTCGGCGGCAGGGACGATAACGGCGGCGTGATGATGGGTGACATGGTTGCGACACAATCGGGAGCCATCGTCACGGCACCTGCTGACGGAAATGTGCTTTATGCAGGACGCTTCCGTTCGTACGGTCAACTCTTGATACTCGACGCTGGCGGGGGCTATCATGTCGTTCTGGCGGGCATGAGCAGAATCAGCGTCGCGCTTGGCCAGTCTGTTTTATCCGGGGAACCGGTAGGTGCGATGGGGGAAGCCAGGGTGGCAGACACCTCGGCGAAGAATGTTACGACTGCGCCGGAACTCTATGTCGAGTTCCGCAAGGATGGAAAACCCGTCGATCCGGCCCCGTGGTGGGCGGACCGTCTTTCTGGAAGGACAGGAAATGATACGTAAATTGTCGCTTCTGCTTGGCGGTGCCTTGATGGGTGCGTCCGCAATGAGCCTCGTCTACGGGGTTCCGGGCTCGTCCGCCATCGCGGCCGGATCCGATACCTACAGGCAGCTCGCGATCTTCGGCGACATCTTCGAACGCGTGCGGTCGCAATATGTGACGCCGCCGGAGGAAAAGACGCTGGTCGAAAGCGCCATCAACGGCATGCTCACCTCGCTCGACCCGCATTCGTCCTATCTCAATCCGGATGCCGCCAAGGACATGAAGGTCCAGACCAAGGGCGAGTTCGGCGGGCTGGGCATCGAAGTGACCATGGAAAACGACCTGGTCAAGGTCATCACGCCGATCGACGATACGCCCGCCGCGCGCGCTGGCGTGCTGTCGGGCGACTATATTTCCGCCATTGATGGCACCGAGGTGCGCGGCATGACGCTGACCGACGCGGTCGAAAAAATGCGCGGCCTCGTGAATACGCCGATCAAGCTCACAATCCTGCGCGAAGGCGCCGACAAGCCCCTCGAAATCACGGTCGTGCGCGACATCATCAAGGTTAAGGCGGTCAAGTTCCGCGTCGAAAACGACGTCGGCTACATGAAGATCACCTCGTTCACCGAAAAGACCTTTGACGATCTCGAAGCAGCGATCACCTCGATCAAGTCGCAGGTTCCCGACGACAAGCTCAAGGGCTACGTGCTCGACCTGCGCCTCAATCCGGGCGGTCTGCTCGACCAGGCCGTCAGCGTGTCGGATACGTTCCTCGACAAGGGTGAGATCGTCTCGACCCGTGGCCGCGACCCGAAGGACATCACCCGCTTCGATTCGCGCGCAGGCGACGAGATCGACGGCAAGCCGATGATCGTCCTGGTCAATGGCGGTTCGGCGAGTGCATCGGAAATCGTCGCCGGTGCGCTGCAGGATCACCGCCGCGCCACCGTTCTGGGGACGCAGTCCTTCGGCAAGGGTTCGGTGCAGACCATCATCCCGCTTGGCGAAAACGGCGCTCTGCGGCTGACGACGGCGCTCTACTACACGCCTTCGGGCAAGTCGATCCAGGGCAAGGGCATCACGCCCGACATCACTGTCGAGCAGCCTCTGCCGCCTGAACTGCAGGGCAAGGACGTGACGCGCGGCGAATCCGACCTCAAGGGCCACATCAAGGGTGCAGAGGAAGGCGACCAGGGCTCCGGCTCGGCAGCCTATGTGCCGCCGGATCCGAAGGACGACCTGCAGCTTGCGGCCGCACTCGAACTCCTGCGCGGCTCCAAGACGGATCCGGCCTTCCCGCCCAATCCGGACAAGAATGTCCTGAACCAGTAGTGATCTATCCGGGGGTTGCGCAGCGCGCCGCCCCCGGATTTTCGGCGAGCGTATCCACCAGCCGAAGACGCGGGTGGGATTTGCCTGTTACGGACGGACTGCCGGGCAAAAGGACGCGTCTTGTCGCATACCCAAAAGGAAATCGAACGCCCGCTCGGCCAGACTGCCACCAGGGCGCCGCGCATGGGTGGCGGCCTGCCGATCGGAACCCTGATATCGGCGCTGGCCGTCATTGCGATCGTCGGTGTATCCGCATCGATCGCGCTGCGTGAGAAGCCGTTCCGCACCATTCCCGACGTCGTGGTGTCGGTTCCGGAAACCGTCGTCGCTCCCGCTGCCGAGGCGGCTGCCAGTGCGAAGGCCCCCGGCGAGGTCGGGTCGACCCAGCCTGGCGATGGACCAAAAATCATCCAGGTTGCGCCTGAGGACAAGCCTCCTACGGGCGTCGTCGTCATCCGCGACCCGTCGGCGGTCGGCCAGAACCTGCGCGTCGCCCACCTGCCCGATCGCGCGCTGATCGAGGAGGGCGAGAGCGGGCCCCTGCCGATCCGCTCCGTCGATGGGCGGCGTCCCATGGACGTCTATGCGCGGCCGTGGTCGGGCACGCGCGGCGCGCGCATCGCCATCGTCATCGGCGGGCTCGGCCTGTCGCAGACGGGCACGCAGGAAGCGATCGGCAAACTGCCGGGCGAAGTCACGCTGGGGTTCTCCTCGCAGGGAAACAGCCTTGGTCGCTGGATGCAGGCGGCGCGCCAGAGCGGCCACGAGATCGTCATGCAGGTGCCGCTGGAACCTTTCGACTATCCGAATGTCGACCCTGGCCGCAACACGCTGACGGTCGCCGGGACGCCCGAGGAAAACCTGAAGAACCTGCGCTGGGCCCTGTCGCGCACCACCAACTACACGGGCGTCATGAACTACATGGGGGCACGCTTTTCGTCAGATGCTGCGGCCATGCAGCCGATGCTCGCCGAAATTGCCAAGCGCGGCCTGCTTTATTTCGACGATGGCTCCTTTGCGCGCAGCGCAGCCCCCGATGTCGCGCTGAACGGCGGCGTGCCTTTCGCTGCGGGCGATACGACTATCGACAGTGCGCGCGACAGGGGAGCGATCCTCAAGAAGCTCGACGAACTGGAACGCACGGCGCGCGCCAGGGGCTATGCCGTCGGCACGGGATCGGCCTTCGCCGAGACCGTCGATGCGGTGTCGTCCTGGGTCGCGGAGGCCAAGAAGCGCGGCATCGAGATCGTGCCGATTTCGGCCATTGTCGCCGATCCGGAACGGGGCTAAGCCCTGAGCATGGCCAAGAAATCCGTCGATCCAGAGACACTGCCATACCGCCCCTGCGTCGGCATTATGGTGCTGAACCCGGCGGGCCTGGTCTGGGCGGGACACCGCATTGCCGAGCCGGATGGCGAGATGGCAGGCTCGTCAAAGCTCTGGCAGATGCCGCAAGGGGGCATCGACAAGGGCGAGGAGCCCTTTCCAGCCGCGCTGCGTGAACTCTATGAAGAGACCGGGATGCGCAGCGTGTCCCTGATCGCCGAGGCGCCGGGGTGGCTGACATACGACCTGCCGCGCGATCTCGTCGGGCTCGCTTTCAAGGGCAGGTATCGCGGCCAGACGCAGAAGTGGTACGCGCTGCGTTTCGAGGGCGACGAGAGCGAGATCGCCATCAACCCGCCGCCGGGCGGCCACGAGGCAGAGTTCGATGCCTGGGCCTGGAAGCCGATGGACGAGCTTCCCGACCTGATCGTGCCGTTCAAGCGCGCGCTATATGTCCAGGTGATCGGCGCCTTCAGGCATCTGGCGCAATAGACTGCATCGTCGCGTCGTGCCTCAGGCGCGAGGCGCTTCGGCGAGCCATTCCGCGAGCTGGTCATTGGCCAGCGGCCGGCTCATCAGATAGCCTTGGCCCTCGTCGCAGTTCCACGACGCCAGGAGGTCGAAGGCCTGTTGCGTCTCGATGCCTTCGGCAACGACCTCATAGCCGAGCGCATGGGCCATTTCGATGATGGCGCGGACCAACAGCTGATTGTTTCGCTCCTGGTCGAGGGGCCGCACGAAGGCCTGGTCGATCTTGAGGTAGCGCGCCGGGATCTTCCCGAGATAGCTCATGTTGGAATAGCCGCTGCCGAAATCGTCGATGGCGATCTCGAAGCCGCAACCGCGCAGCCGGTCCATCTGCTGCATCATGAACTGCCAGTCGGTGGCAAGCATTCCTTCGGTGAACTCGAGTTCGACCAATGACGGGTCGACCCCCATCCGCTCCGACATGTCCGAAAGCAGGGTGACAAAATCCGGCTCTACCAGGTTCTTCGGCGAGACGTTCACGGATATCTTCATGCCCGGCCGCGTTCTCTGCCAGTGCGCGACGGTGTTCAGCGCGCGGTCCAGGACCCATTGCGTCAGCGGTGTGATTAGCGCGGTCGCCTCTGCCAGCGGCACGAACTCTCCGGGCGAGACCGGGCCGAGGTCCGGATGCGTCCAGCGCAGCAAGGCCTCGGCATTCATGCAGCTTCTGGTCCTCATCGAGACGCGCGGCTGGTACTGCAGGCTGAACTGGTCGCCGGATGACAGAGCCGTGGGAAGGTCCGTCAGGATCCGGAAGGCGCGCTGATGTGCCTCGTCGGTCTTGGCATCGTACCAGGACCAACCCTGATGCCCGCGCCTGCTGTCCTGTGCCGCGGCCAATGTCGACCGCAGCATTTCGCTGGGATCGCGATGCCTTCCGGTCATTCGCGTGATGCCGATGCCGACCCTGGTGTCGACCGGGATGTGCTGGCAGACGATCGAGCGGCGGAACGCCGACACGATCTCGCCGACGACCGACGGCGGCAGTGAGTTGCCCGGGTCAGGCACGAAGAAAGCGAAACTCAAGACCGAGACATGATAGATTTGCGTGTCTTCGGGCAGAAGCTGGGCCAGTCGCGTAGCGCCGGCCCGCACGAAATCTTCCGCATAGGAGTGGCCGAGCGCGCGCAGCAGATCGTTGAAGTGCTTTGCGTCGGCAAGCGTCAGCAAGACGAGGGCCTGCGGCTCGGCGCGTTCCATGTATGCCGGGAAATCGCTGAGGAAACGAACCCGATTGGGCAGAAGGGTGACATGGTCGGTTCGACCGACCAGCAGGCGCGCTGCCTCGCCCGCCTGCATCAGCTGCTGGATGTGCATGAGGAGACGGGCGTCGCCCTGTGGCCGGTCGGGCACTGTTTCGACTGTGGAGAGCGCCGTTTCCGTCACGACTGCGTGCCTCTTGCCATGCGGTCCATAGTGTTTGTCTGCTGTTTCAATAGTTTGTTCGACTGAACGTTGGGTTAAGGTCCGTCTCGCCGCCGCCCCTTCGTGTCCACGACGCAACCATTGGGCAAGCCTGTGCGTATAGCAATTCAGCGGCGGGGCGACGGAAAGGCATCATGCGGGTTTCGAGGTTTGTTGCGGCAATGGCGGCCGTGTCGATCGCCATGCTTTTCGTCACCGGCTGCTCCCGGCTTGGAGCTTTCAACGCGGTCGTCCCGAAGGATGGCGATGTCGCCGGTGTCGTGCACGGCATCGCCTACGGCACCGACGCGAGGCAGAAACTCGATATCTACACTCCGGATGGAGGTGCCTCGAAGGGCGTCGTCGTTTTCTTCTACGGCGGCTCCTGGAACAGCGGCGCGCGGCAGGAATACGGCTTCGCCGGCCGCGCGCTTGCCAGTCGCGGCTTCACCACGGTCGTCTTCGACTACCGCCTCGTCCCCGAACACCGCTACCCCGTCTTCGTGGAGGACGGTGCGAAGGCTGTCGCCTGGGTCCACCGAAACATCGCTGCCCATGGCGGCGACCCACGGCGCATCTTTCTGGTCGGGCATTCGGCCGGCGCCTACAATGCGATGATGGTCACGCTCGCGCCGGAATTCCTGCGCGCCGAGGGACTCGAGCCGAGCGTCGTCAAGGCGGTTGCCGGTCTGTCCGGGCCCTATGATTTCCTGCCGCTCCAGGTCGATGAGACGCGCGAGGCCTTCAAGGGCGTTGCCGACCTGGAACGAACCCAGCCTGTCAATCGCGTCATGCGCGGACGATACGCTCCGCCGATGCTGCTCGCCCATGGCGATGCGGACACGCTGGTCTATCCGCGAAATTCGAAGCGGCTGGCCGCGCTCCTGCGACGGACGGGGCACGCCGTAGAGGAGAAATATTATCCCGATGTCGATCATGTCGGCACGCTGCTCGCGATTTCGAAGCCGCTTCGTGACCGTGCCCCGGTGCTCGAGGATGTCGTGCGATTCTTGGAGGATCGCTGAAAATCGCAGGCGAGGGGGACCCGTCATTGCGGTTGCGGCGACGGTTCGCGCGTTCTACTGATCGGGGATGAACGCCAACCGGAGCGCCTTGGACCGATCGACGGCAAGTGCCACCGCCGAGCCCGGCATGGTCGACAGCTACGCGCGCAATGCGGGCGTGAGCCTGTCGGAAGCCGGTGCGGTCCTCACGGTCGACCTTGCCGCCATTCGCGCCAACTATCGCACCCTGCGCGACAGGGCCGCGCCCGCTCGCGTCGCCGC
>LNFM01003609.1_pt1 | contig 30156 bp, 29 predicted proteins | sample 596031 | NCBI WGS metagenome assembly LNFM01 (sample SAMN04254537, study PRJNA301005) | activated carbon metagenome | isolation source: dual media filters at the Ann Arbor, Michigan drinking water treatment plant | place: USA: Ann Arbor
GAGCACTTCATGACCCACCTCGCCCTGCACGAGCACGCCGAGGACGGCATCGCCACCCACTGGCTCCCCCACGTCACCGACGCGGAGTACCACGGGGGGGCCTGAGCGCGGCCGGCCGGCGCGCCCCTCGGTCAGGGGGGTGAGCCCGCCGCCTCGGCCGACACGGGGCCCTCGAGGCCCGCGGATCCGACCGCCGAGACGACGTACGTCCTCTCCCCGGTGGGGCCGAAGTCGCTGAACCCGGGGAAGTTGTCCGGGATGTCGAGGAGCACGATCTTCCCGGGGAAGTTGATGTCGGTCGAGGCCGCGGTGACGACGGCGAGCAGGCGCCAGACCCCGGCGGAGACGCGCCGATAGACGCGATAGTGGGTGACCTGCGCCGCGGGTGGTAGCGGGTCCCAGGCCACGAACACCTCGCCGCTGCCTCCGCCCGTCTGCGCAACCACTCCGGCGACGCGGCCCGGCGGCCGGCAGCAGCGCAGCCGCTTCAGGATCGCGAGCAGCCTCGTCATGGGCGGAACCCTATGTCGGTCCGCCGCTGGGGCGCCATCGCGGCGCGAGCGCCTCGGCGGCTTCGGCAGGTTCGGACCCCGGTCGCCGCTCACAGGGCGGCCACCCGGACCGGAGCCGACCGGCGTGGACGGGGCGCTCCGCGGCGATACGCCGGTCCGCCGCCGGGCGGGCTCGATGCCCCCCGCCCCGCGGTTCGATCGGTTGACGCTCCCGCGCACCTCGGATAGCTTGGGAACGTTCCTGGAATCGTTTACGACTTGGAGGACCGATGGTGCCACGACCGCCCTCGGCCGACGTGCGGGACGGCGTCGGTGGCGAGACCCGTGCGACCCGGGGCGCGCTGACCATCAGTCACATCGAGACGATCCCCATCCGGGTCCCGCTGGGGCGGCCGTACCGCGGCAGCAACTACCACATGACCCATCGCTCGACGATCGTGACGCGCATCCACACCGAGCAGGGCGTGGTCGGCGAGGCCTACGCCGGTGACGAGGACGCGGCACTCGGGCAGATCGTGGGGATCATCGGCGACGAGATCGCCCCCCGGCTCATCGGCCAGGACGCCTTCGCCGTCGAGCGCTGCTGGCAGCTCGCGCGGCCCGCCACCTTCGACATCCTCCGCGACCGGCGTCTCGGCCTCGTCGCCTGCGCCTGCGTCGACGCCGCGATCTGGGACGCCGTCGGCAAGTCCCTCGGTCAGCCGCTCTGGCGGCTGTGGGGTGGCTACCGGGAGACGTTGCCGATGATCTCGATCGGCGGCTACTACCGCGAGAACGCGGACATCCCGGCCGAGGTCGAGGCCGTCCGGGTCCGTGGTCTGGCCGGGATGAAGTTCAAGGTCGGCGGGCGCACGCCCGAGGAGGACGCCCGTCGCTTCCGCGAGGCGCGCGAGGCCGCGGGTCCCGACTTCGTTCTGCTGGCCGACGCGAATCAGGGCTGGAGCCCGGCGGAGGCGATCGACTTCTGCCGCCGGGTCGAGGACTGCGACCTGCACTGGTTCGAGGAGCCGTGCCGCTGGGACAACGACCGTCGCGGCATGCGCGACGTGCGCCTCAAGGCCGGCGTGCAGGTCTGCGCGGGCCAGAGCGAGTTCTCGCTCGGCGGCTGCCGCGACCTCATGGTCGAGGGCGCGATCGACGTGTGCAACTTCGACGCGTCGTGGTCGGGAGGGCCCACCGAGTGGAGACGCGTGGCGGCGATGGCGCTGGCCTTCGATGTCGCGATGGGCCATCACGAGGAGCCGCAGGTCGCGTCCCACCTGCTCGCCTCGATTCCCAACGGCACCTTCGTGGAGTGTTTCGATCCCGACCGCGACCCGGTCTGGTGGAACCTGATCGCGAACCGGCCGGCGCTCGTGGACGGGCATCTCGCGCTTCCCGAGGGACCCGGACTCGGTTGGGAGCTCGACGGGGACTACATCGCCCGTCACCGCGTCGAGGTGTGACCGCCGGGGGCTCCAGGGCCGGCGCAGCCCGGGTGGACGCTACTCCACCACCGGGTCTGCCGATGATCGGATTCGTGCGGCGCCACCGCCCGGCGGAGCGGGTTCTCCACCCGCTCGAGGTCACCGCTCTGGCCCTGGAATCCGCCGGCCGTCGAGCGGTCGTCGTGGGTGTGGACACGCTGGGTATCCAGGCCCCCGAAGCGGATGTACTGCGCGCGCGGGTGGCGGAAGCGGTGGGGGCGGAGCCCGAGGCCGTCCTGCTGAACTGGAACCACACCCACTGCGCCCCGCCCGGCGGGCGCACCCTCTCGAACCTCGGGGGGGTCGCTGACGGGTCCATGCCCGCTGAGGCGATCGCGTACATCGGTCGCCTGCAGGACGCGGTGGTCGCGTGCGCACGGGCCGCCGCTGGGCGGCTCGAGCCCGCGCGGGTCGCGTGGGGCGTCGGCGAGCTGGACGAGAACGTGAACCGTCGCGAGCGGGCGCCGGATGGCCGGGTGATCCTCGGGTGGCTCCCCGAGGGCATGGTCGATCGGCAGGTGGTGGTGCTGCAGGCCCGACGCCGCGATGAGTCGGTGATCGGCACCGTGGTCGGCTGGGGTTGCCACACGGTGTGCGTCGGGCCTGACGTCCTCGAGTACTCGGCCGATTTCCCCGGTCCGATGCGCGCCGCCGTACGCGCCTGGACCGGGGGCGAGTGCGTCTTCGTCCAAGGGGCTGCCGGCAACGTCCTGCCGCGCGTCTCCTTCGCCGATGGTGCCGAGGCCGAGCGGTTGGGCCGGCGGCTCGCGCTGGAGGCAATGCGCGCGGTCGCCGATCGCGCGGCATGGCCACGATCCATGCGCCGCACCCCCGACGGTTCGGTGACACCGTTCTCCCTCTACCGGCCCGAACACCTTCCGGCGGCGGCGTTCGCCCTGGCTGCCGCCGAGGAGCGGGTGCGCCTGCCGCTGCTGCCCGTGCCCGACGCCGCGGAGATCGCGGCCATGGCGTCGGCGTTCGCCGCCGAGCTGGAGGCCGCCCGAGCCGCCGGCGCCGATCCCGGGCGGCTCAACACGATCCGCTACGGACTCGATTGGGCACGCGCCGCGGAGGCGGAGATCCTCACCGGCGCCGCCCGCACTCACGCCGACGGCCCGGTCACCGCCCTCCGCATCGGGGACGGGGTGATCGTCACCGGGCCGGGCGAGGTCTCGTCCGAGATCGGTCTCGCGGTGCGCGAGCGCTCGCCCGCCGAGGTCACCATGTACGCCGGCTACACCAACGGAGCCATCTCGTATCTTCCCGCGGCCTCGAGCTATCCGCCGGGCGGCTACGAGCCCGGCTACGGCAATCGGAGCTACGGGCTGGCCAGCCAGGTGGCTCCCGAGAGCGACGAGATCCTCGTGAGGGCCGGCGTGGGGCTGGCCGAGTCCCTGTTCCCCGGCGCAGCGCGGCGCGGTCCCGGGGGATGGCTGGCGAGCGGCCGGCCCCCGGCCCCTCCGCCGCGGCACGCCTGGGAGCGGCCCGGCCTGGAGTGATCCTCGCCCCCATCCTGGGCCTGCTCGCCGCCATGGCCTCCGCGGCCGGGCAGGTCCTGACCAAGGACTTCGTCGACCGGCTGCCCGCACGGCAGCTCATCGGCCCGCTGTTCGCGCTCAACGCGCTGCTGGTGCTGCCGGGCGCGCCCTTCGTCGCTTGGCACTTCTCGCCGCGCATCGTGCTGCTCCACGCGCTCTCGGCATTGGTTCTCGGGGTCGGCACGGTCTTCGTCTTCGACCTGTTCGTGCACGGCACCGCATCGGCGACGACCGCGGCGCTCGCCATCAGCCCGGTGCCGACCGCCCTGGTCGCGGCCGCCCTCGGGCTGGGCGTCGTGTCGCCGCTCCAGGGGCTCGCCTGCACGATCGTGCTCCTCGCCGTGGTCGCGGCCCTCCCGGGGGCGTTCGTGGCGATGGGACGTCGGCGGGCCCTCGTCGCCATCGTGATGGTGGCCATGACCAACGGCATGGTGACCATCCTGTCGCGCCTGCTCGCCGACGAGGGCGCGGGGACGGTCGAGATCTACCTCACCCGCACCGCCGCGTGCGCCGCCGTCTTCCTTGCGCTGTACCCGCCACGCGAGATCCCGGTGCGCACCGCTCCGCTGCTGGCGCTGCGCGCCGCGTTCATCAGCGCGCAGTTCGTGCTCATCATCGAAGCCGTCAGGCGGGGCAGCCCGGCCGTCGTGCAGACCATGGTCGCCACGTCTCCACTGATCGCCCTGGCGTTCGAGAGCATCCGCTCCCCGGGGCAGCGTCCGTCACCGCGCGTCCTGGTCTGCTCGCTGATCGTGCTCGCCGGAGTCGGGGTCGTCGCCCTCGCCTGACGCGGCTGCGCCTGCGACGGGCGATGCCGGCGTCGTCCGTCAGATCCGCACCGAGGCCATGCCGAGCGCCGCGGCGGCGGTCTCGATCTCGACGTCCAGCCGTCCCGGGGCCAGCGCGTTGTGGTGGGTCGCGCCGGACCCGATCCATGAGGAGGCTGCCGTGGCCGCGTCGCCGGAGTCGAACCGGAACATGCCGTTGGGGCCGCGCATGCCGGAGTAGCGCGACTGCACCACCTCACCGGTGGCCCACGCGAGCCGCCACCCCCCGGCGGCCGGGGAGGCGGACAGGATGGTCGCAGGGCCGCGCCGCAGCGCGAAGCTGACGCTCGTGCCCCGCCCCGCCTCACCGGGGTAGTGGTCGTTCTCCTCGAGCGTCACGGACCCCTCCGCCAGGGCCGGGTCGCCCTCGCCGCCGGCCGCGATCAGCATCAGCCCGGTCGCCGGCTCGGGTGCGTAGCACTCGTGGTAGAGCGCTCCGTCGCCCATGCGCCGGGCGAGCGCGAGCGTCAGGCCCGCCGGCTGATCGCCGGTGCACGACAACGGCCTGCCGGCCGCCGACTCCCGGGCCACCGCCAGGCAGGCGGCGATGCCGATGTCCGGGCCGAAGCGGAGCAGGGGCCCGTGGCAGTTCACCGTGCCGCCGACGGCACGGTGCTCCGTCATCAGGCCGCGGACGGCGTGCGCCAGGCGGCCCGACCGCACGCCCTGGGAACCCGGGTCGCCGGCCCAGCCCGCCGCGCGGCACTCGTCCAGCACCGCTCGGCCGTCGGCATCCGACGCGGCGGCGAACGCGTCGAGCAGAGCGGATCCCCCCACATCGACCTCGCGCATCCCGACGGCCGCGAGTTCCTCGTCGGTGGCCTCCACGTCGAGATAGCCGGCGATGGGCGCGCCGATCCGGAGCAGGCTGCGCCCCCTGAGGGCGCCGGCGGCGGCCGCACCTCGGATCGTGCGGCGCAGCAGCTCGAGACCGTCGGCGTCGCCGGGCCCCGTCGTCACCGCGGGGGCGGGGCGGCCGGCACGTACGAGCACGTTGCCGAGCATGATGCAGCCGACCGTCGTCGAGTTCTCGGTCGCCTCGGCCTGGGACAGATCATCGGACATCCGCTGCACGGGCACGGCGTTCCAGAGCACGGCCGGCACGTCGGGGAGCGCGGCGCACACGGCCCAGCCGAAGCTCGGCGGGGCGGCCATGGCCGGAGCGAGCACGATCGCGTCCGGGGCGAACTCCGCGATCCGGGCGGCGGCTGCGCCTGCCTGCTCGTCGCTCTCGATGACACCGGGGAAGCAGATATCGAACCATCGCCCGAGGGTGTCGGCATAGTGCGGACCCGCCGCGCGCATGCGCTCCACGAAGCCAGGCAGCATGTGCGCGTCGAAGAGCGTGAAGCGCGGGACCACCAGACCGATGCGCGGCCGGCGAAGGGCATGTCCGGAATGCATTCCGGAATCCTATCCCGTTCGCCCGGGGGAAGGGGCCTCCCCGACGGTTGACACAGTTGTCACGCACTGAATATGGTGGCGCCGGAATCGAATCCGGGAAGGTTACCGGCCCTCCGGGCGAAGCCCCAGGGGCGGACATCGTGAGTGCGACGGGGGTGAGGCGAATGAGGATCGGAAAGCGGGCGTTGGCGCTCGCGTTGGTCGGGGTACTGACCGTGGGCGTCGCCGGTTGCGGCGACGATGACGACGGCGGTGCCGACGCCGACACCGCGACCGCGGCAGCGGGCGCCGGAGTCAAGATCGGCTACATCAGCCTCGGGGAGACCGTGCCGTTCGTCGGCCTCGTCACCCAGGGCATCCGTGACGCGACCGAGGCGGCCGGCGCCGAGCTGGTCTTCTGCGACTCGCAGCTCGACGCCCAGAAGGCGCTCGACTGCGCGCGCCAGCTCAAGACCCAGCAGGTCGACGGCATCCTGAACTTCCAGGTGGACGAGAGCGCTGCGCCGCGCGTCTGCCAGGCCGGCCCGGATGTTCCCGTCATCGCCATCGACATCCTGCAGAAGCCCTGCCAGGACGTCTTCTACGGCGCCGACAACGCCAACGCCGGCAACTTCGCGGGCGAGGTGCTCGGCCAGTACGCCAAGGATGAGTGGAACTGCGACGTCGACGCGCTGCTGGTGCTCGAGCAGGGCTCCGCCGGCCAGGTCGTCGCAGACCGCCTCGGTGGCATGACCGAGGGCGTCAAGGCCTCGTGCCCCGACGTCAAGAGCGAGACCGTGGCCTACGAGGGCACGACCGACTCGGCCATCCAGCCGATCCGCGACACCCTCGGGCGCGTCAAGGGAGACCACATCCTGCTCGTCGCCGTGAACGACGACGGCGTCATCGGCGCCATCAAGGGCGCCCAGCAGGTCGGCCGCGCGAACGACATCTACGTCGCGGGCCAGGGTGCGGATCCGACCTCGTTCCCCTACCTCTGCGGGGAGAACGACTTCAAGAACTGGATCGCCGACACCGCGTACTTCCCCGAGCGCTACGGGGCGGACACCGTGCCGATCCTGCTCGACCTGATCGCCGGCGGCACGTCCGAGCCGACCGTCTTCGTCAAGCACGAGGCGGTCACGCAGGACAACATCCGGGAGGTCTACCCGGAGGCCTGCACCTCATGACGGACACCCCGCGCGGGAGCACGCCGACATCACCGGTGCTGTCCGCGCGGGGCATCCGCAAGTCCTTCGGCGGCGTCGAGGTCCTCCATGGAGTGGATCTCGACGCCACCGGTGGTTCGGTCCTCGCGCTTCTCGGTGAGAACGGCGCGGGCAAGTCAACGCTCGTGAAGATCATCGCCGGGGACTACACGCCGGACGGGGGCGACATCATCGTGGGCGGAGCGACCCACGGCTCCCTGAGCCCCCGCCAGGCCCGCGCGGCGGGTGTGCGCATGATCTTCCAGGAGTTCCAGGACGCGCCGCCGCTGACGGTGGCGGAGAACATCTCGCTCGGTCGCCTGCCCGGACGCGCGGGCATCGTCGACCGGCGGGCCATGGTGCGTCGCGCGCGCGACGTGCTGGAGCAGATGGGGGTCGACATCGACCCCGGCGCGCTCGTCGGCGATCTCCGGGTCGGCGAGCGGCAGATCATCGAGATCGCCCGTGCCCTCTCGGACGAGGCCCGGGTGCTGATCCTCGACGAACCGACCGCCGCGCTCAGCAAGCAGGAGGTCGACCGGCTCTTCCTCTTCCTCCACCGCCTCCGCGAGCGCGGGACGGCGCTGATCTACATCACCCACCGCCTCGACGAGGTCCAGGAGATCTCCGACCGGGTCATGGTCCTGCGCGACGGGGCCGTCGCGGCCCAGGGCGCGACCGGGGAGTTCGATCGGACGGCCCTCGTCGCGGCGATGATCGGCCGGTCCGCCGGCGCGGTCGAGCGCCCGCCCGCCCGGACATGGGAGCTGGGCGAGCGGCCGGTGATCGAGCTCCGCGGCGCGTCGGCCGAGCGCGCGTTCGAGGACGTCGACCTGGCCGTGCGGCCGGGGGAGATCGTGGCCCTCTACGGCAAGCTCGGCTCGGGCTCGGGGGAGGCGGCCGAAGCCGTCTTCGGGCTCCGCCGCCTCGGGGCGGGGGAGCTGCGTGTCGACGGCCGTCAGTCGACGCCGCGCGGGCCGGCAGCGGCCATCGCCGGCGGCGTCGGCTTCGTGCCGGCCGACCGGAAGCGCGAGGCCGCCTTCATGGTGCGCCCGGTGGCCGAGAACGTCGCCGTCGCCAGCTGGGCTCGCATGGCCCGGTTGCGCGCCCTGATCGGCCGCGCACTCGAGGCGCGGGCGTACCGCCGGTGGCACGACGAGCTGCGCATCCGTTCGCGCAACGATCCGATGCAGCCCATCGGCACCCTCTCCGGCGGCAACCAGCAGAAGGTGGTGCTGGCGCGATGGCTGGAACGCGGCTGCCCGGCACTTGTCATGATCGAGCCCACGCGGGGCGTCGACGTCGGCGCGCGCGCCGACTTCTATCGATCGATGCGCCGGCTCGCCTCCGAGGGGATCGGCATGCTCGTCGCCACCAGCGACTATGAAGAGGTCGTCCAGGTCGCCGACCGTGCCGTGGTGATGGGCCGCGGGCGCGTCGTCGCCACGCTCGAGGGCGACGACATCACGACGAGCCGCCTGCTCGCGGCGGCGGGAGGATGAGACGTGGCTGACGAGACCCAGGAGGCGGCCGCGGTCGCGTCACCCCCCCCAGCCGACGCGGCGCCGGACCGGGCGCGCGCGAGCTGGATCGTGCGCGTGCCGGAGTCCGCCGCCCTGATCGTCGTCCTCGTCGGCCTGGTCGTCTTCTTCTCGATCCGCTCCGAGTTCTTCCTGACGCGCGACAACATCATCAACGTCCTCAGCGCGATCGCCGTGCTCGGGATCCTGGCCTGTCCGGCCACCATGCTCCTGATCTCGGGGCAGTTCGATCTCTCGGTGGCATCGGGAGTGGCCCTCACCTCGTGCGTCCTCGGTGTCGGCCTCGCCGACGGCCACCCGGTGACCCTGATGGTGTGCCTCGCACTGGCGGTCGGCATCGCCATCGGCGTCGTCAACGGCTTCCTGGTGACGGTGATCGGGATCAACTCGATCATCACCACGCTGGGCACGCTGGCCGTCCTGCGGGGCCTCGCGCAGCTGCGCACGGACGGACGCTCGGTGGGCTTCGACGGGTTCACCGAGCTCGGCCTCGGGCGCCCGTTGCTCAACGTGCCCTGGTCGGTCTTCATCCTGGCGGGCGTCGTCGCCCTCGCGATCCTCGCGATGCGGTACACGGTGTTCGGGCGCTCGCTCTACGCGATCGGCGCGAACCCCGTGGCCGCCCGCCTCGCGGGGATCCGGGTCAACCGCGTCGTGTTCCTCGGCTTCGTGCTCTCGGGGATCGCGATCGCGATCTGCGGGATGATCGTGGCCTCCGAGACCGGCCAGGCCTCGGGCAACGCGGCTCTCGGGCTGGAGCTGTCGGTCGTGACCGCGGTGATCCTGGGCGGTGCCAGCCTCTCGGGCGGCCGGGGCACCATCGTGGGCACCATCCTCGCGGTCATGATCCTCGGAGTGATCACCAACGGGCTCACCCTGCTCAGCGTCGATTCGTTCTGGCAGGACGTCGTCCGCGGATCCCTGCTCATCGCAGCCGTGGCGTTCGACCAGATCCGGTTGCGGCTCACCCAGGCGCGATGACCCCCGAGGGCCCGGTCCTGCACCACGTCGGCATGAGCGTCGCGTCGCTGGACGCGGCGCTGGCGTTCTGGGAGCGGTTCCTCGGGTACCCGGCGCGGTTCCGCGGCCTCCTCGACCGCCCGTACCTGGGCGCGAGCGTCGGCTACCCCGGTGTCGCGATCGACGCGGCCCTCGTCGACCTCCCCGGGGGCGGGATCGTGGAGCTGCTCGAGTACCGCGTGCCCGGGCGTGAGCCCAACGCCGAGGCCACGGCGAACCCCGGCAACGTGCACCTGTGCGTCGCCGTGCCGGATGCGGCCGACGCCTGGGACCGGGCCGTCGCGTCCGGCGCCCGCCCGGTCAACCCGGACGGTCCCGTCGACATCGACGCGGGCCCGAACCGCGGCGCCCGGGCCGCGTACCTCCGCATCCACGACGGCATCAGCCTCGAGCTCTTCCAGCCCCCTCCTGAGCGGTGAGCCTGGAACGGCGATACGAGCGCCTCCACCCCGACGAGCTGGACGCGCGGCAGGGTGAGGCGCCGGTCGCGTTCGCGCCCCTGGGGCCCATGGAGTTCCACGGACCGCACCTGCCCGCCGGGGTCGACGCCATCCAGGCGCACGGACTCTGCCTGCGAGCGGCCGAGCGCGCCGGCGGCGTCGTGCTGCCGCCCAGCTACATCGCGTCCGGGTGCCTGGATCTCCCGTTCACACTCGACTTCGAGCCGGACCTGGTGCACCGCTGGGCCCGCGCCGTGCTGTCGCAGCTCGCCCGGCGGGGTTGGCGGGTGGTCGTGCTGCTCACCGGCCACGGTCCCCTCGACCTGATCCACCTGCTCAAGCGCGCCTGCGCCGAGGCCGAAATCGAGCACCCCGGCCTGCGGGCCTACGGGCTCTGCTGGCTCGAGCTGAACGCCGCGCGCGCCGAGGGGCCCGACCGGGGCGAGCCCACGGTCGTGGACCACGCGGCGCTGGTCGAGACGTCCTGGATGCTCCACCTCGCCCCCGAGCTCGTCGAGGTCGAGCGGCTGGCGGCGGATCCCGAGGCGGCCCACATCGGCGTCTACGGGCGCAACCCGCGCTTCACGGCCTCGCGCGAGTTCGGCGCGGCGCAGGTCGAGGCCGCCGCCGAGCTCCTCGGAGAGCGGGTGCGCCTGCTCCTCGGAGGAGGCGCCCTCGACCCGCTCGCCGACCTCCGGCGCTTCGTGGATCTCTCCTGGCCGGAGCCACTCGAGGTGACAGGGTCGTCCGGAGGCGCCTCCGAGGCGGCCCTCCTGATCGCGAACCCCGGCCGGGCCTCGCGCTACCTCTCCGGGCTGGACGTGCGCATCGACGGAGAGGCGCTCGACGCGTCGGGGATCGTCCTCGTCAACGCCAGCGCGGGAGAGGTGGGCGCGCCGGTGCCCGCCGCGGCGCTCGGCAGGGAGCGCGGCTTCTACATCCGCCGGGGGCAGGTGGCCACGGCGGCCCTCGGTTCCCCCGTCACCGAGGGGACGCACTCCGTGGTCGTCGATCTGGACCTCGGAGGCGTCACCCGCGCCACCATCGCGCGTGAGATCCCCTTCACGCCCCGAGGGCCCTGAGGAGATGACCGGGACGCCGTCCCGGCGACCGGCGGTGCTGCTCGGCGCGTTCCAGCTCGAGGCCAACAGCTTCGTCCCCGACCGGACGAGCCTGGCCGACCTGCGCCGGCAGACGTGGGCCGCCGGCGACGACGTCGGCCCGGACGTGCTGGGCCACGGGAGCGAGGTGGCGGGCGCGTGGGCGGCACTGGTGGAGGCCGGGGTACGCGTGGTCCCGGCCCTCGTGGCGTCCGCGAGCCCTGGGGGGCCGCTCACGGCCGAGGCGTCCCGCGCCGTCCGTGAGGGGATGCTCGCCCGCGCCGACGGCGCGGGCGGCGCCCTCCTCGTGCTCCACGGATCGGCCGTCGCCGACGGCGATGACGATCCCGAGGGCACGCTGCTGACAGCTCTCCGCGCGCGCCTCGGCCCAGGGCGCCCGATCGTGATCACACTCGACCACCACGCCCACCTCACGCCCCGGATGCTGGCGGCCGTGGACGCGGTCACCGCCTATCGGACCTGTCCCCACATCGACCTGCGCGAGCGGGGGGAGCAGGCGGGCCGGATCCTCGCGGCGGCGCTCGCAGGCCGGGTGCGGCCGACGCCGGCGATGGCATCACGCCCCATGATCACGCCCGCCGACACGCACGACTCCTCCCGGCCTCCCTTCTCGACCCTGATGGCCGGCTGCCTCCGGGCCGAGCGCGACGGGGCGCTCGCTGCGGGCCTGCTGACGGTGCAGCCCTGGATCGACGTGCCGGGCCTCGGCTGGAAGGCCGTCGTCACCACCGACGACGACCCCGCACGGGCACGCGAACTCGCCGAGCGGCTGATCGGCGACGCCTGGAGCGTCCGCCACCAGATGGTGCCGGAGTCCCGCCCGTCGATCGGCGAGGCCCTCGAGATGGCCCTCGGCCTCCCCGCTCCGGTCGTCATCGCGGATGCCGGAGACGCCACGAACGGCGGTGCGCCGGGCGACAGCACCGAGCTGCTGCGCGCCGTCCTCGCGCGAGGCGACCACCCGCGGGTGCTCCTGTCCGTGCGGGACGCGTCCGCGGCCCGGGCGGCCTGCGCCGCCGGCCCGGGGGCCGAGGTCGCGCTCGTCCTGGGCGCAGGCCGCCCGGGCTCCTTCAACGCGCGCACGGTCCTCGCGGGAACCGTCACCCGGACCGGTGGCGGTCCGATCGCCTACTCGCACCCGGCCGCCCCGGCCGCCGACGACCTGGGTGAGGCCGCCATGGTCGTTTCGGCGGGGACCTCCGTCGTCGTCCACGAGCGGGCGGTCCGGGTCATCGACCCGACGATCTACCTGGCGCTCGGCGCAGACCCCTCGGCGGCCCAGGTCGTCCAGGCGAAGTCCCAGGTCAGCTACCGGCTGGGCTTCGCCGCCCTGACGGCGCGGAGCATCGTCGCGGACACCCCCGGGCCCACCTCCGCGCGGCTCGAGCGGCTCGTCTACCGCCGCAGGCCACGCCCCCTCTTCCCGTTCGAGGACGCGGAGGGGTGAGAGCCGGGTCTCCGGGGCGGCCCCCGGCATCGGCCACCACGGACCGCCCGGCCCGTGTTGACGCCCGCCCCGGCCTCTCGGTAGGCTTGTCTGGAAAGCATTCTGGAATCGACACCAACGCGAGGGGGAGACGTGCCGAAGGTCAGGGTGGGGGTCATCGGCGCCGGGTCCTGGGCGATCGCCTCCCACCTGCCGAACCTTGCGGCCCACGATGAGGTCGAGATGGTGGCCGTGTCGCGCAAGGGCCCCGAGTTGCTGCAGCTGGTCCAGGACCGCTTCGGGTTCCAGATCGCCTCGGAGGACTATCGCGACGTTCTCGAGGCGGGCGTCGACGTGTGCGTCGTCGCCAGCCCCAGCAGCCTTCATCACGAGCACGCCACCGCAGCGCTCGAGGCCGGGGCGCACGTCATGTGCGAGAAGCCGGTCACGATCGACCCGGCCGACGCGTGGGACCTCGTCTCGGTCGCGGAGCGCGCGGGCCGCGAGCTGATCATCGCCTTCGGATGGAATCACCGGCCGATGGTGGTCGAGGCGCGGCGGCTGATGGTGGAGCTCGGGATCGGCGAGCTGGAGCACATGACCGTGCACATGGCCTCCGTCACGCGCGAGCTGCTGTCCAACACCGGCTCGTATCCGGATTCCGCGGACGAGGCGGTCCCCGAGCAGGCCACCTGGACCGACCCGCGCACATCCGGCGGAGGTTACGGACAGGCCCAGCTCTCCCACGCCCTCGGCCTCGCGTTGTGGCTCACCGGCGCGCGCGCCTCGGAGGCGTTCGCCCTCATGAGCGCGCCGCTCGACGCCCCGGTCGAGCTCCACGATGCGATCGCGATGCGGTTCGAGAACGGCGCGGTGGGAACCGTCTCGGGCGGATCGTGCCATCTGGGCGCCGGCGGGAACAAGCATCAACTCGAGGTGCGAGCCATCGGCAGCGAGGGCCAGCTCCACGTGGACGTGGAGCGCGAGATCGTCTGGCTCTACCGGACCGACGGCACCGACATCAGGCTCGACCTCGCGGCGGAGGACGGGCGCTACGACTGCGCAGGGCCGATCGACCAGCTCGTCGCCGCCGGCCTCGGGCGGCCCGTCGCCAACCACTCGCCCGGCGAGCTGGGCGCGCGCACCGTCGAGGCGCTGGATCTCGCCTACCGCAGCAGCCGCAGCGGCCGGCTGGAGTCGCGCGCATGAGGGTCGCCTCGGTCGAGCCCATCCCGGTCGCCTACCCGGAGCCCAACGACCACGGCGCCACCCGGCACCTCTGCCTCGTCCGCATCACGGCGGACGACGGCCGCGTCGGATGGGGCGAGGCGGTCACGATGTGGCCCGAGGCTTCCCGGGCGACCGCGGAGGTCATCCGCGGGCTGGCCGACATCGTCGTCGGGCGCGACCCGGTGCACACCGAGGCGATCTGGCGCTCGATGAAGGAGCACGCCTGGTGGTACGGGGCCGGCGGGATGGCATCGTTCGCCATCGCGGCGATCGACATCGCCCTCTGGGACCTCAAGGGCAAGGCGCTGGACGCGCGGGTGCTCGACCTGCTCGGCGGCCCCGTGCACGAGCGGCTGCCGGCGGTGGCCTCCAGTCACGCGACCCACAGCGCGATCCCCGAGATGGCCGAGGAGATCGCCGGCTGGCTCTCGACGGGCCTGCGGGGCGTGAAGGTCGGCTTCGGCAAGCGCGGGGACGCGAACCTCGGCTTCGATCACGACCGCGACGTCGCCTTCGTGGCGGCCGTGCGGGAGGCTATCGGGCCGGAGCACCCGATCATGGTGGACCTCGGCGTGCGTGTGCGCTGGGACGTGGCCGAGGCCGTCCGCCGCGTGCGCGCGTTCGAGGAGCACGGCCTCCACTGGGTGGAGGAGCCCCTCGGCGCGGACGACCCCGAGGGCTACGCGACCCTCCGGTCGAAGACCAACGCCCTCATCGCCTACGGCGAGCGGGAGTGGAACGTCGACGGCGTCCAGCGCATCCTCGACACGGGCACGGTCGATGTGGTCGGGATCGACCCGGGCCGGCTCGAGGGCGTCACGGGATTCCGGCGCGCATGCGAGCGCATCGAGGCCGCGGGCCGTCAGGGCAACGCGCACTCGTGGTCGAGCGCGATCGTCCTCTCGGCGAGCCTGGCCGTCTCGTGGTCCTCGCCGGTCTGCCGGCAGTTCGAGATCAAGCCCCTGCGCAACCCGATGCAGCACGACCTGGCCGAGGGCACCCCGGCGCCGGTGGACGGCTGGTGGCCGCAGCCCGAGGGTCCGGGACTCGGGATCGTCGTGCAGGACGACGTGGTCGACGGCTTCCGGCTCGATCGCGGGTGAGCCGGGTCGTCGTCACCGGGGCCGCGAGCGGCATCGGTCGCGCCCTCTGCGAGCGTCTGCTGCGGGAGGGGCACGACGTCGTCGCCGTGGACCGCGACGCGCCGGGGCTCGAGCTGCTGGAGCGAGCGGGTGCCGAGACGCTCGCCGCCGACCTGGCGACGTCGGCGGGCGTCGCTGCGATCGGCGCCGCGGCGGGCGACCTCACCCACCTTGTCAACTCCGCGGGCGTGATCCGCCCCACGCCCCTCGGCGAGGTCGATGAGGTCCTGTGGGACGCGACCTTCGCGATCAACGCCCGCGCCGTCTTCTTCATCTGCCAGCTCCTGGTGCCGCGGATCCCCCGGGGCGGCGCGGCGGTCAACCTGTCCTCGAGCGCCGCCAAGACCGGCACCACCCTGGAGGCGGCCCCCTACGCGGCCGCCAAGGCCGCCGTCCTGTCGATCACTCGCAGCTTCGCGCACGCCAACGCCGCGCGCGGCGTCCGCGTCAACGCCGTCTGCCCGGGGATCATCGACACTCCGATGCAGGACGAGGTGCTCGCGCGCCTCGCGGCCCACCGCGGGACCACTCCCGAGGAGGTCAACGACGCGCGCCTCGGCACCGTGCCGCTGGCGCGGGCGGCGGCGCCGGACGAGTGTGCCGCCGTGATCCACTTCCTGTTGTTCGACCAGTCGTCCTACATGACCGGGCAGGCCCTGAACGTCACGGGCGGCCTGGTGACCCACTAGGAGCGTGCCCATGGCCGACCTCGCCTTCGTCGACACCCACGTCCACTTCTGGGACCTCGAGCACCCGGACCTGCGCTACGTCTGGCTCGAGCCCGGCTGGATCCACCCCCTGCTCGGGGACATCCGGTCGATCAAGGCGCCCCTCTACGGGGCGGACGAGTTCATCGCCGAGACCCGCTTCGCCAACGTGTCGAAGGTCGTGCACGTGCAGGCGGCCATCGGAACCGTCGACCCGGTCGACGAGACGCGCTGGCTCGACCAGGCGGCGGAGCGGACCGGGGTGCCGACCGGGATCGTCGCCGACTGCCGTCTGGCCGCCGCCGACGCCGCCTCGGTCCTCGACCAGCACGCCGGAGCCTCGTCCCGAATGCGGGGCATCCGCGACTTCGGCGAGGGCGACTACATGAACGACCCGGCCTGGCGGCGCGGCTACGCGCGGCTCGCGCAGAACGGCTGGGTGTGCGATCTCGACTGCTTCTGGGAGGGCATGGCGACCGCGCGCGACCTCGCCCGGGCGTTCCCCGACATCACGCTTGTGCTCGGTCACGCGGGGTTCCCCCAGTCGCGCGACGCCGAGTACTTCGCGGCGTGGAAGGGCGGCATCAGCGCCCTGGCCGAAGCGGAGAACGCCGTGTGCAAGATCTCCGGCCTCGGCATGAAGGATCCGCACTGGACGGTCGACAGCCTGCGGCCCTGGGTCCTGCACTGCATCGAGGCGTTCGGCGTCGATCGATGCTTCTTCGGCACCAACTGGCCGGTCGACCGTCTCTACAGCTCGTACGGCGACGTCGTGGACGCGTACGCCGAGATCATCGCCGGCTTCTCGCGCGACGAGCAGACCGCCCTCTTCTCGGGTAACGCCGAGCGCGTGTACGGGATCTGATGGGGGGCCTCCATCTCGACGGACTGGACGGACGCGTGTGCCTGGTCACGGGCTCGGCCCGCGGCATCGGGCGGCGCATCTGCGAGGTGCTGGGCGATCAGGGCGCACGTGTCGCCGCGGGAGACCTGGCGGAGCCCGACATCTCCGGCGTGCTGGGCGTGGCCATGGACGTGACCGACGAGGCGGCCGTCGATTCGGCCTTCGGGCGGGTGGAGGCGGAGCTCGGGCCGGTCGAGGTGCTCGTGCTGAACGCCGGCATCTTCGTCATCGAGCCCTTCGAGGAGACGACCACGGCATCGTGGCGGCGCTCGCTCGACGTCAATCTCACGGGCGCGTTCCTCTGCGCCCGCCGCGCCCTGCCCGGGATGCGCGAGCGCGGCTACGGCCGCGTCGTGGCGATCGGATCGAGCGCCGGGAAGACCGGCGGCGCCAAGAGCGTCGCCGCCTACGCGGCGAGCAAGGCCGGGGTGATGGCGCTCGCGAAGTCCATCGCGTCCGAGTACGCGGGCACGGGCATCACCAGCAACGCCCTCGCGCCGGCCCTCATCGACACCGAGATGATCGCGTCGATGCCCGACATGCGGGACAAGGTGCCCGTCGGCCGCCTGGGCACCCCCGACGACGTCGCGGGTGTCGTGGCGTTCCTGGCATCCGCCCACGCCGGGTACATCACCGGCGAGGTCGTGGATGTCAACGGCGGATTCCTGATCGACTGACCAAGGAGCGAAACTCGTTGTCCACCCAGACCGCCACGACGCGGGCCACGATGACGATGGGCGAGGCGATCAACCTCGCCATCGCCGAGGCGATGGAGCGCGACCCGCTGCTGACGCTGCTCGGCCAGGACATCGGCGCCTATGGGGGCACCTTCGGCGTCTACCGGGGGCTCTTCGACCGCTTCGGCGGCGAGCGCGTCATCGACGGCCCGCTCTGCGAGAGCGGCACCGTCGGCTTCGGCATCGGCCTCGCGGTCTCCGGAGTGCGCTCCATCGTGGAGATCGAGTTCTTCGACTTCGTCGGCGTCGCGATGGACCAGATCTTCAACCAGGCCGCCAAGCTGCACTACTTCTCGGGCGGCAAGCTGACCGTCCCCATGGTGATCCGCACGCCGATCGTGGCACGGCTCGGCATGGGCCCCCAGCACTCCCAGTCGCTCGAGGCCTGGTTCATGCACGTCCCCGGCATCAAGGTCGTCATCCCGAGCCAGGCCGACGACGCCTATGGCCTCATGCGCACGGCGCTCCAGGATCCCAATCCGGTGCTCTTCGTCGAGAACGTGCGCCTCTACGGCCGGCGCGGCGAGGTCGACACGGCGGCCCCCGCGGTGCCCTTCGGGTCGGCGCGGGTGCTGCGTGAGGGGACCGACGTGACGGTGGTCGCCCTCTCGGGCATGGTGCACGAGGCGATGGCGGCCGCGGATCGGATGGCCGACGAGGGCGTCTCGGTGGAGGTCATCGACCCCCGGACGATCGTGCCGCTCGACATGGAGACGATCCTCACGTCGCTGCGCAAGACGATGCGCATCGCGGTGGCACACGACGCCCACAAGACCGGCGGCTTCGGCGCCGAGCTGGCGGCCCGATGCATGGAGGAGGGCTTCGACCACCTCGATGCCCCCGTCGAGCGCGTCGGCTCTCTGGACGTGCCGATCCCCTGCGGCCCGATCCTGGACGACGTCTACCCGAACGCCGACCGCGTGGTCGAGGCCGTGCGGCGACTGACCGGCCGGAGCCCGGCGTGAGCGTCCCGTTCATCCTGGACAAGCTCTCCCTGTCGATGGAGGAGGGCCAGGTCCTGGCGTGGCTGGTCGCCGATGGCGACGAGGTGGCAGAGGGCCAGGACATCGCCGAGATCGAGACCGACAAGGCGACCGAGGTGGTGGCCGCTCCCGCGGGAGGGGTCATCCGCATCCTCGTCGCCGAGGGTGAGGTCGTGCCGGTCGAGACCCTCCTCGCCGAGATCGGCGCCGGTTCTCGGGACCCGGCCGCCGGTGGGGACGGCCCGCCGCCGTCCTCCGCCACTCCGCCGGCGGCGCCCCCTCCGCCGGCGGAGGGGGCCATCTCCCCGCCCGCCCCGGCGGCTAGCGGCGACGGCGCCGCGGGGCTGCGCGCGGACGGCTCGCCCTTCGCCTCACCGGCCGCCCGCGCCGCCGCGGCGGCTGCGGGTCTGTCCCTGGAGGCGCTCCGGGGCACCGGTCCCGGAGGCCGCGTGATCGTGGCCGACGTGCTCGCGGCCGCCGCCGCGGCCCCCGCGACGGCGGCGCCCCGGGCCCCGGGGATCGCGGGCGACGACCTCCGCGCCGCCGTGGTCGCATCTGTGAGCGCCTCGTGGAGTCAGGTGCCCCACATCCACATCGGCGGAGAGCTGGAGGCGGACGGCCTCGCCACCGCCCACCGGCGGCTGCGCGCCGCGGGCGGCCCACGCGTGACCGCCACCGACCTGCTGATCGTCGCCGTGGTCAGGGCGCTGCAGGACGTCGGGGAGCTCAACGGCGTCAACGTGGGCGGCGGCCCGCGCCGGAGCCCGGACGTCCACCTCGGGCTGGCCGTGGCGACGGAGGCCAGCGGCGTCGTGGCGCCCGTGCTCCGCGATGCCGCGGAGCTCTCGGTGGTGCAGGTCGCCCGCGAGCGCGCCCGCCTGGTCGACGCCGCCCGGTCCGGCGACCTCGAGCGCTCGGCCCTCGCCGGCGCGACCTGCACGCTCTCCAACCTCGGCGCCTCGCCGGTGGACTTCTTCGCCCCGGTGATCTCCGGACCCCAGATCGCGCTGATCGCGGTCGGTCGCGCCCGCGAGGTGCCGGTCGCGCGCGACGGCCTCCTGGGAGTCGGTGTGCGCATGTGGGTGAACGCCGCCATCGACCACCGCGCCGCCGACGGCGAGGCAGGCGGGCGCTTCCTCGCCGCGCTGCAGCGCCGCCTCGCCGACCTGCCCGCACTCGCGTGAGCCCTCGAAAGGATCCCATCCGATGACGACCCTCCCCGTCCCCGTCGACGAGGCTGTCCCCGGCCCCCGTCCCACGGGTATCGACGACGACCGCCTCATCGGCCTCTATCGCGACATGGCCCGCGTCCGCGCACTCGAGGAGCAGGTCGTCGACGCGTTCGGCAAGGGGCTGATCCCGGGCTCGACGCACCCCTGCATCGGCGCCGAGGCGATCAAGGCGGGCGCGCTCTCCACGATTCGTCCCGACGACATGGTGCTCGCGACCTACCGCGGTCACGGGGAGTGCCTGCTCAAGGGCATGTCCGCCGGCGCGATCATGGCCGAGCTCATGTGCCGGGAGACCGGTGTCAACAAGGGCAAGGGCGGGTCGATGCACCTCTCCGACCCGTCGATCGGGCTGATCTCGACGAACGCGATCGTGGCCGGCCACATCCCCATGGCGGGCGGCGTGGCCAAGGGCTGCCAGGTGCGCGGCACGGACCAGGTGGTGCTCTGCTTCTTCGGCGACGGGGCGTCCTGCGAGGGCGAATTCTACGAGACGCTCAACATGGCGAGCATCTGGAAGGTGCCCCTCGTGCTGATCTGCGAGAACAACGGCGTGGCGATCAGCGTGCCGACGGCGCTCAGCCAGGCGACTCCCGACATCGCCGACCGCGCGACGGGGTTCGGCATGCCCTCGGCGATCGTCGACGGCAACGACGTCATGGCGGTGCGGGGGGCGGTCGCCACGGCGGTGGAGCGCGCTCGCTCCGGCGGCGGCCCGACGCTCGTCGAGTGCAAGACGGTCCGCTGGGAGCGGCACTCCGCCTTCTCGGCCGGCGGCTCGGATCCGGGCGAGCAGCGCCGCGCCTGGCAACGTGTGGATCCGATCCCGCGCCTGCGTGCGGCGCTCGCCGCGTGGGGCGCTGCCGACGACTCGACGCTCGACGCGATCGACCGGGAGGCGGAGGCGGAGGCGGTGGCGGCGCGGGCCGAGGCGGAGGCCGCTCCCGTGCCGGGGCCGGAGTCGGTGTACGAGGACGTCTTCGCGCCGGCGCCGGCCACCTGAGCCAGACGACCATGCGGGCGGTCGAGCTGCCGGGCCCGGGTGCTCCCCTGCGGCTCGTCGAGCGGCCGCTCCCCGAGCCCGGGCCGGGGCACGTCCGCGTGCGCGTACAGGCCTGCGGGGTCTGCGGGTCGGATCTGCTCATCCAGAAGGGCGGCCTGCCCGGCACCGTCTTCCCGCTCGTGCCGGGCCACGAGGCCGCGGGAGTGGTCGATGCCGTCGGTGCGGGCGTCGAGGGGTGGACCCGGGGCGAGCAGGTCGCGATCTACTACATGCAGTCCGGACCCGACCGGTGGTCCGCCCAGGGGCGCCCCAACCTCAGCCTGCCGATGTCGCGGATGGGGGTGGAGCGCGACGGCGCGTTCGCCGAGTACGTCCTCGTCCCCGCGACGACGCTCATCCGGCCCCGCGCGCCGGTCGACCCGGCCACCCTGGCCGTGCTGACCGACGCGGTCGCGACGCCCTACCACGCGCTGGTGACCATCGGACGGGTCCGTCGCGATGAGACCGTCGTCGTGCTGGGAGTCGGGGGCATCGGCTCGAACGCCGTCCAGCTCGCGCACCTCCTCGGGGCGCGCGTCGTGGCCGCCAGCCGCAGCGAGCCGAAGCTGGCGCTCGCCACCGCGCTCGGCGCCGACGAGGTGGTCCAGACCGGAGGCGGTCACGACGCCGAGCTGATCGCGCGCGCCGTGGGCGGCCGTGGCGCCGACGTGGTGGTCCAGTGCGCCGGCGACCCGGCCCTCGACTCCCTCGCCGTCGCGGTCGCCGGCCCCGGTGGGCGGGTGATCCTCGTGGGAGCGGCGACCGAGCCCTTCGCCGTGCGGGCCACCGATCTGATCTGGCGGGAGCTCGCGGTGCTCGGCTCACGGGCCTTCACCGCGGATGAGATCTCGGCGTGCATCGACCTCTTCCTGGACGGCGCCCTCCGGGTCGACCACCTCCTCGACGCCGTCCGGCCGCTGGAGGAGGCGAACGACGCGCTCGAGGATCTGCGCGCGGGCGGGGTGCTGCGGAGCGTCCTGGTCCCCTGACGGGGAGGCTCAGTACATGAGGAAGCCGCCGCTGACGTTGATCGTCGCGCCGGAGATGTACGAGGCGTGGGACGACGCAAGGAAGACCACTGTGCCCGCCAGCTCGTCGGGAGTACCGACACGGCCGAGGGGCGTCGCGGCGCGGAGTGCCTCGAGCGCCGCGGGGTCCATGTCGTCCGTGAGCATCGGGGTGTCGACGAGCCCGGGGGAGACGGCGTTGACCGTGATCCCGTCCGGGCCGTAAGTGCGCGCCATGCCGCGCGTCATCGAGACGATGCCGCCCTTCGAGGCGGAGTACACGACCGATCCCCCGAACCCTCCGGTCCACCAGCCCTGCGACGAGAACGTGATGATGCGACCGCCCCGCCCCTGGTCGCGCATCGCGCCCGCGGCCTCCCGGCAGAGGAAGAACGCGGCCTTGAGGTTGACGTCGAGTTGCAGGTCCCAGTCCTGCTCGGTCACCTCGTCGATGCCGGCCCGGCGGCGGAGCACGGCCGCCAGATGCGCGAGCACGTCGACCCCCCCGAGCTCGTCGCGTGCGCGGGCCACGAGCCGGGCGTGGCCGTCGATGTCGGCCAGGTCGGCGCCGACCGCGAGGTGCCCGTCGCCCTCCATCGCGGCGACGGTCGCGGCGGCCCCGTCCTCGTCCAGGTCGACCGCCATCACCCGCGCGCCGGTCGCGGCGAACGCCAGCGCCGTGGCCCTGCCGATACCCCCGGCCGCACCGGTGACGATGACGCCCCGGCCCTCCAGTCCCGCTCCGAGATCCCATGCCACGGCTGACTCCTGGTAACGATTCCAATAGGATGTGAGCGTAGTGGGCCCGCGCCGTCTCGGTCAATCGGCCCGGCGGCCGGTCGAACCCGCGGAGGACCCATGCGCGTCGGCATCGACAGCTACTCGTACCACCGCCTGCTGGGCGAGATCCGTCCCGGCGAGGACGACCCGGGCATCCGGATGCGCGAGGGCGGGCGGGATGTGATCGCCGAGGGCCGGCGCCTCGGGGTGGACGGGGTCTCCCTCGAGACCGTCTTCCTCGGCCCTCCCGCCGGCGTCGACGCGCCGGCACTCGCGGCGGCCGCGTCCCTCGCGGGCCTCGAGCTCGTCCTCGCGTGGGGGCACCCCGAGGGGCTCGCGTTCGGCGCGGACACGGCCGCCCTCGACGACCTGCTGGCTTGGATCGCGCTCGCGCCGCACGTCGGGGCAGGCATGGTGCGCCTGGTCGCCGCGGGGCCCCGCCTGCGCGGCCGCGAGCCGATCGCCGAACAGATCGCGCGCAGCGTCCCGCCCCTGCGACGGGCCGTCGGCGCGGCGCAGGGGGCGGGCGTCGGCCTGGCGCTCGAGAACCACGCCGACCTGACGGCGGGGGAGATCCTGCGCCTGCTCGACGCCGTCGGCGACGAGCGGCTCGGCGTCTGCTTCGACACCGCCAACGCCCTGCGTGTGGGCGACGAGCCCGTGGCGGCGGCGTCGGCCCTTTCCCCCCACATCAGGCAGGTCCACCTCAAGGACTGCGCGGAGGGATGGCGCGATCCGGTCACGGGCCCCGTCTCGGTGCCCTACGGCACCGGGATCGTCCCCGTCGAGGAGGTCCTGGGCGTGCTGCGCGACGCGGCCTTCGACGGGCTGGTCTGTGTGGAGCTGGCGCAGCTCGGCCCGGGGCCCTGCGACGAGCGCTCGATGGTCGCCGATGGGGTCGCCTGGCTCCGCGCCCGCGGGGACCTCAGCCCCCCTCCCGGCGGAGCCGCGCCCAGATCTCCTCGAGCTCCTCGGTCGTCGGCTTGACCTTGCCGACCCGGGTGTACGCCTCGGCCGGCACGTCGCGCGGGTCCTTGTAGACGGTCCAGCGGCAGGGGTCGTCCGGCGACTCGGGGTGCTCGGTGACGCGCATCGGGAAGCCCATGCGCTCGATGGGGATGATCTCGTTGACCAGCGCGCAGTGGGCGCAGTAGAGGCACACGCCGGCGCGCCGCCAGGTCCAGTCGTGCGCGTCGCGCGAATGGCCGAGCTCGGGACGCTCGGTCGCCGGCGGCTGCCCCCGGGCCGGGTCGCCCCGCCGGGCGCGGCCGCCGCTGCCGCACGGATCGAAGCTCAGCACGACCCTGTCGACCTCGTCGCGCACCTCGACGGTGCCCTGGCGGCCCGGTCCCGACAGATGGCCCCGCATCCCCTCCACGGTGAGCGCGACCCGCTCGGAGACGTCGAGGTCGAGGTAGCCGGCGTAGCGGTCGCCCGCCCATGCGCCGAGCGTCTCCCTCATGATCGCCTCGACCGAGGGCTCGCCCATGCGATCCCCGACCCACGTGAGCATGGCCCAGATCCAGTCGACGTAGATGTCCTGGATGATCTGCTGCTCGTACCGGAACGACTCGATCAGGCGCCGGGCCTCGCCGAGGTCGCCGCGGTCCATCGCGTCCTCGGCCTCCAGAAGCGTGGAGCGGCCGAGCGACTCCGGCGGCTCGCCCGCCCGGATCAGCCGCCCGAGCGCCTCGGAGTGGATGAGGTTCGCCATCGTCTCGTCTCCCGTCGGGTGTTCGTCAGACCGTCGCGCACTCGGCGCCCAGGTGGGCGGCGACCTGCGCCACGGCCTCCGCCAGGTCGCCGTGCGTCGCGGAGGAGTGGTGGTTGGCGCCCGACCGGGCCCAGGCCGCCCAGGCGGCGCCCGCCGGGTGGTGCGCGAAGCGGAAGCCGGCGTTGGCCGTGCCGGTCGCCGGCCAGCGCGAGCCCGTGAACTCGCCGCGGGCGGCGACGAACCGGAACGCGGGCGCGGGTGCGTCGATCTGCGCGAACGCCACCAGCGTGGCCGGACCCGCCGGCGCCGAGAGGAGGGCGCAGACCCCCCGGCCGGGGTCATCGGGGAACCAGCCGTTGTGGACGATCGTGCAGGGTCCACCCCGGGCGAACCCCGGGTCGTGCTCCCCGGAGCTGGCGATCACGAGCTCCCCGCTCGCCTCGTCGAGCGACTCGAGCTCGTGGTACTGCGCGGTGCCCCCGAGCCGGCGGGTGGTGAGCATCGCGACCGCCGTGAGCACGTCGCCGGCGCAGGTCCACGGGATGCCGTCACCGGTCAGCAGGCCCAGGCCGAGGCACGGCGCCAGGCCGACGACGTCACCGAGGCGGATCTCCGGCACGTGGCAGTTCATGGCTCCTGCGTCCAGCCGGTGCGCGGAGACCAGATCGCGCAGGGCGACGGCGGCCCGCAGGGAGGCCCCGAGGCCGGCCTCCGCGCCCGGGTCGATGCGGTGAGACCCCCGGACCTCGGCGGTGAGCTCGGCGAGCCTGCTGTCGTCGACCGCCCGGAACCGCTCGGTCACCTCCGCCGGCGCGATCGGGACGATCGTGATGCCGGTGGCCGCCTCGAGCCGGGCGGGATCGGCATCGACGCTGTCATAGCCGTCGATCGGACGGCCCACGCGCCCGATCCGCGCCGATCGCAGCGCGCCGGCGACCGCCGCCGCCCGCAATGCGACGCCGATCGCATCACCGACGCGGTCGCCGTCGACGGGATCGACGACGGTCCCGAAGGGTCGGCCGTCGCGCACGAGCAGACTCGTCAGCATGGCGCCGCCCACGGTCGCGCCGCCCCGGGTGATGTCGCCGTGGCCGAACTCCTCTCCGGCCGGTCCGGCGGGCACGACCCACACCACCAGGGGCAGGCCGGCGAGGACGTCGAGCGCGGCCCGGGCGAACGCCGGAGGCACGGCCATCGTCTGCACCACCAGCACGACCTCCGCCCCCGCGGCGGCGGCCTCCCGGGCGGCGGCGGCGGCCTGGTCGCGCGAATCGGGCATCCTCGCGAGGACCACCCTGGCGCTCGCGTCGACGGCGGCGACCGCGTGTGAGAGCAGCGCGGCCCGGTCGGCGCGCAGGTCGCCCGGGACGGAGCCCTCCCAGAACGTCCAGTAGGGAAGCAGGATCGCGATGCGGGGTCGCGACCCCGCATCAGTCAAGGTGCCAGACCTCCTCGGCCACGTGGAGGTTCCCGTTCTCGTCCGTCAACGACACGATGATGTCCTCGAAGTACGCGGACCAGCGGCCGTTGACCTCCGACGAGCCGATCGCCGCGAACGCGGTGGCCACGTCGGGCGCGCACTCGCAGTAGGCGATGACCTGGGTGCCGCGCCGGAAGAGCGAGTAGTTCGTGACGCCCGAGCCCTGGATGACCTCGACCAGCTCGGGCCAGATCTCGTCATGCCGCTTCTTGTACTCGTCCTCGGATCCCGGCCGGATGTCGAAGGTGAAGCAGAAACGCTGCACGGCGCGCCTCCCTTGCCCTGGTGGAAACGGTGCCGGTATCGTAACCAGATCAAATGGCCCACGTCGATGGGAGCGCGCGATGAGTGGCACCGGAATCGCTTTCTCGGAGGCGCTGGGACGGCGCATCCGCCTCGGGAGCTGGCAGGACCAGCGCGTGTCGACCTACCGGCGCATCCACGAGGCGCTCGACGACGAGCGCTGGGATGACGCGGCCGCCCTGACGGCCTACTTCGTCGACGAGGCGAACGTCTGCTTCTCGCTCTACCGCCAGTGGATCGCCGACCTCAACGGCTTCCTCGCCGACAGCGGCGTCTCACGGGACGACCTGGATCTCGTGAACGAGCGGATCGTCTCCACGCTCGCCCTGCCGGACGGCACCCCGTGGAGTCCGCGCCGACGCTGGGACGACTTCATCACCCTCGTCGAGCGCACCGTGGGCCTCTGCCACCGGGAGCGGCCCGATGAGGCCAGGGCCGCGCTCGAGCAGACCAAGGAGGTCTGGCGGCAGACGCACGACCGGGACGTCGACCACACCTACGGCCTGATGAGCGAGGTGGTGGTGCGCCTGGGGGAGCCGGCGATCGCGACGATGTACGAGCGCGTGCTGCTGCCGCTGTTCGCCTGGAGATACGATAAGTTCGACATCGACAAGCACCCCTGGGACCAGGGCCTCGAGGTGCTGATGCTCGTCGCCTGCGAGGCGATGCGCGGTCACCTGGTCGGCCCCGAGCGCACCGGCGACTTCGAGCTGATCGAGGAGGACGACCGGTTCATCCTGCGCTTCGATCCCTGCGGCTCCGGCCAGCGCACGGTGCGCGGCGACTGGATCGAGGGCACGCCCCCCCGCATGGAGGCGCCCTACAACTGGCGGGTGTCGCAGGAGGAGCACTCGTGGAACCACTACACGAAGGGCGTCTGCCTGTACTGCGCGCACTGCATCGTCCTGATGGAGGAGATGCCCATCGACCGGTTCGGATATCCTGTCCGGGTCGTCGATCCGCCCGTCTACCCGGACACGGACAGGGACCCCGACCGACGCCAGAAGTGCCAGTGGCAGATGTTCAAGGATCCGACCAACGTGCCCGAGGAGTACTACCGTCGAGTGGGCCGCAGCCGGCCGAGCGCGTTCGGCTCGACATCGACGGACGCACCGGATCTCCCGCCCGTGACCGGCATGCCGGGAGCCGGATGACCTCGATCGAAGCCGAACGGAAGGTGGCGTAGGAGATGTCGATATCCCCGCCCGCCGGAGGCTCCGGTCGTCGCCGCACGCGCGCCCGATCGCACTCGCGCTCGAGCATGAGCGAGGTGGCCGACCGGGCGGGGGTGGCGATGTCCTCCGTCTCGCGAGTGCTCTCCGACCATCCGGACGTCAGCGACGACATGCGCGAGCGGGTGATGGCCGCCGTCGACGCGCTGGGCTACAAGCCGAACCTGCTGGCGCAGTCGCTGCGTCGCCGCGAGACGCTCTCGGTCGGCTTCCTGGTGGGCGACATCAGCAACCCCCTGCTGGCGCAGATCGCCAAGGCGGCCGAGGGATCGCTGCGCCAGGCCGGATACTCGATGCTGCTGACCAACTCCGACGGTGATCCGGAGCTCGATGCGGAGCATGTGCGGCTCCTTGAGCAGCGACGGGTGGACGGCCTCATCCTGTCGCTGGCCGCCGAGGGCCATGAGCCGACTCTCGACGCGCTGCGGGTCCTGGACATCCCGTTCGTCGTCATCGACCGGACCGTCCCGGCCGAGCTCAGGGCCTCGGCCGTGCTGTCCGACCATCGCTCCGGACTGGCGGCCGCATGCGGGCACCTGCTCGACCTCGGTCACAGGCGCATCGGCCTGGTCGCGGGTCAATCGCTGCGCCCCTCCCACGAGCGCCAGCTCGGGCTGGCGGACGCGTTCGTCGCCCGCGGCCTCGAGCCCGCCTTCCAGGTCGCCGGCGGCACCCTCTCCGAGGAGCACGGGCGCGACGGGGCACGGGAGCTCCTCGACTCCGCCGAGCCGCCGACCGCGATCATCGCGGGCGGCAACCAGATCCTGATCGGCACGCTCCGGGAGCTGGCGGCGCGCGACCTGGCCGTCGGCGAGGACGTCTCCGTCGTGAGCTGCGACGACATCCCACTCACTGAGCTCTACCGCCCCCCGATCGCGGTGGTCCGCCGGGACAACCACCTGCTCGGCTCGACGGCGGCGGACCTGCTCCTGCAGCGCATGCGGGACGACGACGAGCCCACCGAGATCGTTCTCCCCACCACCTTCGTGCCGCGCCCGAGCGCGGCCCCGCCGCGAGCCGCCTGACCAGCCGACGGCCTCAGCCGAACGCGCCCTCCCGGCGAAGGTCGGCGATGCGCTCCGGCGCGTAGCCGAGGAGGCCGCTCAGCAGGGCCTCCGTGTCCTCTCCACGCTGGGGCGCGCGCCGGAGGGAGGGGCGGTCGTCCCCGACGCGGGCCGCGCTGCGCATCGTGCGGACCTCGCCGAAGACCGGGTGGTCGTATGCCGCCACCATGCCGCGGGCAGCGACCTGGGGATCGGCGAACGCCGCCGGCACATCGAGCACCGGGGCGACGGGCACTCCTGCCGCGCCCAGACGCGTCACCCAGTCCTCCACCGTGCGGGCCCGCAGCACCGGCGTCACGGCCTCCACCAGCTCGGCGCGGTGGAGCCTGCGGTCGGCCATCGTGGCGAAGCGCGGCTCGTCGGCCAGGTCCGGGCGGCCGATCCCCTCGCAGAACCGGCGCCAGAACTTCTCCTTGGCGCAGGCGACGACGATCCAGCCGTCGGCGGCCGGAAGGTTCTGGAACGGGACGATCGACGGATGCGCCGACATCGGCGGACGATCCGGCACGTACCCGCCCGCGAGGTGCCAGGTTCCGACGTAGTTGAGGAAGCTCAGCGCCACCTCATGAAGCGATACGTCGCAATCGCAGCCGACCCCGTCGCGCCGGGCGCGATGCACACCCGCCAGCAGGGAGAAGGCCGCCACGGTCCCGCCGATCATGTCGACCAGCGAGAGTCCGGTCTTGGTGGGCGGTCCGTCCGGTTCGCCGCACAGGCTCATCCAGCCGGCCAGTCCCTGGAGCAGGTAGTCGTAGGCTGGCTCGGCGGCCCGCGGGCCCGTCATGCCGAAGCCCGACAACGAGCAGCAGACGATGTGCGGGTTGACCGCGGCGAGCTCATCGTAGGTCAGGCCCAGCCGCGGCGGCAGGTCGCCGCGGAGGTTGCTGAAGACCGCGTCCGAGTGCCGCACCAGGTCGTGGAACACCTCGCGGCTGGCCGGCGCGCGCATGTCGAGGGAGATGCTGCGCTTGTCGTGGTTGAACGACTCGAAAAAGAGGGAGTCCTCGCCCTCCTGGAAGGGCGGCGTGTAGCGCCCGACGTCGCCGCCCTGCGCGGGGTCCTCGATCTTCACGACCTCCGCGCCGAGCTCGGCGAGCTGAAGGGTGCCGAACGGGCCCGCGCCGAACTGCTCGACGGCGAGCACGCGGATGTCCTCGAGGGGGCGCATCAGGATTCCGGCGCGGCGCGGCGGGGCAGCATGATGCCGCGCTGGAACCGGATGACCTCGGCCCCGGTCTGCGTGTGGCCGTGCGTCTCTACCCAGACGATGCCCGAGTCCGGGCGGCTCCCCGACGGGCGTGCCTCCACCACGCGGCTGCGCGCGTAGAGCGAGTCGCCGTGATGGGTCGGGGCGATCATGGTGACCTCCCGATACCCCAGGTGGACGCCCCGCCCCGACAGGTCCGCGACCGTCATGCCGTGGACGAGCGCGAGCACCAGGATGCCGTTGACGAGGCACTCGGCGTGCGGCGTCCCGGCCGCGTAGGCGTCGTCGGAGTGCAGAGGGTGCTGGTTCATGGTCATCTGGCTGAACCAGATGTCGTCGAACTGGGTCACCGTGCGGCCCGGCCAGTGGCGGATCTCGAGGCCCTCCGGCAGGTCCTCGAACCACCGTCCATACGCCTCGCGCCGGTCGTCGATCATCGACGGCTCGCTCACTCCGCCTCCCGCGTGCCAAGTACCTGGAAAGTATTCTGGAAACGTATCCAGACCATCTTGTCGCGTCAACGGGCCGGCGAGGACCGACCCCGCCTACGGCCGTCGGGCGGCGCGGCTCCCGTCGAGGGCGACCTCGAGGACCTGCTCGATGCGGTCGGCGAGGGTGACCCGCATCTCCTCGGCGAGGCCCGGGGGCAGGTCGGCGAGCCCGCTCTCGTTGAGCTTGGGCAGGATCACCCCGCGGATGCCGGCGCGGTGGGCGGCCAGCACCTTCTCCTTCACGCCCCCGATCGGGAGCACCTGGCCGGTGAGCGTGATCTCGCCGGTCATCGCGACATCGGCGCTCACCGGCCGTCCCGACAGGGCGGAGACCAGCGCGGTCACCATCGTCACCCCGGCAGAGGGGCCGTCCTTGGGCACCGCGCCGGCGGGGACGTGCAGGTGGATGTCGTGCGAGGCGA
>LNFM01003610.1_pt1 | contig 30155 bp, 27 predicted proteins | sample 596031 | NCBI WGS metagenome assembly LNFM01 (sample SAMN04254537, study PRJNA301005) | activated carbon metagenome | isolation source: dual media filters at the Ann Arbor, Michigan drinking water treatment plant | place: USA: Ann Arbor
AAATCTCGGCGTTTCGCCGTTATCGCCACATCAGGCCATGGCCGGGTGCATCTGGGCAAGCACGATCGACATCCGCCTATCGCCGCCAGAGCTTCCATCGAATAGGCGGCATCGCGAAGGTGGCGCATGGTCTCCTCATCGGACGCCAATCAAGGCTCCCGAGGAGACAGGAGAGAGAGCAATGACCAAGACCTTCGCGGCGGCGGCCCTCGCCGCCACCCTCACCGCCTTCGCCGGCCAGGCGAGTGCGCAAAGCTTCGAATGGCAGGGCCAGAATCGCGGCTGGACGCCACCTTCGCGCAATGTCTGCGTGCTGGAGCTGAACCGGATCTACCAGCCGAACCCCGGCCAGCCGATCCATCTCGTGATCACCAACCGCTCCAGCTTCCGGGTGCAATATGCGGTGAACATCACGCTGCGGCGCGGCCAGCAGGTGATCACCGGGCAGATCTTCGTGGACAATGCCAACCCGGGCGAGCGCAGCGAAAGGCCGACCTTCCAGCCCTTCGCCGGCGATCTGCGAGGCTCGACCGTCACGCTGACCGTGCCGAGCTGCTCGCGCCGGAGCTGAGGCCCCATACGTCTCCCCCGCGCCAGCCGGTGCGGGGACAGGCGGCGCAGGGCCGGTCCTGCTCCAGACACAAACCACCCTGGGTGTTTCCACCCAGGGCGATTGCGGGCTAATGGCACCGCCGTGGCAGGGAGCAGGCAATGCGTTTCAGGGTGATCGATGCGGATGCGGATATCGCGAGCGGCATGCCCCGCCTGCGCCGACCGGGCGACCCGGAGGTCGAGATCATGATGGCGCCGGCCGACCTGGCCACCGCGCTGGCCGATGTCGATGCGGTCATCGTCGATGGCACCAATATCCCCACCGAGGCCGCGGCCGCCCATCCCCGGCTGCGCCATATCATCTTTCTCGGCACCGGTGCGCGCAGCTACATGGACCCCGAGGCGCTGGCCGCCATCGGCGTCACCGTCCACATCATCACGGGCTATGGCGATACCGCAGTGGCCGAGCACGCCATCGCCCTGATGTGGGATGCCGCGCGCAAGACCGCGCGGATGGATGGCGGAATTCGCGCCGGGGGGTTTCCCCGTTTCGAGGGGTTGCAGCTCACCGGCCGCACCCTGGGCCTGGTCGGCTTCGGCGGCATCGGGCGGGAGATGGCCCGCATCGCCGGCGGCGGCGGCATGCGGGTGCTGGCCTGGAACCGCACCCCGCGCGCGGCCAAGGGTGTGGAATTCGTCGACCTCGACACCCTCCTGGCCGAGAGCCATGTCGTCAGCCTGCACCTGCTGCTGACCGAGGAGACCCGCGGCTTCCTCGATGCCGCCCGCCTCGCCAAAATGCGCCCCGGCGCCATTCTGGTGAACACCGCCCGCGGCGCCGTGGTGGATGAGGCGGCGATGATCGCCGCACTCCGCGCGGGCCATCTCAGCCATGCCGCGCTGGATGTCTTCGACATCGAGCCTTTGCCAGCCGGCCACCCCCTGACCCTGCTGCCCAACACCACGCTGACCGGCCATTCTGCGTTCAAGACGGCGGAGGCGGCGGACAACCTGCTGCTGGGCGCCCTCGACCATGCGCGGCGGCTGGCCGGCCAGGGCATCGACGGCTGACGTCGATCAGCCGGGCCGCGCCATCTCAGCGCCAGCCCGGCGCGAGCACATCCAGCCCATCCACCCGGATCAGCAGGTCATGCGCCGGGTCCATCGTCGCCCGCGCGCGCGCCAGGCTCGCGGCGTCGCGAAGGACGTAAAGCGTGCCCGGCTCTGTCATTCCCACCGCCAGCCGCGCGGCGAGGCCCTCGACCGCGGCGGCATCGATGCGGGCGAGGTAGATCGCATCCGTCACCATCCCATGGGTGGCGGCGATTTGGGCGATGCGCGACCAGTCCTCGCCCCGGTTGGCGGGCGGCACCGCCCGCAGCCTGCCGTAGCGCGGCCGCGCCTCATGCCAGAACGGTGCGGTGACGGGCTCGGCCGCCGCCTCTGCCGAGGCCATCAGCCCATGCAGGAAGGCCATGCCCGGGCGCAGATCAGCGAGCTGGATCGCCAGCAGCAGGGTGAGAACCATCCCGCTGCGCCGCCCGCCCAGCCGGGCTGCCAGCGCCATCGCCGCCAACACCATCGCCGCATAGAGGAAGGGCCAGGCAAAGCGCTCCGAAGCGCGCAGGCTGCCGGCCAGGCCGCTGGCCCAGTCTGGCATTTCGAACAGCACCACGACATGCCCGAGCACCGCCAGGCGGGGCGTGATGGCGAAGGCGAGCATCGCCGCCACAGCCAGGGCCAGCGCCCAGGGCAGCGCGGGTCGGGGGCGCCCCCACGCGCAGGCCAGCCCCGCCACCAGCAGCAGCAAGCCGCCCAGGCCGAGATAGAGCCCATCGGATTCGGGATGGCCGATCTGCGGCAGGTCAGGCAGGAAGGCGCCCCAATGCCCGGGATGCAGGGGGCCGAAGAGGTCGAACATCATCGCGCCATAGCCCGGCGCGCCATGGCCAGCGGAGAGCATGAAGAAGCCCGCGGCCCATAGCGCCGCAAGGGTCGCGGCCGGCACCGCCAGCGCCTCCAACACCGCGCGCCTTCGCCAGGCATCCGCCGCCCAGATCGCGCCGACCATGGCCAGAAGATAGGCATGGATCAGCGCCGTGGCCGGCACCAGCAGCAGCCAGGCAAGGCCCCGGCGCCGCCCGGGCGGCTGCAGCGCCAGCGCCAGCGCCGCCAGCAGCGTCCATTGCCCGGCAAGGGCGAGATGCCCGCCCATGCGGTTGAGCAGCATGGGTTGCAGGACCAGCAGCCCGGCCCCCATCACCCGCGCCCAGGGGTTGGCGGTGGCGCGGCCCATCAGCACCCAGCCGAACCAGCCCTGCAGCACGCCGCAGAGCAACAGCCAGGGACCCCAGTATTGCGCGATGCCCGGCGCGAGGAGCTTCAGCGGCAGCGCGAGCAGGGGAATGGCATCGGCATAGAAGATCCCGCTGGACAGCTCCATGCCAAAGCCAGGATTGGCGCCGGGTGGCAGGCTCCAGGGGGCCTGGGCGAAGAAGCGCCAGGCCAGCTGGTATTGCGCGGGGTCGGGGCCGAAAGGGCCGGCCAGCATCCAGCCGGCCTGCCAGGGGTTGAGCATGGCCGGGCCGAAAATCGCCAGGGTGATCAGCGCGCCGAGGAGGGGTGCCGCCAGGCCGGCGGCGGTGGAGGCGCCCGGGCGCCAATGGCCGGTGGGGAGCGCAAGCGCGGTGGGCCGCGCGACGGAGATGGTGGCCATGCCCCAGCAACGCGCGGGGTGGCCGCAGGTTTGCGTCTGGCGCGCGCCATGGCAGGGTCAGGCCATGGACAACCAAAAACGCGTCATCCGCTCCCCCGTCGTTCCGGAAACCGGCGGGCCGTTCAACCTGTGCGTGGTGCATGGCGGGCTGGTCTATGTCTCGGGCCTGCCGCCCTTCGAGGCGGAGTACTGCGCCGCGCTGCGCGCCGCCCGTGCCCAGGGCCTGCCGCCGCCGCCCTTCCCGGACCTGCCCTTCGACCACCAGGTGCGGGTGGTGATGGATCACATGAAGCACCTTCTGGAGGCGGCGGGCAGCGGCATGGACCATCTGCTGAAGGTCATTGTCTGGCTGCGCGACCAGAACCAGCAGGAGGCTTTCGACCGGATCTATCGCGGCTATTTCAGCAGCGCCGAGACCCTGCCCGCGCGCACCCGCATGCAGGCCGGCCGCACGCCGATGGATTGCGCGCTGGAGGTGGAGGCGATCGGCTATATTCCCGCGCCGCCGCGCCAAGCCAGCCCGGGCTAAGCGTCAGGCCGCGCGGTCGACCCTGCCGGCCTGGACCAGCCTGGCCAGGGCTGCCACGACATCGCCACGCAGTGCCAGGAAGCGGCAATTCACGCTGCCATCGGGATGCACGGCCAGCACCTCGGCCGGCAGTTCGATGCCCGGCAGCAGGCTATCCGCCCGCAGGATCATCCGTTCACCCGAGACAAGCCCGCGGTCGCATCGCGTGAGCCCGAAGCCACCCTCGGAGATGTCGCGCAGCTGCGCCGGGATGCGCTGCTGCGAACCATCGAGCAGGATTTGCGCGTCGCAGGGGATGTCGCGCCGCGGGCTGGAGCGGCGGTCGGCCACGGCCACGCCTTCGCGCACCACGCGGATGATGGTCTTTCGGACCTCCTCGATGGCGGTCTGGGCGATGACGCTGCCCTGCCGCATCTGATCCGCCTCGCGGCTGCTTTCCTGCGCCGCTTCGGTGACCTCCGCCATGCCCTCGCTCACCCGGCTGGAGGCGGCGGCGGCGCGGGCCACCGCGCTGGCGATCTCGCGCGTGGCGGCGCTCTGCTCCTCCATGGCCGCGGCGATGGCGGTGGTGACCTGATCGACCGAGGCCACGGCATCGGCCATCTCGCGCACCACGCCCACCGCGCGTTCGGTGGACTGCATCACCGCGCCGATCTCGCGGCTGATCTCCTCGGTCGCCTTCGCGGTCTGCGCCGCCAGCGCCTTCACCTCGCCGGCGACGACGGCGAAGCCCTTGCCGGCCTCGCCCGAGCGTGCCGCCTCGATGGTGGCGTTGAGCGCCAGCAGGTTGGTCTGCCCGGCGATGCTGCCGATCAGCCTTGCTACGCCGCCAATGCGGCCCACCGCCTCGCTCAGCGCCTCGATCATCGTGCGGCCATTGTGGCCGAGCTCGGCCGCGGTGCGGGTGGAGCGGCTGGCTTCGGCCAGGCGGGCGGTGATCTCGCCGATCGAGGCGCCGAGCTGCTCGGTGGCCGAGGCCACGGATTGCGCGCTGGCCAGCGCCTCATCGGCCGCCTCGGCGCCATTGCGGCTTTCAAGCCGCGTGCGGTCGGCCGCCGAGCTGAGATCGGCCGAGCCCCGCACGACCAGTTCCATCTGCTTGGCCATCATCGCGATGCCCTGGCGGGTTTCGCCCTCCACCAGATTGGCCATCGCGCGCAGCGCGTCCTCCTGTGCCGCGATGGCCGCCCGCTCGGCCTCGGTGAAGGCCGCGCGATCGGCCTCGGCCCGCTGCATGGCCTGGCGGAAGCCTTCCACCGCGCGCGCCAGATTGCCGATCTCATGGCCGCGGTCCTGGCCGGAGACGGGGGTGTGCAGGTTGCCCTGGCCCATCGCCGTGACATTGCCGATGATGCCAGTCAGCGGGCGCAGCACGGCGCGGCTGGTCTGCCAGATCATCAGCGCCACCAGGCCCATCACCCCGAACAGGGCGGACGATGCAAGGGTGATCGTCCAGTCTGCCGCCGCGATATGGCCCTCGCCCATGCGCAGGATCGCCTCGGTGCAGAGGTTCTGCGCGGTGTTCAGCGTCTCGATCACGGCGGTCGCGGCGGCGAACCATTGCGGCGCGCCGATCGGATAGGCGGCTGCCTGGTCGGAGGCCGCGATGATGCGGTTGCGCAGTGGAATGAAATCGTCGCGCAGCGCCTTTTGGGCACGGCTGACGGCGGCGGCCACCTCCGGGCGGTCGACGCGCGCGGCCAGCACATCCATCCGGCCGAGGGCGCTTTCCACCCAGCCCTGCCGGCCTGCCAGCTCGCGGGCTTCCGCCAGCGTGATGGGCGTGCCACGGCTGATGACGCCATTGAGCAGGCCACGTTGCCGGCCGATGTATTCCGCCGCTTCCGCCAGCGCATCGCGCAGCCCCATCAGCGGAGCGATGCCCTCGGCCTCGCCCAGCCGGCTGCCCTCGATGGTGCGGCGCAGGCCCGCCACCGCGTCGATCTGCGCCACGATGGCGTTGTAGAGTTCGCCACCCAGGGCGCCGGCGGGCTGGGCCACGCCCACCGCGGCATCGGCCCGGATGCGCAGCGCTACGGTCGCCGCACGCGCGCTTTGCAGCCGCGCGATCGCCTGCTCGACACCGGGTGCCGCGGCCAGGGTAGGCTGCGCCGCGATGCCGGTCAGCGCCGCGTCGATCGCAGCCTCCCCTTCGTGCCGGCGGGTCTGCGCGGTTTGCCAGTTGCCGGCACTTCCCGGGCCGGGATTGGCCAGGACCCCAAGGCTGAGCCCGCGCTCCATCGCCAGGGCGAAACCCGCGGTCAGCAGCGTGTCGGCGCGTTGATGCACCGCCACCGCCGAAGCGGTCTGCCGCTCGACGGACCATGCGTTCACCACGTCCACTGCGAACCGGCCCGAGGCCAGCAGGCCCAGGGCCACGAGGATGCAAAGGATCTGATTGCGAAGCGACATGGGTGACGGCAATCCCTCAAGGGCCAGCGTTGCATGAACTCTGGCCGCCTTGATTGCCCAGGCGCTTCTAAGGATGGGTAAACAGGCTGCGGAAAAGCTGGGCGGGTCGGCTTGGCGATGCCTTTCCGCGCAGGATTCGTTCGTCCCTTGCCAGGATGCAACCGCATCTTGTCGGCAGGCCGGCCTTTCCTGCACGAAAAGCCCTCGCCAATCCTCAACCGCCAGCTTTTCCGCAGCCTGTTAAATCGGGCGCGCTCGCCCGTGATATTTCAGGCCTCGGCCGCCGCCAGCATCCGCCCGGCATCGCCGGCCCAAAGCGTGTCGTAGAGATGCAGCGCGCGATCGGCCTGGGTCAGGCCGCTCGCCACGATCTCGTCCAGCGGCGCGAGATAGACCTCCTCGCCCAGCCCGCGGCCGCGAAGCCCGTCATGGGCGATGGCCATGACATCGCGCGCAACCTCGCCCAGATGGCGGCCGCCGATGGTCGCGCGCAGGCCGTGCCGTGGCGCGTCGAGGCGCAATTGCCGCACCTGCTCCAGCGTCCAGTCGCGGGTGAGCGCGGCCGCGGCCTTCTGCGCGGCGTCATCATAGATCAGCCCGGCCCAGAAGGCGGGCTGCGCCTGCAGCATCGCGGGCGAGCCGGCATCGGAGCCGCGCATCTCGAGAAAGCGCTTCAGCCGGACTTCGGTGAAGACGGTGGTCACGTGATCGGCCCAATCGCCCATGGTGGCGTGGTGGCCGTGCAGGCCGCGGGCCATGAAATCGCGGAATGACGCACCCGCCACGTCCAGCAGCCGGCCCTCGCGCGCCAGGAAATACATCGGCACGTCGAGCACGAATTGCACGAAGCGCTCGAAGCCGAAGCCCGGCTCGAAGACGCAGGCGGGGATGCCGGTGCGGTCGGGGTCCGTATCGGTCCAGACCCAGGCGCGGCCGGAGAGATAGCCCGATGGCTTGCCTTCGTAGAAGGGCGAATTGGCGAAGAGCGCGGTGGCCAGGGGTTGCAGGGCCAGCGACAGGCGCAGCTTCTCGGCCATATCGGCCTCGGTGCCGAAATCGAGGTTCACCTGCACGGTGCAGGTGCGCAGCATCATGTCCAGCCCAAGTTGGCCCCGCGTGGGCATATAGCGGCGCATGATGGCGTAGCGGCTCTTGGGCATCCAGGGCATCTGCTCGCGCGTCGCGACCGGGTGGAAGCCAATAGGGGAAAAACCCAGGCCCAGCGGCCCGGCCACCTCATGCACATCGCGCATATGCGCCCGCAATTCGGCATCGGCGTCGTGCAGATTGGCCATCAGGCCGCCCGAAAGTTCGAGCTGCCCGCCCGGCTCCAGGCTGACCGAGGCACCAAAACCCTTCAGGCCGATGACATGGCCGGCATCCAGTATCGGCTCCCAGCCCTTCGCCGCAATCCCCTCCAGCACCGCCTGGATGCCGCCCGGCGCATAGGGCGGCGGCGCCAGGCCCTCGCGATAGAAACCAAACTTTTCATGCTCGGTGCCGATGGTCCAGGCCGCACGCGGCTTGCTGCCGGCGGCGAACCAATCGGCCAGTTGCCGCAGGTTCTCAATCGGCGTGGGATCCGCCTCACCGGGGTTGGACATGGCTGGCCTTTGTGTTTCGAAGAGATTGCTATTCGGCCCAGTCCCCGGCCAACGCCTGCAGCGCCGCCAGCCCCGCCACCGCCGCCGTCTCGGCCCGCAGAATGCGGGGGCCGAGCCGGCAGAGCGATACAAAGGGCCGCGCCGCCAAATCGTCAAGTTCCTCAACCGTGAAGCCGCCCTCGGGGCCCACGAGCAATGCGCGCGCGCCCAGGCCGACGCCGGTCGCCAAGGCCGCGGCCATGGGCGGCGCGGCGCGGCGTTCCGCCGCCACCAACAGCCCGCCGGCCCGCCAGTGGTCGAGCACGGCATGCAGCGGAAGCGCAGCCTCCATGCGCGGCACGCCGAGCCTTTCGCATTGCTCGGCGGCCCCGCGGGCGATGGCGCTCAGTCTTTCCAGATTCGCGTGGCTCGCCACCGAACGCCGGGTGAGGACGGGCTGGATGGTGGTGACGCCGAGCTCGGTGGCCTTCTCGACCAACCAATCCATCGCATCGCGCTTCAAGGCCGCCACCACCAGGGTCAGCGGCGGCTCCACCGCGCCCTCGCGCCGCCGCATGCCGATGCGGAACACGCCGCGGTCGCGCCGCAGGGCGATGATCTCGGCCTCCCACTCGCCGTCATCCTCATTGAACAGCCGCACAGCATCGCCCACCGCCCGGCGCAGCACGACGCCGAGGTGGTGGACCTGGCCCGGGGTTGCCGAAAGCTCAACCTCCGGCGCGAGGCGGGCGATGGTGTGAATACGGGGGATGGACACGGGGGCACCCATCCGCGATTCATTCCCGCCATGCAAGGGCACACCGACATACGCGGCCAGGGCTGGGTTGCGCGCCTGCCGCAGGCCTGGCGGCCCTATGCGCTGCTGATGCGCGCCGACCGGCCGATCGGCGCCTGGCTGCTGTTCCTGCCCGGCCTCTGGGCGATCGCCATGATCCATGAGGATTGGCGGCAGGGCCTTTGGCTTGCCTTTCTCTTCGGCCTGGGTGCCGTGGTGATGCGCGGTGCGGGCTGCGTGGTGAATGATCTGTGGGACCGCAAGCTGGACAGGATGGTGGAACGCACTCGGGGCCGGCCGCTGGCCTCGGGCGCGATATCGCCGCGCCAGGCGCTGTGGTTCCTGGGCGCGCTCTGCAGCCTGGGGCTCTTGGTGCTGTTGCAGCTGAACTGGCTGTCGGTGGCGCTCGGCGCGCTGTCGTTGCTTCCGGTGGTGGTCTATCCCCTCGCCAAGCGGGTGACGGATTACCCGCAGGCGGTGCTGGGCATCACCTTCGGCTGGGGCGCCACGCTGGGCTATGCCGCCGCGGCCGATACCTGGAACCTGACCGCGCTGCTGCTGCATGCCGCGGCCTTCTGCTGGATCCTGGGCTACGACACGATCTACGCCCATCAGGACCGCGAGGATGATGCGGCGATCGGCGTGCGCTCCACCGCCCGGCGCTTCGAGGCAACGACCAGGCCTTTTCTGATCGCCTGCTATGGCGCCATGCTGCTGCTGCTCGTCGCTTCCGGCTGGGCCGCCTCGCTGTCCTGGATGTATTACCCCGCGCTGCTGCTGCCGGCGGCGATGCTGGCGCGGCAGGTCATCGACCTCGATGTCGATGATCCGGCACTATGCCTCGATCTGTTCAAGGCGAACCGGGATGTCGGGCTGGCGGTGGCGCTGGCCGTGCTGATCGGGCGCTGGTGACGCCAGAGGCCTTCGTCCAGGCCCATACCGCGATCGGAAGGCCGGCGCTGGTGCCGGAGATCATGCTCCACCTCGCCACCGAGATCACGCCGATCTGGCAGGCCACCGAGATCTGGCTGGCCGAGCAGGGGATCGAGCCGCCCTTCTGGGCCTTTGCCTGGCCGGGCAGCATCGCCCTCGCCCGGATGGTGCTGGACGGGCCGAAGCTGGTGGCCGGGCTGCGGGTGCTGGATTTCGCCGCCGGCTGCGGCCTGGCCGGCATCGCCGCGGCGCAGGCCGGCGCGGCGCTGGTCGAGGCCTGCGAGATCGACCCGCTGGCGGTGGCGGCGACGGGGCTGAACGCGGCGCTGAACGGTGTTGCGGTCACGGCCCTGCTGGGCGATGTCGTGGGCGCGGCCTGCCGCTGGGATGTGATCCTGGCCGGCGACATCTGCTATGAGGCGCCGATGGCGCGCCACATCACGCCCTGGCTACAGGCCATGGCGGGGCAGGGGGCCGTGGTGCTGATCGCCGATCCGGGCCGGGCGTATTTTTCCCGTGATCGCGTGCGCGAGATCGCCCGCATGGTGGTGCAGACGACGCGCGAGCTGGAAGACCGTGACAGCCGCGAGGTGACCATCGTGCAGCTGTTGGGGCAGTCATTGCGCAAATAGTTTCCACGCAGTGCGAAAACACTCTCTCCATATTCGGCGGCGGGGCGAATAAATCCTGCAACTCCGGTGGGGTCATCCCGCTTACATCACCGGCCCGGCGCTGACCGCGGCCGCTGTGCGGTATGGCCTGGGGCGGATCACCTGCCAGGTCGAAGCGGTCCAGCAAGGCATGACGTGCCATGGCGCCACCGCGCCGCGTGCCCGGCCTCGGCCACCCCCATCATCTAAGCCGCAGCGCCGGGCCATTGCGAGCCAGCGCCCTCGCCGCATCAGGAGCGTATCATGACCATTCTTCACGTCGGCCCCGGCGCCCCCTTCACCAGCATCGCCAATGCAATGGCGGCCGCAGGGCCGGGTGACAGCATCATCCTCGACAATGGCTACTCCAACGAGACGGCCACGGTGCTCTGGAACGGCATGACGATTTCGGGCGCGGCCAACTCCACCGGCATCGTGCTGCAACTCGCCGGCGGGATCCCGATCTTCGCCACCACCGGCCTGGCCCCCTTCACCATCCTCGACGCGCCGGATGCCAATGGCATCGTGGCCAATGCGGGCGACGACACCGTCACCGTCTCGGGCGGCATCGATGCGGTGGATGGCGGGCTGGGCATCGACCGGCTGATCGTGGACTACCACCTGGCGACCGGCGCGGTGACCGGCGATTCGACCTCCAACTTCACCGAGGCCGGGGCCGGCGGCCGCTCCGTCACCATCACCGCCGGCACCTTCGAGCATGTCACCGTGCTGACCGGCGCGGGCGCCGATACCCTGACCACCGGCCCGGGCGATGATGTGATCAATGCCGGCCAGGGCGCCAACACCATCACCGCGGGCGATGGCAACAACAGCGTGACCGGCGGCAATGACGCCGACACCATCACCACCGGTGGCGGCAATGACACGATTATCGCCGGCGACGGCTTCAACGTGGTCTCGGCCGGGCAGGGCGCCAACCAGCTCACCGGCGGCAGCGGCGCCGACAATTTCACGGCGCTCGATGGCGGGAATGACTTCGACGGCGGCGATGGCACCAACACGCTGACCTCGGGCGCGGGCAATGACACCATCATCTCGGGCAGCGGGGCGGCCACCATCATGGCCGGCGCCGGCGATGACCAGATCCTGCTGCGCGGCGGTGCCGCCACCGTCGATGCCGGGGCCGGCTTTGATCTGCTGACGCTGAATTACGTGGCGCTGACCACCGCGGTGACCGGGGGTGTCACCGGCGGCAATCAGGGCATTGGCCATGTCGGGCATTTCGGCGATGGCGCCGGCGTCTCGGTCGATTTCCAGGGCACCGAACGCTTTGCCGTCACCACCGGCAGCGACGATGACCAGCTGCTGGCGGGGGCGGGCGACGACATGCTGTCGGGCGGCGCCGGGCGCGACCTGCTCGACGGCGCGGTCGGCAACGACACGCTGCTGGGCGGCTTGGGCGATGACACGCTGTTCGGCGGCGTGGGCATCGACACCGCCGGCTTCTCCGGCGTGCAGGCGCAGAGCAGGATCGGCGCGCGCGACGCTGCGGTCATCCTCAGCGGCCCCGATGGCCTGGATCGTCTCAGCGAGATCGAATTCCTCCAGTTCGGCCAGGCGGTGGCGGTCTCCATCTCGACCTTGCGCGGCAATGGCGGCACCGAGGATCTCGCGATCGTCAACGCCGCAGGGGTGTCGAGCTATGTGCTGCCCGACCTCTACAGCGGCCCGGTGATGCGGCTGCAGTTCCAGCTGCTGACCGGCGACACCAATGACGCGATCTCCGGCACCATCGGCAATGACTTCATCAATTCCGGCGCGGGCAATGACGCGGTCGATGGCGGCGCCGGCGATGATGTGCTCGATGGCGGTGCCGGCTCGAACTTCCTCACCGGCGGCGCGGGGCGGGACGATTTCTTCCTCGACGGCCATGGCGGGGCGGCGACATGGTCGACCATCACCGATTTCGGCGCGGGCGAGACCTTGTCGGTCTGGGGCTGGCAGCCCGGGGTGAGCCAGAAGGTCTGGACCGTCAATGACGGCGCGCCGGGCTACCAGGGCGCCACGCTGCATACCGATATCGATGGCAATGGGGCGATCGACACCTCGATCACCTTCAGCGGCCTGACCCAGGCGGAGCTGCCGGTGGCGTATGAACTTGCCGGGCTGCTCTGGTTCGTGTGAAGGACTGGCATGGTTTTCGCTGAACCCTGACCAGCCGGCTGCCATGGGGGCATGCCCAGTGGTGAGCATGGCGCGCCGCTGGCCAATTGGGCGGCGCGAATGAGCAGGATCAAGGCAATGACCATCACCCGCCGCGCGGCGCTCGCCGCCACCATCGCCGCACCGGCCGCGGTCTCCGCGCAGCCGGCCTGGCCCAGCCGACCGGTGCGGGTGATCAACCCCTATGCCCCGGGCGGCGCCAGCGACATCATCATGCGGACCCTGGCCGAGCGGCTGGAGCGCAGCCTCGGCCAGCCCTTCATCATCGACAACCGCGCCGGCGCCGGTGGCTCGCTGGGCACCGGCCTGGCCGCCCAGGCGGCGCCGGATGGCTATACGCTGCTGGTCACCAATACCGGGCCGCTGGCCGTGGCGCCGACGCTGTTCCCCAGCCTGACCTATGATCCGGCACGCAGTTTCTTCTATGTCTCGATGTTCGGTGGCATCCCGCTGCTTTGTGCGGTCAAGGGCGACAGCCGCTTCACCACGCTGGCGCAATACGCCGCCGCCGCGGCGGCCAGGCCCGAGGCGGTATCCTTCGGCTCCTCCGGCGTGGGCTCGGCCGGCCACCTCGCCGGCGTGCTCTTCGGCATGCAGGCCAATGCCCGGCTTCTGCACGTGCCGTTCCGCGGCGCGGGCGAGGCGCAGCAATCCGTGCTCTCCGGCGATACCGACAGCCTTTGGGACACGCTGGCGGCGCATGCCGGCGCGGTGCGGGGGGGCACGTTGCGCGGCCTGGCGCTGTCCAGCGAGGCCGGCGTGGCGTCGCTGCCCAATGTGCCGACCACGGCGCAGGCGGGTTTTCCGGGGGTGATCGCCTCGAACTGGTTCCTCATCGCCGGACCCGCCGGCCTGTCTCCCGCCATCGCGGAGAAGCTGGACGCCGCCATCACCGCCGCCATGGCCGAGCCCGCGGTGGCCGAGCGTTTCGCGGGCGTGGGGGTGGTGCCGCTGGCGCCCCGTGGGGCGGCGCAGATCGCGGCCTTCGTCGCCGCCGAGGGGGCGCGCTGGGCGCCGGTGGTGCGGGCTTCGGGGGCGAGGCCAACCTAACCCGCCATCGCTCTGGCTGGAAACACCCGGGGCGAATTGAGGCTGGCTCGGTCGCGGGCTGGCCGGGCAAGGCGGACCGGCGCCCGGGATCTCGCCGCCTGCCCGAAATCGGGCTGGCACCACGCGAATGGGTTTGTGAGGCATGCCGGGACAGCGCCGGTCCGCCTGCATTGCCCCGCCGCCAACCGCTGGACAGCCACCACCGCCGGCGCATAAGGACAGGTATGCCTGATTTCACACGAACCTGGGATGTGCTGGTGGTGGGTGGCGGCAATGCCGCGCTCTCCGCCGCCATCACCGCCGCCCAGGCGGGCGCCTCGGTCATCATCGCCGAACACGCGCCGAAGGCCCTGCGCGGCGGCAATTCCCGCCACACCCGCAACCTGCGCGCCCTGCACCCCGCGCCCACGGATGTGCTGACCGAATCCTATCTGGAGGAGGAATACTGGGACGATCTGCTGCGCGTCACGGGCGGCCGCACCGACGAGGCCCTGGCCCGCATGACCATCCGCGCCAGCCAGCACGCGCCGGGGTTTCTGCGCGATTGCGGCGTGGTGTTCCAGCCCAGCCTGTCCGGCACGCTGTCGCTGTCGCGCACCAACGCCTTCTTCCTCGGCGGCGGCAAGGCCCTGGTCAATGCGCTCTACCGCACCGCGGAAAAACTCGGCATCGAGATCCTCTACGACACCGAGGTGCAGGAAATCCTCGTCGATGACGGTTTCGCCCGCGAGGCGATCATCTCCTGGCGCGGCTTTCCCGAGCGTATCCGTTGCAAATCGGTCATCGCCTCCGCCGGCGGTTTCCAGGCCAACCGGGAATGGCTGCGGCAATACTGGGGCGATGCGGCGGATAACTTCCAGATCCGCGGCACGCCCTACGCGCAAGGGACCGTGCTGAAGAACCTGCTCGCCCAGGGCGTGCAGGAGGTGGGGGACCCCACGCAGTTCCATGCCGTGGCCAATGACGCGCGCTCGCCCATGTGCGATGGCGGCTTGGCCATGCGACTGGACTGCGTGCCCTATTCCATCGTGGTGAACGAGAATGTCGAGCGTTTCTATGACGAGGGTGAGGATGTCTGGCCCAAGCGCTACGCCATCTGGGGCCGGCTGATCGCGCAGCAGCCCAATCAGCGCGCCTTCGCCATTTCCGACAGCCAGGCCCTGCATGACTACCTGCCCAGCGTCTTTCCACCGCTGAAGGCGAAGAGCATCGGCGAACTCGCGACCGCGCTGGGGCTGGACCCAGGCAGGCTGGAGAAGGTGGTGGCGGCGTACAACGCCGCCGTGCAGCCCGGCGGCACCTTCCAGGGCGGCAAGCTGGATGATTGCCGCACCCTCGGAATCACGCCGGAAAAGACCCATTGGGCGCGGCGCATCGACCAGCCGCCCTACCACGCCCATCCGCTGGCACCCGGCATCACCTTCACCTTCCTCGGCGTGAAGGTGAATGACCGCGCCCGGGTGATGATGAGCGACGGGCGGCCCAGCGCGAATATCTTTGCCAGTGGCGAAATCATGGCCGGAAATATCCTGGGGCAGGGCTATCTCGCCGGCTTTGGCATGACCATCGGCACCGTCTTTGGCCGTATTGCAGGTGAGGAGGCCGCGAAACTTGTCCGAAACTGATACGGTGGTCGAGGCGCGGCGGCAGATGGAAATCTGCAATGCCTGCCGCTATTGCGAGGGCTATTGCGCGGTCTTCCCCGCCATGGCGATGCGCCGCGAATTCACCGGTGCCGACCTCACCCACCTCGCCAATCTCTGCCATGGCTGCAAGGGCTGCTACCATGCCTGCCAGTATGCGCCGCCGCATGCCTTCGGGATCAATATTCCCGAAACCTTCGCCACGCTGCGCGCCGAATCCTATGCCGAATATGCCTGGCCCGCCGGCATGGGCGGGCTGTTCGAACGCAATGGCACGCTGGTGACCGCGGTGGCGGTGCTGGCGCCGGTGCTGGCCTTGCTGCTGACGATGGCGCTGGTGGACCCCGCCACGCTCTATACCGCGCAGACCGGGGTTGGCGCCTTCTTCCGCGTGGTGCCCTATTGGCTGATCATGCTGCTGGCCGGCGGGTCGTTCGGCTATGCGCTGGTGGCGCTCGCCATGGGCGGGCTGCGCTACTGGCGGGGCACGGCGCAAAAACCCGTCACCTCGCCCATGCCGGTGGCCGAGGCGGCCTTCGATATCCTGACCCTGCGCAACCTCGGCGGCGGCGGGCATGGCTGCAATGATATCGATGACAGTTTCTCATCCACCAAGCGTTGGCTGCACCAGGCGATGTTCGGCGGATTCATGCTGTGTTTCGCCGCCACCACGACGGGCGCGATCTACCACAATCTGTTCGGCTGGAAGTCACCCCATGCCTTCCTCTCGCTGCCCGTGCAGCTCGGCTTCTGGGGCGGCATCGGCATGATGATCGGCACCACCGGCCTGCTCTGGCTGAAGACGGTGACGGACCCGGTGCCGGTGGCGCAAAAACTGCTGGGCGGCGAATACGCCATGCTGGGGCTGCTCTGGCTGATCGCCGGCACCGGCCTTTTGCTGCTGGGCATTCGTCACACCGGGGCGATGGGCGTGATGCTGGCCATCCATCTCGGCCTGGTCGTCGGCTTCTTCCTGGTCATGCCCTACAGCAAGATGGTGCATGGCCTCTATCGCGGTCTCGCGCTGCTGCGCCATGCGCAGGAGAAGCGCGCGGCCTGAGGCTAGCCTTGCTTGGCCCGGCAATTTTCGCCCTGGGTGTTTCCACCCAGGGCGATTGCGGGCTACGCCGCCAACTCGCGCGACGTGACCGCGGCCTGGCGGGCCTTGGTATCGGCCGATGTCGCGGCCTCAGCGATCTCCTCCAGGCTGCGGCCGACCTGTTCCACCGCGGTCGCCGCGCCCTGCATGTTGCCCGACATCTCCCGCGTCACGCTGCCCTGTTCTTCCACGGCGGCGGCGATGGTGTTGGTGATGGTGTCGATCCGCGCGATGGCGTCGGCGATGGATTTGATCGTGCTGACCGCGCCGCTGACCGCGGCCTGGACCTGCCCGACCTGGGCCGAGATATCCTCGGTGGCCCGCGCGGTCTGGCTGGCCAGGCCCTTCACCTCGCTCGCCACCACCGCGAAGCCCTTGCCGGCCTCACCCGCCCGCGCCGCCTCGATGGTGGCGTTGAGCGCCAGCAGGTTGGTCTGCCCGGCGATATCAGTGATCAGGCTCACCACCTCGTTGATGCGGTTCGCCGCCTCCACCAGGTCAGTCACGATCTGGGTGGCGCGCTGCGCCTCGCCCGTGGCGGCGGAGGTGGAGCGCGAGGCGTCGATGATCTGCCGGCCGATTTCGGCGACCGAGGCCGCAAGCTCCTCGGCACCCGCGGCCACCGCCTGGACGTTCATCGAGGTGGCGCGCGCTGCCTCCACGGCGCTGCTCGCGCGCTGGCTGGTCACGCTCACCGCGCTGCTGACGCCGCTGAGCTCGCCATCGACGGCGCGGCCGAGTTCCATCCGGCGGTCGCGGTCGCGCACCTTCGATGTCACGTCGGTGGCGTATTTCACGATCTTCCAGACCTGGCCCTGCGGGTCGAGGATGGGGTTGTAGCTGGCCTGGATCCAGACCTCGCGTCCGCCCTTCGCCAGCCGCCGGAACTCCGCCATCTGGAACTGGCCGCGGGCCAGCGCTTTCCAGAATTCGGCATAGGCCGGCCTGCCGGCCTCCTGCGGGTCGACGAAGATGCGGTGATGGCGGCCGACGACCTCCTCGGCCCGGTAGCCCATGGTGTCGAGGAAATTCTGGTTGGCGGCGAGGATATTGCCCGAGGTGTCGAATTCGATCACCGCCTGGCTGCGGTTGATGGCGGCGATCTGGCCCGTGCTCTCAGCCAGCGCGAGGCGGCTTTGCGTCACGTCCTGGGCGAATTTCACCACCCGCACCACCTTGCCGCCGGCGCCCAGCACCGGGCAGCAGCTGGCCTGGAGCCAGACATCCCGCCCGCCCTTGGCCATGCGGTGAAAGGTGCCGGTCTGGTGCTTGCCCGCCCGCAGCGCGGCCCAGAAGCTGCGATAGGCCTCGCCCCCCGCCTCGCCCTTCGGCAGGAACATGGCGTGCTCCTGGCCGCGCACTTCCTCCAGCGTGTAGCCGAACAACGCCAGGAAGGCCGGATTGGCTTCCAGCACCCGCCCTTCCATGTCGAAGGCGATCACCACATGCGCGTCATAGACGGCATCGAGCGCGTGCGACGCGCCGGAGCGAAACAGGGAAAGCGGCCAGGCTGTCATCAGGGGATCCTCGCGAGCGGCGATCAACGGCGATACGTGCTGCAGGCTTATAGCGGCCCGCAGCTTAACGGATGGCAAAGCGGCATCGCCAAGGCGGCATCCTTCGCTGTAAAGCCTCCATCATGCCCGATCCGGCCTTCCTGCCCTTCATCGAGTTCGGCTTTCTCCGCCGTGCGCTGGTGGGCGGGCTGGCGCTCGCGCTCTCGGCGCCGCCATTGGGTGTCTTCCTCATGTTGCGGCGGATGTCGCTGACCGCCGATGTGCTGGCCCATGGCATGCTGCCCGGCGTGGCGCTGGGCTTTATTTTGGCCGGGCTCTCGGTGCCCGCACTCGCGGCCGGCGGCATGGCGGCGGGGCTGCTTGTGGTGCTGGGCGCGGGCGCTCTGTCGCGCGCCACCGGCGGGCGGGAGGATGCGAGCCTCACCGCACTCTACCTCGTGGCGCTGGCCGCGGGCGTGGCGCTGCTGTCCTGGCGCGGTTCGGCGGTGGAGCTGACGCAGGTGCTGTTCGGCTCGGTGCTGGGGGTGGATGACGCCGCTCTTCTGCTGATGGCCGGCACCGCCAGCACGACCTGGCTGTTCCTGGCGCTGGCCTGGCGGCCGCTGGTGCTGGAATGCTTCGACCCCGCCTTCGGCCAGGCCGTGGGCGCGCGCGGCGGCGCCTGGCATCTGGGCTTCCTCGCCATGCTGGTGCTGAACCTGGTCGCCGCCTTTGCCGCCATGGGCACGCTGATGGCGGTCGGCGTGATGATGCTGCCGGCCATCGCCGCGCGGCATTGGGCCGTGTCGGTGGGCGGCATCGTCTATGCCGCCTGTGGCATCGCGTTGCTGGCGGTGCTGGGTGGGCTTGGCGCCAGCTTCTGGGGGGACATGCCGGCGGGGCCGGCGATCGTGCTGGTGGCGGGGGCGCTCTGGGCAGCCTCGGTCGTGTCCGGGCCGGTGGATGGGCTGCTGGTGCGCTGGCGGCGACGGCATCTCGCGGGATGAAAGCGCTCCAGCTGGCCATTCTCTGCGTGGCTGTGGTGCTGCCGCTCTCCGTCTGGTTCGCCGGCACCGCTGCGGCGCCGGCCTTGCTGGCGGCGGGGCGCATCAGCCCGGGCGAGGCCGGCTGGCTGGCGGCCTCGGTACAGCTGGGTTTCGTCGCCGGCACATTGGTCTCGGCCATCCTCGGCCTGGCCGATCGATGGCCGGAGCGATGGTTCTTCGCCTCCTCCGCCGCCGTGGCGGGGATTTGCGCCCTGGCGCAATCGGCGCTGGAGCCGGCGGGGTGGGAAAGCTTCGCGCTGCGCGCCCTGGCCGGGGCCTGCATGGCTGGCGTCTATCCCGTGGGGATGAAGCTGGCGGCGAGCTGGGCGCGGGGAGACCTCGGCTTTCTGATCGGCCTGCTGGTGGGGGCGCTGACCCTGGGTTCGGGCCTGCCGCATCTGCTGCCCTGGCTGGCGGGCGGGATGGATTGGCAGGTGGCCTACCGCGGCGCCGGCGTGCTGGCGCTGCTGGGCGGGCTGGTCATCCTGGCCTTCCGGCCGGGGCCATTGCTCGGCAGGCGTCCGCCGCTGAACCCCGCGGCGCTGCTGGAGGCATGGCGCGACCGCCGTCTGCGCCTGGCCAATGCCGGCTATCTCGGCCACATGTGGGAGCTCTATGCCATGTGGGCCTGGATCGGTGTCTTCCTCACCCAGGCCGGGGGCGTGGCGGTGGCCGGGCCATGGGTCTTCCTGGTGCTGGCCTCGGGCGCTTTCGGCTGCGTCGCGCTGGGGCTGCTGGCGGACCGGTTCAACCGCGCCGCCATGGCGGCGCTGGCCATGCTGGTCTCAGGTGGCTGCGCGCTGCTGATCGGGCCGGCCGCCCTGCTGGCACCGGCGCTGGTGTTGCCATTGGCGCTGCTCTGGGGGGCGGCGGTGGTGGCGGATTCGGCGCAATTCTCGGCCTGCACCGTGCTCTGCGCCCGGCCGGAGATCGCCGGCACCATGCTCACGGCGCAGACATGCTTGGGCTTTCTGCTCACCGTGCCCGCCATTCAGCTGATGGCATGGGCCGGCCCGGCCATGGGCCATGCCGGGCTGGGCTGGGGTCTGGCCTTCATGCTGCTGGCGCCCGGGCCCCTGCTGGGGGCATGGGCGATGTGGCGGCTGGCGCCGCTGCTGCCGAAAAGCTCAGCCGGCGGGTGAATTGCCCGGCGCGCGGCGGGTGCGGAAATGGCTGTCGGCGTCGCGCTGCTGCTCGGGCGTGAAGGTGGCATAGAGCGCGCCGAAGCTGGTTGCGAGACGCGCCAGTTCGCGCGAATGCAGCGCCGAGATTTCGGCGTAATCGGCCATGTTCTGGGCCGCGTTGAATTGCTGCATCTGGGCGCCGCGCTGGGCGAAGCGGGCATGCAGCTCTGCCGCGTTTTCCCGCGTGGCGGTGGCGAAGTTGTCCCATTGCGGTGCCTGGGCCGGCGTGATGCGCAGGGTCGAGCGCAGTTCGGTCAGATGCCGTTCGGTGCGCTCGGTACGCTGCTCGGGGGTGATCTCGGCACCCCGGCCGCGCATATGGCCGGCGTCACGGCCGCGGGTGGCGGCCGCGCCGGTCTCGGGCGGCCTGGACGGTGCCGGGCCGGACTGCGCCATGGCGGCGAGGGGCAGGGCGCAGGCGAGGATGGCGGTGGCGAGCAGGGATTTGGACATGATGGCGCTCCTTGAAGCTCAATAACCGTAATAGGCGGGGGGTGGTGCGGCGTAGATGTCGGGCTTGCCTGGCGGGTAATAGACGCCCGGCGGCGTGGCATAGAGCGGCGCGGGCTGGGCCAGGCCATTGCCCAAAAGGGCGCCGAGGCCGAGGCCCAGCAATGCCCCGCCGATCACCGGCGGACCGAAGCCTGGGCCATAGCCCCGCCCGTCGCCGCGCCAATGCTCGCCGCCGCGATAGGCCGGCCCGCGATAGACCTGGCCGCGATAATCCGGGCCGCGATGGCCACCCTGGCGGTCCCAGCCGCGGTTGCCGCCGCGACTCTCGCCGCCATTGCCGCGGCCCCTGTCATGGCCCCCGTCATGGCCAGGCTGCGCCTGGGCCGGCACGGCCACGGCCAGGCCGGCCATGAGGGCGAAGGCGCCGGCGGTGAGCCGCCATGCGGCGGAAGGCACGCTCCTGTTCTGGGTCATGCCGGTTCAACGCCGCAGCCCGGCGAAAGGCTGCAAGGCGGCGGCGATTATTCCGCAGGCACGGCCTGCCGGGGTGCCGGGAGGTGCGCGGGCTGCTTCGTCCGCCGCAGCGCCAGCCCGTAGAGCGTGGGCACGACGAAGAGCGTCGCCACGGTGGCCACCGCCAGCCCGCCGATCATGGCCAGCGCCATCGGCCCCCAGAACACCGATTGGGTGAGGGGCACGAAGGCGAAGATCGCCGCCAGCGCGGTCAGCACCACCGGCCGCGCCCGGCGCACTGTGCTCTCGATGATCGCCTCGTGCAGCTCATGCCCGGCTTCCAGATCCTGCTCCACCTGGTCAACCAGGATGAGGGTGTTGCGCATCACCATCCCCGCCAGCGCGATCACCCCCAGCAGCGCCACGAAGCCGAAGGGCGCGTCCATGATCAGCAGCGCCGCCGCCGCGCCGGGAATGCCGAGCGGCGCCGTGGCGAAGACCAGGAAGGCGCGGCCGAAATGCCTGAGCTGCACCATCAGCAGCACCCACATCACCGCGACCATCACCGGGAAGAGGGCGAAGAGCGAGGCATTGGCTTTTCCCGCCTGTTCGGCCGCGCCGCCGATCTCCATGCGGTAGCCCGGCGGCAGGGCGGCCTGCAGGGCTGCGAGGCGGGGGAGTGCCGCCGCCGTCACATCCGGCGCCTGGAAGCCGGGCAGGATATCGGCGCGCAGGGTGATGAAGGCCTCGCGGTTGCGCCGCCACAGGATGGGCTCCTCGGCATCGGGCACCAGGCGGGCGAGCTGGGCGAGCTGCACCGGCCCGGCCGGGGTGGGCAGCATCAGGTCGGGCAGGGTGGCGAGGTTCAGCCGCTCCGCCGCCGGCGTGCGCAAAACCACATCGACCAGCCGGTTGCCCTCGCGCAGTTGCGTGGCCGTGGTGCCGGTGAGCAGTGCACCGGCCGCCTGCGCCACCGCCTGGGGGGAGAGGCCGAGCTGGGCGATGCGCTCGAGATCGAGGCGCAGGCGCAGGCTGGGCGTGCGCTCGAACCAGTCGGTCTGCACATCACGCGTGCCCGGCACCTCGCGCAGCGCGGGGACCCAGAGGTCGGCGAGCTGGCGCAGCGTTTCCGGCTCCGGCCCCATCAGCCGGAACTGCACGGGGAAGGGCACGGGCGGTCCGAAATCGAGCCGTGAGACCCGCACCCGGGCCTCCGGAAAGGCGCCGTTCTCGACGAGGCCGATGAGGCGCGCGCGCAGCCGTTCGCGCGAGGCGACGTCGCGGGTCTCGATGATGAGCTTGGAGAAGGCCTCGTTCGGCAGGTCGGGGTTGAGTGCCAGGAAGAAGCGCGGTGCGCCGGCGCCGGCATAGGCGGTGAAATGCTGCACATCGGGGTCCCCCGCCACGAGGTTTTCGAGGCGGGTGAGCACCTCATCGGTCGCGGCGAAGCTGGCACCGCCGCGCAGATTGATGTCGACCAGCAACTCGAGCCGCTGCGAGGCGGGGAAGAATTGCTTCTTGGTCAGCGCCATGCCCACGAAGCCGGCCACCAGCACCGTCCCCATCAGGGCGAGCACCACGGCGCGATGGTCCACGCACCAGGTGATGGTCGCCCGCAGCCTGCGGGAAAACCCGCCCTGATAGGGGTCCGCCCCGTGATGCGGCACAACGCGCAGCAGCTTCGCCCCCAGCCAGGGCGTGAAGGTGACGGCGACGACCCAGGAGGCGAGCAGCGCCGCCCCCACCACCCAGAAAATCCCGCCGGCATATTCGCCCGAGGTGCTCTGCGCGAAGCCGACCGGAATGAAGCCGGCCATGGTGATCAGCGTGCCGGTCAGCATGGGCCCGGCCGTGCTGGTCCAGGCGAAGCCGGCGGCGCGCAGGGTCTCCCAGCCCTGTTCCAGCTTCACCAGCATGGCCTCGATGGCGATGATCGCGTCATCCACCAACAGGCCGAGGGCCAGAATCAGCGCGCCCAACGATATCCGCTCCAGCTCCGTCCCCCGCCACAGCATGAAGGCGAAGACGAGGGAGAGCGTGAGCGGCACCGACAGCGCCACGATGATGCCGGCCCGGAAACCCAGCGAGAGGAAGGAGACCACCAGCACCACGCCCAGCGCGGCGCCGAGCTTGATGAGGAATTCGTCGACGCTCTCGCGCACGATATGCGGCTGGTCGGAGACCATGGAGAGTGCGAGGCCCGCCGGCAGCTCGGCGCGGATGGCGGCCAGTTCGCGCTCCAGCGCCGCGCCCAGGCGCAGCACATCCACGCCGCGCGCCTTCACCACCGAGAGCAGCACGGCACCCTGGCCGCCGAAGCGGATGGCGGTCGCGGCCGGGTCGGCCACGCCACGGGTGATGGTGGCGATGTCGGCCAGGCGCAGCGTGCGTCCCTCCAGCGGCACCGGGATCTGGCCGATGCTGGCCAGGCCATCGATGCCGCCCTCCAGGCGCAGATTGACCCGGGTGTTGCCGGTCTCCACCGTGCCCGAGGGCAGCACCGGGTTGTGCCGCGCCAGCGCGTTGAGAATGGCGTCCGGGGCCAGGCCCAGGGTGGCCAGGCGCTGATGGCTGATCTCGACTCGGATCTGTTGCGGCTGCTCGCCATCCATCACCACCTTCTCGACGCCGGGGAGGCGGCGCAGGCGGATGCGCAGGCGCTCACCCTGCCGCGCGAGTTCGGCATTGTCGGCGCCGGTGAGTGCGATCACCGCCGAATAGACGTCGGAATACTCGTCATTGAAGAAGGGGCCCTGCACGCCGGTGGGCAGGAGGTGGCGCATGTCACCCACCTTCTTGCGGACCTGGTACCAGAGGTTCGCCACCGCCGCGGGCGGCGTGTCGTCGCGTAGGCTGATGGTGATGGTGCCGGTGTTCGGGCGCGAGAAACTTTGCAGCGTGTCGAGCCAGGCGAGGTCGGAGAGCCGGCTCTCGATGCGGTCCAGCACCTGGTCCTGCATCTGGGCAGCCGAGGCACCTGGCCAATTCGCCGTCACCACCATGACCTTGAGCGTGAAGGAGGGGTCCTCGGCCCGGCCAAGCCGCTGCCAGGAGAAGGCACCGAGGGCGAGGACCAGGACCATGGCGAAGAGCGTCAACGCGCCCTGGCGGATGGCGGCCTCGGAGGGGTTGAAGCGGGGCATCAGCGCAGGCTCCCGGCCAGGCGGGTATCGACCACGCGGACCCGGGTGTCGGGGGCGAGCAATTGCGGGCCGATGGCGATGAAGCGCGCGGCCTCCGGCAGGTCGGCCTCGACGAGGGCGGTGGTCTCGGCCAGCGCGATGATTCGGGCGGGTACGGCGCGCAGCCGGTCACCGTCCAGCGCCCAGAGCATGGTGCCCTGGCCGCGATCATGCAGCGCGGTCAGCGGCACGCGGGCCGCCATGCCGCCATGGCTGGGCAGGGTGATGGTGGCGGTCATGCCGAGCTGCGCCCAATCCGGCGCGTCGGTCAGGGTGAAACGGGCGGCATAGGTGCGCAGGGACGGCTCGGCCTGGCCCGCGACTTCGCGCAGGGTGACCGGCAGCGCGGCCTCGGGGCGGGACCAGAAGCGGGCGGTGGCGGCCCCCTCACGCAGCCGGGCGAGCTGCGCCTCGGGCACCTGGACCTGGATTTCGCGCTCCTCCGGATTGGCCAGGCGCAGCACCGGCGTGCCCTCGGCCACGACCTGCCCGGCCTCGGCCAGCAGGGCGGTGACGATGCCGCCATTGGGGGCGACCAGCGTGGTGTAGGAGAGACGGTTGCGGGCGAGGCTGAGTGCGGCCTCGGCGCTGATCACCCGCTCGCGCGCTGCGCGGCTCGCGGCCACGCGCTGGTCGTTGAAGGCGTCGGCGACATGGCCGGCGGCGAGCAGCATGGCCGAGCGCTGCGCGTCGCGGGCGGCCTGGACGTATTGCGCCTGGGCGGCGGCGAGGTCGGCTTCGGAAGCGCGCAGGCTGAGGGCGAGGTCGGCCGGGTCGAGGCGGGCGAGGAGCTGGCCGGGCTGCACCGTATCGCCCAGGTTCACCATGCGCTCGGCGATGCGCCCGCTGGCGCGAAAACCAATATCGGCCTCGCGCCGGGCGCGGATCACGCCGGTGAGCTGGCTCGCGGCCTCGATGGGCGCGGGGTGGTAGAGGGCGACCTGGACCGGCTTGGGTGGATCGGCGGGCGGCGGGGCCTCGGCCTGGCCCTGCGGCTTGCAGGCGGCGAGGGCGAGGAGAAGCAGGAGGGCGGGGCGGTGCGGCATGGTCGGGCTCCGTATGGCCCGATAAATATGGACTGACGAATTTTAAAAATCAACAGTGATTAACGAACACCACGTTTCAGCCCGGCAACCAACAACTCCATCGCCTGGCGCAGCTCGACCGACATCTCCTCCGGCGTGCGCCCCATCTCCTGCATGCATTCCGCCAGCATGGCGGGGTGGTGCCAGATCATCGTGCAGGCCTTGATCGCCTGGGCCGCCACCAGCGGATCACCGGGCGCGAAATCGCCCGCCGCCATCCCCTCCTGCACCACGCCGGTGAGCAGGGTGACGAAGCGGGTGATATAGACGGTGATCACCCCCCAATGCTCGCCCATCGCCGCGCTGACCATGTCATGCATCCGTTTCTCTTTGAAAAACAGCACTGTGGAGCTGGTCAGCAACTCCTGCGTGATGGCATGCAGCCGGGCCTCGGCGCTACCCCCGCCGGCCGCCAGCGCTTCGAGCTTGACCGAGACACCCTCGAGCAGCCGCGCCGTGATGGCCTCGTTGATGGCACTCTTGGAGGCGTAGAAGCGATAGATATTGGCCGGCGACATCCCCAGCTCACGGGCGATGTCGGCCACCGCCGTCTTCTGATAGCCCATGGAGCGGAACAGCTGTTCCGCCACATCGGCGATGCGGGCGCGGGTGGCCTCGGTGGTCGTCATGGCCGTGGGCCGTGATGAATTATAACAATCATCAGTTACACTTGCTCCGACCCGGGCGGCTTGTCCAGCGGTTTCATGGCCGGCAGGGTGCGCGCCGGTCAATGGAGAACCGTCATGTCACCTGTCCCGCCCCCCTTGCCGCTCAACACCGAATACCTCTTCACCATGGATCTCGATGTCGGCCAGCCGCAGCCGGTCAGCGCCGGCCTGCGCATCGTGCCGGTCACCGGCGGCACCATCACCGGCCCCGCGCTGCAGGGTGAACTTGTGCCGGGTGCGGCGGCGGATTGGCTGCGACTCGACGCCGATGGCACGGCGCATATGGATGTGCGTTTCACCATCAAGACGGCCTCCGGCAGCCTGGTCTATGTCAGCTACAGCGGCGTCCGCACCGGCACGCCCGCGGTGCTGGAGCGGCTGGGGAAGGGCGAGGCGGTGCCGCCCGGCGACTATTATTTCCGCGTCGCCATCCGCTTCGAAACCGCCGCGCCTGATCTCGCCTGGATGAACCATGTCCTGGCCGTCGGCGTGGGCCAGCGCCCGCCCAAGGGGCCGCGCTACGACGTTTACGCCATTCGCTGAGGGGATGGATTTTCCACCCCCGCGCCGCCAAGCTCGGCCGCGCGAGGGGCGGCAAGCCTCCGTGTGACACAGGAGGAACCCCCCATGCCCAAGAACCCGCTGCGCGCGGCGCTGCTCGGCCTCGCCCTGACCGTCAGCGCCCATGCCCAGGCGCCCAATCCGCGCAACACCTCCCCCATGCAGACCTGCCAGCTCGGCACGCTGACCTTGGAGAGCGGCGCCACCATCCCGAATTTCCGGATGACCTACCTCACCCATGGCACGCTCAACGCGCAGAAGAACAATGCCATCCTGTCGATCCACGGCCTGCGCGGCGACCGCAATGGCCAGACGCCCTGGGCCGGCCCCGGCCAGGCGCTGGACACCGGGCGCTATTTCGTCATCCAGCCCGACACGATGGGCGTGGCCTCGCTCGACCCCAACGCCACCACCTCGCCCACCCGCTCGGGCCTCAACATGAATTTCCCGCGCTTCACCATGCGCGACATGGTGCGCGCCGAGCATCGCATGCTCACCGAATGCCTTGGCATCACCCATCTCGTGGCGGTCACCGGCACCTCGATGGGCGGCATCGCCTCGCTGCAATGGGCGGTGAGTTTTCCCGACTTCATGGACGCCGTGATCCCGCTGGTGCCGCAGGCGCATGCCAACCGGCAGGGCAATTTCATCTGGGAGGCAGCGCGCCAGGTCATCATGCTCGACCCGAAATGGCGGGACGGGAATTACCCGGCCGATGACCGCCCCACCCGCGGCACCGGTGCCGGCATGCTGATCCAGAACGCCTTTGGCATCTCCGCTGGCGGCTTTGAAGAGATGTTCGCCGATGCGGGCGCGGTGCACCGCTTCCACGCCACGCTGCGCGAGCAGGTCGGCGCCTCCACCGACGCGCGGGACTGGATTTATCGGACCTGGGCGATCGAGAGCCATGACATCGCGGCGGGCGCGCCCTTCAATGGCGATCTCGCCGCCGCCGCGCGCTCCATCCGCGCCCGGTTGCTGTTGATGCCGAATTGCCAGGACCAGCTTCTGCCGCCGGGCGAGAGCGGCGTGATGACGCTGGCCGCCCATGCGCCGAACGCCAAAATCGTCGATGTCGATGACCTCGGCGGGCATGGCGGGACACGGGCGCCGCGCGGCATCGCCACCATCACCAGCGAGACGCGCGACCTGCTCGCGCGGATCGCCGATGGCCGGCCGGGCTTTTCCGGGCCGCGCTACCCCCGGCACTGGACGCGGGCGGATCGCTGCCCGGCAGGCTGAGAGCTACCGCCGGCTGGCGAGCTGCTTGTTCTCCAGCCGGCTCAGCAGCCGTACCAGCGGCCAGAGCAGGATGAAATAGGCCACCGCGGCCGCCATGATCGGCGTGGCGTTATAGGTCACGCTCTGTGCCTGCCGGGCCTGGAAGAGCAGTTCTGGCATCGCCACCACGGAGGCGATGGAGGTGAGCTTCACCACCTCCAGCGTGTTCGACACCAGGTCGGGCAGGACATTGCGCACGGCCTGCGGCAGCACGACGAGGCCCATGATCTGCGCCCGCCCGAGTCCCAGCGCGCGCGCAGCCTCGCGCTGGCCGGCCGGCACGCTCTCCAGCCCCGCTCGAAAGATTTCGCCATAATAGGCGCCGGTGTTGAGGAAGAAGCCGATGGCGACCGCGCCGATCGCCGAGACCTCCAGGCCCGCGAAGGGCAGCCCGGCATAGACGAAGACCAGCAGCACCAGCGGCGGCAGCGCGCGGAAGACATCCACATAGGCGATGAGCGGCCAGCGCACCCAGCGGCTCTTCGCGGTGGAGAGGATGGCCAGCGTCAGCCCCCCCGCCACGCCGAGCGGGATGACGATGGCCGAGAGCAGCAGGGTCTGCCCCAGCCCGTCGAGCAGGATGGGCCAGGCCTCGCTGAGGATCGCCCAGGAGAAGAAGGCTTCGAGAAAATCGTTCATGGCAGGGCCGGGCGCTGCACGCTGCGCAGCGATCGCACGGGCTTCACCGCTTCCACGCGAAGCGGGTTTCCACCCACCGTCCCAGGATCACCACGGGCAGGAACAGCACGAGATAGGCCGCCGCCCCCAAAGTCAGCGGCGTGGGGTTGAAGCTGAAGGACACCCCCGCCTGCGCCGCCCCCAGAATATCGGGCACCGCCACCACGGAGGCGAGTGCCGTGCCCTTGGTGATGGCAATCGTCCGGTTGGTCAGCGGCGGGATCACCAGGCGGATCGCCTGCGGCATGATCACCAGCAGGAAGGTCACGAGGAAGGGCAGGCCAAGCGAGCGCGACGCCTCCCACTGCCCCTTCGGCACCGAGGTGATGCCGGCCCAGTAGATTTCTTCCGCAAACGCCATCAGCACCAGCGACAGCGCGATCCAGGCCGCGGCGAAGCCGGAAAACTCCAGCCCCATCCCCGGCAGCCCGAAGAAGATCAGCACGATGATCACCAGCGGCGGCAGCGCCCGGAACAGGTCCACGACAAAAATGATCAGCCAGTTCAGCGGCCGGAACCCCATGGCGCGCAGCACCGCCAGAACGAGGCCGGCCAGCAGGCCGGTGGCGATCACGCAACCCGCCAGCAGGATGGTCAGCCAGAAGCCCTCGATGATCTTGGGCAGGTATTGTTCCGCGACGCGCGCGTTGAAGAAGCTGTCGATGAATTTGTCCCAGTTGCTCACTGGCGGCCAACCCCGCTGCCGGCCGCCAGCGCGCCCATCAACCGCAGCTCGGGTTCTGCGGCGTCGGGTCGAAGCCCGGCAGGCCCGGCGGGCCGAAGCCCGGGAATTCCGTCCGCTCCGCCGAATCCGGCCCCGGCCGGTCGCCGAACCAGCGCTCGGAGAGACGCGCCACCGTGCCATCCCGCTTCATGCAGGTCAGTACGTTCTCCACCGTGTTGCGCATCGCGCCGCTGTCCTGGCGGAAGGGCGTGCCCCAGTGGAAGCGGGTGCCGGGCAGCACGTAGTCGGCGATGTATTGCGGCGTGCGGCTGGCGGAATACCGAACCACGGTGTTTCCGGACAAATTGGCATAGGCCCGGCCCTGGATCACCGCCTGCACCGCATCGGGCTGGGTGTCGAAGGCGAGCGGGGTGAGGTTCAGCCGCTCGCGGTTGTTGTTCACCCAGGCCTCATAGGGTGTGCCCTTGTTCACGCTGATCGTGCGCCCACGCAGATCCTCGTCCGAGCGGATCGGCGGCGTGCCGCGGCGGATGCCGAATTGCAGCTCGGTGAAGAGATAGCCCTCGGTGAAGAGCAGGCTGGCCGCGCGCTCCGGCGTCACCGTCGTGGGCGCGCAGAGGAAGTCGTAGCGGCCGGCGTTGAGCGCCGGGATCAGGCCGGAGAAGGAGGCGCTGTCGATCACGATCTCGCGCCCCATGCGGCGCGCGACCTCGCGGAAAAGGTCGATCTGGAAGCCCTGCACCCCGCCCTGCAGGCTGGGGAAGGCGTGCGGCGCGAAGGTGCCGTCCACCGCGCAGCGCAAGGGCGGCTGCGCGGCGGCGGGCGCTTGCGCCAGGGCGGGTGCGGCCGCGGCGCAGAAGGCGGCGGCGAGCCAGAAATTCTTCATGGAGTGTTCCCTTGGAATGGTGCCGGAACCTTCCCTGAAGGCCGCTCTCCGCGCAATGCCATGAAATCGCCTTTTGTCCGGCGGCTTCCCGCCGCTTCGCCCATCCACATGGCAGCACAGAGGAGTTGTGCCATGTTGCAGCGCATTGGATTGGCTTTGGTGAGTGTGGGGCTGGGGCTGATGCTGGGGGTGCTGGCCCTCATGGCCATCGACGGCATGCATCCCGGGCGGGTCGCGCCGCTCTTCGCGGCCTGGCTGGCGGGCGGTGCGGGGCTGGCGATCATCGCGGGCTTGCGCATGCTGGAGCGTGGGCGGGACAGGATGGGGTTTTGAGCGCCGTTTGCGCGCAA